>Ga0070680_100004317_pt1 | contig 10686 bp, 9 predicted proteins | sample KBSC73BmetaG_FD_64672 | JGI IMG/M metagenome (GOLD analysis project Ga0070680, IMG submission 64672) | Corn rhizosphere microbial communities from Kellogg Biological Station, Michigan, USA - KBS C7-3B metaG | ecosystem: Host-associated > Plants > Roots > Rhizosphere | place: USA: Michigan... | reverse complement strand
CGGACGATTCTGACAAGACCCGATGATGTCTTCCACTGCCACAGACATTCCACGTCAGGAGCCTCAAAAAAGCCATCACACTATCCTGGAACAGCACGTGCGCCAGGCGCACGAGGAGCTCGAACGGCCGGCCGGCGCACTGTTGCTTTCAGCCTCATTCGAACCAGTAGTCCAGCGTTCCGGTCGAGCCCTTGCCGAACTCCCCTTCAAAACCGCCTTCTCCCCGCAAACCGGAGAGACCGCCGGTCCCCGAGCGTGGAACGACGAACCAGCTCGCTTTGATCTTACCGGCTTCGATCGTTTCGGAGCCTTGAAGCACGAAGGTGCCTTCCCGTCCGCCTAGTTTGCCGCGAACTCTTTGCAAGCTGACCATGCTGGCGGAACGATCGTCGTGTTGGACCTGAAGCGCCTGAACCATCGAGTCGCCCTCGATGTCGCCGGTGAATGTCTCGCTCAGCCGGAGCTCCATCAATGCCGGGCTCGCGTTCTGGTCGTAGGGCCTGGCCTCGGAACTGTTGACTGTTATCTTTGCAGACGCGTGTGCACGCGTGTTCGCAGTAGTGGAATCAGGACCGTCCATTTGACTGCTCCTTGCCAAGCGGCAGGCGTTGTACACCGGCGCGTGTCATGTCCGCCCAGGGATCCTTGCGCCGCTGTAGCGCGTCCTCGATGTGGAAGGCGTCGCCAGCCTTCAGGCGCGCGAGCTCCTTCCAATCAATGGGTAGAGAGACCGGCGCACCCGGCCGTGCGCGCACAGAGTAGGCGGCGACGGCGCTCGCCGTTTCATCATTGCGAAGGTAGTCGATGAAGATGCGACCGCCGCGTACATCCTTGCGGTTGTTGATGGTGTAGCGGTCCGGATAGGTGTTGGCCAACTCGCCGGCCACCGAGCGCGCAAACTGCTTCGTCTCGGCCCATCCCGGACCCGGAGTAAAGGGAGCGACGACGTGCAGGCCCTTGCCTCCCGTTGTTTTGAGAAACGATGTGAGGCCCAGCTTCTCCAGGGCCGTGCGAACCTGCCGCGCGGCATTCTTCACAGCATCCCAGCCGACATCCGGCCCGGGATCGAGATCGAAGATCAACCGGTCCGGCGTCTTGATATTCGAGACGCTGACATTCCAGGCATGAATCTCGATCGTTCCCATCTGCACCAACGAGACCAGTCCCTCTGCATCATCAATGAAGATGAAGGGCTTTCCGTCTCCGCGGCCCGTCACCTTGACAGCATGGACGCTCGGCGCCATGCCTTCACCGGGGTGCCGCTGAAAAAAGCACTGGCGTCCCGGGCCCCGAGGGCAGCGCACCAGGCTGATGGGACGATTACCGGCATGGGCCAGGAGCTTCGGGGCTATGGCGGCGTAGTAGCGCGCAAGCTCGAGCTTGGTGATACCCCCATCGGGCCATAGAACCCGGTCCGGGTGTGTGATGGTGACGTTGGCAGCCGTTGCCTCGCCAGGCGGCTTGCGGGCCCTGGAAAAACTTCGGCCGACCCGCGCCGCTGAGCTGACGCCGCTCATTGAGCCACCTCCGGCTTCACTGTTGCACAACTTTAACGGCGGCGAAGGGGAGGGGTTCCGGCAACGCGTTTCCGGAGCCGTTGGCAGGGCGCGTGCGTTCATCTCCATACACCGCTCCAGGAGGCACAACATGAGTTCCACAGTGGCCGTCATCGTCGGAAGCCTGCGCCGGCAATCCTGGAGTCGAAAACTCGCTGACGAAATCCTCCGGCGTGCCCACGGCAAGCTGACCTGCAACGTCCTCGAGATCGGGGACCTGCCCCTTTATAACGAGGACCTGGACGAACGCCCCCCGGTTCCCTGGCAGCTCTTCCGCGAGGGCATCGACGCTGCCGATGCAGTGCTGTTTGTTACACCGGAATACAATCGTTCAATTCCCGGCGTCCTGAAGAACGCTCTGGATGTCGGCTCCCGCCCGGGAGGACAAAATCGCTGGGCCGGCAAGCCGGCCGCCGTGGTCAGCCAGACCCCGTACAAGGTGGGCGCTTTCGGTGCGAACCACGCGCTACGGCAGACATTCGCCTTCCTCGATATGCCGGTCCTGCAACAGCCGGAAATGTACATTGGCGGCATCGGCGAGAAGTTTGATGCAGCGGGGAAACTAACCGATGCGGACTTGGGCAAGCTGCTGGATAAGCTCATCGAAAAGTTCAGCCTCTGGATCGCCCGGACGAGCGCCCCCAAGGACTCCGGAACTTTCAACAAGTTTCTGCAGCGACGGGACGAGATTGCCACCGCCTATGTGAATGGAGACGGTGCGCCGCTGGATGCCATCGTGACCCGAATCGACTCGGCGACTTTCATGTCTCCTGGCGGTGACTCTGTGACGGGCGCTACTGCAGTCGCACAACGCTATGCAACCGACGTCGCCAGTTTCGCCCAGGGCAGCACGAGCAAGCTGGAAATGCTCCAGGCGGCGCACGGCCACCTGGGATTCTGGACCGGGATCCAACATGCCGAAGTGAGACTCAAGGGAAAGGACGAGGCCGTTCCCATGACCCTGCGAGTCACCGAAATATTTCGCCTCGAAGGCGGCGACTGGAAGCTCATCCATCGCCATGCCGATATGCCGAAGCCGAAGTAAACGGCCACGGCCGCCCGATTGGCGCCGGCTACCGCTACGTCCGTACCCGCTCGCCTCGACGGCCGAAATGAAGCTCACCTCCGGCACATCGTGGCGTAGCGCGGAGACCCGCCCAGGGTCGGCCGAGGCGCAGGTCATGGCCCAGCCCGGCGCGTCGCACTCGCCGAGCGTGATCGGCCCCTCGGCGGCCAACTCGGTGACATCCATGGGGGCCGGAGAATGCCCGCCCATCGAGCCCCACGGTGTCCGAGGCCCCTGGCACAGCTCCCGCGTCGGTTCGGCCATGTCGTCGGACTTTTCTGACACCGACGAGCGCCATCGGCCGCTCCCCAGAAGCCCGGACAACGTGACAACCTAGCCTCGTAGTTTCGGGATAGCCCTCGCGGTGAGTCCCTCTACGAAGGACGAAGGGTCGCCGGCAGCGGGACCCTTCTTTCGTTTGTGGGGATCGTGTTGATGGTTGGATGCGACCGCCGGATCGACTACTGGTGCGTGTTGTACGGCGGGAAGCCGATTTCTCCGTGAAAGCCACAACAGCCTTTGGTTTTGTCACTCGCTGCACCCATGTCTTCGATGACGAGCAGCTCTTCGACTCGCCGCTCCCCGGTCTCGGATGACTGATGCTCAGGATTGGGTTTCTGGGCCATAAAATAACTCCTTCGTCAGGACAGGGACTCGTCCAAACAGGAACCTTATGACTCTATTCCCCCGGTGGGCGCAAGTAAGTCGGGGGTTCCCTGGATTTAGCAAACCAACTGGCAGCCCCGATCACCATGTCCAGCGAATTTCGCCTGAGACAACGCGATCCGCAAGATTGCCTCCGTTCTCGGGGTCCCAGCCGGCGGCAAACTCCACGTTATTGGCGAAAGGGGGTTGCCGATTCATCAAATTCCGCGCCCCGACAAACAGCTGCGCTCCTTCGAGTAATGGAACGCCGGCCGGCCTATACGATGCGGCGAGATCGATTGTCGTCCACGATCCGATTCGTCGTTGAGGTTGGTTGATTGTGTCCCTGTAGCTCCCCGTGAAGTTAGCGGAGACGGATAGGGTTATCGGGCCGGATTCCCGCGTTACTGTTGCTCTGGCGCGAAGATCGACCGGGTTGTTGAGCGTATTCAGCTCCTCGAGGATGGCTCCATCCAGCCCGGTACCGCGGTATGCGAAGAGATGGGTTCCATCGAAGCGAAATCTCCAATGATTCAATGAGACTTCGGTGGCCAGACTGGCACCCGACGCTTTCAGGCGTTCGAGGCTTTGGAGTCGCAGATCCATGTAGAGATCGGGCTGTGTTTGCCCGCAGCTCTCCCCCATCGCTGTGACATACGTGCTTTCGGTACAGATGGCGGCAACTTGTGCGGCGGTCGGGTTCGCTATCACACGCCCATGGAAACTGCTGAGGTCGACGGAAAGCAGGGGTTGAAATGCCCGTCCGGAGCTCACCACGCTGTAGTACGTGGCACTGAGTCGTACTCCCGGCGATGGCCGGAGCTCCACCCCCGCGGTCGAGATCCGCGCCCTTTCGGCCGCAATATTTGGGTTTCCGCCAATTTCCCCCAGAGCGGTGCGGCCGTCGGGAAGCGGAACCAGCTCGCTGAAATTGGTGGCAGTGCTCCTTTCGGTGAGTGCCGGCGGCCGAAATCCTCGCCTGAACGTACCTTTCAATGTCAGAGTAGGAGTAGGGGACCAGGCGAGCAGGATCGAGGGAGCGGCCATGGCTTCGCCATCGGAGTAGTGTTCGTAGCGCCAGCCGGCGAACAGATTCAGACTCGCCACCAGGGGAATCGCCTGTTTTTTGCCGACCAGAGGGAGGTCGACGCCTGCATAGGCGGAGCTGACCGCGCGCTCCGTGCTCTGCCACGCTGAGTCGGGAGGCATGGCCGAATTCAGGCTCGATAGTATCTCTTCCCGGTACTGTGCCCCGACAGAAAACGAGGCATCTCCCGAGCTGACCGGCAAAGTTCGGGTGATTGCGACGTCCGCGGACTTGAGCCGCGAATACGACTGGTAATAGTAGACCTGGTTGATTCCCGCCAGCTCCGCTGCGTCGACCGCATCACGCCCCAGGAATGGGTTCATCACTGAAGAGGGATCGATTGACGATACAGCATCTTGAAGCGCCACGGCATCAGGGTAACCACTCAACAGGAGTCGATCGCGCTCCAACCCGAGCTGGCCCGAGAGCTCAAAGCGCCAGTTCTGCCTTTCGAGGGTGAGGCCGGCCGCGGCGCTCGCGGCCAGAGCCGAGGACTCGTTGGTGATAGGGCCCAGCAGATGGCTGACACCGTATTGCACGAATACGGGGTCGGCGCCGCCGAGAGGGTTGACGTAACCCGGATTCGTGGACGGTAGCGAAATCGTCGTGCCGTTCGCTGCACCGAGCGAACCGGACAAGTGTCGATCCGACACCCAAAAATTCGACCAGACGCGCGCATCCTCCAACGCCCACGACACGCGCCCCATCGCACTCATCCGCCGCTGCGAGGAAAGTATGTCCCGCGACTGCCACATGTCGTAGGTGTTTGAAGATCCCGGCGGCCCGAGCAGGGGCCGGCCGTCGGCGATGCCCGTTATCGCCCAGGTCTGACCGGTCGATGTCATGAGGGTACCCGGGTAGCCATAAGGGGAATTCCAGTTGCCGCCGCCCCATCGAGTCAGATCGCTGGTCGCCTGACCGCGGTCCGCCGCAGGCACCGCGTCCCGGTTGGAATAATCCAGGAGGAGGCTGGCTTCGAGGTTGCTCCAGCGCTTTCCCAGGAGCTGGCTCAGGCGGCGTTCGGCGCCGCCTCCGCTGGTGGCGCCTCCGGCTTGCACCTGGGTTTCAGCGCCTTCGAAATCGCTTCGTGTTACGAAGTTCACGACGCCGCCGATCGCGTTCAATCCATAGCGTCCTGGTGCGTTTTCAGGAAGGATCTCGATCCGTTCGATCGCGCTCAGTGGCAGCAAGGAGATGTCCCACCAGCCCGCCTCGATGCCTGAAGCGGCGGGGCGTACGCCGTCCACGAGTATCAAGGTCGATTCCGCGCCGAGGGCCAGGTAATTGAAGCCGGTGCCGCCCGTTGAATTCGTCAGTCCCTCACGCCCCAGCTGACTGTATTCATTGGGCCCACCTCCCCAGACCTGCGGAATCGTCGCCGCAAAATCCTGTACCGTCGATGCCGCGCTGGCGTCGATGTCCGTCCGGTCATACACAACCCGCGGCAGTTCCTCCAGGCCCCAACGCTCGGTGAGCCCATGATTCGAGGCGATCAGAATCTCATCCATCCCGGCGGCGGGTTCCACCGTCTGCATGGACTGCCGGATGCGGCGCCGGGTGTCGGCGAATCTCGGTGAATTCGGGTTGTCCGGTCCCTTTTTATCCACCGCATAGGTCTGCTCGTCCACCTGGGTAGCGGCCAGCGGCGAGCCCGAGAGCATCCGCAGCAAGGCATCGATCCTGGACATCGGGCCCTTCACGGGGCGGGTGTTGTATCCCTTGACCACGTTGAAGTCGAACAGGAGCTGCGCGCCCGCCTGGCGGCCCCATTCGTTGAGCTCGTCCGTGGCCACGCCGGCGGGGATGTCGAAATAGATGCTGTCCTGGCCGGGCTTCTTGACGATCACCGAGCGGTTGCCGTCGAACTCGTAGACGAGGCCGGTGGCGGCCAACAGGCGTTGCAGGGCTTGCTCCGGTGTGAATTCACCTTTGACGGGTTGTGTATGAATGCGATAGAGGTCGCTGGTCGAGAGGAAGAGGATCTCGACGTTCGACTGGTGATAAAACTCGAGCATCGTCCTGGGGAAGACATCCGCCGGTATGTTGAAGCGGATCTTGTCGGCGCCGGAGGCGGCGGAGGCGAGGAGAAGTGCGGCGAGAGACGCGCGAAACCTGCGAAAAGTGAGTCGTCGTGTGCCGTCCATGACGACCCCCGAGTCCGAATCGACAGTGTTACTGCCGTGTTGTAGTAGCGCGGACTATTATCACATTCCTTTCCGAAACGCGCGCCGCGTTGCAACATCCGGAGGCCTGCCCGGATGCATAATGTTAGGACACCAAACTGTTGCTGTTTGAAGTAAAGTCGCGACCGCGATATGTTACATCCAGGGGAACTGGAGTCGAGTGTCCGGCGTTGCCTGAAAACACACCCGGTTTCGAGACCAGACAATGCCTGAAGACGAAAAACAATATGCCGGCATCGGATTGGATGAGCTTGCCGAAGGTGAGGTCATGTGGCGGGCGGATTCATAGATTATAGCGGGCGCAGAATCGGGTCCTGGACCATCCTGGAGCCGGTCTGCGATCCTCGAGCACATCCGATATCAACAACTGGCGCGCCCCCCGGCTACACGGGGAAATGGTCCATCTCCTGCGCTTGTGGACGCCGCTTCGTGCGCTCGCTCTGGCCTATTTTGAATGGCCGCAGCAGCTGTTGTAGCGAGTGTCAGAAGATCCGGACCAGGAAGAGGCAACAAACCTGGAACGCGGTGGACATGGCGCGTCACGCCGCGGAGAAGATGAACAGGCCGCCGGCAAGCGCACGAGCTGCATCGCTGCACGCTCGCATGGGTCGACCTCGACGGGCAGTGGCGACTTCGCCCCAGCCGCAGCCCGAGTCTCAGTCTCAACCCCAGGAGCACGACACCATGCGCTCGCTCCTGATGAGCGCAGTCAGGACCTGGGTTCTGGCCCAACATCTGCCGCAGCGGGTGATCGCGGACCGGCTGCAAGTACCGCGTACGGCAGTCAGCGACATCGTTCGCAGCAAGTCCAACTACGCAGCCGAAAAGCTGTTGGAGCTGTGGGCGGCTCTGGGCGGCCAGTGGGAGCTCAGGCTGACCCTGGGCGACTCACGCGAGAAGGACGCATCGACGAATCAGCGTCCGGGCGGACCAGGCACCTCGTAGTCAGACGCAACCGCGCCGGTGCACGGAAGCCCATGCACCGGCGCGGCAAAACGAGACGCTTTCAGCTCGAAGCGGCTCAGCTCAGCGTCCTTTCCCAATACCGCGGCGCTTTGTAGTAATCGTAGGTCCGATCACGGAAGGCCAGGCCGTCATCCCGCGTCAGTTCCTCGATCGACCCGGTGGGCGCGGCTTCCAGCTGCTCCTTCGTGTAGTTCACGACATAGGAGGCTTCAGCGGGCTCATAGTCCAGGGCTGCCCACGGGATCGGATGGTACTTCTCTCCCATCCCGAGAAATCCTCCAAAGGACACGACTGCAAACAGAATACTGTTGGTTCCCTTGTCGAGAATGACATCCTCGATGTGCCCGATCTTGTTGCCGGTTGTGTCGCAGACCTTGGTTCCCAGGACCTTTTTGGCCCGGATGGCGGTCGTGTGGCCGGTGGCGGTTGGCATAGCTCAGTCCTCCTCAAGGTACTTTCACAAATGTTTCTGTCACCTTTCGCTACGGTACCTGCGCACGAGGCTTGGAGAAATCCACCGGTCGAGACATCCGCTGTAGGAATTGGCTGAATCTCACGACGACTGCGCCTCATGCCGGAACCTGCCCCCGGGCGGCGGGTTGCCCTCCTGAGTCTTCCATTTCCCTAGCAGGAGCTTGCCATGCTGAAGGATCCGCGCTCCGCCGGAGCCCGCCCGCCATTTCCCGAACAGCAACAGCCGATGCCCGGACGCACGGCCCAGCTCAACCCTGCACCCGATCACGGAGAGCAGTCATATCGTGGCCATGAGCGCCTCAAGGATTGTGTTGCGATCGTTACCGGCGGCGATTCCGGCATAGGCCGCGCCGTCGCCATTGCTTTCGCCCGCGAAGGCGCCGATGTTCTGATCTCGTATCTGAACGAGCACGAGGACGCAAAAGAGACCGCCCAGTGGGTCGAGAGGGCGGGGCGTCGTGGAATCATCGTGCCCGGCGATGTGAGGGACGAGGCTCACTGCATCAAGCTCGTGGACCGCGCCGTGCAGGAGCTCGGCCGCCTGGACATCCTGGTCAACAACGCCGCGTTTCAGGCCACCCACGAGAAGATCGAGGATCTCACCGCGGAGGAGCTCGATCGGACGTTCCGTACCAACATCTACAGCATGTTTTACCTGGCGAAGGCGGCTGCTGCGCACATGAAGCCGGGAGGCTCGATCATCAACACGAGCTCGATCAATTCCAAGTCACCCAATGCCGAGCTCTTGCCCTACGCGACCACGAAGGGCGCGATCGCCAACTTCACCGCGGGCGCGGCACAACTGCTCGCCGAGCGGGGCATCAGGGTCAACAGCGTGGCTCCCGGTCCGGTGTGGACGCCGTTGATCCCGTCCACGATGGACGCCAAGAAGACAGCGCACTTTGGCGAAAACACACCCCTGGGCCGGCCGGCGCAGCCGGCGGAGCTTGCTCCTGCCTATGTCTTCCTGGCATCGAACGACGCCACCTACATTACCGGTGCGGTCTTGCCCGTTACCGGCGGGCGTCCCATGCTGTGACGCGGCAGGCTTTTATAACCGGAGCGAGACGCCGAGATTCAGGAAATGAGCCGAGCTCGCGAATGGAGCGGGTGAGGGTGTGTCCTATGCCGATGCGATCCTCCAACGACGCGAAATCCACCGGTCTGCCGAGCCTGGCTCGCATGTGACCCAACACCTGGCGGTACACCCTGATACTGGGGCAATGCGCGAGTGGACGGGCCAGCGAGTGGGCCCACTGCAGCAGCCAGTTGATCTGGCCGACCGCCCGGTCGTGAAAATGCAGGGACTGGTGTTTCTGCAGCAACCGCTCCACCTCGAGCTGTTCCAGCCTGACCAGTGAGGAGTCGAGGTCGTCCTTTTCCAACTCCCCGGCTTCGATACGCCCAGCCCATTTCGTATTGATTACTTCGAGCGTCGTGCCGATGAGGCCGAAATAATCGATCGCGAAGCGCCACCGGCCCGGGCAGGGTAACGAACACAATTCAACGAGGGCCGCGTTCGTGACCGCCGCCGCCCCAAAGAAACGCGTCATCGAGCGCAGCTTTTCATCCAATCCCGCATACAGTCTGACGCGATCGGCGAACCGGCGGGGAAGCTCCACCCTTTCGAACGGACCGACGATTGGCGCAGGGGCAGGGTTGCCCGGGCGTGGCAAAGTCATAACCTAGGTTAAGGGTGGACGTGGTCTCTCACCGCAGCCGCAGCACGAATCGGGCCGCATACCGTCCTTCCGCTCTCCACCCTCGAGACCCCGCTCGCGCCGTGATCGTATATATTTGCGCTCCAGCCACACCTCGAGGTCGCTACCGTTTCGATGTCCCAACCAGGCAAACTCCGTATCCTTTTTGTGGAGGACGAAGTAACCCTGGGGCGTCACCTCGCCCAGGAGCTGTCGGATGAGTATGTCGTCGACATCGCCGCGAACGGCATAGAGGCGCTCCAGGCCGTGATGCGGCGCAAGCCGGATCTGATTGTGACCGACATCGTCATGCCGATGATGAATGGTGTTGAGCTGCTCAAGATCCTGCGAGCGGAGCCGGGGACCCAGGCGCTACCCGTACTTCTGATCTCCGGGCTGGCCGAAGAGGCGCAGCGGATCGAGGGTTTTCGCGAAGGAGCGGACGGCTACCTGGCCAAACCCTACAGTGTCCGGGAATTGCGTGCGCTCGTGGGCTCGATGCTCCAGGGAGCCGATCAGCGCGCGCAGGCTGCTCGCAAGGAGGCCCGCGAGCAAGCCGAGCAGTTGGCGTTGGCTGAGCGTGCCGCACTTCTCGAAAGCATCACCGACGCCTTCTACGCGCTGGATCGGCAACTACGCTTTACCTATGTCAACAGGCGGGCGCTCGACTATTTCCAGAGAAGCCGCGAGGCCTTGCTCGGCAAGGGGATCACCGAGGTGTTTGCAGTTCTCGCGGGAAGTCCCCTCGAAGCGCATCTCCAGCGAGCGTTGGCCGAGCAGCGTTCGGCAGCCTTCGAGTTGCCCTCGCCGATCGTCGGCCAATGGGCCGAATTCCATGTTTACCCGACGGGCCAGGGGCTGGCGGTCTACTTCCGCGACATCAGCGACCGCAAGCGGGCCGAAACCGAGCTCCGGCGAGCGCAGGACTCCTTGCGGGAATCCGATCGTCGCAAGAACGAATTTCTGGCCTTGTTGGCCCATGAGCTCCGCAATCCGCTCGCGCCGATAG
>Ga0070680_100004314_pt1 | contig 10688 bp, 10 predicted proteins | sample KBSC73BmetaG_FD_64672 | JGI IMG/M metagenome (GOLD analysis project Ga0070680, IMG submission 64672) | Corn rhizosphere microbial communities from Kellogg Biological Station, Michigan, USA - KBS C7-3B metaG | ecosystem: Host-associated > Plants > Roots > Rhizosphere | place: USA: Michigan... | reverse complement strand
GGCCGGCGCGGAATCGCAGCGCGGCCAGCGCCAGGGGAACCAGCAGGAATACCGGTCCGATGATCCCGCTGACATATTCTCCGCGCATGGTCGCTTCCAGCGCCAGCGGCCGCAGGCTCGGCATTCCATAGTTCCGCAGGAATGCCGAATAATCCCGCTCGAACATCACATGGATGTAGGGATTCCGGAAGATCGAGTCGGCGAACGGCGCCACCGGATTGTGGTACCAGATCCAGTTGCGCACGATCCACGGACCTGCCATGATCAGCGCGCAACCCATTACTACCAACATGGGCCGCAGGCGCCTGCTGCGCCACGCGACGAATCCCAGTGCGTAAATCCCGATGGGAAATGCCGTGTACTTGGCGGCGTAAGCATAGCCCGCCAGCAGCCCGATCGGGATCAGCAGACGCCCTCCGCCTTCTTCAGTGCGCTGTTCATCCCAGAGTTCGGTCCAGTAGAACACCGCGAAGACGATGGCCGCCGTGGCCACGTCCACGTAGGCGGCCGATCCATCCGCGCCGACCACCGGGCTTGCGAACGTCAGCAGCGCAGCCGCCGCTCCCGCCCAGGGTTTCCCGACGCGGCGTCCGTAAGCCAGAATCGACAGAGCCAAGGCGATCGTAAATGCAAAGTGCACCAGCGCCGCGGCGGAATGACGCCCGATGGCGAAGGCCGGAACGAACAGCATCTCCACGCCCTGGCTCAGCATCCCGTACATGTCGTTGGTAATGGGTTCGAACCCATGGGCTCGTAGTTCGCGCGCTACGATCCCCAGGTGATAGCCCGCGCCATCCGCGCTGCCCTCGGGAGCCCAGGCGTTCACCAGATAGACGACGGCGAAAACTCCTGCGCAGCAGCCGAACACTATACGGAGATTCTTGTTTAACGGCGCCACTGCCTTGCCGCTTCCCGCGTGGGCCCCCGTCCACGCCCCCGTCCAAAGCGAGGCGGCGATGGTCCCGGCCAGCACCGCCACCAGCACCGGCCAATACGCGATGTGCAACGCCAGAACGGCGAATGTCGCCAGGTGCAGGCACGCCGCTCCCAGCACGAATGCCAGTGGAATTCGTTCGTCCCGCCGCAGGGCGACCCTTAAACGGTCGATCCACAGTGCGCCCGAAGCGTAGCAGGCAGCTACTGTGAGTCCCGCTCCAAATAACGCCGCTGCCGCCTCTCGCATGATGGTGTGAGCCCGATCCAAATGAGTCAGAGCTCAGGCCGGTTTGAGCCCTTGCTTCATTTCCGCTACTATAACCCCAAACCATCTCCTTCCATTTCCGTCTAAATTCATCATCGTGGTAATTTGGGAGAAACCATGTACTTGAAACAAGCCCTGCTCGCCGCAATCCTGTCCGTCTCGCTGTGGGCCCAGGCCCCGGCGGCCGATCCGGGGAAAGTGGTCGCCACCATTGCCGGCAAAGATATCACCGTCGCCGACATTCAAAAGATGACTTCCATGTTCAGCGCCCAGGACTTGCAGCAGTATCAGAAGAACCCGCAGTTCATCCTGAGCCAGTATTTTCTCTTCGTTCATCTGGCCGAAGAGGGAGAGAAGCTCAAGCTGCTCGAAAAGAGTCCCTACAAGGAGCAGTATGAGGGCCTCAGGATGCAGCTTCTCCGCAACGCGAGACTGAATGAGGAGAACAATACCTACCCGGTTACTGCGGATCTGATCGAATCGTATTACAAAGAGCACAGCGCGCAGTACGAGCAGGCCAAGATCAAGGTGATCTATATTTCATACGCCGGCCAGGCTGCCGCGCCCAAGGGTACCGACGCGATCGCGCTGCGGGCCGCCGCGCAACAGGCTTTGCAGGCTGCGCATGCCAAGCGATCCGAAGAGGAAGCTCGAACGCTGGCCGCCGATATCGTCAAACAGCTTCGTGGCGGCGCCGATTTCGTCAAGCTGGTGCAACAGTATTCGGAAGACGAGACGTCCAAGGCTGCCGGCGGCGATTTCGGCGTCGTCAAAGCCCTCAGCGAGTATCCGGCCGAGCTCAAGACCGCCGTGTTCGCCCTGAAACCTGGAGAAATCAGCGAGCCGATCCGCCAGCCCACCGCATTTTATATTGTCCGGCTGGAGGAGAAGGGAACGCAGCCCATGGCGGAACTCCGCGAGAACATCATCTCCGTCATCCGCAATGAGCACCTGAATCAATGGATGAAAGACCAGGACAAGAATTACCAGGCAGTCATCAAGGATCCCGATTTCTTTAAGGCCCCTGCCGCGCCCGCCTTGCCTGGTCCGCTCCCGGGCGGCTTGCCAAATCCCGCACCGCCTAAAAAGTAGCGGGATCCGAGATTGCTGCCGCCCCTCTCCGGCCGTCCCATCCGCGTGGAGCTTCGCCGTTCCCTGGGACCGCATCTCGCGGCTACTCACATTCCACGTCGGCTCATTCTGCTCGATGCCGGACTTCTGTCACAAGCGGGTGAGTTTGAGCGGATTCTGATCCACGAGATTTTTCACTTCGCCTGGGTTCGTCTCTCCAACCAGACCCGCCGGAGCTGGGAACACCTGCTTGCGTCCGAATTCGCCGCTCATGCCCGTGGCGAGCTCGGCTGGAGCTCGGAATGGCGCAAGGATAAACTCAACCGGTCCGAGATCGGGCGGCGGACTCCTGGCTGGCGTCGCTACGCATGCGAAAGTTTCTGCGATACCTCCGCCTGGCTATGGTCGGGATTGCGAAGGCATGACGAATTTACGCTCGCGGCGGCCCGCCGCCCGATTCGCCGGGCCTGGTTTGCCGCCCACCTGCTTCGCCGCCCCCACATTCCTGTGTAAGTCCCGGGCCCGGTATAATGGAACCATGCAGGACCGAAAACTGACGGTGCGTTCGATACGCCGCTGGGCGCTGTTTGCGGGTGCTGTGGCCATTCTGGCTTCCTGCGAATCTCCGATTCCCGACAATTTCCACGTTAAATCCGCGAACGAGCGCAAAGCGACCCCTGATTTCGCGCTCAAGGATGCCAGCGGCACCCTCGTGAAGCTCTCCGATTACAAGGGCAAGGTGGTCCTGCTCAATTTCTGGGCAACCTGGTGCGGACCCTGCAAGGTCGAAATCCCCTGGTTCATGGATTTCCAGAAGACTTATAAGGATCGCGATTTCGCCGTCCTCGGCGTTTCCATGGATGAGGACGGCTGGGATGCCGTCAAGCCCTACGTCGAAGAGAAGAAGATGAACTATCGTGTGGTCCTGGGTAACGATCAGGTCTCCCAGCTCTTCGGCAACGTGGACTCGCTGCCCACCACCATGGTCATCGATCGCCAGGGCCGTATTGCCTCCATGCACGTCGGCTTGGTCGCCAAGAGCACCTATCAGAAAGAAATCGAGCAACTGTTAGAGGCCCCCAAAGATGCTCAGAAAACCGGTGCTGTGCGTATTCCTGGCAGCGTGTTCGCTTTCCTTCGCGCAAACTAGCGTCCTATTGATGCCCAAGCCTGAGCCGGTGCCGGCTAAGGCGGGAACCACCATTGAGGTCAAGCTGCCCTTGCAATTGCGCGAAGGCTACCACGTGAACACGAATAAGCCGCCGGATCCTTACCTGATCCCTTTGCGCCTCACTTGGGATTCCGGCCCAATCACCGCCGCCGAAGTTGTCTATCCCAAACCGGAGCTGCATAAGGTCGAATTCTTCTCGGGGCCGCTGCCGGTATTCACCGGCAAGTTCGAGCTGCTCACGCGTTTCAAGATCCCGGCTGGGGTCGCTCCCGGACTCGTCAACGTCGCGGGCAAACTTCGTTACCAGGCCTGCAACGATCGCATGTGCCTTCCGCCCAAAACCATCGATATCACTCTGCCGGTCAGTGTCAGCCGTTAACAGAAGACTATTGATCCGCCCCGGCGCGATCGGCGACGTCATCCTTTCCCTTCCAACGCTCCAGGCGGCTGGTGCCGATTACACCGAAGTGTGGGCCCCGCGCGCGCTCCTTCCCCTAATCCGCTTCGCCCATCGCACCCGCGCGATTGCCGATACTGCCTTGGATCTGGTGGGCGTGGTGGAAGGGGCCCGCGTCCCCGAGCTCGAAACATTCGATTCCATCTATTCCTGGTACGGATCGAACCGCCCCGAATTTCGCGATGCTGTCCGCCATCTCCCGTTTACATTTTTCCCCGCGCTTCCGCCGCCTGCCGAGGGGATCCCAAGCATCATTGTTTCAAAGGAACCAGTCCCGCCCGCCACGGCTCAGAACTTCGCGATCATCCATCCCTTTGCCAGCAGCCTCAAAAAGCGCTGGCCGCTCGAAAACTTTCGCGAAGTTGCCGGGCGACTCGGAATTCCCGTTCAGTGGTGCGCGGGACCAGATGAACACCTGGAAGGCGCGGTCAGGATGGACGATCTATACGCTCTCGCCTGCTGGATCTCGACGGCGCGCGTGTACATCGGCAACGACTCCGGCATCGCGCATCTGGCCGCCGCCGTTGGCACGCCCGTGGTCGCCATCTTCCTGGCCAGCGATTCGCGTGTGTGGGCTCCGCGCGGCCCCCGCGTCGTTGTTCTGGAATGTCCCGATGTCGCCGCAGTGGTCGCCGCCGCGCAACGCGTGTTGCGCCAGCACGCGGGTGGCTACCTCTAAAGTTCCGGCTCCCAGGCTCTCCAAATCCATTCCATACAACTTCCGCAGATTCAGGTGCATCGTCTTCCCGAACCGGTTCGCCGCTTCCACGCTCCGCTCCGTCCCCAGGTCGATCGCCGCATTAATCACGGCCGATTCCGCCATCAGTAGATCCACATAAGACTTCGGTTTCTTCTTCACCGCCACCAGCACGTCCTGGTGCCACACCGGCCCATAGCGGTGCGCCAGCTCCGTCATCCCCGCCGCAAGCAGCCGCTGTTCCAGGCGCCGCAGCACGGCCTGGATCGCCCGGCCCGTCAGTTTCCAGGATTCCGCCAGAGTCGTGCTGCATTCAGGGTAATCGCGCAGGTCGTACGTGAACTCCGTGCGCGGACGCCCATGGCACAAGCGGCTGGCCTGATACACGATCACCGGATACGCTGCCGGGCGATCCTCGAAACGTGCCAGATCGCCGAAATACGCGTCGGCGACGCCATCTCGCAGGGAGCGCTGCATGGCCAGGGAAACCCGCTGCCATACCCGGAAATATTCCGGATCGCGCTCGGTTGGTGCGCTGCACCACTGCGGATCGGTCAGCGTGGCGATGTATGTCGACTGCTTAGAGGAGTGATCAGTCATGGCGGACTGATTGTACTGCCCCGGCGCAAGCGTTCGGCCCCGGCTCGGCCCGCTAACCCTTAGTCAATAAATACGGATTACGCTTATACGCTGGCTGTTACCGCGCGCTCCAGGCTAGCACGATCCCAGTGCGCCAGCTTCGCTCCAGCCTCGTACGTGCTCTGGCAGAAATCGAGAATCGCCCGATCGGGCGAAGCGGCGTCTTTCAAACCAACCCCGCGCGCGTCTTCGTATTTGAAAATAAATTCGCCCAGCGTGCTGTCCCATCCGGCCGCAGCCGGGCGAACCGGTTCTTTCTCTAATCCCGGCGGGACCGGCGAACTGTAGGCGTAAAACGCCGCGTGCGGAAAGGCACGGTTACCCGGCCAGAATCCGCAACTGGCGACTTCGTGCGAATACGCCTCGCGCGTAACCGCATCCGCCCCTTCGCGTTCCGGAGCGCGGCGTCCGGAAAAACGGGTCACCGCCAGGTCGAAGGATCCCCAAAAGAAATGCACGGGACTGGACTTCCCCAGGAACCGCGAACGGAATTGCTTGAAGATGCGATCGGAGTGAATCAGGATCTTGCGGAATCGCTCCACGTATTCCGTATCGTAGGACGCGTGGTGCTGGTCCTGGTCAAAGGGCGTCACATCGTCGAATTCCACCGGGACCTTGTAGATGTGCACTTCGATTCCAAGCGACTTCAGGGCCGCCATATACTCCGCGTAGAAATCGGCCACCGAGCGCGGGTAGAGCCGCATACAATGCTGGACGCCGCCGCTGCCGTGAAACAGCAGCTGGTGGCCGACCAGGTCGAATTCCATGGAGAACGAACCATTTTTCCAGGGAATTGGCGACGTGCTCAGCCCGCGTGGCGTCACGTACAAAGGCACGTTCCACCAGTGATTCTCGAGCGGCGTCAGCGCCATGCGGGTCTTGCCGGCGATCTGCGTCCACATATGCAGCGTGTCGCAGGTCTTTTCCCACTCGGCGAACGGCAGCGCCGGCCACTCAGGCTGATTCAAGCATCACCTCGTCGATGTAGCACCAGGCCCAATCCTCGCCCGGCTCAATCGACCGCACGATGGGGTGCTTGGTCGCATGAAAGTGTTTGGTCGCGTGTTTATTTTTGGAGGAATCGCAGCAGCCCACATGACCGCAGCTCAGGCACAACCGCAGGTGAACCCATGTGTCGCCCATCTTCAGGCATTCCTCACATCCGCGGGTATGCGGCTTCACGTTTTTGATCTGATCGAGATGCGAACAGGCGGGCATGTTCCCAGTCTAAAACGCTTGTCAACGAGCCTTTTTCCTGATCTCCACGTGCCCGTCGATCCAGGTCAGAATCAGGTCGGCGAGCTGCAGGTTATTGCGATCCTGCATCAGCATGTGGCTGTTACCTTTGATCCCCATCTTTGGCAGCGACATCATCTCGGCATCGCCGCCCTTGTCTTTCAACTGCTGTACGAATTTCTCGCAGCTGATGAACGACGCTGGCCAGGTTGCAATCCCGCCTTGAACGTCTCCCAGGTGATCGCCGAACATCACCAGAGTCGGGATTTTCGCAAGCGTGGCGATCTCCGCCGGCCTCAGTTCGGGACACGGCATCTCAATCGAGATCAGGCCCTTGATTCCCGCGGGATCGATCAACGCCGCCTGCTCCGGGTAGAAGCCGGATTCGGAATGTCCCATGAGCACCGCTCCGTTCAGCTTGACCGCCAGGGCGGCCATATTCTTCCACGTCGGATTCGGATTGGGCAGCGTCGCGTTGAGGTCCGGAATCATCTGCTTGTAAAGCTCGTCCATCGCCTCGACGGGAAATTGTTCGTCCTTGAAAGGTTCGCCGAACTTCGGGCCAAAGCGGAAAATCGACCAGGCCGCCTGATGCGTGGCTGCGAATATGTTGGGCAGCTGGCTGGGCGGAAGCGTGCCCGCCTTGACCGCGGTGATGGTCGACGGATCGAAGCCCGAGCGGGCGCGGGACGACTGATCGGCCATGTAAACCGAACGGTCCTTGCGCACGAAATATTCGCTCCATCCCATGCGCCCATCCGGCGTGGTTTCCCAGGTCTTACTGCTCAGGCAGCACCCGTGCACCATCACCACCGGAATGTGCTGCGCGCCCTTCACCGGGATCTGATACTGCACATACATCTGGTTAATCGTGATCTCGCCTGGTGAACCGGGAGCCCCGCCGCGTCCCGGAGTGGCCGGCATGGTCTTGTATTCGCCGCCGACGAAAAAACTGCCTTGGCTCGCCAGTGTCAGCGGCCCCTGGGCCGCGCAGATTCGAGCCACAAGTAACGCACACGCGAATAGTTTCATTTGAGTTTCTTCCAGTCGTCGATTTTGACTCGCCCTACTACGCCCCCCGGTCCGAATATCAGGGCTTCGCCATCCGCCAGCCCGGATGTCGAGTCAGGAAACGCCCGCGACATATTCGGCATGTGCGTGACGATGAGTGTATTCGTCCCCTTCGGCAACTTCGTTACTTCTTTTCGCAGCCAGGAGGCCTGCGCTTCCGTGCCGCCGCTCATGCTTTGACCGTTGTCGCCCAGTTCCGGGAACGTCTGGGGTTGGCCGAACTTCGCATAGCGGATCGTTTCCAGCGCCCTGTAGGTGGGGCTCGAGAGCACGCTGCCGATGGGGATCTTCAGGTCGCGCAGCGCCTGGCCCATGGCGGTCGCGCTGGCACGCCCTTCCTGATCCAGCTGGCGCTCGGGTTTAGGGTTGTCGGGATTGGCTGTGGCTTTGTCGGGCGCCTCGCGCGGTGAGCTGGCATGCCGCATCACGATGACGTAGCCGCCTTGCCGCAGCGCGTTCACCAGCGCTTCGCCCTGAAGTGGTTGGGCGTTCGCGATACCCGCCGCTAGTAAAACCAGGGATAGTGTACGTAGCACACAGATATTGTAGTGCCGCTGTACGGCAAGTGGTGGCTAGTGAATGGTCTGCTTGGCCCGCATCCCGAACGGCGCGATTTCGATATCGAACTGCTCGCCGTCTGTCCGAGCCATCTGATACGTGCCCCGCATCACGCCTGTAGGCGTCGTAAGCGGGCACCACGACGAGTATTTGTAGGATTCACCCGGCGCCAGGACCGGCTGTTCGCCCACTACCCCCGGGCCTTTCACCTCTTCCACGTGATCCAGGCCATCCGTGATGATCCAGTGCCGGCTGATAAGCTGAACCGTCTCTTCACTCTGGTTCGTGATGCGCACCGTGTACTGAAACACCCAGTCGCGGTGCAGCGGCCGCGAGTTCTCGGGCGCGTACCGGCACAATACTTCGACGCGGATGCCGTTGGTCACGGCTTCCGACATCGGAGCGGATTCGCCGCTTAAATTCTGCATGATGAAACTTTAAGAATAGCAGGCCGAACTTCGGAGGATAATGAAGCCGTTATGCGACTGCTCTGGGTTCTCCCGCTGTGGTTCGCCGCGGCGATTGTTTTGGCGCAAACAGACACCGGCGAAGTGCACGGCCGCGTCGTCAGTTCGCGCGATCAGCAACCACTCGGCCTGGTTCAGGTCCAACTTCAAGATTCGTCGTCGAGTGCAAATCTTCCCTTGCGCGCCGTAACGGCCCAGGACGGGACTTTCAGCATCACCGGCGTCCCGCCCGGCAACTACGTCTTACGGACCAGCACGGTCGATTATTACCTGGTTCACCAGGAATTTGCATTAGCCGCCGGAGAATCCAAGAATTTCGATATCGTCCTGAGCTCCTCTAATGACCAACGCAAGGACACCGTGGTGGTCTCGGAGAGCCCCTTCGGCGCGGCTCCCGTGCCTTCCGCTTCCGCCATCACGCTCGAAGGCGAGGAACGCAAGAATCTAGCCAGCGTGCTGGCTGACGACCCGCTGCGCGCGGTGCAGAGCCTGCCCGGCGTCACTTCCAACAACGACTTCGACTCGGAGTTTTCGCTGCGCGGCGCATCCTTCGACCGCGTCGGTCTGTATCTGGACGGAGTGCTGTTACATTCGCCCTTCCACACCACCGATGGCCAAAGCGGCGACGGCTCTCTCACCATTTTTAACGGAGACTTGACCGACGATATGACCCTCTATGAGGGCGCCTGGCCGGTCCGCTATTCCGATCGCACGGCCGGCATTCTGGCGGTCGATACCCGGGAAGGGAATCGCAACCAGTTGCAGGGGCGCCTGACAGCCAGTGCTTCCAATGCCGGCGGGCTCTTGGAAGGACCCCTGGGCAAGAAGCAGCGCGGGTCTTGGATCGTATCGTTCCGCAAAAGCTATCTGGATTACATCCTCAATCGGATCGACTTCGGCGATCAGCCCCCGCTGGCCTTCGGGTTCACCGACGGGGAAGCCCGGGTCACCTATGACCTGACCTCCAAGCACACCGTCAGCCTGAGCGACGTGGAAGGCGCCTCGGGCGTCGATCGGACGCGTTTTCAGAGCGAGCTGGGCCCCAACACGGTGATGACCAGCGGCTTCCGTTTCAGTCTGCTCAACCTGGGTTCCCGCTACGTTCCCAATTCGCGTATTCTGATCACCAATCACCTGGCTTGGTCGCGCGAACGGGGCGACGTCGAAAATCGCGACGTTGCTCTGCTCAATCGCCAGGCCTATGGCGAGTGGACCTGGCACGGCGACGTCAGCATCTCCTGGTTATCAGATAAGCCCGGAAAGAACACGCTCGATTTCGGCGGCCTGTTCCGGCGGCTGCGGCAAGACGGTTCCACGCTCCAATTCGTATTCACGCCCGTGCAGGTTCCTTCGCAGGACGTCTTCCGCGGATCGGGACATCGGGCGGGCGGCTACGTTCAGCAATCCTACGGTCTGGCCTCCGACCGGATCCATTTGACCGCGGGCGTGCGCGAGGACGAATTCAGCCAGAGTCCGGTGAAGGTTGCCTCTCCCTACGGCAGCGCGTCCTTCGAGCCTTTGAAGAAGACGCACTTGCAATTGGATTGGGGGCAATATGCCCAGTTTCCGGAGTTGAACCAGATCTTCTCGACTTTCACCCACACGCCGCTCTTACCAGAACGTTCGACGCACTATGAAGCGGTGGTGGAGCAGACCTTGGACGAGCGCACGCGTCTGCGGGTGGAGTTCTACGACCGCCAGGACCGCGATCTGCTGGCGCGTTCTTTGCTCGATCCGCGCCTGCTGCTGGACGGGAGCATCTTCAATGCCGTGCCCAACGCGCCTTGGCTCAATTCCGAGCGCGGCTATTCCCGTGGCGCGCAGATTTTTCTCCAGCGTCGTACGGCCAATGGATTTACCGGATGGATTTCCTATGCCTATGGCCACACTGTCATCAGCGATGGCGATTTAGGTCTCAGTTTTCCCTCCGACTACGACCAGCGCCATACCTTCAATGCTTATGTCAGCCGCCGCCTGCATCCTACCGTGAACGTCAGCGCGCGCTTCACTTACGGCAGCGGCATGCCCTTGCCGGGCTTCTACAAACTGGATGGAACCGCGTACTTTCTGACCACAAACCGCAACGGCGTGCGCGCTCCCAATTACCAGCGGACGGATCT
>Ga0070680_100004313_pt1 | contig 10690 bp, 8 predicted proteins | sample KBSC73BmetaG_FD_64672 | JGI IMG/M metagenome (GOLD analysis project Ga0070680, IMG submission 64672) | Corn rhizosphere microbial communities from Kellogg Biological Station, Michigan, USA - KBS C7-3B metaG | ecosystem: Host-associated > Plants > Roots > Rhizosphere | place: USA: Michigan... | reverse complement strand
ACCGAGTACTGCATCGCCTGCCCTTCGCCCAGCAGATACGGAACGCAACTGAAGTACGGCGCCTCGAAGGGACTCGACTGCGTCTTGATGTACAGCGCCTGCATGATGAAATCGGCGACATGCGGGCGATGAAAGTTCAGGAAATAGAAGATCGATGCGTTTTTCAGGCTCTCGACCTGGAGCTGCGCGTTCGCGCTCGTATCAGGCGTGACGAAGGTGGCCGTCGACACGCCGAACATGTCCAGCGTGTACATCTCGTCGTCCATCAGCTTGGGACCGGGTACGCCCATCAGCTTGATGCTGATGCTCATGAACCCCACGTCGTCGATGTCCGGCGTGACGTAGGGGCCCGGGCCCGAGAACCGCACCCACGCCTTGAACGTCTGCGGCTTGGCGTAGATCCCGTGCCGGAATTGCGGCGGCAGATCGTCTTTCACGATGAACTCGCCGCGCACCATGCCGTGCGTCTTCGTGTTGCCACCGCGCTCGAAGCCGCCTGTCTTCCACAGCCCCCGCATCTGCTTCTCGAAGGTCTCGATGATCGAATCGAGGTATGCCTCCTCGTCCGGCTGCAGGCGCTCTTCTGCCAGCGCGAGATGCTCGTCGGTGCGCCGCCAGTTGATCAGGGCCGTCACCAGGCGTGCGAGCGGATCCCGGAGCACCGCATCGAACGCCGGACGGAAGAACGGATCGAAACGGCGCTCGAGATGCACGAGCTTCGTCGAGGAATCCGCGATGAAATCCAGCAAACGCGAACCGGTGTTCGCGCGCGGGATCGGCCGGCTGCGATTCGAGTCGAGCACCGGGAACGGCGGCGACTCGGTTGGCGGTGCGAGCGATGACGACCACTCTCCGCGCGCGTTCGACGTGCTTGGAGGATTCGTCATGGTTGCCCCGCGTTCCTCCTGAAGCGTGCATTGATCTTCGGAAACGACACCGGGAGCGGATCGTGCGTCAGCCGCTCCTGCCGCGCGTCCACGCCGAGCTCTCCGATCTGACGCGCGAGCGCGATCTTGCACACGAACAGGATGAGATCCATTCCGGGGCAAGCGCGCGGACCGCGAAGGAACAGGTTCGACGCTGCCGCGGCTTCGTCGAGCGTCGGCTCGAGCCAGCGCTCCGGCCGGAAGTGATGGACAGTCGGTCCCAGGCGATCGTCGCGCTGAAGCAGCGGGAAGTAGTGCACCACCTCGTGCTGATTGGCCGCATCGCCCCCTGCGTGCTGATGAAACGTGCGCGTCACGGGCGGGAAGAGACGACCGGTCTCGAGAATGCACGCCTCGAGGAACCGCAGCCGTGCGACGGAATCGACGCGATCGAGCGAGCCCGCGGCGCTGATCTCGGCCTGAACACGCGCGTGCGTGCCTGGACGCGACGTGATCAGGCAGAGCGTTCGAACGAGCAGATCCGTCCCGGAGCCGGTGAACGTGAACATCCAGTGCGGGATCTGCTGCAGCAGCGTCTCCCGATCGACGTCCTCGGCCTCCCGACTCGCCAGCGCAATCAGTGTTTCCTCATGCGGACGCTCGGCCGCGCTCTCCCACTTGCGCCGAAGCAGCGCGTACAGCCGCTCGCGCCGGCGCTGGTACAAGGCGCCGAGCAGCGCGCGCTTCACCGGCTTCTGCACGACGCCGAAGAGCGTCGTCACGTCGCCGGCGGGATCGAGCGCGGGATTCACGTCGCCGAGCACGATCTTCACCATCGCCCGGCCCATCGCCGCGCGCACGTCAGCCTCGGACGAAACAGCCCCCGCGAATGCGGCGCGAATGCCGATCAGGAACGTCAGCGCGAACGGATGCGGCGATCCGGTGCCGAGCACACGCTCGTTGAACGGACGCAAACGCCGCCACTCGGCGCCGTTGGCGATGGTGAGCGCGCCCGGGGCCAGGAAGCGCATGGCCGCGATCTTCGTCTGGCCAGCGTGATAGCCGTCAGCATCGGGCGGAGTCGACAAGACCTCGTCCGAGTGCTCGCGATTTCCCACGAGCTCGAGCGGAAGGCCCGGCACGTCGATATCGACATCCGCGGCGCCGTCGCGCTGCATCACCTCGTCGGCCCAGCGACGACCGGTCGCCGCTGGATCCGAGTTCTTGCCTCGCAGAAGATCCGCGCCGAGCGCCGCGCCCAGATGCAGGAGATCCAGCACGCCGGCTCGAGCGGGCCCACTGCCTTTTGACTGCGGGCCCGTCGTCATGGTGATTAGGGTTTTTTGAAGGCAGGATCGGTTTCCGCGCCAGCGCGCGGCGACCACTGCAACGAGTAGTAATTCCCGCGATCACGTGCCCACGGATCGAACGCGTTCACGACGCCGTCGAGCTCGCCCTTCAGCTCCGGCATCGTGCGGAGCAGCACCCGCTTCATCGGCGACACGACTTCCTCGTGTCCGTTCGGCTTGCCTTTCTCCATCACGATGCCGTCCGGCCCGTTGTTCGTCACCCACTCCACGCCGAGGTTCGTGTAGAACTCGGGACGGAAGCTGGACGTGAAGAACCGATCGCTGAACAGACGTCGCGACGCGTTGATGATGAACACCGTGAACTGCGTCTCCGAGATCGCGTACCCGTGCGGCCGCGTGAACTCCGCCAGCCATCCGACGACGACGTCGACGTCCTCCACGTTGTCCACCGTGCTGCCGTTCGGATGGCCGAGGCAGTCGGTGATCGGCTTGTCCTCGAGATCCTGCGCCTCCGTGATGACCTTGGAATCGTCACAGACGTGCGTGCCGTAGATCTCGCGCATCTTGACGATGTACTTCTTCTCGCGATTGAGCTCCACCGAGTCCGCGGAGTTCGGATCGAGCCTGTGATTGATGAAATCGTCGAAGCTCGTGAGGCTCTTGAGCCCGTACTGGCGACGGAACTCGTTGAACCGTGGAACGCCGCGCTCGCGATCGCGCAGGATGTCGAGCGCCGGCACGTCGAGCTTCTGCGTGGTGCTGGCGATGCGCCCCATGGGCAGATTCTGCAGGAACTGCGGCGAGTTGCCGAGGGTGAGTGCGCCCAGCCGCTGGCGACCCATCGTGACGGCCCAGTTCGAGAGCCCGCCGTCGTGCTCCGCCGCCGTTGCCGCGCCGCGGAACGATTGGACAACCGGATATTCACGCTGAATCTGATTCGGATTCTTATAATCGCGGAAATCCAGGAGGTCCGGCACCAGCGGGTGGAGTCGATAGACCGTGATGAACTCTTCAGGGAAGTTGAACGGTGAGCCGAAGTGATTGACGCCGCCGTTCACGTGATCCGGGTTGCGAATGTCCCAGATGTCCTTGGCATTCGGGTCGAGTCCCAGGAAGAGATCCTTGCCCGCGTAGCGATGGCTGCCGAGTCCGAAAATGCCGGCCCCCGACGCAAACACGGAGTACCATGTCGTCTGATCCGGCTCGCGGACTGAATGTCCCTTGTCGTCGACGGCGACTTTCTCGAGCGCCTTGCTCACGAGATTGTCAGCGCGCACGAGGCCGTGCCAGTTCGCGTTCATGCCCGTGTATAGCACTTCATCATACAGGAGCTGCGTCGTCCACTCGGTCGTGTGGATCTTCGCGATCTCGGCGGCGACCGTCAGGCGCGCGGCCTGATAAAGCTCCTCTGGCGTCACGTCTTTCATCTTGATGACGCGATCCGGATTCGCTGGATCGCGAAGTCCCGAATCGTCGTCCGGATGCGCCGCGGCGCGGCGGCGGAATTCCTCCACGAACTGATTGTGTTCGCGCGAGAAGACGTTGTGCAGGAAGCTCAGGCCGATCGACCAGTTGTCGGGGAACGCAACCGCTTCCTGTCCCGCCCACTGCGGCTCGATCGGATCATTCGCCGCGAAGCTCGGCAGGTACCCTTGCTGGTCGCCTTCCGCGGTGCGACCCGGGATCTGCACCATGAGCAGCTTGGCGGGATCCTTGGGATCGCGCTTCACGCGCTGCCCGGAGCGATCGCTGTATCCGTAGATCTGCGACGCATCCCACCACGCCGTGTTGGTGTTGGCGGTGGTCTTCTGGGCGCGGGCGAGGTACGTCTTGCCTTGCTGCGTGAACGTCGGCGGCGGCGTGGTGTCCTTCATCAACGCGACGTCGATGCGATCGCCCGGACGGCAGCCGAGCGCCGCGATCTCCGCTTGCGTCAACGCCCGTGGCTTGCCGTTTTCCAGCTTCGTCTGACACCCGGTCGCCTCGAGGGTCTTGCCGTTGTGTCCCTCGTCGAGATGCGAGAACCAGTCGTGCGTCATGAACTGGATCCAGAACGCCGCCATCACGTTGAAGAACGGAGCTTTGACGTAATCGCAGTGCGCGTCGGCGCCGCTCGCCGTTCCATCCTGGCAGCGCGCAGGGTCGGATTGCTCGCGGGTGAACAGCTCTCGGCTGATCACTTCCGGATCCGGCTGCAGGAGCGAGATGCGATCGCCGTGACGGTTCTTGATGAGCTGCGTCGCGCCGAGCTGCGGGAACGTCTCCTCGAATTGGACGTTGCGCGCGAACTCCATGTTCGCTGAGCCCATCGCGGGATTCTTGATGTCGTTGCAGATGCCGTTGAGCGTCCGATACCGGATCAGCTCACCCTTGCAGAGCTGCGTACCGTCGCCGCCGACGTCCTTGTAGTGCGGATCGTTCGACGGGAGCCGCATCTCGGGCCATACCTTGATCGAGCGTCCAGGAATATTGTCCCTGCCGCTGACGTAGCCCTGGAACGTGTAATTGTCGAAGAGGTTGAACTTGATCATCTCGATGCGCTGATACTCGAGATCGAGGAGCGCGCCGTCGAGGCCGCGCTGATCGCGCGCGAGATGGCCGAAGAGGAGCGATCGTGATTGCGAGGATGAATCGCCCGCACCCCAGTAGTTCTCCCAATCCACCCACGGCGTGTTCGCCCCGACGAGCGCATGATCGCCGCCTCGGCACAGTGCCGTTTCCAGCTTCACCTTGCCGAGGAACCGGTGTCGGCGATCATCCGCGATCGGTCGAAGCCCCTCGGTCGCGAGTTGTCGGCACGCGCGAAGCGAGCGCACTTCCTCGCGAAGGTTGGGTGAGACCGCGAGCATTGCGGCGGCTGGAAGAATGAGAACGCACGCGGCGATGAAGATGCGGTTTCCCCAGAACTTCATTGTGCTCTCCGAGTGTGCGGTGTTCAGCCGTGCACGTCGCCTCGGGCCCATCGGCGGGCCGGGATATGTCGGCGGGACCTGATGAACCCGCCGTGCGCTATCATACGCGCCCATCCGGCGGTCCGAAATAGGTGTGAGAGTAGTCGGCCGTTTATCGGAGAGACGGATGTTGCCGTGTGCCGGTTCCGCCGTTCAGCCGTTTCCGCCGTCCAGTCGTTTCCGATAGTTGTAAATACGCAAAAGAGTGCGATTACAAGACGCGACCGTGACGAAGGGCTCCGAAGCGCCGACGACACACTCGTCGGAATTCCTGAAAAACAAATCTTGCCGACGGACGACTGCACGGACACGTCGACGGACTTTGCGGACTTGTTCCGTCCGGCACCGAAGCCGGTCGCGCAACGAATTTTTTTGTCGGGAAATCCGCTCGGGATGCTTCTCGAAGCATCCGAGCGGCCGTCATCCAAATCATTCCCGGCTCATGGCAAGGCGCCTCTCGATCCGCACGAGGAACAGGTCCGTAAAGTCCGTCGACGTGTCCGTGCAGTCGTCCGTCGGCCCCTCGCTGTTCCGCCGTTCTGGTTTTGCCGCGGGCCTCCGCGAGAACACGTCGGCCGAGTAAGTGTTCCTCAGGCGAGATCAGGCCCCGAGCGCCTTGATCAACTGAATCTGGCCTGCGTGATAGACGGCATGGCATGTGATTCCGAGCACGAGGCCGAAGAGCTCCGCATCGGACAGGGGAGACTTCACTCGGCCGTACTCGATGTCGCCGGCCGCATCAACCAACCGCTGCTGAAGATGCTCGAGCAGGCCGGTGATGCTCGGCCAACTGAATGAGCCGTCATCGGCCGCCTCGAACCAATCCTCGCCGGCAAACGGGAACGCCGGCTGTTCCACGCCGGTCAAGCGCCCGGTCACCGACCGAACATAGAACGCGTGATGAATTGCCACTTCGGCGATGTTGTGTCGGCCGGGTGCAGGCCGCCACAGTGCCTGCGCTGGCGTGACGCCGTCGAGTGCGGCGCGAAGGTCGGCGCCATGCCAGGCGCCCGGTCCATATCCTTCGCTCAGCACGCGCGTGAGGGTTCCCGCCTGGGCTGGCGAAGCCGCGCCAAGGGTCGTGGTCGCCGCTGCTGTTTCGCTCATCTGCTCTCTCCATGGTCCTCTCGTGGAGCGTCGGGCGGGACATTTGCCAACCTCGCCGCGACGCATCGATGTTTCGGCATGCTACCGAAAGCGACCGACGGAATCCTGGGGAAAATTGCGGCCGGCGTGGAGCACGCGGTGGCCGAGCGCGCGATGCATGGAACGCCCGCGGGTGCGCGAGGAACGACGCTCGCCACCGGCAACGGCTGGCGCGTCGCCGATGTCATCTGCACGTCCGGGCCGGCCGACCGCCGCTTCGAGGAAGAGCATTCTCTCATGTCCGTCGGGATCGTGCTCTCGGGCACGTTCCAGCATCGATCGCCGATGGGCGACGAGATGCTGACGCCCGGCGCATTCCTCCTCGGCAACGCCGGACAATGCTTCGAGTGCGGTCACGAGCACGCGGTCGGCGATCGCTGCGTCGCGTTTCAGTATGAGCCCGAGTTGTTCGAACAACTCCCGGCCGATGCGGGTCTGCGTGGCTTTCGGTCATCGCGGATCCCGCCCACGCGCGAATCCTCGTCACTCGTTGCGCGCGTGTCCGCCGCGCTGGTCGGCGAGATGGACGCGTCCTGGGAAGAGCTGGCGTTCGAGACGGCGGCGACCGCATTGAAGCTCTCTCGCGGTGATACCAGGCGCAGCGCGCCTCCGTCGCGCGCGGCGATGGCACGCGTGACCGACGGAATCCGAGAGATCGAGCGCGATCCAACCGCCGCACTCACGCTCGCGTGCCTTGCAGGCGATGCGGGTCAGAGCGTGTTTCAGTATTTACGAACGTTCCGCTCGATCACGGGTGTGACGCCGCATCAGTTCATTCTTCGCGCACGCCTTCGGTACGCGGCGGCGCGGCTCGCGACCGAGGAATCACGCGTACTCCAGATCGCGCTGGACGCGGGCTTCGGAGATCTGTCGAACTTCAATCGCGCGTTTCGCAGGGAGTTTGGCGTGGCGCCGAGAACGTATCGGCACGGCCGCGGCGCCCGGCTCTCCGGCCGCACGAGTCCGCCGACCCGAGACCTTGGATGCTATTGACACCATTGTTGTACCATTGCTAGACTGACGATCGCGGTCGGCGAACCAGCATCCCGGAGGCGAGCATGCGCGTCGGTGACTTTGGTGTCGAGGTGATCCCGCAGGGCGGAGGCCGAGTTCGCGAAGTGGCCTCCGGGCATGTGCTCGCGCGGCCAGGGCAGGTGTATCGCCTGCGACTCCGGAATTTCGGCCCGCTGTACTGTGTCGCCGAGGCCGAGATCGATGGACGCGGGGTGACGTCGGGTGGTCTCGTTCTCGCCCCCTGGAGCATGACGGACCTCGAGCGCCCCATCGACGATGTCGAAAGCGGTTGCTTCACGGTCGTCGGCGAAGGAAATGAGGCCGTGTTCGGGCCGGACGGCGGCCGCGACAATCCGGATCTCGGTCTCATCAACGTTCGGTTTCGCCGCGAGCTGCCGCGGAGCGATCGTGCGATCGAGCGCCCCGTGATTCGCATGCCGCAACCGTGGCATGTCGATCTCGGCGAGCGATTCGCGGATCCCATGGTCTTCGACCGGCCGCAATTCAGTGCGTTGCGCACCCACGTCACCGGTCCAGCCGTCGAACGCGCGGCGGGAACAGGCCTCACGGGACATTCGGATCAGCGGTTCGTTCCCATCTCGCTCGGCGCGCTCGAGACGGAAGCGACGTTGATTCGGTTGCGGCTCGTGATCGGCACCGAAAGCGCGCTCGCCGAGGAGCCGTCGCGTCCGATCGAGCAGGATGCACCGGCGCGTCCGGTCGCACGGCCATGACCCGCTGAGGACGCATGTCGGCCAGGTCCTCATCGCCGCAACCGCGGCGCGCGGCGAGCAACAGCGTGGCGACGACGTCGAGACGCGATGCCGAGCGTGCCGCGCTCGCCGAGCTCGACGCATGGCGCGCGTCGAACGTGCCCGACGTCGCGGCGCCGCTCGACGCGGACGATCTCGTCCGTCTTCTGAGAAGTCTGATCGAGTCGCTCGGACTCGATCCGGCGGTGTCGGCGGATTTCAGCGTGAACACGGTGCACTACTATCGCCGCAAGGACATCATCGATCCGCCGGTGGGGCGCACGGTCGCGGCGCGATACGAGATTCGTCATCTCTGGCAGGTCGTCGGCGCGCGGCTCGCCGGCGCGCTCTCGCTCGTCACGCTGGCGGAAGCGCGTGCCGCGTTGCGCGGCTCGCCGTCGTCCGGGCTGCTCGCCTTCGTCGCCGCGCGCGTCGTCGATGCACGTGCACGCGCTGCCGTTCGCGCGCCGCGCGTCGCGACGGCAACAGTGGAGACGTCGAGCGCGCGGCCGCTCCCGACGCGTCCGCTCGCCACGCGGACGGCACCGGCAACCATGATCCCGCTGCCGGGTAATGCCTGGTGTGTGGTGCCGGCATCGCACGCCGCACATCGCTCCGACGACGCGGCGACGGATCTCGCCCGCGCGCTCGTCGCGGCCCTTCGAACCCATCAGACTCGTTGAGAGGTCTACTATGTCGACGTTGAACGTTCCGTACATCATCGAGCGCAATCAGCGCGGCGAACGCAGCTATGACGTCTTCTCGCGGCTGCTCATGGATCGCATCGTCTTCCTGGGCACGCCCGTCGACGACGATGTTGCGAACATTCTCATCGCCCAGCTTTTGTTTCTCGAGGCCGATGCGCCGGGCAAGGAGATTCAGCTCTACATCAATTCGCCGGGCGGCGCGGTGCATGCGGGGCTCGCCATCTACGATACGATGCAGCACATCACCTCGCCGGTTGCGACGACGTGCGTCGGCATGGCGGCGAGCATGGGCTGTTTCCTGCTCGCCGCGGGTGCGGCCGGGCGCCGCTCCGCGCTGCCGAACGCACGCATCATGATGCATCAGCCGTCGCAGCAGGGTGGCGGCGGCGCGGCCGCGGACATCGAAATCCAGGCGAGAGAAATTCTGCACAATCGCGCGAAGCTCTTCGAGCTGCTGGGCAAGCACACGAAGCAGCCGCTCGAGCGCATCGAGCGCGAGTTCGAGCGCGACCGCTGGTTCTCGTCGGCCGAGGCAAAGCATTACGGTTTGATCGACAACGTCATCGAGCGGGCGGGAGATCTCATCAACGAGAGCGCCGCCGCGGGCGCGGGGCGGCTGTCGCCGGACTGACCAAGAGTCCGCGGTGCTGTCGCGCTTCCTCGTGCTCGGGGCAGCGCGGCTCGTCCCGCGTGGATGCGCGCCAGTCGTTCGCGACCCAACCTTTCCGGTCCCTGGGGCTGTCCAATCGACGTCCGCGCCCTCACCGCCTGGGGTTTGGAGATCTCGCATGTTCACGCTGACCGAAATCCGCAACGCGGCACGCGCGCTCTCGCGCGCGCCGACCGTCACCATCTCCGCGGTGCTGTGCCTCGCGCTGGGCATCGGCGCGACGACGGCCATCTCGAGCGCCGTCAGTCGTGCGCTGCTGCGCCCATTGCCGCTGCGCGATGCGGATCGCCTCGTGGCGGTGCATCGCACCACGCCGCAATCGGGGCCGCAAGGGACGTGGCCGGAGTCGGCGCCGAACTACATCGACCTCGCGCGTAACGCGAAGCAGGTCGAGCAACTGTCGGTGATCACACCAGCGACCGCGCTCATCAACCTCACGTCGGAAGCGGTGCAGGTGAGTCAGCTCTATGTGAGCGGCGGCTTGTTCGGCATGGTGGGCGCCCGCGCCGAGGCGGGCCGTTTGATCGGGGTCGATGATGATCGGCTGGATGTGCCGCTGACGGCCGTCATCAGCGATGCGTTCTGGCGCGCGAAGCTGGGCGGCGATCCGTCAGTGGTCGGACGCTCGCTCGTCATCGATGGCGAACCGACGACCATCGTTGGAATTCTGCCGCCGGATTTCCGCCTTCCGCATGGCGGGAATCTGTTCACCGCCGACGTCTGGATGCCGGTTCGCTTCACGCCGCAGAACCTCGCGCAGCGGCGGAGCAACTATCTCTTCATGCTCGGGCGGCTCGCTCCCGGCGCGACGGTGCAGTCGGCCGAAGCGGAGATGCGCGGATTGTTCGCGAACCTGACCGCGACGTATCCAGAGCTTCGCGGCGAGAATCTGCGCGTCGCGCCGTTGCAGTCGGAGAATCTCGCGTCGATTCGTACGCCGTTGCTGTTGTTGCTCGGCGCGGTGTGCATGGTGCTGCTCATCGCGGCGACGAACGTGGCTGCGCTGCTGCTCGCGCGCGGCGTGCAGCGCCGGCGCGAGACGGCCGTTCGGGCCGCGCTCGGCGCGACACGCTGGGACACGATGCGTCCGGCGCTGATTGAGAGTTTCCTCATCACTCTAGCGGGCGTTGTGCTCGGGATCGGGCTGGCTGCCGGCGGCGTGAAGACGATCGGATCCCTGGCCGCGGCGCGCATGCCACAGCTCGCTGGTCTCGGGCTCGACCTTCGGGTGCTTGCCTTCGCGCTGGTACTGGCGATTGTGGTGGCGATCGTCT
>Ga0070680_100004311_pt1 | contig 10692 bp, 8 predicted proteins | sample KBSC73BmetaG_FD_64672 | JGI IMG/M metagenome (GOLD analysis project Ga0070680, IMG submission 64672) | Corn rhizosphere microbial communities from Kellogg Biological Station, Michigan, USA - KBS C7-3B metaG | ecosystem: Host-associated > Plants > Roots > Rhizosphere | place: USA: Michigan... | reverse complement strand
TGGCCGAAGGTCATGCGCAGCTGGCCGGTGACGGTGTCCATGCCCACGGCCGCGAGCGCGAAGCCGATCGCCATCGACACCAGCACCTTGAACGGCGAGCCGCGCCCCATGCCGACGAAGCTGCAGAAGGTGAGCAGGTAGACCGAGAAGAACTCGGGCGCGCCGAACCGGAGCGCGAACTTCGCGACCAGCGGAGCGAGGAAGGTGATCATCAGCACCGCGACCAGCGCGCCGAAGAACGACGAGGTGAACGCTGCAGTGAGCGCCTGCCCGGCCTGGCCCTTCTGCGCCAGCGGATAGCCGTCGAAGGTGGTCGCCACCGACCACGGCTCGCCCGGGATGTTGAACAGCACCGACGTGATCGCGCCGCCGAAGAGCGCGCCCCAGTAGATGCACGAGAGCATGACGATCGCCGAGGTCGGCGACATCGTGAACGTGAGCGGCAGCAGGATCGCGACGCCGTTGGCGCCGCCGAGCCCCGGCAGCACGCCGATCAGCACGCCGAGCGTGATGCCGACGAACATCAGGCCGATGTTGACCGGCGTCAGGACGACGTAGAAGCCGTGCAGCAGCGAGTTCAGTGCATCCATTCAGGCTTGCTCGCGAGTGGGCGCCGATGGGCTCGGGTCGCGCGCGCCGTGCGGGCCGCGACCGACGGGCGGATCAATAGCCGAGGAACGACAGGGGATGGAACGTGCCCTTGTAGAGCGGCACCTTGAACCAGACCTCGAACATCATGAAGCACACGGCGCTCACCAGGAAGCCGATCAGCGAGGCCTTCCACGCCGGGTACTTGCCCAGCACGATCATGAAGCCGGCGATGTAGATCGCCGACGCCACGTAGATGCCGATGAAGACGATGGCGAGCACGTAGACGATCGCCGGCAGGAACACCGAGAGCACGCGCGACAGCTGCTCGCGGTCGACGAAGCCGCCGCGGTCGCGCTGCTTCGAAGCGACCGCCTGCCAGAAGATGCCGGCGCTGGCGATGCACAGGATCAGCCCGATGTAGAACGGGAAATAGCCCGAACCCGGGCCGTCGCTGGTCCATCCGGCGCCGAGCCCGCGCGCCTCGACGATCACGACCACGCCCATCGCGAACAGCACCGCCGCGACGATCGCGTCGACGGTGCAGTTCCTCGCCAGCGTCGGCTCGGGCGCCGACCCGGCCGCCGTGCCGGCGGCCACGTCCGCTTCGCTCATTTCTTGGCCAGGAACCCGGCTTCGGTCATGAGCTGGCGGTGCATCGCCTCGGCCTTCTCGAGCCAGGCGCGAAACTCCGGCCCGCTCATCGAGGTCGTGTTGAAGGCGCCCTTCTCCATGAAGTCCTTCCAGTCGGGCGTCTCGCGCACCTTCTTCAGCAGGTCGACGTAGAACGCCGTCTGCTCGGGCGTCACGCCGGGCGCCATGAAGATGCCGCGCAGCATCACGTAGTCGGTGGGAACGCCGGATTCCTTGCAGGTCGGGATGTCGCCCCACGACTGCGTGTCGGTGACCTTGGTCTTGTAGGGCATGCGCTCGCTGTCGAACACGCAGAGCGGCCGGAGCTTGCCGGCGCGCCACTGCGCGACGGCCTCGATCGGGTTGTTGACCGACGAGTCGATGTGGTTGCCGACCAGCTGCACGGCGACCTCGCCGCCGCCCTTGAACGGCACGTAGATGAACTTGGTGCCGGTCGCCTTCTCGAGCGAGACGGTGATGATCTGGTCTTCCTGCTTGGAGCCGGTGCCGCCCATCTTGAACTTGCTCGGGCCCGCCGCCTTCACCGCGGCGATGTACTCGCCGGCGGTCTTGTACGGCTTCTCGGCGTTGACCCAGAGCACGAACTGGTCGAGCGCCATCATCGAGACGGGCGTCATGTCCTTCCAGTTGAAGGGCACGCCGGTCGCCATCGGCGTCGTGAACAGGTTCGACAGCGTGATGATGATCTTGTTCGGATCGCCCTTGGCCTCCTTGACGTCGAGGAAGCCCTCGGCGCCGGCGCCGCCGGACTTGTTGACGACGATCAGCGACTCCTTCATCAGCTTGTGCTTGACGACGATGCCCTGGATCAGGCGCGCCATCTGGTCGGCGCCGCCGCCGGTGCCTGCGGGAACGACGAACTCGACCGGCTTGGTCGGTTCCCACGCTGCCGCGGGCGCCGCGGCGAATGCGGTTGCGAGCACCGCGGCGAGCGCTGCGCAGCGCGTCGCGCCGGAACGGATGGTGAAAGACCTGGTGAAGCTCATCTTGTCTCCTGACGATGTGGGTGCGCTGCGAGCGCGCCGCGGGGTCGTGGATGTTGTTGTTGTCGCTGCCGAAGCAGTGCTGCTGGTCTCCTTCAACGCCGACTATCGGCGTCGCGTGCACGCGCACTTGTTGACCGGAGTCAATGACACGGGAAACTACTGACGTGCGAGCCCGCGCTCGCAGCCGCATCGAGCGCACCCCAAGCGCGCCGCTACACTCGCGCCACTTTCACAGCGGTCTTTTCCGGTGAGGACTCCGCCGCGTTGCCGCCGCATCTGGATGGTCGCCCTGCTCGTCCTCGCGGCCGTCGCTCAGCGGGCGAACGCGCAGGCCGACGCCCCGACGGCCGATCAGGTGAAAGCTGCCTACCTGCAGAAGTTCACCGGCTACGTCGACTGGCCGCCGAAGGCGTTCGCCGATCCTGCGGCACCGCTCGTGATCGGCGTCGTCGGCGCCGACAGCGTCTTCGCCGAGCTCTCGCGACTGGTCTTGGGCCGGACGGCGCAGGGCCGCACGATCGCCGTGCGCCGGCTGCCCGCGGCGGCGCCCGTGCCCGACGTGCACGTCGTCTTCATCGGCCGCGAGATCGGCGCCGAGGCGACGGCGGCGCTGCTCGCCGCGTACCGCGGCCGTCCGGTCCTCACCGTGACCGACCAGCCGCGCGGGCTCGCGCTCGGCGCGATGCTCAACTTCGTCGAGCTCGAGCGGCGCGTTCGGTTCGAGGCGGCGCCCGCGCTCGCCGACATCGGCGGCCTGCGCCTCAGCTCGCGCCTGCTCGCAGTCGCCGAGCGCATCTGGGGAGGGTTGCCATGAGCGGCCCCGCACGGCCGTTCCGAAGGGGCCGCTCCGTCCCGCTTGGCGGGACTGCGCGCAGCGCGAGGGTGCGCCAATGACCGGCCCGAGCCTGCGCGGACAGATGACGCGCGCGTCGATGGTGACGACGCTGCTCGCCTTGCTGCTGAGTTGCGGCGCGCTGCTCGTCTACGAGTTCCTCTCGTTTCGCGACGTCTGGGTCGCCGACCTGCGCACCCAGGCCGACCTGATCGCCCACTCGAGCGAGGCGGCGGTCGTCTTCAACGATCCGAAGGCGGCGCGCGAGAACCTGGCGGTGCTGAAGCTGCGCCCGCACGTGCGCGCTGCGGCGATCTTCCTCGCCGACGGTCGGCGCTTCGCCGCCTTCGCGGCCGACAACGCTGCAGTCGTGCCGAGCCGTGCCGACACGCGGCTGCTCGCCGAAGGCAGCCGCTTCGCCGGCCCGACGATCGAGATCTCGTATCCGATCGAGCACGAGGGCGAGCTCGTCGGCAGCGTCTACATGGCGGCCGAGCACGACGTGTGGACGCGCGCGCAGAGCTACGCCACGATCCTGGTCGCGGTCACGCTCGCGAGCCTCGCGTTCGCGTACTTCGTCTTCGGCCGGCTGCAGGGGGCGATCACCGAGCCGCTCGCGCGCATGACGCGCGTCGCCAGGAACGTCATGGAGCGGCGCGACTGGTCGCTGCGCGCTCCCGATTCGAACAATCGCGACCTCTCGGTCCTGGTGCAGTCGTTCAACGGCATGCTCGCCGAGGTCGAGAGCCGCACCGGCGAGCTCGAGCGCGAGATGGTCGTGCGCCAGCAGGCAGAAGCCGAGCTGCGCGCGGTCGACCGCAAGAAGGACGAATTCCTGGCCACGCTCGCGCACGAGCTGCGCAATCCGCTCGCGCCCATGACCAACGCGGTGGCGCTCGTGCGCCGACCCGAGCTCGACGACGTCTCGCGCGAAAAGGCGATCGGCATCCTCGACCGGCAGCTGCACCACATGGTGCGGCTGATCGACGATCTGCTCGACGTCTCGCGCATCGCCACCGGCAAGCTGTCGCTGCACATGGAGAACGTCGATCTCGTCGCCACGCTGCGCGCCGCGCTCGAGCTCGCCGAGCCCGCGGCCAGGGCGCGCCGGCTGCAGGTGACGAGCCGCCTGCCCGAGGCGCCCTGCCCGATCGTCGGCGACTCGGCGCGCCTGCTGCAGGTGTTCTCCAACCTGCTCAACAACGCCTGCCGCTACACGCCGCCGGGCGGGCGCGTCGAGGTCGAGACGCGCATCGCCGAAGACAGCGTCGAGGTCATCGTGCGCGACACCGGCGTCGGGGTGGAGCCGGCCATGCAGGGGCGGATCTTCGATCTGTTCGAGCAGGCCGACAAGAGCCTCGAGCGCGGCAACGCCGGCCTCGGCATCGGCCTCACGCTCGCGCGCCAGCTGGTGCAGCTGCACGGCGGCGACATCGGCGTCGCGAGCGAGGGCATCGGCCGCGGCTCCGCATTCACGGTGCGCCTGCCGCGCTCGCGCGCAGCGGCGGAACCGGTCGCGCCGAGCGCGCCGGCGGCGGCCGCCGGGCCCGATGCCATGCGGATCGTCATCGCCGACGACAACGTCGACTTCGCCGAGAGCCTGCAGGTGATCCTGGGGATGCACGGCCACGACGTCACCGTCCTGCACGATGGCGAGGCGGCGCTCGCGCGCATGCGGCAGCACCCGCCCGACCTCGCGGTGCTCGACATCGGCATGCCGGGATTGAACGGCTACGAAGTCGCGCGCCGCCTGCGCGCCGATCCGTCGACCGCGTCGCTGGTGCTGATCGCCGTGACCGGATGGGGGCAGGCGGCCGACAAGCAGGCCGCCGCCGATGCCGGCTTCGACCGCCATCTCGTCAAGCCGCTCTCCCCCGACACCCTGCTCGAGGTCATCGCCGCCTTGCGGCCGGGCAGCGGGCGCCCGGCCGCCGCGCCGCCCGCCGATCCCCCACGACAACGCCCATGAAGATCCCGAGAGCCCGCGCCGTCGTGCGCGCAGCCGTCATCGCCTGCGCGTCGTCCAGCGTGCACGCAGCGCCGGCAGCGAAGGTCGCGGCCGACCACCTCGCCGACCTGACGCTCGAGCAGCTCGCCGACGTCGAGGTCACCTCGGTGACCGGCAGGCCCGAGCGCGCCAACGACGCGGCCGCGTCGATCTACGTCATCACCGGCGAGGACATCCGCCGCTCGGCGGCGACGAGCCTGCCCGAAGCGCTCCGCCTCGCGCCCAACCTGCAGGTGGCGCGCCTCAACGCCGGCCAGTACGCGATCACCGCGCGCGGCTTCAACAACGCGATCGGCAACAAGCTGCTGGTGCTGGTGGACGGGCGCACGGTCTACTCGCCGCTCTTTTCCGGCGTCTTCTGGGACGCGGTCGACGTGCGGCTGCAGGACATCGAGCGGATCGAGGTCATCAGCGGCGCCGGCGGCACGCTCTGGGGCGCGAACGCGGTCAACGGCGTGATCAACGTCATCACGAGCGCGGCGCGCGAGCGCAAGGGCGTCCGGGCGAGCGCGCGCGCCGGGCAGGACGGTTCGGAGGTGAGCGCCGAGATCGGCGTGCCGGTCGGCAGCGCCGGCCACGTGCGTGCGTACGCGCTCAACGTCCACCGCGACAACACCGAGCGCGCCGATGGGGTCGAGCGGCCGGATGCGTCGACCAAGACGCAGGTCGGCTTCCGCTCCGACTGGTCGCTCGCCGGCGGCGGCCTCACGGTGCAGGGCGACGCGTACGAAGCGGGCGAGTCGACGAGCAGCAATCTCGCGCCGCGCCTGTCGGGCACGAACCTGCTCGGTCGCTGGGAGCGCCGCATGGAGGACGGCTCGAGCTGGCAGCTGCAGGCGTACTGGGACGTCTCGCGACGCGACGACGACGTGCTGTTCCACGACCGCACGCGCACGTTCGATGTCCAGCTCAACCACAGCGTGCCGCTCGCGCCGGCGCACAAGCTGATCTGGGGTGCCGGCCACCGCAGCTCGCGCAGCGAGGCGAACCCGACGCTCGTGCTGTTCGTCCCCGAGACGCGCTCGCTTTCGTGGACCAACGTGTTCGCGCAGGACGAGATCCGCGTCAGCGAGCCCTTGCGCGTCACGATCGGCGCCAAGCTCGAGAGCAACGTCTACACCGGGCTCGAGGTGCTGCCGACGCTGCGCGCCGCGTACAAGCTCGGCGAGACGCGAACGCTCTGGGCTTCGGCGTCGCGTGCGGTGCGCGCGCCGGCGCGCATCGATCGCGAGCTCTTCCTGCCGACGACGCCGCCCTTCTCCATCCAGGGCGGCCCGGAGTTCGAGTCGGAGATCGCCAACGTCTACGAGCTCGGCTACCGCGCGCAGCCGAGCAGCGCGACGAGTTATTCGGTCACCGTGTTCCACCACGACTACCGCCGGCTGCGCGGCGGCACGCTCGCGCCGACCTTCGTCGAGAACCGGATCGCCGGCGTCGTCGAGGGGCTGGAGGCCTGGGCGAGTCACGAGCTGACGAGCTTCTGGCGCCTGAGCGGCGGCTGGCTCGAGCTGCGCAAGTCGCTGCGCGCCGCGCCCGGCACGTCGCCGAACTCGATCAACGATCTGGGCAACGATCCGACGCGCCAGTGGAAGCTCCGCTCGTCGATGAACCTGCCCGGGCGCGTCCAGCTCGACGTCGCCGTGCGACACATCGGCGCGCTGCCTGCGCCCGCGGTCGCCGCGTACACCGCGACCGACCTGCGCCTCGCCTGGCAGGCGTCGCGCCAGCTGACGCTCAGCCTGCTGGTGCAGAACCTGTTCGACCCGGCGCACGTCGAGTTCAACGCCGTCAACGTCGCCAGCCAGATCCCGCGCAGCGCCTTTCTCGCCGTCGACCTCCGCTTCGACTGACGGCGCACGCGGCGCCGGCCCGTGTCAGCCGAACAGCACGCGCGCGCGTTCGCTCGCGCCCTTCCTGACGCGCCCGGCGATCGCGAGCGCGACCGGCGTCGCCAGCATGCGCTCGAACACCGCGCGCACCTCGCCCGCCGAGACCGCGTCGACGCGCGCGAGCGTTTCGGCGCGCGAGCGCACGCGGCCGTGGACGAACAGCTCGAGCGCCGCATCCTCGAGCCGCCGCACCGGCCGCTCCTCGTCGCGCAGCGTGCGCACGGCGATCTGCCGGCGGGCACGCTCGAGATGCTCGGCCGCGATGGCGTCGGCGTGCACGCCGAGCAGCCGCCGCACCTCGACCAGGAACTCGTCGAGCTGCGCCGGCGACGTCGACGCCTCGACGACGAACTGCCCCGAAAGCTCGTGCACCTCGGCAGCGCACGACGCGTAGTAGACGAGCCCGCGCCGCTCGCGGATCTCGTCCATCAGCGGCGAGCTCATGCCTTCGCCGAACAGGGCCGCGGCGACGACCGCCGGGTGATGGTCCTCGCGCAGCGTCGCGATCGGATAGCCGAGCACGACGTGCGTCTGGCTGTAGCCGGGCTGCGCGCGCGAGGCGACGCCGCCGACGTACGCCGGCGCCTCGACGCGGTTCTCGGCGCCCGGTGCGAGCGTCGCGAACGCCGTCTCGGCGGCGGCGACGAAGCGGTCGAGATCGAAGCGACCCGCGACGCCGACGACGACGTTGGCGCCGGTGTACTGCCGCTCGACGTAGTCGAGCAGGTCGGCGCGGCCGATGTTGCGGATCGTCTGGCGGCTGCCGATCACCGGCTGCGCGATCGCGTGGCTGCCGAACGAGAGCCGGTCGAACAGCTTGTCGGCGGTCGAGAGCACGTCTTCCTCGTCCTCGGTCAGCTCGTGCAGGATCACCTGGCGCTCGCGCTCGAGCTCGGCGTCGGGAAAGGTGCTGCTCCTGACGATGTCGCCGAGCATCGCGACGAAGCGCGGCGCATCGGCCGCCAGGCCGCGCATGTGGTACGCGGTGTGGTCCTTGTCGGTGTGCGCGTTGACGTCGGCGCCGAGCCGCTCGGCGTCCCAGTTGATCTCCTGGCACGTGCGCGTTCGCGTGCCCTTGAACGCCATGTGCTCGACGAAGTGGCTGATGCCGTTCAGGCGCCGGCTCTCGTGGCTGCTGCCGGTGCGAACGAACACGCTGACGTTGACGCTTTGCAGGTGCGGCAGCGCGATCGCCAGCAGGCGCACGCCGTTGCCGAGGCGGACGACGGTCGTGTCGCGGTCTTCGAGCGCGACGCTCACTGCTCGGCCTTGGCCATGGCCGGCGCGAGCAGGAGCGAGAGCGCGTGCAGGTCGAGCGGCTTGACGAGGTGGTGGTCGAAGCCGGCATCGGCGGTCTTTCGGCGGTCGTCGTCGCGGCCCCACCCCGAGAGCGCGATCAGCAGCATGTCGCGCCCCCACTCCTCGCGGCGCAGACGCCGGACGACGTCGTCGCCGTTCAGGCGCGGCATGCCGATGTCGAGGATCGCGACCGGCGGCCGCAGCGCGGCGGCGACGCGCAGCGCTTCCGCGCCGTCGTAGACGACCGTCGTCTCGAAGCCGAGCATCTCGAGCATCATCGACATGCTGTCGGCGCTGTCCCGGTTGTCGTCGGCGATGAGCACGCGCGTGCCGTTGCCGAACGCGTCGGCGGCAGCGGCGCCGGCACCGCGCGCGAGCGGCGAGGCGACGTCGATCGCCGGCAGCCGCACCTCGAAGCGGCTGCCCTGCCCCTGCCCGGCGCTCGCCACGGCGACGCTGCCGCCGTGCATCTCGACCAGCCGCTTGACGAGCGCCAGGCCGATGCCGAGGCCGCCCCGCGCGAGCGCGGACGCGCGGTCGACCTGCGCGAACATCTCGAACACGTCGGGCAGGCGCTCGGCCGGAATGCCGATGCCGGTGTCGCTCACGCGCACGACCGCCTCGGCGCCGTCGAGCGCGGTCGAGATCGCGATCCGGCCGCCCGCCGGCGTGTACTTGGCGGCGTTGTTGAGCAGGTTGGAGACGACCTGCGTCAGCCGCGTCATGTCGCCATCCACGACGAGCCCCGGCACGGGCCCGGGCTCGATCACGAGCTCGTGGCGGCTGGCGTCGATGAGCGGCCGGCTCGTCTCGACGGCGTTGCGCAGCACCGCCTGCAGCTCGATCCGCTCGCGACGGAGCTCGAGCTTTCCCTGCGAGATGCGGCTGACGTCGAGCAGGTCGTCGACGAGATGGACGAGCTGGCGCAGCTGCCGCTCGATCACGTCGCGCGCCGCGACCTGTGTCGCGGGGTCTTCCGACAGCCGCATGATCTCGACCGCGTTGCCGATCGGCGCGAGCGGGTTGCGCAGCTCGTGCGCGAGGGTGGCGAGGAAGACGTCCTTGCGCCGGTCGGCCTCGCGCAACGCCTCCGCGGCGGCGCGCCGCTCGCGATCGGCGACGTGGCGTTCGGTCACGTCGCTGGCGATCGACAGGACCGAGCCGATGCCGCCTTCGAGCCCGCTTTCCGGGATCAGCCGCGCTTCGAAATGCCTTGCCTGGCCGTCGGGCGCCGCGAACGAGAAGCTTGTCTGGACGACCTGCCCGGTCTCGAACACGCGCCGCAGCAGCGCGTCCCACTCGGCGCAGAACTCGGTCGGCATCCCGCACTCGGCGTGCGTCTTGCCGACGAAGGCGGCGGCCGGGACGCCCGTGTACGTCTCGATCAGCGGGCTGACGTAGATGTGGCGCAACGCGCGGTCGAAGCGCGCGAAGATGAACGGCGAGTTCTCCACCAGCGTCGAGAACTCGTGCTGGCTGCGCGCCAGCTCGCGCATCGCCTGCTGCAGCGCGGCGGCGGCGTGATAGCGCTCGCTGACGTCGCGGCTGACGATCAGGCGCCCGGTCGCCGCGCCGCTCGAGTCGCGCAACGCGACCACGGTCGACTCGACGTGCAGCGCGACGCCGTCGGCGCGCACGTGCAGGCTCTCGCCACGCCACGAGCCGTTCTCGCGCAGCTCGCCCTCGGCGCGCAGCCGGTCTTCCTCCCCGTACCAGCGCACGCCATAGAGCTGCTCGAGCGGATGGCCGAGCGCCTCGGAGGCCGTCGTCGCGTACTGGTGCTCGGCGGCGGCGTTCAGGTAGATGAGCCGGCCGCCGAGGTCGACCGCGACGACCGCATCCTTCATCTGCGCGAGCACGTCGCTGCGCAGCCGGTTCGACGCGGCGTTCGCGCTGTCGAGCGTGTAGACCGCATCGTCGACGACCAGCGCGTCGACCTCGCCGGCGCGGATGGCCTGCAGCGTCTGCTCGGCCTCTTCGAGCCGCACGCGCAGCGACGCCAGCTCCCGCGCTGCGTCGGAATCGGATCGAAGGTCCGACATCTGGGAGTCCGTTGCCGCCGCGGCTAACTCGCGGCAGTGGCGACGTCGAGCCCGCGCAGGATCCTCGCGCTGTTCGACATGTCGCCGATGAACTTGCGCTCCGGCAGCGGCAGCTCGCGGACGAGCGTCGGCGCGGCGATGATCTGGTGGCGCGAAGCGAGCGCAGGCGATTGCGACAGGTCGACGACGGTGAGCTCGTAGCGGCCGGGCAGGTTCGCCTCGCAGAGCTGTCGCACGTTGACGATCGCCTGCGCCGAGCGCGGCGTCGGGCCGCTGATGTAGAGGCGCAGGACCACGCGCTCCGCGGCGCCGGTGTCCGCCGCGTCGGCAAAGGCCTCGGTCATCTCGCGACCGCCTTCACGTCGAGCCCGACCAGCACGCGCTCCTCGTTGGA
>Ga0070680_100004310_pt1 | contig 10693 bp, 12 predicted proteins | sample KBSC73BmetaG_FD_64672 | JGI IMG/M metagenome (GOLD analysis project Ga0070680, IMG submission 64672) | Corn rhizosphere microbial communities from Kellogg Biological Station, Michigan, USA - KBS C7-3B metaG | ecosystem: Host-associated > Plants > Roots > Rhizosphere | place: USA: Michigan... | reverse complement strand
CTACTCCGGGCTGTCGGTGCTCGTGTCGCGTGCGAGCGACGGGGTGCGCTGCGCGGCGCTCGGGTCCTACAGCGCGCTCGGCCTGCTGCTCGACGAAGATCTTCTTCACCGCGCATCCGAACCCGACGCCACGCCATCTCTGTCCTGGGCGGGGCGCGACACGTTCGCCCGGTCGCTGCTTGAGCTGCGCGACACCGCGCTCGGGCTCGAAGGGCTCGACGTGTACGCGTGCTCCGCCGCTATTGAGACGATGAGCCTGACCGCCGCTGACGTGGAGCAGCGCCTCAGCGGCGTGATGTCCACGCCGCGCTTCCTCCGCGAGGTCGCCGGCGCGGAGCTGCTCTTCATATGAGGCGGGCGTGCGCGGTGGCGCTGGCCTGTGGGGCAGCGCTGTTGGCGGGCTGCGGCGGCGCGCCCGGCGACATCCTCGGGCTCGGCATCCAGGGTGGCTTTCAGCGCAATGCCGTGCGCATGCACGTGGAGGAGAACGGGCGGGCGAGCTGCAACAAGAACGATCTCCACCAGCTGCCGAGCGCCCAGATCCTGGTTGCGCGCAACGTGGTGCGGGACGCCAAGACGCTGGCGGAGAGCGGCGCGAGCTTCGGCACGCCGTCGAGCAGCCAGCGCAACTTCCAGCTGCGCACGCCCGACGGCACGGTGAACTGGACCGAGGCGGCACCGGGCAAGCCGCCGGTGCTGACCGACGCGGAGGAGCTCGCTCTCGAGATGGAGCGCGAGCTTTGCTGAGCGGCGTTACTGGAAGCGGATCTTTCCGTTCGACTTGGCGCGCTCGCCGGCGCGCTCGACGTAGTCCACTCGCTTCATCGCCGCGCTGATCAGCTCGCTGAGCATGGCCAGGCGCTCGTCCTCGGAGCGCGACTCGAGCAGCGACTGCTTGGCATCGTGTGCGAAGTCGATCGTCGCCGCGATGCCGTACGCGCCGAGGCTGTCGAGCTGGGCGTCGTCGGGGCGCGACTCGGTCAGGCGCTCGACCAGCTCCGCGTAGCGCTCGCGCGTCTCCTCGAGCGAGGCGGGCGCCGGGTCGGTGCCGTCGTCGTCGAGCAGCTCGATGTCGCCGGCGGGGTAGGGCAGGTCCTCGATGCGGCGGAGCAGGCGGAAGGGTCTGGTGCCGCGCACGAGGATGTTCATGCGGCCGTCGTCGAGGGTCTCGAGCAGCTCGGTGATCGCCGCGCTGCAGCCGATGTCGCGCAGGCCGCTGTCGGAGAGCCAGACGATGCCGAACTCGCGCTCCTCCTCGAGGCACTGGCCGATCATCAGCTTGTAGCGCTCCTCGAAGATGTGGAGCGGCACGACCTCCTCCGGCAGCAGCACGATGCCGAGTGGAAACAGCGGGAATCTCTCCAGCAGCTCGCCCACCGCGCCTAGGTTAGTGCGGGTCGTGATCCCTTTCGCGTTCCGCTTCGTAGAGCGGAATGTGCATGCGCACGGCGGGTATCCGAACCACCTGTTTCAGGCTGTCCCCTCTCGTAACGATGAGTCCGGCTTGCGAGTCTGGTCTACATGAGTGTGCGCCGGGCTCTCATCACCACTTCCGCGGCCCTGCTGGCTGTTGTCGCCGGCGTGCTGCTCGCGCCGAAGATCGGCGAGCTGGGCCATACCTGGACGCGCGTCAGCTCAGGCGACAAGACCTGGCTGCTCGCGGCCGTCGGGCTCGAGGCTCTGTCCTTCGTCGGCTACGTGGTCCTCTTCCGCGCGGTGTTCGTGCGCACCGAGTCGCGCATCGACTGGCGTGAGAGCTACCAGATCACGATGGCCGGCCTGGCGGCCACGCGGCTGCTCGCCGCGGGTGGCGCCGGCGGCGTTGCCCTGACGGCATGGGCTCTGAAGCGCTCTGGCATGAACGGGCGCACCGTCACGCAGCGGATGACCGCGTTCCTCGTGATCTTGTACGGCGTCTACATGGCGGCGCTGTTCGTGGATGGCGTCGGGCTCGCCACCGGGCTGTTCGGCGTGCACGCCTCCGCCGCGGTCACGATCGTGCCCGCTGCCTTCGGCGGCGTCGTGATCGTGTCGGCGCTGCTGATGTCGCGGCTGCGGCCGGTGTCCGCTGTGCCTGTTGCCGCTGGTGACGAGCGCGCTTTCCGCCGCCGCGTGCGTCATGTGACTCTGTCGATAGCCGCCGGCGTGCGGGGCGCGCTGGACCTGGCCCGCCGCCGCGAGCCGGGACTGGTCGGCGCCATCGCCTGGTGGGGCTTCGACATCGCGGTGCTGTGGGCGTCGTTCCACGCATTCGGCGCCGTCCCGCCGGTCGCCGTGATCGTGATGGGCTACTTCGTCGGCACGCTCGCCAACACGCTGCCCTTGCCCGGCGGCGTGGGCGGTGTGGACGGCGGCATGATCGGCGCCTTCCTCGCCTTCGGCGTGGACCCGGCCACCGCCGTGCTGGCGGTCCTGAGCTACCGCGCGATCGCCTTCTGGCTGCCGACCCTCCCGGGCCTCGTGGCGTACTTCCAGCTCCGCCGGACGGTGGGCGACTGGAAGGCCGAGGATGCCGTGGCGGAGCCGGAGCCGCTGCCGGCGCCCGCGCGCGTGGCGATCGCCTGATTCCACGGCTCTGAAAGCAGTAGGCGCGGTACGCGATCTGGGCGCGGCGGCCCGACACGTGGTTGACCTAACCCGCCACTATGACGGGTTAGGTCAACCACGTCCGCCGCTAGCCCGGCTTGCGGGCTGACATCAGCAGGTTGTAGAAGATCGCCGCCGGCAGCCGGGGCTCCAGCAGCTTGCGGTCGACCGCCTGCAGCGCGAGGTAGCCGCGGTAGGCGTACTGGCGCCACGCCCAGGGCACCTCGGCGGGCTCCGCGGTGGACTCGAGCGTGCGGTTGGCCCAGCCGAACCAGCTGGCGGCCAGCTCCTCGCCACGCACTCGCACGTGCTCGAAGCCGGCGCGCTCCGCGAAGCCGCTGAGCTGCGCCGGGGTGAACGCGTGCACATCCACGGACATTTCGAGCAGGTGTTCCTCCGCCTCCTCGGACGTGGGGGCGTGGCCGTTGCGGCGTGCGCCCGCTCCCATCAGCGCGCGCCACAAGGGCGAGACGCCCATCGCCGCGCGCTTGGGCACGGCCGCCAGGCGGTCGCCGTAGCGCGATGGCTCCCCGCAGAACACAACCGTGCCGCCGGGGCGCAGGACCCGCTCGAACTCCGCGAACGACGCGTCGAGGTCCGGCAGGTGGTGCAGCACCGCATGGCCGAACACGAGGTCGAACGACTCATCGGGGAAAGGCAAGCGCTCCGCCTCGGTGCGCACTGTCCGCACCTTGAGACCCAGCGAGCGCGCGCTGTCGGACAGCGTGGCCAGCATGCCGTGCGAGATGTCGGTGGCCACCGCCTCGCGCACCAGCCCGGCGAGCATCAGATTGAGCGTGAAGTAGCCGGTGCCGGCGCCGATCTCAAGGGCTGAGCCGAAGGGCGACTCGGGGTCTGTGCCCAGCGCCTTGCGCAGCTTGCCCAGCACCTGGCGGCGCCCCTTGTCGCCGAAATCGATGCCCCATTTGGCGTCGTAATCCGCTGCCGCGACATCGTGGTAGCGGACGTTGACGTCCTTGATCTGCTCCGCCCCGGCCACCGTCATGCGGCGGCGGACTATAGCCCGCACCGGCCTATACTCGCGCCCGTTTTGCCCGCGCCGAAGGAGCACGTTCAGCAGAACCAGCCCGACGGCGTGCCGCCGCTCGCGCTCACCGGCGAGCGCACGCTGCCGGACGTTCCCGCCGAGAACTACTGGTTCCGGCGGCACCTGGCCGTATACGAGTGGATTGCGCGCCGCTGCTCCGGCCTGACGGTCGTGGACATGGCCTGCGGCGAGGGCTACGGCACCGATGTGCTGGCCCGCCACGCCACGAAGGTGACCGGCGTGGACGCCAATCCCGAGGCCCACGAGCACGCGCGACTGAAGTACACGCGGCCCGGCGTGAGCTTCGCGCGCGAGCTGGTGGAGAGCTATTCCGAGCCCTGCGACGCCGTCGTGTTCCTCCAGACGATCGAGCACGTGCAGGACCCGAAGGCGGTGCTCGACCACTTCAAGGCGATGCTGCGCGACGGCGGCACGGCCTACGTGAGCACGCCGAACCTGCTCACGCTCGCGCCGCCCGGCGCCGAGAAGTCCGACAACCCCTGGCACGTGAAGGAGTACCGCGCGGACGAGTTCCGCGAGCTGTGCGAGCAGAGCTTCGACAGCGTGGAGCTCTACGGCCTGTTCCACGCAAACAAGCTGCGCGTGCATGAGCTGGCGATCAAGGCCGGCTGGGACGACCTGCACCAGCGCATCGGCATCACGAAGCGCTTCTACGACTGGTTCGTGCCCGCGATCAGCGCCTCCGACTTCGCCCTGCGGCGGGGGAGTCTCGACAAGGCGCTCGATTTCCTGGCGGTTTGCCGATGACCGGCGCACGGCGCACGGCGGACGGCGGACGCAATCGCGGGGCATTGGCAATCGTCCTTCATTCCCACATGCCGTATGTGGAGGGCTTCGGCACCTGGCCGTTCGGCGAGGAATGGCTGTGGGAGGCGATGGCGAGCGTGTACCTGCCGCTCCTGGAAGTGCTGCGCGATCGGCCGGTCACGGTCGGGCTCACGCCCGTGCTCTGCGACCAGCTCGAGACCCTGACCGGCCCGGCGGGCGACCGCTTCACGAGCTTCCTGCGCGACATCCGCGCTCCGATCCACGACGAGGACGCACGCGGGCTGGAAGCCGGCGGTGAGCACGGCCTCGCTGCCGAAGTGCGGCGCGCGGCCGGCGACTACACGGGCGCCGACGAGGCGTTCGCCACGCTGGGGGGAGACCTGGTCGGCGCGTTCCGCGGCCTCGGGGTCGAACTGTGGACGAGCGCCGCCACCCATGCGGTGCTGCCGCTCGTGGCCACCGAGCCCGGCCGCCGGCTCCAGATCGGCGCGGGCGCGGCCTCGCACGAGCGCCGCTTTGGCTCCTGGAGCGGCGGCTTCTGGCTGCCCGAGTGCGCCTACGAACCGGGGCTCGAGCGCGAGCTGGCGGAAATCGGCACGCGCTGCTTCTGCGTGGACCAGACGAACGCTCGTGGTCTCGGCTCGTTCGACCAGCTCGAACCGGTGGCGACCGAGGCGGGGCCGGTGGCGGTGCCGATCGACTGGCAGACCGTGGAGCTGATCTGGGGCCCGGACGGATACCCGGGCAAGGGCACCTACCGCGACTACCACGGCCGCACTGTGCACGACCTCAAGCCGTGGAACAACGAGGGCGGGCCTTACGACCACGAGGCGGCGATGGGCCTGGCCAAACGGCACGCGGCCGAGTTCGTGGAGCACGTGGAACAGCGCCTCGACGCCTACGCGAGCGAGCGCGGCCGGCCGGGTCTGCTCTGCTGCGCGCTCGACACCGAGCTGATCGGGCACTGGTGGTACGAGGGAACGGCGTTCCTGGCGGAGGTGCTGAGGCTGGCCGGAGAGCGCGGCGTTGAGCTCGTCACGCTGCCCGCGGGTCTTGGAGAGCCAGTCACCGGCCGGGAGCTCGAGGCGTCGAGCTGGGGCAGGGCCAAGGACCTACGCACCTGGGACTCGCCGGGCGTGGCCGAGTTCGCCTTCGCCGCCCGCCGGGCGGAGCTGAAGACCCTGGCGGCCGCCGCCGGCGCGACCGCGGACAGCCCGGCCTTGGCCCGCGCCGCGCGCGACCTGATGGCCCTGCAGGCCAGCGATTGGGCCTTCATCACCACCTACGAGCTGGCCGCCGACTACCCACGTCAGCGCGTGGACGGCCACCTGGCCGACCTGCACACAGCCCTCGCCGCTTTGGCAGACTCCCGCACCGTGCCTGAGCCCGAACTGCGCAACCTCGCGCCCGAGCTCGACCTCTCACCTCTGGTAGCCCCCTAGCCGGCCAATGACGCGCGCCCTGATCCTGTCCTGGGAGTACCCACCGCTGATCGAGGGCGGACTGGCCCGCCACGTGCGCAAGCTGTCCGAGAACCTGGTGGACCAGGACGTGGAGGTGCACGTGCTCACGCGCGGTCATGAGGAGTCGCCGCCGGAGGAGGAGCGCGGCGGCGTGATCGTGCACCGCGTGCGCGAGCCGGAGCGGCCGCGCGAACTGGGCGAGTTCGTGACCTGGGTGGAGCACATGAACGCGGACATGCTGGCCGCCGGCGTGGAGCTGGGCGACCGCTACGACTTCGACCTGGTTCATGGGCACGACTGGCTTGTGGCGGTGGCGGGCGACCACCTGGCCAAGCGCTTCCGCTGCCCGCTCGTGGTCACGATCCATGCCACGGAGTACGGCCGCCACCAGGGCTGGGTGAACGACCACCCTCAGTCGCACATCCACGGGGTGGAGAAGTGGATGGCCAACCGCGCCGAGCGCGTGATCACGTGCTCCTCGTACATGCGCGAGCACGTGGCGGACATCTACGGGCTGGAGGAGCGGCGGATCGCGGTGATCCCGAACGGGATCGACCCGACCGAGCTCGTGCCCGTGGACGACCTGGATCGCCTGCGAGCGAAGTTCGCCGCGCCCGACGAGCGGCTCGTGCTGCTGGTGGGCCGGCTCGTGTACGAGAAGGGCTTCCAGCTCGCGCTCGAGGCGCTGCCGGGGCTGATCGAGCGCCTCGGCGACGTGCGCTTCATCGTCGCGGGCTCCGGCACGCACGAGGCTGAGCTGCGCAAGCAGGCCTCGGAGCTCGGCCTGGACGAACACGGCACCTTCCTCGGCTGGATCGGCGACGACGTGCTGCACTCGCTCTACCGGATCGCGGACCTGACGGTGGTGCCGTCGATCTACGAGCCGTTCGGGCTCGTGGCGCTCGAGGCGATGGCGTCCGGCTGTCCCTGTTTGGTGGCCGACACCGGCGGCCTGCGCGAGGTGGTGCCGAACGAGTCGGTGGGGCTGCGCTTCCGCTCCCGCGACCCGGAGTCGCTCGGCACGATGGCGGAGCGCCTGCTGGCCGACGACGAGCTGCGCGAGCGGCTCGTGGCCGAGGCGCAGGAGCACGTGCTCACGTTCGACTGGGCTGACGTGGCGCGGCAGGTGGCCGCCGTGTACGAGGGCGTGGCGCCCTCGCGCGTCTAGACGGGCGTCACTCCCAGCGCATCTGCTGCGGCGCCTCGCGCATGCGAATCACGCGCGCCGGCACGCCGCCCACCACCGCGTTGGCGGGCACGTCCTTCGTCACCACCGCGTTCGTGCCGATGACCGCGTTGTCGCCCACCGTGACGCCGCGAAGAATGCACGCGCCATAGCCGATCCACACGTTGTTGCCCACGCGCGTATCGCGCTTGTAGATCCCCTGCAGCCGGATCGGCCGCTCCACCTCCACCATCCCGTGGTCGAAGTCGATCAGCATCACGCGATCCGCGATCACGCACTCGCGGCCGATCGAGACGTGCTGGAACGCCGAGATCGTGCACTCCTGGCCCATCACGGTCTTCGCGCCGATCGAGACGACGCCCTCGTGGCAGCGGATCTTGGTTCCGTGCCCGAGCCACGACCAGCGGCCGAGCTCCACGCGCGCGTTCTTCCCGATTTGCAGCACCACGCCCGGCCCGATGAAGGCCAGGCCGTCGAGCTTCAGGCGGCGGCCGTAGGTGGTGAGGAAGCGCTTGCGCAGCAGCCGCACGATGAGCCGCGCGTACTTGGGCGTGAGCATTCCGTGGCGGGCCATGAAGCCGATGAGCGCCGGCAGCCCGCCGTGCAGCGGCGCGGGCGCGCGCCGGACGGCGTCCGGAACCTGCGTGGGCGGCGGGCCCGCGAGCTCTCGCACGGCTTCCATTCGACTCAGCCCGATGATATGTGCCGCTACAGCGCCCCGCGCACGTCGAGCACGATCACGTGCCCGTGCGGGTGAAACTGGGCGTCGTCCCCGACGATGCCGGTGGCCACCTCGAACACGACCTGGTCTTCGCCCCGGCGCTGGCGCACGAACGTGGCCGTCTCCGCCACCGTGCCGATCAGCTCGAAAGCGGCGGCGCGCAGCCCGCGCATGTCGCCCGCCCGGCCCTGCCAGCTGAGCTGGAGGACGAATGCACCGGCCTCGTCGGCATGTGCGCCCTCGAGCGTGAACACGTCGTTGTGCTCGAGCCAGCCGCGCATGTGGGGTGAGAGGTGAACGTCCGGCTCCTCCGCCACCCAGTCGGGCGCCGACATCGCGCCCAGCAGCTCCTCCGCGCCGGGGAGCAGGCGGCTGGCGTCCCCCACGCCGTGGCCGCGCTCGTCGCCTTGCCAGCGTTCAGGCACGCCGCAAAGCTACTCGGAAGCGCGCTCGATCTGCCGCTGCTCCCAGGGGGAGGGGGCGAACGCCTTCCCCGGCCTTGCGCCGACCGCGAACACGGTGGTGCCGGGCTCGCGAGCGACCGCGTGACGCACGATCGACGGCTCCACGAACACAAGGGTGCCGCGCGGCGCGTCGACCTCCTGGCCGTCGACCGTGAAGGTCGCGTGTCCCTCCACCACGAGATACAGCTCCTCGTGGTTCTCCGCCGGATCCTCATTCAGCTCGTCGTGTTCCTCGATCACCTCGTCGCCTGCCTCGCGCCCGGTCCAGGCGTTGACGCCGAAGGCCTGGATTCCGAGCCGGTGGCGGACGGGCAGCCATCCCCTGAGGTCGTCCGAGAGCCCGGGCAGGGGCTCGATGTCGGTCAGGTTTGCGGTCTGCCAGCGGCCTTCGCTCATCGGGATCCTCCCTTGCCGGTGCGTAACCAGTGAAAGTCGAATGCCAGCATAACCGGAATGGCGGTGACGCAAACGGAGATCTAGCCGAGGCCCTCGTGGAAGCCGCGCCGCCAGCTCGGATAGCGCAGCTCGAGGCCCAGCTCCGCCTTGGCCTTGGCGTTCGACGCGCCCTGGGCGCGCGTGAGCATCCGCGTGGCCGTGGGCCCGCCGGCGAGGCGCGCCAGCCACATCGGCACGCGCCGCGGCTCAGGCGCGCCGATGGCCTTTGCCAGCTCCGGCAGCCAGTCGCGCAGCGGGGCCGGGTCGTCATCCACCACGTTGTAGATCCCGGCGGCACCGTGGTCGATCGCCTTCACGGTCGCGGCCGCGGCGTCATCGACGTGGATGAACGAGAACACGCCGTCGCCGTTCCCGACGATCGGAAAGCGCCGGTTCATGAGCATCTTGCCCTGAGCGCCGTCCGCGGCGTAGGAGGTGCCCGGGCCGTAGAAATATCCGTAGCGCAGCACGACTCCCTCGATCGCGTCGGCGCCGGTCACGGTCTGCTCGAGCTCGTGGATCGCCCTCACCGTGTCGCCGCCCGGGTCTCGCATTTGGAGCGCCAGCGGGTCGTCCTCCACGTGCAGCTCCTTGCCGGTGTGTTCGTACATGAACGCCACGCTCTGGGCCACGATGCGGCGCGCGCCGACCGCCACCGCGGCGTCCACCAGGTTGCGCGTGCCCTCGCGCCGCAGCTTGTTGTTGCGCTCGAACTGGCTCGGATCGAACGACTTCGGGATCTCCGTGAGCTCGTGGATCACCACCTCGGGCCGGGCCTGCTCGACGACCGTGCGCAGACGCTTGGCATCGAAGGCGTCGGCCACCACGCCGTGGCCGCCGAGGTCCCGGATCAGGCCGGTCTTGGGCGCCGAGCGCGTGGTGCCTGTCACCTCGTGCCCGGCCTGCACCAGCTGGGGGACGAGGCTGCGCCCGATCACGCCGCTCGCTCCTGCTACGAACACCCTCACGCGCGCGAACCCTAACGAGCCCGACCGGGGGCGGCTCGTACACTGTGCCGCCCCGATGGCGCCCGCAGGACGCACAGCCGCCGACCTGACAGAGGGTCTGCTGGCCGGTGACAACCGGTCGCTCGCCCGCGCGATTTCGCTCGTGGAGAACGACGACCCCGAGGGCTGGGCGCTCGTCCGCGAGGTCTATCCGAGGACCGGCAAGGCGCAGGTGGTGGGCTTCACCGGCCCGCCCGGGGTGGGCAAGTCCACGCTGATCGGCGCCCTCGTGAAGCACGCGCGCGCGAGCGATCGCAACGTGGCGGTGCTGTCGATCGACCCGTCGTCTCCGTTCACTCACGGGGCGCTGCTGGGCGACCGTATCCGCCTGACCGAGCATTTCCTGGACCCGGGCGTGTTCATCCGCTCGATGGCCAGCCGCGGCTCGCTCGGCGGCCTGTCGGAGGCCACGCTCCAAGCCGCCCTGCTGATGGACGCCTCAGGCAAGGACGACGTGTTCCTCGAGACCGTGGGCGTGGGCCAGGCGGAGGTGGACATCATCGACCACGCGGACACGGTGGTGCTCGTGCTGATGCCCGGCTCGGGCGACTCGATCCAGGCGCTCAAGGCGGGCGTGATGGAGATCCCGGACATCATCGTGGTCAACAAGGCCGACCACCCGCTGACCGACACCATGGTCCGCGAGATCCGCGGCGTGCTCAGCCTCGGCCCGAAGACCGACTGGCGCGTGCCGATCGTGCAGACCGAGTCCTCGCGCGGGGATGGCGTGGTGGAGGTGGCGGAGAAGATCGCCGAGCACCACGAGCACATCAAGGCGCAGGGCACGCTCGACGAGCGCCGGCGCCGCAACCTGATGAACGAGGTGATGGCGCTCGCCGCCGTACGCCTGCGGCGCAAGCTCGAGGACTCTGTGCGCGAGGACGAGTCGGTGCAGGAGCTGCTCGACCAGGTGGTGTCGCGCAAGCTCGACCCGGCCAGCGCGGCCAGCAAGCTGCTCGAGCGCGAGCTCTAGCGCTTGGCGGCCGCCGCCAGG
>Ga0070680_100004296_pt1 | contig 10710 bp, 9 predicted proteins | sample KBSC73BmetaG_FD_64672 | JGI IMG/M metagenome (GOLD analysis project Ga0070680, IMG submission 64672) | Corn rhizosphere microbial communities from Kellogg Biological Station, Michigan, USA - KBS C7-3B metaG | ecosystem: Host-associated > Plants > Roots > Rhizosphere | place: USA: Michigan... | reverse complement strand
ATCCGCCGCCGCCGAACGGCACGATCTTCGACCGCCTGGCCGCCTACGGGCTGAGCTGGCGCAACTACTTCACGGACCTGCCGGCCACCGGCATCATCTCGTCTGTCCCGAAGAAGTACCCGGCCAGCCTCGCGCCCATCGCCGACTTCTTCGCCGACTGCGCGTCCGGCAACCTCCCGGCCCTGAGCCTCGTGGATCCGGAGTTCGGCGTGGCGGGCGAGGTGGGTGGGCCGCTGGCGTCGCTGGGGATCCCTGGCGCCGCCAAGGCCGGCGGTCTGGTCGGCGCGCAGGGCGGCAGCGAGGAGAACCCGCAGGACATCCAGATCGGCCAGGCCACCGCCGCGCGCGTCATCAACGCCGTGCTGAGCTCACCGGCGTGGCCGCGCACGCTGCTCATCTGGACCTACGACGAGCACGGCGGCTACTACGACCATGTGCCGCCGCCGGCTGCGATCAAGCCGGACTCGATCCCGCCCCAGCTCGGCCCCGACGACGTGCCCGGCGGTTATGACATCTACGGTCCGCGCGTGCCGGCGGTGGTCGTGTCCCCATACTCGCGTCCGCACGCGGTCACGAACGTGGTGCACGACCACACCTCGGTGCTCGCCACGATCGAGGCCAAGTGGAACCTGCCGGCGCTCACCTACCGCGACGCGAACGCGGCGACGGTGGCGGACTTCCTCGATACGCGCCGCCCGCGCCTGCTCGAGCCGCCGGAGCTGGTTCAGCCCGGCAGCCTCGTGCCTGGCGAGGCTGGTTGCGACACGAGCAACCCCACGCTGCCGGTCCGGCACTAGCTCCGCCGGCCGCTTCGTGACGCGGCACGAACGGAGGCAATAATGGGCGGCCTCCGCGTTGCTCTTCACCTTCTTCACGCTATTCGTGAACAACGTGAAGAGCGTCGCCCCGCGCTAGCCGATCAGGCCCATCTCCTGCGCCTGGCGCACCGCCTCCGCCCGGTTGCGCACCGAGAGCTTGCGGTACACCGCGCTCGTGTGCTCCTTCACCGTGTGCGGCGACAGATAGAGCTTCTTCGCGATCTCGCGGTTGGTCGCGCCGGTGGCGATCAGGTCGAGCACCTCGCGCTCGCGCACCGACAGCTGCGCCGGCGCCGCCACGGCCTGCTCGCGCTGGGGGCGGAACACCGTCATCCCCATCCCGACCATGCGCACGGCCTTGGCCACGTCCTCCGCGTCCCAATCCTTTGACACGAACCCTGACGCCCCCGCGGCCTTCGCCACGTGCTGGGACATGCGGCCGGCGCCGGAGATCAGAAGCACGCGCGTGCCGGGGGACTCGCGCCGGATCGTCTCGCACAGCTCCGCGCCGGACTCATCGCCGAGGAACAGATCCACCAGGGCGACCTCAGGCTCGTAGCGCCTCACCAGCTCGAGCGCGTGCTGCGAGTCGCGCGCCGTCAGGCAGCGCTCCACCCACGGCTGCTGGCCGAGCAACAGCCGGAAGCCCCACTGGACCACCTCGTGGTCGTCCACCACGATCACGGAGAACTTGCGCTTGGCGTTCACAGCGGAACCACGAGGCGCGTGCGCCAGCGCTCCCTCTCCGCGGCGCCGAACTCCACCACGCCGCCAATCTGGATCGCCTCGAGCGACGCCAGCCGCAGGCCCATCCCCGTGCCGCCCGACGACTTCTTCACGCCGTCGTTGACCACCTCGAGCGAGAAGGTGTCGGCGGACACGTTCACGCCTATGTCGATCGAGCTGGGCTCGGCGTGGCGAACCGCGTTGCGCAGGGACTCGCCCAGCACCGACTGCGACAGCGCCTCGAGCCGGCCGGGCACCTCGGAGTCGCCGTTCCAGGTGATGGACACGGGCACGTCGCCGTAGCCGCGCTCGAGCCGGTTCAGCTCCTCGCGCAAGGTCGTCGACGTGGCGTGCGGGCGCGGCACCAGCGTGCGCTCGAGCGCGGTGCGCAGGTCGGCGAGCGCGTCGCGCATCTCGGTGCGGCAGCGCTCGCGGTCCTCGGGTCCGAGCTCGACCTCCGAGCTGAGCACGAGCGACACGCCGAACAGCCGGTGCATCACGCGCTCGTGAACCTCGCGCGCGAGCTCGATGCGCTCGTACAGGCGCTGCTGGCGCTCCTGCTGGCGCGTGGCTATGCGCGCGCTGGCGGCGAGTGCGGCCAGCTTGCCGAGCGTCCACATCGTGTGGCGCTCGTCGTCGGTGATCTTGAAGCGACCGCCGCCGCGGTCCGCGAAGATCACGCCGAACCAGCGCTTGCCGGCGGACAGCGGCGTGCAGGTGAGAGTGGTCACCTGGAGCGCGCCCTTGTAGCGAGCCGGGATCTCCCGCGCGAGCTGCTCGGGCGAGAGCTCCTCCACCTCGTCGCGCGCGAGAGCGCGCTGCGCGACGGGCGTCTCGTCGAGCGTGCCGTGCACGTCCACGAGCAGCGAGGGGTCGATGCCGTGCGACCCGGCGGCAACCACGCGCGCGAGCGACTCGTCGTAGAGCATCAGCACCGCCCGCTGCATGGTCGTCAGCCGGCACAGCGCCTCGCACAGGCGGTTGTAGAACTCTCCCGGCTCGGTCTCCCTCTCGATCTCAGAGAACAGCTCGACGAAGACGTCGAGCGTCTCGACCTGGGGAGAGAGGACTCCGTTCCCCATACCTGGAAAGTACCTGGACCGCCGGAAGCGACCTAGAGCGGCAGGGGCTCGGGATCGGGCCGAGGCGTCGGGTCGAGCGGGCGATGCTCGTGCAGCGCGAGCCGCAGAGCCTGCTCCTGGCCGAGGAACACCGTGCGCGCGTAGCCGCACACCCCGCACACGCAGTCCACGTGCGACTCGTAGTCCTCGGTCACGCTGAGATGCCAGTCCACGCGGCCGGACAGGCACACCGGGCACGCCAGCGAGGCCGCCACGAGGCAATCCTGGTCACTGGCGCGAAACGCGGCTGTCTCGTCATGCGGACCCATGCGCTGATCATCCCGGGGGCGGCTTGAACGTAACAGGGCGCGCGCAACCGTTCCCCCCGCTTGGGGGGTGCTCGATGTTCGATGTGGCAGTTAAGACCCCGTCCCCACTCCCTCCGTCTTCCGGTATCCGAACGCCGACTGCACGCTGACCCTGCGCCGGCTCTCCACGTCGCCCGCCGGCGATTCCCGCCTGCCCGCCGCGAGGAGCTCCGCCGCCGCGTCGCGGCCTTCCTCGGTGCTCGTGTCGAGCCCGACGTCCAGCGCGCTCAGCGCCACGCCGGTCCGCAGGAACCAGCCGAGCATCATCCGCAGCTCGGTGCCCGACATCGCCAGCTGGTCGAGCTCGTGGACCACGAGGCGCGAAGCCTCGCCCTTCCTGAGCTCCTCGAGCGCGTATGACAGCCCAGGCTGCTCGAGCCGCGACTTGCTCGTCGGAGCCGTGTCGCGAATCAGCCGCTCGAGCATCCAGCCGTGCTCCTCACACGCGTCCATGATCGCCGCGGTGTGCGCCATCGCGCTCTCCACGTCGTTGCTCCTCACGTAGCCCAGCACCGGCCCGTCGGCGTCCGGAGCCACCCGGAACAGCGCCGTGTTGGCCGTGAGCGCGGGCGGCAGGAGCCTGCGCTGCGCGCGCCGCCCATTCGAGCGGACCAGCAGCCCGACGATCGAGACCGCCAGCAGCATCAGGCCAAGCAAACCGAACACCACCGGGATCACCCAGCGGGGGAGCCCACCTGAGGACGGCTGCGCGACAGGTGCCGGCAGCGGCTGCCTCGTCGGGGCGACCTGCGGCTTGCCTCGCGTCGAGGCGAGCACGCCCGGGTTGTGCAGAGCCGCCAGCGTCGTCGCCGCGACAACGCCGGTGGGCCGCAGCCCGTGCTTGATCTGGAACCACTGCACCGCAGAGCGAGTGAGCGGTCCGAAGAGCCCGTCGATCGGCCCCGTGTGGTAGCCCAGCCTCGTCAGCCGGCGCTGCACCTCACGGACCCGCTTCGAGCCATTCGGTTGGTTGTAGCCGCTGCCTTCCTTAACGGCCCCCGCAGACCAACCGGCCGGGTAATCGACACTCGTCGTGAGTGCCTTCACGTCGACCGGCTTGTGCGGGCGCTCGATCGGCCTGCCGTGCCATCCCGTCCACGGGATGGGAGCCGGCTCGGCCGACGCGGCGCTGTAAGCCGTAGAGGCGACAGCGGACCCTGCGAACGACATGCCGAGCACGAGCGTCGTCGCCAGCAGCACTGCCGCCAGTCCGACGCGCCCGTACAGCGCACGTGTTGTCGCCTGCATTGTCCTGTGTCTCCTTGAGTCGAACGAACTTGTTTGCACCGGCAACTGGGGCCCCGGTGCAGGCCCTGGCTAGAACCGCAGGCGTGGGTTAGCCAGGGCGCTCGTTCGACGAGACGAGCACGACCGACCGCCAAGTGGTCGGTGCGATGCGGAGCGTGCTGACGTGGATCGCGGCGAGTGTCAGCAGGCCCATCAGGATTGCGAAGAAGATTGCGCCGCCCGAGCCGGCCGACGTTGCGCCGGCGGCCGAGGCCGGGGGCAGCGTCTGGATCGGCGCGGCGGGCTGCTCGGGCTGCGCGCCATGAGCGCCGACCGCGACAGGGGCGTGCTGGGTCGCGGTCGGCGCGGCGGCCGCGGGGGCAGTCGCGGCCGCGGGGCGCGTAAGGATCGGACGCGCGATCGGCTGCACCGGTCGCCGGGTGTCGGCGGCGTGCGCGGTCGGATGCGTGAGTGTGTGCGGGTCGAACGGGGCGGGCGTCGTGTGCTCGCGCGGGGCCGGCGCGATCGTGTGCGTGACCGGCGCGGCAGGCGCGGCGGTGCGGTCGACGGCCGTGCGCACGGCGCTGACTGTCGACTTCACGGTGAGGGTGGCCGTGTCGACCACGGGCTGGGCCGTCCGAGTGGCCGCCGACGTCACGGACTTCACGGCGTCGGTGGCCGGAGCGGTCACCGGCTGCGCGGCCTCGGTCGCCGAGGTCGCGACGGACTTCACGGCGTCGGTCGCCGGAGCGGTCACGGGCTGGGCGGCCTGAGTCGCCGAGGTCGTCACGGACTTCACGGCGTCGGTCGCCGGAGCGGTGGCCGACTGCGCGGCGTCGGTCGCCGGCTGCGCGGCCTGCGTGACCGGCGCGGCGGCCTGGGTGACCGCCTGGGTCGCGCCGGTGACGTCGGCGGACGCGGCGGCCGGAAGGACAAGCGCGAGGCAAGCGAGCAGAACCGTGAGGGCCGTTCGATGCGAGGTCTTCGGTTGATGCTGGCTGGTGCTGCTGAGCATCGGATTCCGTTTCGCGCTTGCCGTTGGTACCACAGCAGCGGTATCCGGACCCGGCACTGGGAAACGACAAATGCCACGAAGCCGAGCATAAAAACCCGCAAATTGCGGACATTTTTGGGGTAATCGGCGGGTCTCTTAGGGCCGAAGGCCGCGCCGCTTCGGCCCCTCGTGCAGCTCGTGCGCGACGACCTCATGGGCCCGCACGGCCCACTCGGACAACAGCGGCCGCGTGTCGCGCGGGTCGATGATGTCCTCGATCATGAAGCGCTCGGCGGTCCGGAACGGCGAGCGCACGGCGTTGAGCCGCTCCTCGATTTCGGCGCGCCGCGCGACCGGGTCCTCGGCCGCTTCGAGCTCACGACGGTAGGCCGCCTCGATGCCTCCTTCGATCGGCAGCGAGCCCCAGTCGCCGGAGGGCCACGCGTAACGGACGTTCAGCCGCTCGGCGTTGCTGTGCGCGGCGCCCGCCACGCCGAACGCCTTGCGCACCAACACGGACGCCCACGGCACGCTCGCCTGGTACACCGCGGTGAGCGCGCGAGTGCCCCGCCGGATGGTCCCGCGACGCTCGGCCTCGGTGCCGATAACGAACCCCGGCTGGTCCACGAAGTTGACGACCGGCAGGCGGAACTGATCGCACATATCGACGAAGCGGGAGAGCTTCTCGGAGGCGTCCGCGGTGAGCCCGCCGGCGTAGTGATTCGGGTCCGAGCAGAGCACTCCGACGGGCCGTCCGTCGAGCCGCGCGAGCGCGGTGATGAGCGATCGCCCGTAGCGCGCACCGAGCTCGAACACGGACCCTGAGTCGAACACCAGTTCGACGATCCGGCGCGCCTTGTACGGCTTGCGCCGCTCCCTCGGAACGATCGAAAGCAGCTCCTCCTCGCGCCGCGAAACCGGGTCCCCCGAGGCCATGATCGGAGGCGCCTCCCACACGTTCGACGGCAAATACGAGAGGAAGCGCTTGAGCTGCGCCAGCGCGTCGTCCTCGTCGGCCGCCTCGTTGTCCACAGCCCCGGCGCGCGTCTGGGCGCGAGCCCCGCCGAGCTCCTCCTTGTCCGGCGTCTCCCCCATCGCCGCGGCCACCACCGGCGGGCCCGCCACGAACAGCTGCGCCGTGTCGCGCACGATCACCGAGAAGTGCGCGGCCACCACCCGCGCCGCTCCCAGCCCCGCCACGGGACCGAGCGCGGCCGCCACCACCGGCACCGTGGACAGGTTCTGCACCGCCAGCTCGAAGCCCGGGATGAACGGCACGTAGGTATGCCCCATGTCCTCGAGCGACTTCACGCTGCCCCCGCCGCCCGTGCCGTCCACGAGCCGCACGAGCGGCATGCGCAGCTCGTGTGCGAGCCGCTCCGCGTAGACCATCTTCTGCCAGATGGCGGCGTCGGCGGCGCCGCCACGCACCGTGAAGTCGTCGCCCTGCACCACGCCCGGGCGGCCCTCGATCAGCCCGCGTCCCACCACGCAGTTGGCCGGCAGGAAGCCGGTCAGCTCGCCTTCCTCGTAGGTCCCACGCCCGGCCAGGACGCCCGTCTCGCGGAAGCTGCCGGAGTCAAAGAACCGCTCGATCCGCTCGCGCACGGTCATCCGCCCGCTGGCGCGCTGGCGCTCGACCCGCTCCTCCCCTCCCATCCGGCGCGCGAGCTCCTCGCGGCGCCGGAGCTCCTCGAGCTCTGGCTCCCAGGTCACCGCGGCAGCATACGCCCGACGGGCTAAAGCCCTGGAAACCAGGGCCGAATAACCGGGGAGCCAAGGAATGGCCTTATGCGCATGCACGTACTCAAGCCGCGGTTTCCGGCCTCGCCGGCAGCCCTGAACCCCGCCACCAGCGGAGCGGGTCGATGAGTCGTTCGCGCGTTGTCATCCTGCTCGGCCTCGCGATCGCGATCGCGTTCGCCAGCCCCGCCGTGGGCAAGAAGGTCAAGAAGAAGGCCCACATCGACGTGGTCACGATGGTCCGGCGCGCTCTGCACATCAGCGAGCGCTCCGACCGCAACGCCCGCGCGGCGCTGATCAACCCGGTCACCTCGGCCCGCATCGTCGACGGCAACGTGACGAGCGCGGACCTGGCCGACGGCTCCGTGACCGCTTCCAAGCTGGCCGGCAACTCCGTCTGGGGCGCCAACGTGATCGACGGCAGCATCGGCGCGCCCGATCTGGCCGACGGCTCCGTGACCACCTCGAAGCTGGTTGACGGCTCCGTGACGGCCTCCAAGCTCGCGCCCGGCGCCGTGAACGGCACGAACCTGGCCGACGGCTCGGTGACCTCCGCCAAGATCGGCAGCGGCGAGGTGAAGAACGGCAATCTGGCGGCGAACGCCGTTAAGACCGGCAACATCGCCGACGGCGAGGTCCAGACCGGCGATCTTGCCGACGGCGCGGTGACGAGCGCGAAGATCGGCGACGGCGAGGTGAAGACGGTCAACCTGGTGGACGGTGCGGTGAACAGCGCCAAGATCCTCGACGGCGAGGTGAAGACCGCTGACCTGGCCGACAGCGCCGTGACCAGCGCGAAGATCCAGGACGGCGACGTTCAGAACGGGGACCTGGCCAACAACTCGGTGGACAGCAACAAGATTCTCGACGGCGAGGTGAAGAACGCCGACCTCGGGGGCGACGCGGTCACGAGCGCGAAGATCCTCGACGGCGAGGTCAAAATCGGCGACCTGGCGGCCAACTCCGTCGACAGCACGAAGATCACCGACGGCGAGGTGAAGAACGCCGACCTGGCGGACAACGGCATCACGAGCGCCAAGATCCTCGACGGCGAGGTGAAGAACAGCGACCTGGCCGCCAACTCGGTCGACAGCACGAAGATCCTCGACGGGGAGGTGAAGACCGCCGACCTCGCCAACGACGCCGTGACCAGCGCGAAGATACTTGACGGCGAGGTGAAGACCGCCGATCTGGCCGACGGCGCGGTGACGAGCGTGAAGATCGGGAGCGGCGAGGTGAAGAACGCCAACATCGCCACCGACGCCGTCCAGACGAGCAACATCCTGAACGGGACCATCTCGGGCGCCGACCTCGCGCCGAACGCGATCGGGTCCGGCCAGCTCGGCCCGGGCTCCGTGAACAGCGCCGCGATCCTCGACGGCACGATCACGGGCGGCTCGGGCGGCGATATCGCCCCGGGCACGATCGACGGCACCAACATCGTGCCGGGCTCGATCAACACGAACCAGCTCACCGACGACGCGGTGTCCAACGCCAAGCTGGGCCCCGACGCGGTCAAGTCCTCCAACATCTTCAACGGGTCCGTCAACACCGGGGACCTGGCCGACGACGCCATCACGAGCGCCAAGATCCTCGACGGCGAGGTAAAGAACAGCGACCTCGCGGCCAACTCGGTCACCGGCGGCAAGATCCAGAACGGCAGCCTCACGAGCGCCGATATCGCGAGCGACAACGGCAGCGGGAGCCCGCTAGTGGGCCAGGTGGCGATCGTGCCGGGCACCGTGAACGCGGGCCACTGCGTGATCCGCACCGCCGGCGTGACGGGCGTCCAGACGGGCGACTACGTGATCCTCAACACCCCCACCACCTTCACCGACGGGCTCAGCGCCAGCGCGGGTCCCGGCGGGTCGAACCAGCTTCAGGTGCGCGTCTGCAACATCTCCACCACCGATCCGATCACGGACAACGGGGCCTACAGCTTCGGGTTCCTGGTGATCCACTAAGAGATGTTCGTCCCGGTCAAGGCAGCCATCGCCGGCGTGCTCGTGCTGGCCATCGCGGGCCTCACGCTCGGCCTGGTGACCGCCTCTCACCACCACTCCCCCTCGCGCGCGCACGCGCGTGTAAATACGTTCGTGGCGGGCGACAAGTCGTTCAGCCTGAGCTACCCGAGTGGCTGGCACGCCACCGCGGTGGGCCAGACGGCCGCCGTGCTCGAGCGCACCGACCACCGCGGCGTGGTGCTCGTGCACGAGGGCCCCGCCCTCACCACCAAGCTGCAGAACGTGGTGAAGGACCTGCCGCGCCAGCTCGCGGGGCGCTTCCCAGACTTCCGCCCGGTAGGCGCCAGCGCCACCAACCTCTCCACCGGTCCCGCCGTCGTCTACACCTTCGTCCGAACCAAGGCCAAGAAGGTGCAGACGATCGTGGTCGCTCCCACGGCCAAGCGCAGCTTCACCCTGCAGGTCGCGGCGCCCTCGGACGCACGTGATGCCGCCCGTGAGGCGGGACAGATCGTGCGCTCGCTGAAGTCGCGCTAAAGAACTCCGGCCGGCTGCCGAGTACGCGGGGTGAGCGGTGTCCCTCCCAGCTCATGATCCATTCCGTAGACAACAGCTCAGCCCAGGCTTCCTCGGCTTCGAAGGCCTCTAGCGCAGGCTCGAACGGGGGCGCCAGCTTCGCGTCCGCGCTCGCCGCCGCATCGTCGGGCAGCGACTCGTCCGCGCAGGGCCAGATCACCGGCGGCATCAAGACCGACCTCACGCCTCCCAAGGGCGAGACCTGGGGCCCGGTCGACGGCCACACCGACTACGCGGACATCCTCTCCGGCCCGCGCAATGGCTTCTTCGTGAGCCTCGTCGGCCCCCGCAAGGGCCAGGCCTTCGTGATCACGCACTCGCACGGCAAGACCTTCCACACCTACGGCGAGGGCAGGCACAAGGTGTCCATCCCCGTGCCGACCGATCCCTCCACGCTCAAACCGCCCAAGGGCGAGACGTGGAAGGCCGTGCAGCACCACCACGATTACAAGAAGATCCACGGCGGCCATCGCGCCGACCAGTTCGTGAACCTCTCGGGCAACGTCCGGACCGGCCAGGCCTTCACGATCGTGCACCACGACGGCAAGACGTGGCACAAGTACGGCGATCACGAGGTGGCCGTTGGTGGGCACAAGCACGCCCAGGCGCCAGCTACTACTCAGACGCCGTCTCAGGACACGAACGGCAACGCTTCACAGCCGGGCTAAGCCGGCCGTCCGCCGGCCGCCGCTGAGCGCCGGCGTTTACTGCAGCAATAAGGGACGGCCCCCCGGCCCCGCTCTTCACGTTATGCACGCATAGCGTGTACAAGGTGAAGAGCGGCGAGTCTCGGGCGTCCTAGTGCTTACTCCACTGTGTGGTCGGCCGCCCCTGTAGCTCGCCGTCAACTTCCAGGTCGACGCGCTCGTTGAAGAAGCAGATCAGCCCGGCTATGCGCTCGAAGTCGCGCGTGGGCTCGGGGTAGTACCAGGCCACGTCCTCCTCGCCGGCCACCGAGTAGTAGGAGGCGAAGCCCTTGTAGGCGCACCCGGTGCGCGAGTCGCTGCCCGCGAGCAGCTCCCTCTGCACGTCGTCAGGCGGGAAGTACCAGCGTGGCGGCAGGCCGGTCTCGTAGACCACGCGCGTGGACGTGGACTCGGCCACCAGCTCGCCGTCGATCGACACCCGCACGTGGCGCGAGCTGTCCAGCACGTCGGTGCGGTGGTACGGGTCGCGCGCGTGGACTATCGCGAGCTCGTCCTCCTCGTACCACTCGTCCATCCTGTCCCAGTA
>Ga0070680_100004290_pt1 | contig 10715 bp, 10 predicted proteins | sample KBSC73BmetaG_FD_64672 | JGI IMG/M metagenome (GOLD analysis project Ga0070680, IMG submission 64672) | Corn rhizosphere microbial communities from Kellogg Biological Station, Michigan, USA - KBS C7-3B metaG | ecosystem: Host-associated > Plants > Roots > Rhizosphere | place: USA: Michigan... | reverse complement strand
CTGTGCATCGGCTGCGGCTATTGCTTCTACGCCTGTCCCTTCGGTGCGCCGCAATATCCGAAGGTCGGCAACTTCGGCTCACGCGGCAAGATGGACAAGTGCACCTTCTGCGCTGGTGGTCCGGAGGCCGACGGCAGCAGGGAGGAATACGAGAAGTATGGCGCGAACCGTCTCGCCGAGGGCAAGCTGCCGTTATGCGCCGAGATGTGCTCGACCAAGTCGTTGCTCGCCGGTGACGGTGAAATCATCGCTCAGATCTACAAGGAGCGGGTGATGAAGCGCGGCTACGGCTCCGGGGCGTGGGGCTGGAAGACCGCCTATCACGAGACGATCGAGTCCTGAGGGCGGCATCGGCTGCGATCAGGCAAATAACATCGGGAGGAGCGCATGGCGTCTTTTGGGAGATTTATCCGCCTGGCTGTCGGCGCCTGCGCGTTCTTGCTTGTCATCGCCGCATCGGCGCCCTGCAACGCCCAGCAGGTTAATCCGACGGCAAGCTCGGTGAAGGAACAGCAGCTTCTGCAGGAGCTCAATCGAATTCAGGGACGCGTCAGCATTCCCGATCAGCGCTCTGGCGTTCTCGAGCAGCCGGCCGGCCGCGATTGGCGCGAGTTCCGTAACGTGACCCTGCGCTGGATCGGCGGGATCGCCATCCTGGGCATCATCGCCGTGATGGTGATCTTCTATCTAACCCGTGGCATGGTCCGGCTCGAGAGCGGCCGGTCCGGCCGTACCATCGTGCGCTTCACGGCGTTCGAGCGCTTCGTGCACTGGATGACCGCGACCTGCTTCATTGTTCTGGCGATCTCGGGATTGAACATCACCTTCGGCCGTCCACTGCTCCTGCCGCTGATTGGTTTCGAAGCGTTCTCCGAATGGTCGCAATGGGCAAAATATGCGCACATCTATCTGAGCTTCCCCTTCACCATCGGCGTTGTGCTGATCTTCCTGATGTTGATCGCCGGCAATATTCCAAACAAGGTCGATGTCGATTGGCTCAAGCGGGGTGGCGGAATCGTCGGTCACGACCATCCACCAGCCTACCGTTTCAATGCAGGTCAGAAAGCGATCTATTGGATCGTCGTCCTGGGTGGTGGGGCTGTTGCCGTCACCGGCTATGCGCTGATGTTCCCGTTCTATCTTTCCGGAATTGAAGGAATGCAGCTTGCCCAGGTTGTCCACTCGATCGTGGCGGTTCTATTCATCGCTGCCATGCTGGCGCACATCTACATCGGCACCGTCGGGATGGAGGGCGCGTTCGAGGCTATGGGAACCGGCGAGGTGGATCTCAACTGGGCCAGGGAGCATCATTCGCTCTGGATCGAGGAAGAGCAGGCAAAAGGCCAGGCGCCGTCGGGAGGCACCCCGAAAGCCATGCCGGCCGAATAATTCGGTCCGGACAAGTCAAATTTAGGGAAGCGCCATGAAAGCCTTTGTTGCGGCATTGTTGTTTGCGGCGATTGTCGCGGTTGGCGTGTCGATATTGCTCAACACCATCCAGCAGCCGAGCTCTGTCGCATTCACGACCGACGGCGTCCGGGTCGGCGATCCCGGCCATAACCTGATCGGCCCGGGCTGATCGAACCTGGAATGGCTGCCGTCGTCTGGGGAGTTCGACCTGACGCCGGCTGAGCTGCCCGATGCGGGCATATCAAAAAGGGCGCGATCGGGAACGTGAACAGGACCGTCACTTGAGCGCTTCCAATGTCACTGCGGCGTGGCCGGTTGAAATCCGGCTCGCGAAGGACCGCCGCGCGCTGCATGTCGCATTCGACGACGGCAAGACATTCAGCCTGTCGGCCGAATTGCTCCGTGTCACCAGCCCCTCCGCCGAAGTGCAGGGCCATTCCGAAGCGCAACGCAAGACGGTTGGCGGAAAGCGCAACGTCACTATTCTTTCCGTCGATCCGGTCGGCAATTATGCGGTGCGGCTCGGGTTCGACGACATGCACACCACCGGCATCTATTCCTGGGCGTTTCTGCGCGACCTCGGAATCAACGCTGAGCGGCGCTTTCAGGATTACCTCGACGATCTCCTGGCCAAGGGGCTGGACCGCGACAAACCGGGCACGCGCTGACGCGGAGTTTTGGTTTGTGCGCGCAGCAACTTCGGTTACCGCCTCAAAAAGGCTGGTTTCCATTGCGCCTCTGCTCCTTATCATTAATCTTGATCAACGCCTGAATTGGCGAGACCGAGCCCTTGCGGGCGATACCCGTAGACGAGACGATTGCTGCGAATGCTCTGCAAAAACCCTGCATTTCTGACCTGCGCAGCCTTGCTGGTGATTCTGCAACCCGGAATGACCCCTGCCTTCGCGCAGTTGCGCGGCCATGGCGGGCCGGTGCGGGCATTGGCAATTTCGTCCGACGGACAAACCGCTGTTACCGGCAGCTTTGATTCAACCGCGATCCGCTGGTCGCTGACGCGCAATGCCGCCGAGCAAGTGCTGCGTTTCCATACCGATGCCGTCAACGCCGTCGTGCTGCTGAAGGATGGGCGCGCGGCGACCGCTGGCGCCGATGGGCGGATTGCCATCTGGACGCCGGGCAACGCCGCGCCCGATGCCGTGCTGGAAGGTCATACGGCGCCGATCGCCGCGCTCGCCCTGTCGCCCGATGGCGCGACATTAGCCTCAGCGTCGTGGGATCAAACGGTGCGGCTATGGCCGCTCACCGGCGGCGCGCCGCGCGTGCTCGAAGGGCATACTCAGAACGTCAATGGTGTGGCGTTCGCTCCGGATGGCCGCACGCTGGTCAGCGTCAGCTACGATCAGAGCGTTCGCATCTGGCCGCTCTCAGGCCCGTCCGCCCCGACTGTCGTTGCGATGCCGAGCCCGCTCAATGCCGTGGCCGTCGGCGGCGATGGCGAGATCGCGGCCGGTGGCGCCGATGGCAAGCTTTATTTCCTGAGCGGCAGCGGCGCGCGTGCCGGCGAAATAGCAGCCGGGCCGAGACCGGTAATCTCGATTGCGATATCGCCGGACGGGGCGCTGGTGGCTGCCGCTGGTATCGGCGGATCGGTGGCGGTGGTCGATCGCAAGACGCGCGATCTGGCGCGCACCCTGGTCGGCCCCGGGCTGCCGGTGTGGTCGGTGGCGTTTCTGCCTGATAGCCGCACCCTGCTCACCGGCGGCGCCGACAACATCATCCGCCGCTGGGACGCGGTGACGGGTGATCCCGTCGATCCGATTCTTCTGGAAACCGCCGGAGATCCGCTGGCCGCCTATGCCGGCGACCACGGCGCGGAGGTGTTTCGTGCCTGTGTCGCATGTCATAGCCTTGGCGCCGAGCAGGCCAACCGGGCAGGCCCCACCCTCGCCGGCATCTTCGGCCGGCGGATCGCGACCTTGCCGGGCTATCATTTTTCCGAAGCCCTCAAGCGCCTCGATATCGTCTGGACGCCGGAGACGGTTTCCCGATTGTTCGAGATCGGACCTTCGGCCTACACGCCGGGCACCAAGATGCCCGAGCAGCGCATCGGCTCGGAACAGGACCGCGCCGCGCTGGTGAAATTTCTCGAGCGCGCGACAACGAAGTAGCTGGACGTCATGCAAGACGCTGATCGCGGCCGAGCGATGTAACTTAAGCATTGCCTACCGGGATGCGTGACCGGCCCAGCTGCACCAACGTCGACAATTGCCGTGCGGCAGAGCATCAATCGTCAGCGACTGAAGGCACGGCGTAAAGTCCCGCTTCCTCCGCCGCGATCAGCCCAAGCGCCATCCAGTCGAGTTCGCCGTGACCACGCGCGATTCCCGTGATGAGCCGGTCCCGGACCACTCCGCCAAGCCGATCGAAGCAGGCGGTGCACGTGATGCTGTGGCGACGCTCACCGTCTCAGTTGCCGGCCCCGCCGCGATTTCCCTCCAGGGCAGTCGCGAGGCAGTGGATCAAGGTAGGCCCGGCGAAGGGCTTGGCCAGGAAGCCAATTGCTCCGGCCTTCAGCACCCGGGCGCGGACGCTCTCATCGGGGAAGGCCGTGATGAAAATGAACGGCACGCGCGAACCCCGGGCACGCATGAGCATCAGCAGCTCCACGCCGCTCATCGCCGGCATCTGCACATCCGCAATCACACACGACGTGTCATTCATGTGGGCCGACTGCAAGAATTCCTCGGCCGACGCAAATGTATGCACCGTGTAGCCATGCGACCTCAGAAGATTGTTAGTCGCGGCGCGCACAGATGCATCGTCATCAATGACGGAAATAACCGAAAGTGTCGACAAGGCGGTCCTTCCTGAAGCGGGTGCAAAGCGCTGCCCTGGCACCGCCGCCCAGTCTAAAAATGGACCGCAAATCAAGGTTGTAAAACTATACTTAGGTTTGTTCGCACTAGGGTTTGATGCGATTAATTCCCGGCGTTTCGGCCTTTCTCACCAAATCGGCCAATGACCTCGCCGAACCGAACACCTCGACCCGCAATCCCACCGATTGAAAAAGATTGGCGAGCGCCCTGCGCATGGATTCGTCGTCGGTAACGAAGACAATCGGCTCCTTGGCGCTCGCGGGTTAACGTCCGTCTCCACCGCGGGGCAGCGATCCGGAACGACCTCAGTTTCGGCCTTCTGCTTTCCTCAAATTGGCAGCGCCAAGCATCAGAGCTTGCGCTTCCTCGCGCGACATTTCCGGCTCGAAGCTCCTGATGACGCCGCCTCGTCCGACGATACTGGGAAGCGACAGCGTGACGCCGAACCTGGGATGGTAACTGCCGATCGGCACCACCGCCCGCTCGTCGCGAAGCACCATTTCCGCGACCCGTGCCGAAACGATGCCGATGCCGAACTGACTGGCGTCATTACCCTCGATGATGGTGATATTGGCGTAACGGACGTTGTCTTCGACTTGCTTGCGCACCGCATCAAGCGTTTCGCCGCGTTCCTCGACGAGCTTGCCAACCGGTACGCCGGCGATACGGGCGGCGGACCAAAGAAATACCTGCGACGTTCCATGTTCTCCGATCACCTGAGCCTCCACTTGATTGGCGTCGACATCAAAATGCTCCGCCAGATGAACACGGAAACGCAAGCTATCGAGGAAGGTGCCGGTGCTCAGCACGCGATCGTGCCCTGCGCCGGTGCGGGCAATATCGGCGAGCGGATCGGGAGGATCGGTTACAACCAATATGACGGCGCGGGGTGCGGCCTGCACAATTTTTGGAACGATGTCGCGATAGATTTCAGCGTTCTTCTCCAGGAGCCGCAACCTGCCCTTGGGATCGCTGCGGGCGGTGGCGCCGCCATCTTTTTCATTGATGCCGGCGGTAACCATGACTAACTCAGCTTCCGCCAGGTCGGCGTAATCTCCATCGACAACGCTTGTCTTGGGACAAAGCGGCGAACCGTAACGAAGGTCGGCCGCAACCGCCTTGGCGCGTTTACGCGTTCGGTCCACGATCACGATCGAGCGGGCACTCCCGCGTGTAACGGCGGCGAGAGCACAAGCACACCCAACCCTTCCCGCACCAACGATTCCGATTTTCATGATATAACCCGCATTTGCCAGACCGTTCGTCGAGCATCCGTCAAACCGCGAGATGGTGCATCATCGGTTGATCGGACAGTCAATGCCGGTTTTAGGAATACTCGATCGGCAAACCAACGGCGTTTCGCGCTGTCACGCTAAATTCATCCGTACCCATAGGCCCGCGCGGCGTATGGCGCAAAACCGAGCCTCACCGCCTGCCGCGCGCGGCGTAGCATGCTTCGCGAATATGCTCGGCGGGAAACAAGCTCAATTTCAACCGACGCTATTTACACAACCTTAGATAATGGCCCGTAGATGTCCGGGATCGGACAAACAACGCCCTTTCTCAGGGGGAGATCCGCTTCTGAAATAGACTCCATGAGCCCGGCCGAAGAACCTTCGGCCGGGTTTTCTTCAGTCGCCGGTTTCCTGGTCGGCAATCCCCGGCCCTGTCCGGTCCATCGTCGTTGCCTGCTTGCCGATCCGGCAAAATGCGCTTTGGTCGGGACCCGTTCCTGGCGCACGACGCGACACGGCGCGTTTCGGTGGTTGACCTTGAAAGCGCTCGGGAAAAAAGGCAAAAGCCCCGGGGGATTGCTTGGTCGGAGTGGCAGGATTTGAACCTGCGACCCCTGCGTCCCGAATTTTCTGACCTCCCCGTAAGTCATTGATGTTACTTGCAAGATAATGCAAGAAAATGCAGAACAAAGCAAGAAACTGACGGGGTAGTCTTACCGTAGTCTTACCCAAAAACCACTTTTTCGGACTCCATTCAACCAGGTGCTCATCCTGTTCACGCCAGGTTGCAACCTGGTTTCTCAAATAAGAAAACCCAAGGCCAGCGCACGACGAGGCCGCGCAAGGCCGACGGCAATCCATTGGCTAATGGTGCAGCCGGCCGATCGCGGCGCGATGCCGGCATCCCGATCGCCATCCGGATGAAAAGCTATTCCGGTTTCACATCGGCGGACGGCCTTCGCAAGATGCTTAAATTGCCGATCGCGCGCGCTGGCCTAACCCTTCCGAAACGCCAGGGCGCTTTTCATCTGTTCTGTCACACCCACGGCACCTGGATGACCCATTATGGCGATCTGGATACGTTCGGCCTGGTCCGCACCGGCAGCTGGAAGAACGCCGAGTCGGCCGATCGCTACAACCACACGATCGCCAGTCCGAGGCGCGGCGGGCAGATCTAATGCCTTGTGCAAGCCAGAAAAGCGCGCCCCGTCGCTCCAAAAAAGTGATGGCGTGACCATGGCAAGACGGCGGAATCAGCACCTCACCTAGTCGCCAATTTGGCAAGCTTCATCTGCCGGTCGCGGATTTCATCCAACGTCCATTGGTCATACAAAGCTATGCGGTCCCCACGTCTCTGCCGCAAGATCGTACCGACGAGGCTCAGAAAATCTGGACGTCAGCGCAAATCGAGTTTTTAAACAATATCCGCCAGAATCGGACATTCGGTCAGCGGCTTTTTACCCTCGTCCGACACGAATTGAGATCGGCTGCTCAGTTCCGCCACAGGCTTGAGCCTGGGTTGCTGTCGGCATTCTGTCGTGCCACACTATCGCTACCTTGGCACAGAGCCGGGCGGACCTTGAGCCATGGCGTGCTCGATACGGGGTTGGCTTACTCTGATAATGCTCACCGTTGCCGCGATCAGCGCCGCGGCAGCAGAGCCAAAGCGCGTGCTCCTGTTGCACTCGTTCGGCCCGCAGTTCGTACCGTGGGTCTTCTTCGCCGGACAATTCCGAGAAGAACTCTTCAGGCAAATGCCGGGCAAGATCGACCTGTACGAAGCCTCGCTCGAAGGATCACGATTTCAACAACCAGACGAGCAACGCCCCATCGTCGATTATCTGACGACTCTTTTCGGGACGCGAAATCTCGACTTGATCGTGACGATTGGCGCCCCAGCCACTTTTTTTGTTCAAAAATACCGGGCGCGGTTTTTTCCGTCCACCGCACTAGTGATCGGTGCGCCGGAGCAACGAGCAATCAACTACGCCACGCTCACTTCGAATGATACACCTGTCGCGGTCAGGCTCGACTTTGGAAAGTGGATCGAAAATATTCTGGAAGTTCTCCCGGAAACAACCCACATAGCTTGGATTGTCGGTGCCTCTCCGTTGGAGCGGTTCTGGACCGAGGAATTCCGCCGTACGTCACAGCCCTTCACGGACAGAATATCGTTCGAATGGTTTAACGATCTGCGATTCGAAGAGATGTTGGCACGCGTATCGACGCTACCCCCGCACTCCGCGGTATTCTATGTAGACCTTCGTGTCGACGCCGCAGGCGTTCCTCTGGACCGGGATCTGGTGCTACCGAGACTTAGAGATGCTACGAACGCGCCCATCTTCAGTTACATTGATAGCTACCTGGGGCAAGGCATCGTTGGCGGGCCCATGTTGTCCAGCGAGGAAGTCGGACGACGCATGGCGAACGCTGCCGTTCGCATCCTGAACGGCGAGACGCCCGGCGACCTCAAGATACCACCAGTGGTTCCGGGAGCTGCTCAGTACGACTGGCGTGAGCTTCAGCGCTGGAAGATCGGTGAAGGTCGCCTCCCCGCTGCCAGCACGATTCGTTTTCGCGAGCCGACGGTGTGGGAGCAATATCGCTGGCAAATTGCGTTAATGAGCGCAATCGTCCTGGTACAAGGCTCCCTGATTTCCACCCTGCTGATTGAGCGCCGTCGTCGTCGCTTTGCGGAAGTGCAATCGCGGCAGCGCATGGCAGAGCTTGCGCATACCAATCGCTACTCGATGGCTGGTGAACTGACCGCATCAATCGCCCACGAACTCAATCAGCCACTCGGAGCCATCCTCGCAAATGCCGAGACGGCGGAATTGATCGTCAAATCTCCGGCACCCGATCTGGAGGAGATTTCGGAAATACTTGCCGATATCCGTCGCGACGATCAGCGTGCGAGCGACGTCATTCTCCGGTTGCGGAACTTGCTGAAGAAGACGCCCTTTGAACCGAAGAATATCGATCTCAACGAAATTGTGGACGAGACCATCAAATTTCTTTCGGGCCTGTCGATTGCGCGAGAAACCGAATTGGTTGGAGTGATTTCGCCGTTGGTTTTGCCAATCAGGGGCGACCGTATTCAGCTTCAGCAGGTCATCCTGAACCTGGTGGTGAACGCGATGGACGCCATGTCGAACATGACAAGAACCCAGCGCAGAATCGTCATCAAAACCGCGCGTAACGGGGACTCGGCCGAAGTCTCGGTAGGGGATACGGGCCCCGGTGTTCTCCTAAACAAGCTCAAGGACATGTTTGAACCATTCTTCTCGACAAAGCCCAACGGGATGGGGATGGGATTGTCCATCGCGCGCACCATCCTCGAAGCTCATAACGGACAGATATGGGCGGAGAACCAGGCCCTAGGTGGCGCGGTGTTTCACATCAGACTGCCACTCACGACGCTCCCAAATTGACTGCTTCTGGCGCTTTTGTACGGACCGGCTGCGTTCCGCTAGCGCGTTAGTATTTGCCTACCGGAAACGATTCTTCCTGCTGCTTACGGGCTCTTGACCTCGACCTTCTTCCAGGTTGGATCTGGGTCGAACGATTTCATGCGCTTCGCAATCACTTCTGTCAGATCGCCGAGATCCTTCTGGTACACAGTGCCTGCATGGTTGACCACAAAGGTCATGACGCCGGAATTGCCGTATTCGGCTGGATAGGCGATCAGTGCGAAGCCGCCGATCATCTTGCCCTTGACAATGTAGCTCATCGCGCCGCCCGGGGCGCTCGCGCCCTGCCGGGTGAGGATGCGATAGTAGTAGCCGTGATAGGGCCGCGGCTCGCCTGACGCCTTGTAGCCTTCCGCAGACGCCTCTGCGGCAAGTTCACCCAACGGACTGTCGTTGCTGTCCGAAGGCCAATAAAGGCCGTCCTTCTTGCCGGGACTGGAGACGATCTTCTGCGCGTAGGCGCCCATGCCCTCACCACGATCCTTTTCGGCATATTCGTTCTCGGCGTCGACGAAAGCGAGACAGGTCTGGATCGCGTCGAGCTCGTTGCGCCCAATGCGCCTGTAGAGAATCTCCTGCCGGCCCTCCGCGGTATCGAATTCCCAGCCGGTCTTGTTGTGGATGAGCGGAATCGGGAACGGAAAATCGTCCGCGCCGATAATCAGCGAGGCCCTCTTGCCATCGACCTTGAGCGAATGCTTGGCGTCGTAGGCAGACAGGAATTTGGCGCGTGCGTCGGCATCGGCGACATCATCGCCGGAGTCGATAATGTCCTCGCCTTCGGCGCCGAGTACCTTCAGAACATCCTGCTTCATGCCGGATTTCACGGCAGCCACGAGAGCACTGGCCGCATCGTCGGGGCTCTTGAAGGCTTGCTGGGCCTGCGCCAGCGAAGCCACCAGGCTCAGACTCGCGATTGCGGCCAGAGCGGCGAGAAGGCGAACATTTCGCGTCGAACGAAAGGCGGTCATGTTCAACTCCTCGATCGTGTGGGGATATGCGCGCCACCGGCGAGCCAGTCCTTGTAGGTCTCGAATTTGACTCCAAGCCTGTCGTAATAGACGCGGAGATAGCCGTCGCGTCCGCGCGTCACCGCCGCCGGCAATACGGCCTTCACCTCCTGCGCAATGACGCCGACGTAAGCCTTGTCGCTGCCGAGATAGCTGAAGCGATAGAAGCCGAGGCCATTGTCGAGATGGCCGAGCAGCACGACATCGTGCTTCAAGTCGAGGTCGGAACGCCGGCCGCCTCCTCCGCGGAATCCACCGCCGCCACGAAAGCCGCCACCTCCGCCTCCACGGAAACCGCCGCCACCGGCACTGGCGAAGCTCGCCCTGCCGCGCGCGGAGGCAGCGCTGGCCGCCCGGCCCGAGGACACATTGAGGCCGCCTCCTCCCCCTCCTCCTCGCGCCCGGTTGGCCGCGGCAGCCCGGTTGCCTCCGCCGCCTTGCGTCGCGCGGTTGCCTCCGCCGCCTCGCGTGGCGCGGTTGCCTGCGTTGCCGCGATTGCCGCCGCGATCCGCCGTGTTGGCCCGGTTGCCGCCTTTAGCAGCACGATTGCCGGCACGGTCGCCTGCGCGATCTCCCGCACGATCACCGATATTGCCGGCACGATCGCCGCCGCCCGGTCGGTCCTTTCCAGGGTTGAGTACCTGCTGGCCGCCCTTGCCGCGGAAGTCCATCCGGTCGCTGGCCCCGGCGCGAACGTTGTTATTGCCGAAGCGCTGCTGAACGTTGGCATTGTTGTAGCGGACGCCCTGGCGG
>Ga0070680_100004278_pt1 | contig 10723 bp, 8 predicted proteins | sample KBSC73BmetaG_FD_64672 | JGI IMG/M metagenome (GOLD analysis project Ga0070680, IMG submission 64672) | Corn rhizosphere microbial communities from Kellogg Biological Station, Michigan, USA - KBS C7-3B metaG | ecosystem: Host-associated > Plants > Roots > Rhizosphere | place: USA: Michigan... | reverse complement strand
AGACATGTGCGCAACCACTTTATTGGCGGTTGTATCAATCACGGCGATTGACTCGGCTTGGTTATTAGTGCCGCCAACCTGGCCGAACACGTACAATTTGTGCGTGATCGGATTCAAAAGCTGATACTGCGGCATGCCCATGGTGCTGTTCAGTCCGTCCGAAATGCCGGGGTTCTGGACAATCGGGGCCGCATTGGCCTTAGGGACATTTTCGTTGATGGTAAGTGCCCCCAATAAAACAAAAACTGCGAGTAAAATTCTCGCAAACTTCCCAGCGCCATGATGCGCTGCTGTAAACAAGCTTTCAGCTTCATGCATACTGATGAGATTAATTAATACCTTAATTATTTTTAATTACGAATCAAAAGAATATCGGTTCCCGAAGCAATTGTCAAGTTTGTACAATAGGTTGGGGGCAGTACGGAATTGCCGCAAAATTGTTTCAGTATAAAATAAAAAAGGCTTGTTTAAGCCTTTTTCGTCAGATCTATTTACTTAGCTTATATCCCAGGCTACTCACAGTCTTAACCAGCCTGGACTTCCAGGGTTTGTCGATTTTTTGGCGGAGATGGTGGATGTGCACGTCCACCACGTTGGTAAAGCGTTCGGCGGCCGGACCCCAAACGTAGCTTAAAATCATTTCGCGGGTCAGGACCTGTTCGGCATGGCGAACCAGATACTCCAAAATTTTTATTTCTTTTTCGCGCAAGCTGACCGGACTGCCGCGCTTGGTCACCTCGTGTTTCTTTAAATCTATTTTGATGTCATCGTAGACTAGGACACTGCCTAGTTCGATTTTTTGTTTGCGCAGCAGCGCCTTGATCCGCGCATAAAGCTCTTCAAACTCAAACGGCTTGGTAACATAGTCGTCCGCACCAAGATCAAGCAGCCGGACCTTGGACTGCAGATCCGTGATTGCGGTTAAAATAATGATCGGCATGGTGTAGTTGGCATGGCGCAGCTGGCGGCAAACCTCTTCGCCGCTTTTGCCGGGCAGCAGCAGATCTAAAATGATCAGATCATAGGAGCTGGATGCGGCCATTTTTAATCCGCTTACTCCGTCCGGCGCGCAATCGCAATAAATTCGTTCATTGCTTAAACCCCAGCTAACTAGCTTAGCGATGGAGTTGTCATCTTCAATCAGCAAAATTTTCATATCAAAATATTAGGCCAATAGCTTCGAGCGGTCAAAATATTTAAGAATTATTTAATGCTTAGCCGGGGAAATGGCTTAATTATGGGATTATGCGGTTTTTCCCATTTCCCCATGCAGTTGTGGCTTTAAATAGTGCGTTTGAACAACCGCGCGTTTCAATTTTGTGAAGATCATCCAATATCGCCAAATTCCTCATGCTATAGAATAATTTTACTAATAGCAAATATTAGTAACCGTTCTTACGTCCTAAGGGTTTGTTCATAAGAGGTTTGGCCTCCGGGCCCTTCTTCTTCCAACGGCTCTTAACGATGTTTTCCGGCTTCACGGCCGGACGCGTAAATTTCCTGCCACTACACGGCAGGATCATACGAGAAAATTACTTAAAACAGGCTATTCTACATTTGGCCTAAACAAGTAACTTCACTTAAAGAAGGACGCGTTTATAAAAAGCCGGCCCCGGATGGGGCGGGCTTTTTTCCTTTTATATTTTATTATTTCAGCGGTTGCTTTGCCAGCGCTGGCGGCCGCTTAAAATTTTATTTTCAGTTTCAAAGCGGCTAAGGTTAAACCTGCGATCGCTTCGCCGTCGGTAATTTTTCCGGTTTTAATCATCTGCATGATTTTGCGCATCGGAATCCAAATGTTCCGGTCAATGCCATCCTCAAGTTGTTTGTTCTGCTTGGTCTGCTCCAAGCCGGTTGCCAGAAAGATGTGGCTCTTTTCTGCAAGCATGCCGTTGCATGGCCAGAATGTTCCAAGCTTGGCCCACTTTTTTGCTTTCAGACCGGTTTCTTCCCAGAGTTCGCGCTTTGCGGCGGCCAGCGGATTTTGGCGCTCCGAGCCGCCGCCAGGAAGTTCCAGCGAGTAAAGCCCGGTTAAATAGCGGACCTGGCCAACCAGGCAGACCCGCATTTTCGAATCCAAAGCTACAGTGAAAACCGAATCCGGGCTGACAATGGCATGGTAAGTGCCGGGCGTGCCGTCCGGCCGGATGATCTGGTCTTTACGCACATAGTAGAACGAATTTTTATGGACGACTTTGGATGAAAGTTTTTTCCAGGGATTTTTCATTTTCATGCCGCGATTAAAACCCGCGGACTACTATTAAATTTAGCTTACTGATAAATTATAGTTCCGAATTTAAGTTCGCACAAAGTTTTAATTACTTCGGAAAAATTTTCTTTTTCCGCCGCCGGCTCAGGCGCAAAGCCTTTGGCCATAAACGGCTCATAGGGCATGCCGTCGATCGTGCACTTCAGGTAGAAATGGTGCGGCGGAACATTTTGCAGATCTTCAGCGGTCAGCGGCTGCATTTCGGTTTTAAGGTATTCGCCGTCAGCCGCCCCAATCTGAAAAGTGATCAAAGTGCCGATGTTGCCGAGCACTGCGCTGCGCATGTTTTCCGGCAGCTGGGCAATATATTGGTTGGTGAGATGCACAGCCAGCCCGTATTTGCGGGATTCGGAAAGCATACTGATAAAGGCATCAGTCAGCAAGTTCTGAAACTCGTCGACGTACAGGTAAAACGGCGTGCGTTTTGCTTCTTCAATTTTGGCGCGGCGCAAAGTGGCGGCCTGCAATTTGGTCATCAGGATCAAGCCAAGCATCTGAGCGTTCACCTCGCCGATTTTTCCTTTGGAAAGATTAATCAGCAGAATTTTTTCGCCGTCCATAACCTGGGCCAGGTCAAAAGAACTTTGCTTTTGGCCGATAATATTTTTCATCAGGGAGTTGGTCATGAATCGGCCGAATTTGGAGCTGAAATAATTGAGCATCTCAGAGCGGTGAAATTCCGCGGTCTTGGCCATCTGCTTGTCCCAGAATTCCTGCACGACCGGGTCGGTAACAAAGCGGCGCTTGTAAGTTTCAAAAGATTTGTCAACGAACAGCCGGGGGATTTCAAGCAGGGTGCCGCCTTCCGGGTCGGCCATGACGGTCAGCGCGGCATTGCGCATCCAATGTTCAAACTGCGGGCCGATCACGCCGCTGCCGGTTGGGTCAAAAATTTTGTAAAAAATCTGAATGGCTTCGGAGACCAGAAAATCTTTTTCGCCTTCTTCCTTCCACTCTAAAAGATTCAACCCGACGGGAGCTTCCAAATTAGCCGGGTCAAACAGCACCACGTCGTCAATGCGGTTTTTCGGAATGCGCTTTAAAATAAAATCAATGGCTTCGCCGTGCGGGTCGACAAAGCAGACGCCGCGGCCGGCATGAATATCCTGCAGCGCCAGGTTTTGGTACAAGGTTGATTTGCCGGTTCCGGTTTTGCCGATCATGTAGGTGTGGCGGAAGCGGTCAGCTTTTTTTATGCCGGCCAGCCGTTTTTGGCCGCGGTAATCGGCGGTGCCGAGCCGGACTTCGTAGGCGTTTTCAGTCATAAAGTTATGCAATCCTAATATTTTTCGGCTTTAAAAATTTTTGTTCAAAGAAAACCTTGGGCAAAGCCTGCTCCCGAGATTCTTTGCGGACCTGCTGTTCTTTGGCTTCCAACCTGGTTTCAAGCAGTGTTGCTTCTGCTGCAAGCTTTTCTTGGAGGGCATGGTAGGTTTTGAGCGGAATGTGCGGTTTGATCGTTTCCAGCTTGCTTTTTCGGCCGGCGATCAACGCGGCCATTTTCTTGCGGTCCGGGGCCGGTGCGCTTTGGGCCGGCCGGAGCTGTTCGCCGGCGTTTTCTTCTTTCGGCTCGATTTTCTTAAGATTTTCTTCTTTGTTGGTTCCTGGCATAAGTTTTGGGCGCCTGGCGCCTAGCTGTTCATTAATTTTGCGGCAATCAAGTTTTCGCAGGTTTGTTCGACAAAGCGTTTGATCGGGCGGGCGCCCAGCCGTTCGTCTTTGAGTTCGCGGATTTTGGCAAGCAAGACTCCGGGATCAATGTTGAATTTGATGTTGTGTTCGGCAGTGCGCTGTTCGATTTTTTTAATTTCGAGCAGGGCGATCGCAAGCAGATCGCGGTCGGAAAGGGGATTAAACACGACAATCGCATCAAAGCGGTTTAAAAATTCAATGCGGAATTTTTCCAGCAGGATCGGCATCAGCCCGGTCTGCAGGAATTTCGGATCGTTTAGGTTTGCACCGGACTTGAAAGCGCTGACAATTTCGTTAATGCCGAGGTTGGATGTTGCGATCACAATTGAATTGGTGAAGTTCACGGTTTGGCCTTGGCCGTCTGACAGCCGGCCGTCATCCAAGACCTGCAGAAAAATATCAAAAACTTTAGCATGGGCTTTTTCAATTTCGTCGAGCAGCACCAGGCTGTACGGCTGCTGCTTCACGGCATTGGTCAGCTGGCCGCCGGCTTCATAGCCGACATAGCCGGGCGGCGCGCCGATTAACCGCTGCACTGTGTGCTGTTCCGTGAATTCGCTCATATCAATTCTGGAAAAAGCGCGTTCCGAGCCGTACACCATTCTGGCCAGGACTTTCGATAGTTCGGTTTTGCCGACTCCGGACGGACCCAAAAACAGGAATGAACCGTAAGGGCGGTTGGGATTGCGCAAGCCCATTCGGCTGCGGCGGACAATTTCGCTGACCGCCTTGATCGCTGCGGCCTGACCGACAACTTCCTTGGTTAGCTCGGCTTCCAGATTTTTAAGCTGATTTTTGTCAGCCGCATTTAAAGTTGCCGCAGGCACGCCGGTTTTTTCCGCAAAAATTTCCTTGGCTTCGGCTGCGCTTAAGCTGGGTTTGTCCGAAGTTTTTGCCAGCGCCAGGCTTTCATCTAAAAGGTGGATGGCACGCAGCGGCATTTTTTTGTCGGAATTAATGCGCTTGGCCAGCAGGCAGATTTCTTTGATAGCCGCCGGTTCAATTTTGATTGCGTATTGCCGCTCAAAGGCCGGAGCAAGCGCCGCCAGAATTTCTGCGGTTTCGGCCTGATCATTCTCTTTTAAAGCAATATCTTCAAAATGCTGGAAAAAGTTTGGATTTTCCTTGGCCAGCTGCTGGTAGCCGCTTTCGGAAATTGCTGCGAGCAGCCGCAGGTCATTGCGTTCAAAGAACGGCTCAAAGACCTGAGCAGCATCAAACATCCGGTTTTCCGGGATGACGCTGTGCAGATCGTCAATAAAAATAATGCAATTTTCCGGCAGATTTTTAAAAGCCGCACTCAAATAGCTGGCAGTTTCCGGGTGGGTGATTTGGCTGAACAATTTTTTCAGGTCAGTGCTGTCCAGTTTGGCCAGAGTAAAATTTTCAAAGCCGGGCAGCTGCTTGTTTGCGGCGCGGTATGCAAAAGCTTCGAGCAGCGCGGTTTTGCCCACGCCGCTTGAGCCCCGGACCAGCACATTGTTATTGAACTGGCGGTTTAGGGTCCGGGCAATACGTTTTAGTTCGCTTTCGCGGGCGGCGGCATTGCCAATTGCTCCACGCAGCGCTTCTTGTTTTAAGTCGTAATAAATCATCTGAAATTATGTTTTGATGCGTTTAGGCCGCGATGTTTAATTTTGTCCGCGGATAATTCGGCCGGATTGTCGGTTTTTTTGCGATGTTGATGTTGTCCGGATTTTGATCAAGGTCGGTTCTGCCTTTTGCGCCAAAGCGGGATTCGCGGCGCTGCAGCAAGGCAGAAAGGATTTCGTGTTCCAGGCGGTCACGGCTAGCTGCGGCGGTTAAGGAAAATTTTTGGGAAGATCGCGGTTGGGCTTGGCGCGGTCCGGTCTGTCGCGGCTGGACTTGAGGTGGTTGGATAAAAGTGCGGAGCTGTTCGGTTTGGCGCGATTGGGTTTGAAGCGACTGGACTCGGAACGGTTCGGTTTGGTGCGGCGCAACTTCGCGCAATACCGTAGCGCGGTTCGGCCCGGCAGGCGCTATTTCCGGTTTGAAAGCGCGAATTACTTCAATGGTTTGTTTGAGGATTTGGCTTGGCTTGGGTAAGGATTGATTCCTTGCAGCAGCCGGTTCAGGTCTCGGTGCAGAGTCAACCTGCCGAACCATTTCTGGTTTTGCAGGGACCTGCCGAGGTTCGTGGTTAGGCGAAATCTCATTCTTGGCCGGCGCCTGAGCGATTTCGATCGGTTTGGCTTGCATTGCGGGTTCGGCTTTGGTTGCCGATGCAGCCTGCTCTATTTTTGGTTCAACCGGTGTTGGTTCAGCCAGCTTTTGTTCGGTTTGGGCTTTGGCTTGGTCTTCAGATTGGAATTCGGCTTGGCGGCTCTGAACTCTGGCGGTTTGGATTTCGGGGCTGGCAAATAGCTGCTCGATCTTCGCCGCGAGTTCAGCTTCGGAAGCGGTCTGTGCGAATGGGTTGCTTTCCAGGTTAATGCCAAAATTCTGCAAAGATGTTTCCACCGCTTGCGCAGTGCTTTCCGGGGTTTTGGCGGATTGGTAGATAACTTCCTGAGTTCGATTGGATTCAGCGGCGACAGCGGGCATATTCACTTCGTGTCTTTCGGCATGGATTCCGGAGCCATGAACTTCGCCTAAAGACTTAGCTTTGTGCATTTCCAGCGAGCGGTTGAGCGGCTGCTCCCGCTGCTCTGCCTGCTCCGGTGGGGTAGCTTTGGCATCCTCGGACTCCTGAATAGCGATCCCGGTTTCAGCAAAAGTATTTGAGGCGACCGGGTTGGTTCGTTCGACCGGTGGGGTTAGCACATCGCTCTGATCAACTGACTGTTCTTGGGTCATCTGGAATTCTTGAGGTGGCCGATTTTCCTGATTTGAAACACGGATTTGATTAGTCGTGCTGGTCACCTCAGTTGCGCTGGCCGATCTTTGAATTTCGGTTGAGCGTGGTGCAGCGGTTGCGACGGGGGATATTGTTTCAACTTTTGCCGGAGTAAATGAACTAAAAATACTCGCTTCTGAATTTTTTAAAACTTGAGTGCTGCGATCAACTCCGCTAAATGTTTGCGCAATGTGATGCGCAATGGCGTTTTGTTCGGCGGATTCGTCATCGGAATTTTTGAGTTCAGGAATTTCAGAAGCTGTAATTGTCTCAGCGGGGGAGTGCAGCGGCGCAGCGGGCTCGTCGCCATTCTGAGCTGGGGAGTTTTCCGACTCGGAATTATTTTCCTTCCAGTAAGAAATTTCTACATTGCCGTCAACCACGGCCCAGATGCCGTAATGATTTTTGCCATCGAATTCATAAGAGCGGACCGCGCGCCCGGTTGCAGCCAGCTCGTCGCGAATCGCGGTGATGTATGCGATCGACTCATTGCGAGCGGCTTCTGGGTCTTTACCCGCGAAGTTCATTTCTTCTTGAGGCAGTACGTCGAGGATATAATTTTTACCATCCAGAAAAAGATGCGCTTCGCCTTCGACAATTTTCATTTCCATTTTGGAAGCGTTTGCAGTGTTTGTGAGCCGAATATATTTTTGTTCTGCTTCGGTTTTGCTCAGGCCGTCAAAGTCGCCGTCGCGAACTTCCAAGTCTGCAGGGCTGCCGCCTTCGGGCGTTTCAACTTTTTGTTCTGCTTTGGAATTAGAAATTTGTTCCTGGGCGCGGCGTTCTGCCTCTGCCAATTTTGCGTCCAGTGCGGCTTGAGCTTCACGCGCGCGTTCTGCCTCTGCCTGCCGGTCCAGGAACTCCTGCAGGTCCGGACTGCCCAGGCCAGGTTCAAATCCGCCCGACAAATCAGAGTCGAGGTCTTCAATCAGATTGGATTGGATTTCAACGGCGGAGCCTGGCATAAAAAAATACATCCATGGCAGGATGTAGGGTGCGCTAAAAAGCGGAGCTACTTTTCCTGCTCGGGAAAAAATTAACTTGTTGGTATCTGACTTATCGCTCTATATATATGAGCGAATCACAGTTGCGGCACAGTGCCGGGATTTCACCGGCTTCCCAAATTTTAGAGCAAAGGTGCTGGAAGTAATTTCATCTTAAGCCTTGCCAAAGGCGCTGTCAAATTAGGCGGCGAAGAGCTGCTTGAGATCCGAGTCGTTGTTAATTTTATCGATGGTAATCAGCCGCACAAAGAATTTTTGGCCGAGCAAATACAGCTCTTCTTCCAGGGCCGGTGAGATCCGGTAGGGCGTAACCCAGATACTGTTCTGCCACTTTTTAAAGCCGAGCTGCTTGAGCTTGGTGCGCAGGTAATCGCGGGCCTCCCGGCGCTGTTCCGGGATATCAAAAATGATCATTTTCCATTTGCCGTCGCGCTCTTTCTTAAGGGTCGAAATCGCCATTTCGCCCTTTTCCGTGATCCGCAGGTACTCCAGGTCCTTGTGCTTGTATTTCTCCAGATACCCGCGCTTTTCGAGGGCATAGATCTGAGTGTAGGTTTTTCGGTAGGAATCGGTCTTGTAATACTGCTTAATGAACGAATAAACATTAATTTTCTGCTCCTGTTTCACGCGGGAGAGGATCTTAATTGAGTTTTGGCTTAAAAATTGAGACATTGGTTTGTTTGGCTTATTTCCTAAGTTCATTATATTACAATATTTTTTCGGCCGTCAATTTTTTGTAAACAATACCACAGTTTATGCACATTTTTGAATTAGATCTTAAATGTTTGATTTGTAAAGTTAAAAAGTGCCACTCCGGGCGAAGTTGTTTTGTAAGTTGAAGCTTACGGGCAGCGGGGATTTTTTTGAACTTAATCACCCGAAATTTAGGCCAAGTCCGGGCCGTTTAAACGGGTCGTGCTCAGAGCAAATTTAAAATCTCGGATAGCCGAGTGCCGCGTTTTTATTGAATAAAATTGGATGCGGAAGTAGGAGCGGATCGGGCTTTGGGTAGAAATTTTTAGCGCGGTTTCGGGTGATCGGGTCTTTCGAAATTTGCTACGGCCGGCTCACGGCGGTACACCGGTTGTTTCAGCAAAATGTTTCTAAAATTATGCACAAAAAAGCGCCGGGAATTCGTTGACCTTGCCGCACCAAAATCGATAAGATTTTAATAGATATCGGATATCCGATTTCCGCAAAATTCGAAACAAAAACACAACTAAAGTGTCTGACCAGAACGATCAAAATCCAGAAAAATATTTGTCGCTTTCCGAGGCCAGCGAGCTGACCGGCTACCATCCGGACTATCTTGGTTTTTTGGCGCGCAGCAATAAATTGCAGGCGCGCAAGATCGGACGCAACTGGGTGACGAGTAAGCAGGCGCTCGACCAGCTTATGAAACAGGGGAACGGCCGAACCGAGGTGACTGATGAGCAGGGTAATAAAATCCCGGTTCATGTTGGCGCTGATCAAGCAGTACCGCATCAGGAACAGGATGAAAATACTTCCGAGCCTAAGAATTTCCGCAGTGAAACATTGCCGGCTGATTTGCAGTACCAGCTGACCGCGCTACGTACTTCGGTAATCTCCGACATTGCCAAAAAAGCTGCGGAGCAAAAGATCCAGGAACATTTTGAACGCCGGATTGATAACCTGGCGCACATCAAAGCGGCGGCTGAACAAATCCACGAAAAAGTTCGTGACGAAGAAATAAAAAAACATTTCGACCAGAAATTCATAAATTTTGAAAGCAGCCTCAAAGACCAAATCAATAAGCAGGTGGATGAGCTGGTTGCCAAACACGCTGCCGAAATTATTCTGCCGCCGGTGCCGCTGCCGTCGCAAGCGCCACGGCAAACGGCACAGTTAAAATCCGATCCGGAAAAAGTTCAACCCGCACGGGCGGCAACTCCGCTTGCTTACGCGCCGACTTTGCAGATTAATCCGGTGCCGGTCCATGAGACTCAAAAGCCTTCGGCCGGCCTGGACATTGCGCTTGCAACTCCGAACATCAATGTCCAAAAGGTGCAGCGTTCGTTTCAGCATCGATTTGATTTTGTGAAATATGTGATTTTTGGTTTGCTGCTCTCAGGCGTGGTTTACGGCGCGGGACTTGGTTACAACATGTATCAGGTTAAGCAGCTTGCGAAACAACAAGCGCAGCCGATTGCAGCCAGCGGTAACTCTGCTGCGAGCGCGGATTCGGACAGCACGGCTGGGGCAGGGACGGCCGGTGCCGGTTCGTCCGCTTCAAGTTCAGTTGCACCTGTCCCAAGTTCATCCGTTCCAAGTTCACCGGTTCTAACTGCACCCGACTCGCAAAAAGTTGTGATTGAAAAAATTACGGTCAAAGGCACTCCGGGTCCGCAAGGACCGCCCGGACCACCTGGGCCGCAGGGTCCGACAGGACCGCAAGGTCCGCAGGGTCAGCAAGGCGTCGGTATTTTCGGCGGCGGCAGCAGCACCACTGTGATCAATAACACTATTGTTCAAGGCGGCAGCGGATCAGGTTCGCTGGTTTCAACTACTGCGCCGCAGCTTACTGCGGGTTTTGATACTAACAACGGCTGGACCGCATCAACTACTGCGGCCGGCGACACCACGTTTAATTTTACCGGCACCAATCCGACCGCAACATTTACCGGCGGCAGAATCGATGTTGCCAAAAATGGCGCTGGAACTTCGGATTATTCGCTGGGCGTAACGGGTGCTCCGGTTGCGGACGCAAGCTCGGCACTAATTCGAGTTGGCAGCGCGCTGGCTGGCGGCAATGCCGCCGCTAGCGGTGGAACTTATCTTGGAATTAATGAGCCTGCCAGTGGCGCAGGTTCGACTGCGGACTTTTTCAATTTTCAAAACAACGGTTCATCAGTTGCAAAACTTGATTCGTCCGGCAATCTG
>Ga0070680_100004276_pt1 | contig 10725 bp, 8 predicted proteins | sample KBSC73BmetaG_FD_64672 | JGI IMG/M metagenome (GOLD analysis project Ga0070680, IMG submission 64672) | Corn rhizosphere microbial communities from Kellogg Biological Station, Michigan, USA - KBS C7-3B metaG | ecosystem: Host-associated > Plants > Roots > Rhizosphere | place: USA: Michigan... | reverse complement strand
CTGGGCCATGCGCTCGGCCCGCGCCTCGGCGCCGAGATGGTGGATCGCGACATCGACCGCTCCGGGACCAGCCGCATCGACTGCAAGGTCCTCCAGCCGGTCCAGCGCCTTCGTCGCCGTCCGCACCTTCTCGAGCAGCCCGATGCGGCCGTCCTGCACATGCAGGATCGGCTTCACCATCAGCGCCCCGCCGACCAGAGCGGCCGCCTGCCCAATCCGACCGCCGCGACGTAGGGCGTCCAGGGAGTCGACGTAGAAAAGCACGCGCGTTCGCTCGATCGCCTTCTCCGCTGCGGCGACGACTGCGGTGGTCGCCGCAGTCTTTGCCGCGGTGACCGCTGCCGCCAACACCGGGAAACCCAAACCCATCGCGGTCGACTGCGAATCGACAAGGTGCACGGGCACCGGCGCCTCCGCCGCTGCGAGCTGCGCCGCCTCGAGCGTCCCGGACAGTCGGGCGGACAGGTGCACCGAGACGATCGAGGTCGCCCCGTCTTCGGCGAGTCGTCGGTAAGTGTCTGCGAACGTCTGAGGTGACGGCCGCGACGTGCTGACGGGGGCGCGCGCTGCGAGGGCCGCCGCTACATCCGCCGGCGTGACGTCGACACCCTCAGCACCGACGCGGCTGCCGAGCACCACTTGCAGAGGTACGACGTGGACGTCGTACTGCTCGCGTATCGGCTCGGTCAGTGCAGCAGTCGAGTCCGTGACAACGGCAACGCCACGGCTCATGCGAGCAGCCTAGGACCGCTCAACCGGGGACGACGTTGACCAACCGCGGTGGTCGCACGATGACGTTGCGCACCGGACTGTCGCCCAATGCACGTCGTACGGCGTGACTTGCCAGCGCGCGCTTCTCCAGCTCTTCGCCGGTAATGTCCGCCGGCACGTCGAACTTGTCGCGCAGCTTGCCCGCAACCTGCACCACGCACGTGACGGTGTCTTCGACCAGCAGCGCCGGGTCGGTCTCCGGCCATCCGGCCCACACGACAGTCGGCTCGTTGCCCAGCAGCTCCCAGAACTCCTCGGCCGCGAACGGCGCGAAAATGCTGAGGATGCGAGCCAGTGCCTCCGCGCCCTCGCGGATCGCGATCTGGCCATCCGGGGTTTGCGTCGGCGCATCGACCGCCTTGCGCAGGACGTTGGTCAGCTCCATCAGCCGCGCGATCGCGACGTTGTAGCGCTTGTGCTCGCAGTGGTCGGTCGCGTCCGCGACCAGACGGTGGACCTGTGTGCGGATCGCCACGTCGCCGGCCGTCGAATCGCTGCCTTTGGCTGAGTGGCCCACGTCAGAGCACAGCCGCCATACGCGCTGCAGCCATTTCACCGAGCCGGTCGGTGACACGTCGGCCCAGTCGACGTCGTCCTCTGGCGGACCGGCGAACAACATCGTCAGGCGGATCGCATCAGGTCCGTACTTCGACAGCTCGACACCCAGGTCGACACCATTGCCCAGCGACTTCGACATCGCCTTGCCACCGTTGATGACCTGACCCTGGTTGGTCAGCCGGCGGAACGGCTCGACGAAGTCGAGCAGGTCCATGTCGTGCAGCACCTTGACGAAAAACCGCGAGTAGAGCAGATGCAGGATGGCGTGCTCAACACCGCCGACGTATTCATCGACCGGCAGCCAGCGCCGGCCCACCTCGGGGTCGAACGCCTGCTTCTCGTCCTGCGACGACGGATAACGCAGGTAGTACCAGGACGAGTCGACGAACGTGTCCATCGTGTCGGTGTCGCGTGTCGCGTCGCTGCCGCACTTCGGGCAACGCACCGACACCCACTCCTCAGCGCTCTGCAGCGGCGACCGACCGCCCTCGGGCCGCAGCTCGTAACCCGCCAGCGGCAACTCGACCGGCAGCTCGTCGTCGGAGACCGGAACCTCACCGCACGCGCTGCAGTGGATGATCGGGATCGGACAGCCCCAATAGCGCTGCCGCGACAGCAGCCAGTCGCGCAGTCGATAAGTAACTGCCGCCTCGCCGTGTCCGTCGCGCTGCAAGTCAGCAGCGATAGCTGCGATCGCTTCGTCCTTGCGCATGCCGTCATACGAATCGCTGTTGACCAGCGCACCATCGCCGGCGGTGGCAATGCCCGTCTCGTTCGGATCCGGCAGCCCGGTGTCGACCACAACGCGGACCGGCAGGTTGAACGCACGCGCAAAGTCCAGGTCACGTTGGTCGTGCGCGGGCACGGCCATGATCGCGCCGGTGCCGTAATCGGCCAGAACATAGTCCGCGGCGAAGACAGGGATGTGCTCGCCGTTGACCGGGTTGATCGCAACCCGGCCCAGGTCGACACCGGTCTTGGGCCGACCTTCGGAGAGGCGCTCGATGTCGGACTCGCGACGCACCTGCTCCAGGTATGTCGACAGCGCTTCGCGCTGATCAGGTACGCACAGCTCAGCGGCCAGTGGCGAATCCGCAGCGACAACAAAGAACGTCGCGCCGTACAACGTGTCGGGCCGGGTCGTGAAGACACGGATCGGCACATCGTGACCCTCGACGCGAAAGTCGACGTAGGCACCGGTCGAGCGGCCGATCCAGTTGCGCTGCATCGTCAGGACGCGCTCCGGCCACTGACCTTCCAGCTCGGCCATGTCGTCGATCAGCCGGTCGGCGTAAGCGGTGATGCGGAAGAACCATTGCGTCAGGTTCTTCTTCGTGACCTCGGTCCCGCAGCGCTCGCACTTGCCGGCGATGACCTGCTCGTTGGCCAGGACGGTCTGGTCCTTGGGGCACCAGTTGACCGGCGCCGCCTTGCGATAGGCCAGTCCGCGTTCGTAGAACCGCAGGAACAGCCACTGCGTCCAGCGGTAGTACTCCGGGTCCGAGGTGTGCAGGCGGGTCCGCCAGTCGAACGAGATCCCGTAGCGGCGGAAACCCTGCGACTGGGTCTCGATGTTGGCGTAGGTCCACTCGCGTGGATCCATACCGCGCTGCAGCGCAGCGTTCTCGGCCGGCAGCCCGAAGGAGTCCCAGCCGATGGGGTGCAGGACGTCATACCCGCGCATGAAGTAGTAGCGCGCGACCGCATCACCGATGCTGAACGCCTCTGCGTGACCCATGTGCAGATCGCCAGACGGGTAGGGGAACATGTCGACGATGTAGCGCCGCTCGCGCGTGTCGTCGTCCCGCGCCTCGAACACGCGCAGCCGGTCCCAGACCGGCAACCACTTGTCCACGACGCCATGGGGGTCGAACCCGACTCCCCCAGCAACCTCGTCCGTCTGCACTTCGCTCACAAATCCAGCCTACGGGGCACCGGCAACCTGGATTGTGCTTCGTCGTGTCGTAGGCGATGATCCCTTGCGATTTCGAGGTGCGGGGGGACACTACAAGCAGTGGTGCACAACGAAAATTCGCCGTTCGAGCCTGCGCTGGCGTGGACGAGCCTGCCGCTGGACGACGCCGTACTGGAACACGTCGACGGCGACTACCTCGTCTACGGCCGCGGCTCGGGCATCTTCGCGGGCACGACGGACATGCGCGTCGCACGCGGCGCCTCGCTGTCGGGCCTGGCCATTGCCACCGGCGAGCCGCAACTGAGCCCGGATGTCTTTGACGACGAGCGCACCGACCAGGTCGCGTGCCGGCGGCTGGGGATCGGCTCGATGGTCGTCCACCCCGTGCGTCGCGGCCATGATCTGACCGCCGTGGTCAAGGTGGCCTCCGCCCAGCCCTATGGCGTCTCCAACCGCACCTGCGCCGTGCTCCAGCCGCTGCTCCAGGTCGCCGCGGCGCGGTTCGAACAGGTGGCAGCCGGACGCGATCGCAGCGACGCCGAGAGGTCGGTGAGGCGAGCCGCGCCGTCCTGGTGGCGGAGAACCCCGCCGCCGAGCTGTGCGCATGCGCTGCGCAACTCGTCGACTCGCCCTTCAGCGCCTATCTCGAGCCCGACGCCAACGGGACGTTGCGGACGGTGGCACAGTTCGGCGCACCGGTCGCTGCATTCGAGCTGCCGACCGGCGAGCGCTCGACCATGCGCACCGCCTTCGACACGGGTCGCCTGCAGCTCATCCCGGACTTCGCGACGCACCCGGATGCCTCGGCGGCGGTGATGGTGGCATTGTCTGCGGGCGGTCTGGAGGCGGCAGTTGCGGGAGCGGCAGTCCCGGTGGCAAGTGGCGATCACGCTCCCGTTGGAGTACTGGCGTTGGTGCTGCGTGACCGCGTCACGGCAGCGAGCGCTGGGTTGCTCGGCCTGGTGCGGGTCCTCGCCGGTGAGGCCGGCCTCGCGATCGAACGCAACGAGCTCCAGCGCCGGCTCGAGCAGCAGGCTCGTCGTGACGAGCTGACCGGGCTGCCCAACCGAAGGGTGTGGAACGAGCGACTGACGCTGGAGCTGGCTCGAGCGGGTCGCCACAAGTCCTCGCTGTGTCTCGTCATACTCGATCTGGACCACTTCAAGGACTACAACGACGCACGTGGGCATCAGGCAGGTGACGAATTGCTGCATGACGTCGCCGGCGCATGGTCGCAACAGGTCCGCGAGACCGACCTGCTCGCGCGGCTGGGTGGCGAGGAGTTCGGCTTGGTGCTCCCGCAGACGCCTGTCGATGCCGCAAGGGCGATCACCGAGCGGCTGCTCCGCGTGATGTCCGCCAGCACCACTGCCTCGGCGGGCCTGGCCCAGTGGCAGGGAGAAGACGCCGAGGTGCTCTATCGCCGGGCCGACGCCGCGCTGTACGCGGCCAAAGCCGCCGGCCGCAATCGGCTCGTTGTCGCAAGCGCGCGCGAGTCCGACTGACCTTGCAGACCTCTTCGCCACCGCAGTCGGTGCCACGGCGCTGGCTCGTCCAAGAATTGTGGCTCGTCTTCGCCCTGTCGCTGGGTGCCTCTGGTGTCCGCGCGTTCCTCGACCTCATCGCGGATCTCAACAGCGGCGTGCCGCTGTCAAAGCAGGCGACAGCGCTCAACGTCTCGCACGCGCCGGGCCACCCCTGGATCGATCTCCTGTTCCAGCTGTTCGACCTCGCGATCGGCGTCGTGCCGGTGTTCCTCGCACTGCACTTCCTGATGCGCTCAGGTGAGAGCCGGCACGACATCGGTCTCGACGGGCGCGAGCCTGGCTTGGATCTCGTTCGGGGCGCAGCGTTGGCCGCCGTGGTCGGCGGCGCGGGCCTGGGCTTCTATCTGTTGGCGCACGCGTCCGGGGCCAATCTCACCGTCGTCGCGGAGGATCTGCCCGACGTGTGGTGGCGCTTCCCAGTGCTCGTCCTGTCGGCCGCGCAGAACGGCCTGCTCGAAGAGGTGTTGGTCGCCGGTTATCTGCTGCACCGGCTTCGACAGCTCGGTTGGTCCGACGGCCGAGCGTTGACGTTGAGCGCACTTCTGCGCGGCAGCTATCACCTCTATCAAGGCCTTGGCGGCTTCGCCGGCAACGCGATCATGGGCGTCATCTTCGGCCGGCTCTATCAGCGATGGGGCCGATGCGCGCCGTTGTTCATCGCGCACACATTGATGGACACGGTCGCCTTTGTCGGCTACGCGCTGCTCGTCGGCAAGGTGTCCTGGCTGCCGGCGCCGCGCTGAGTCCCCGGCGCGGAAGCGGCGCCGGCGGACTCCAACTGCCACGGCACGCTCGTCACCATCACGCCCGGCTCGAAGAGCAGCCGTGCCTTGAGCCGCAAGGCGCTCTGGTTGTGCAGGATGTGCTCCCACCAGTGGCCGACGACGTATTCCGGGATGAAGACGGTCACGACGTCGCGCGGACTTTGCTTCCGTAACCCGCGGATGTAGTCGAGGACCGGCTCGGTCATCTCGCGGTACGGCGAGTCAAGAACGACGAGCGGTACGTCAACGTCCTGCTCGACCCAGGCACGTTCGAGGCGGTCGGCGTCCTCGTCGTCCACCCGGACGGTCACGGCCTCGAGGTCAGACGGTCGCGTCCCCTTGGCATAAGCGATCGCACGCATGGTCGGGAGGTGCAACTTGGACACGAGGATGATGCCGTGGTTGCGCGACGGCAGCACCGGCCGGTCCACGCCGTGTATGTCGAGTTCCTGCCGCACGGCGTCGTAGTGACGACGAATTCCCTTCATACAGACGAACACGACGGCCATCGCCGCGATGGCGAGCCACGCGCCATGTTGCACCTTCGTGTACATGACGATGACGAGCACCAGACCGGTCGCGAGTGCACCGACGAAGTTGATCGCGCGCGCAACGTGGACCCGATGCTCGTCGGTCCCAGGCGCTCTGCGCAGCACCTTGTTCCAGTGCCGGACCATGCCGGTCTGACTGAGCGTGAAGCTCGTGAAGACGCCGATGATGTAGAGCTGGATCAGCTTGTCGATGTTGGCATCGAACCCGACGATCAGACCGATCGCCAGGCCACCGAGGATGAGGATGCCGTTGCTGAAGACCAACTTGTCGCCGCGGTTGTGCAGTTGTCGCGGCAAAAAGCTCGACTGAGCCAAGATCGACGACAGGACCGGGAAGCCGTTGAACGCGGTGTTAGCAGCGAGGATCAGGATGCCTGCAGTGGCCGCCTGGTAGAGGTAGAACAACACCGCGTGCGACCCGAAGACGCCGCCGGCGATCTGCGAGATGACCGAGGGATTGCCGTCCGGCAACGCGCGTGCGTGCATACGCAGCGCGAGGAGGGTGATGCCGGCGAACATCGACACCGCCAGCAGGCCCATGATGCCGAGCGTCGTCGCCGCGTTGCGCGACTTCGGTTTGCGGAACGCGGGGACGCCGTTGCTGATGGCCTCGACGCCGGTCAGCGCCGTACAACCTGAGGCGAAGGCACGCAGCGTCAACAAGACGGTGAAGATGCCGCCGACATGCACGGTGCGATGCAGCTCCATCGTCGCGGTCGACGCGGGTGACAGGTCGCCGAAAGCATCCTTGACGACACCGATCAGCACCATGAGGAAGGTCAGAACCACGAACGCGTAGGTGGGAACGGCGAACGCGCGACCCGACTCCTTGACACCACGCAAGTTGGCGAGCATCAGGATGGCCACAGCGGCCACCGACAGCTCAACCGCCGCACCGGACAGGCTCGGTGCCGCACTGGTGATCGCGACAACGCCCGCTACGACCGACACCGCAACGGTCATGACGTAGTCGACCAACAGTGCGCTCGCTGCCACCAGCGCAGCGTTCTCGCCGAGGTTGTCCATACTCACGGCGAACGCGCCGCCGCCGTTGGGATAGGCGTACGTCGTCTGCCGGTAGGACAGAACGACGATGACCAGCAGCAGCCCGATGGCCACAGCGACCCATTTCGCATCGGCGAGATAGGCGGCGCCGCCCGCGGCGAGGACGAGCAGGATCTCCTCGGTGGCATAGGCAACGGACGACAGCGGGTCCGAGGCAAAGATCGGCAGCGCCAGCCACTTCGGCAGCAGCGTGTCAGGCAGCTGCTGACTGCGCAGCGGACGCCCGACAAGGACACGTTTCGCAACGTCGGTAACGGTCATCGCTCGCTTCGGCACCCCACGGCTTCGACGCTAGGAGCAGCGGAGCCTCCGACGTCTCAGGGCGACATCAAAGGTCGGCCCGCGGCCGTCAAGGTTGCGTTAAGAACGCGGACGACGGGCAGCGGACGCGCTGCACTTGACGCATATGAACGCGGCGCTCATATGACCAAGAGCAGCTGGCCGGCAATCCCTGCACCGTTCGTGTTGCCGGTCGGGGCGACACTTCTGCTGCTCGTCGGCGCGACCTCTGCCGGCCTGCACGGCCGGCTGACCGACCACGTCGTGATCGGGCTGTCCGCAGGCATCGTCGCCGTACTCGCGTCGGCCGCCGAGGTCCTTGCGGCGCCGCCACTGGCCGCGATTGCCTGGCTGACCGCCGTATCGTTCGCCCGGCCGCCGTACGCTCAGCTGCGGCCCTACGGTCACGAAGCCGGGCTGGCCGCCATCGTCATCGCTACCGCTGTGGTTGTCGGACTGGGGACGGGTGTCATGGCCCGGCAGCTGACCCGTGATCGTTCCGGGGTGACACTGGAGGGCGTGGGGAGGCTCTCCGGGTTCGCCTCGGCGGTGGACCGCCGACGTCAGCTGTGGGCCATCGCCATCGGGGCGGTCGCACTGCCGGTGCTCACTGCCATCCTCACCACTGTTCGCGACTCGTTGTCGCTCGACGACGACCTCTTGCTCTTCCTGCTCGCGGTCGTGGCGGTCGCGATTGTCGGTGGATTCTGGCCCGCGATTCTCGCGGCGACGGCCGCCAGCCTGATCCTGAACTGGTACTTCACGGCCCCGCTGCACACCTTCACGATCTCCAAGCCCGACAACCTGTTGGCATTGCTCCTGTTCGTCCTCGTCGCGGTGGTCGTGTCGAGCGTCGTCCACCTCGCAGCCCGACGCTCCATCCAGGCCCGGCAGAGCCGGGGCGAGGCCGAGGCCTTGTTGCAGTTGGCACGGACCGTGCTCGGCGGCGATGACACCCCTGAGGCGGTGCTCGGTCACCTGCACGCCATCACTGGCAAGCACCTGCAGCTGTTGGAGCTCGCCGGTGACAACTGGGTGCGGCTGGCGTCGGTCGGGACGGACGACGGCAGCGCGCCGATCAGGATGCAGGTGCGGGACGACCTGATCCTCGTCGTTCACGGCGCCGCGACCGGCCGACAACACCGCCTGCTCCAAGCCGGCGCGGGGCAAGCCGCCGCCGCGGTCGACCGGAACCGGCTGCGCACCCAAGCGGCGCAAGCCGAGGCACTGGCCGCGGGAAACCGGATGCGGACCGCGCTGCTTGCCGCAGTCAGCCACGACCTGCGCACACCATTGGCCTCGATCAAGGCCGGGATCAGCGGTCTGCGGCAGACCGACGTGCAGCTGACTGCTGACGACGAAGCCGAACTCCTGGAGACGATCGAGGAGTCCACCGATCGCCTCGGCGGGCTCATCGACAACCTGCTGGACATGAGCCGGTTGCAGACAGGGGCGCTGCAGCCCTATCTGCGCGGCACGAGTGTCGAGGAAGTCGCCGCACTTGCGCTGTCCAACGTCGCCGGGACCGCCGCCATCCGCGTCGACATTCCCGAGAACTTGCCGCTCGTTCAAACAGATCCCGGCCTGCTCGAGCGAGCGCTGGCCAACCTCCTCTCCAACGCACTGCGGTATGCCGGTGACGACCGCCCGGCCGAGCTCACCGCGGCGGAGACCGACGGGCGCATCGTCATCCGGGTCGTCGATCATGGGCCGGGTGTGCCGGTGGCCGACCGCGACCGAATCTTCCAGCCGTTTCAGCGGCTCGGTGACCACGATGCAACGACCGGCGTCGGCCTCGGGCTGGCTGTTGCACGAGGCTTCGTCGAAGCCGTCGGTGGCCGATTGACCGCCTCGAGCACACCTGGCGGCGGCCTCACGATGACCGTCGTACTGCCGGTGCCGGCGGGAGCGACGCAGGAAGCGGTGCGGTGAACGGCAGTGTCGTCGTCATCGACGACGAGCCGGCGATCTGCCGGGCGCTGCGGATCAACCTGTCTGCACGCGACTACAAGGTCGCGGTTGCTCACGACGGTGCCACCGGACTCGCGGCCGTTGCGCAGCATCGCCCGGACGTCGTCATCCTCGACCTCGGCCTGCCTGACATGGACGGCGCCGAGGTGATTCATGGCGTACGGGGATGGGCGGCGACACCGATCATCGTGCTGTCCGCGCGCGAACACGAAAGCGCCAAGGTCGCGGCGCTCGACGCAGGCGCTGACGACTATGTCACCAAGCCGTTCGGGATGGACGAGCTGCTCGCGCGCGTGCGCGCCGCCGTCCGTCGTACGACGCCGACGACCGACGAGCCGGTCGTCGCGACAGACGACTTCACGATCGACCTCTCGGCACGCCGGGTGACGAGAGACGGTGCCGATGTCCGGTTGACGCCCACCGAGTGGCAGGTGCTGGAGCTGCTCGTGCGTAACCGCGGACGCTTGGTGACTCAGCGGCAGCTGCTGCAGGACGTGTGGGGTCCGACGTATGGCAGCGAGACGAACTACCTGCGCGTCTATCTCGCGCAGCTACGCCGCAAGCTCGAGCCCGACCCCTCCCGGCCCCGCCATCTCCTGACGGAAGCCGGCATGGGTTACCGCTTCGCCGACTAGTCGGAAGTTACCAGCCACCACTCGGCGGCCCGTAGGTCAGACAGAGGCCCAGCGCCGTCGCAAGCAGGAAGACGCCGATGAGGATGATGGCCATCGCCCTCATCCACGTCGGCCTGGTGCCGGCCATGGTCGGCGGCATGTAGAGCGTCGGGAGCAGCGAGTCGCCGCGAAGCCGTAGCCAGTTGGGGTCGACCACGGCGTCGGGACCGGGCTGCGGAACGTCGGCGAACGCGATGTCGGTGCTCGGGCTGGTCACATTCCCAGTATGCGCCGCCAGCAGGCGGACAGCTTGTCCTAGATCGTGCCGTCCTTGATGGCTTGGTCGATCCAGGGGATGACCTCGTCGAGCATCTCGGACAGTGAGGTCGTCGCTTCGAAACCGAGGACGCGCTTGGCCTTGTCGACGCTCGGGATGCGCTTCCGCACGTCGTGCTCAAACGCCGGGTCGCTGACGTAGCGGAAGGGGACGTCGCCCTTGACCTTCGTCCAGATCAGCTCGGCCAGCTCGAGGACGTTCGTCGACTCTGCGGTCGACAGGTTGAAGTCGTCGTTGCGCGCGTCCGGGTGCTCGACCGCGTCGACGATCCCCCGCGCGAGGTCGCCGCCATAGGTGTAGTGCCGCACCTGGTTGCCATCGCCCAGGATGTGCAGCGGGTCCTGGCCCTTGAG
>Ga0070680_100004273_pt1 | contig 10727 bp, 5 predicted proteins | sample KBSC73BmetaG_FD_64672 | JGI IMG/M metagenome (GOLD analysis project Ga0070680, IMG submission 64672) | Corn rhizosphere microbial communities from Kellogg Biological Station, Michigan, USA - KBS C7-3B metaG | ecosystem: Host-associated > Plants > Roots > Rhizosphere | place: USA: Michigan... | reverse complement strand
GCGCCGGAGGTTTATTTCCCCGCCCCCATTCTGAAGGAGATCCTGACAGGCCTGGGGCGCAACAACATCGATCCGCATCTGCATACCGATGGCGATGGGGCCGTGCGCGCTGGCCTCGACGCTGTAGAAGCCATGCGGACGGCGCTTCCCGGGCGTGACATTCGTCCGGCTTTCGCCCACTGCGAGTTGGTGGATCCCGCGGATTATGCTCGCTTCGCGCAACTCAATGTCATACCGGTCCTCTCCTTCCAATGGGAGAAGCCGGCGAGCGACACGATCGACGGTGCACATGACTCGCTCGGCCCGAGGCGCTGGGCCCTGATCGAGCCCGCGGGATGGCTGGCGCAGAAGGGCGCCCGGATTGCGTACGGAAGCGACTGGCCGGTCGACCCGCTGGATGAGTGGTTTGCTTTGCAGGTCGGTGTCACGCGCAAGGGCCGACCAGACGCGCCACCGAAATACTCCGGACGGCTCGGCGAAGACCCCGGCCTCCCTCCGGCCGCCGTCATTCAGGCGATTACCCGGAATGCGGCGTACGAGCTCCACGAGGAAAGTTATATCGGCTCACTGGAAGTTGGAAAGTTCGCGGACCTCATCGTCCTCGACACAGACGTTGCAACCATCCCACCGGACCAGATTTCCGGAACCCGGGTATTGCGAACGGTTGTGGGTGGACGCGTCGTCTACAACAGCGGAGAGCTGCGCGACTAGCTCGAGCGCTGCCGGTGCGGTGCACGGCACACCTCTTGCTGAAGCTGGGTATGACCAACAGTGGGAGGTGTACATGATCAAGGCAAACATCATGGGCCTGACGGCGCTGGCCGTTATGTTGGCCCTGACCGGGTGCAACAAGGCGGAGTCGCCGGACAAGGTGGCCAAGGACGTGGCGAGCGCAACCGCCTCGGCGGAGAAAAAGAACGAGCGTGCACTGGAGAAGGACGCCAAAGCGGACGCTGCCGCGCAGAACGACATAGTCAACGGGCTCGACAAGGCGGCCACGAAGGAGGCCAATGCGGCAGCCAACGACGCCGTTACGCAGGCAGAGGGCGAGAACAAGATCGCCCGCGCGAAGTGCGAAGCCCTGGCGGGCGATGCGCAGAAAAGCTGCAAGGACCAGGCGGACGCGCAGCTCGACCAGGTCAAGCAACGCGCCAAGGCGCTGAAGTCGGACCGCGGTTGAGTCAGGTCTGAGCAAGTTGCCGGGGGTCCTCCCTCGCGAGGACCCCGCGGCGACCGTCGGAACCCGGCTGGGCATCCTCCTACCCCCACGCGCCAGGCTGGTCCCTCCAGTCGCACTGCAGTAATCTGCTGCCCTTTTGGCAGAACACCAAGAATCCGACTGCTCCGGCCACGGCTGCGCTGAGCATTGACTCAAAGGCACTATGCAGGATGAACGACCGCCCGAGTCCCCCCTCATCGCGGCAACCCAATGGCGTCAGATCGTCAACAGTGCGGTAGACACGGCCATCATCAGCCTCGACCGGCAGGGGCGGATTACGAGCTGGAATGCCGGCGCCACTCGTCTCCTGGGCTGGAGCGAGGAGGAGATGATCGGGCAGCCACTGGATCGGGTCTTTCCACCCGGCTCTGATCAGCTCGAGCGCGAAATCGCCGCTGCCATCGCCCATGGGAGAGGAGGGGGTGAGGAAGGATGGCGCCTGCGGAAGGATGGCAGCCGGATCTGGGGAGCGGGTGAAGTCGCCCCCATTCGGGAGGGGCAGGAGATCGTGGGATTCGTCAAGATCCTGCGCGACCGCACCGAGCAGCGGGAAGCGGAAGAAGCCGTCCGGGAGGAAAGGCGGGCATTGGAGGTGTTGAACCGTGCAGGCTCGGCGCTTGCCGCGGAAACTGACCTGAAACGCCTCGTCCAGATTGTGACCGACGCCGGAGTCGAGCTGACCGGCGCCGAATTCGGCGCCTTCTTCTACAACGTGGAGAATGAGCACGGCGAGAGCTATATGCTCTACACCCTTTCCGGGGTACCCGCGGAGACTTTCGCCAACTTTCCGATGCCGAGGAATACGGAGGTGTTTGCAGCCACCTTCAGCGGTAAAGGCATCGTGCGCTCCGACGACATTACGAAAGACCCACGCTACGGCCGCAACGCACCTCACAAGGGTATGCCGGAAGGACACCTGCCGGTGCGCAGCTACCTGGCGGTGCCGGTCATCGCCCGTGATGGGAAAGTCCTTGGAGGGCTGTTCTTCGGGCACTCTTCGGTTGGCGTCTTCGCGGAGCGCTCAGAGCGCGGTTTGACCGGACTCGCCGCCGAGGCAGCCGTCGCGATGGATAACGTGTACCTGGCCCAAGCGGCGCAAAAAGAAATCGCGGAGCGAACCCGTGCACAAGAGGCGCTCCGGGACCTCAACGCCAACCTGGAACGCGAGATCGCGGAGCGCACGGCGCAGTTGCGGGTCAACGAAGAAGCGCTGCGCCAGGCACAGAAGATGGAGGCGGTGGGACAACTCACCGGAGGCGTGGCGCACGACTTCAACAACATCCTCCAGGTCATCGTCGGCAATCTGGAACTGATCCGCCGGCTCGTGCCCGCCGATGCAGGTCGCATTCAACGCTCCGCCGAGCAGGCGTTGAATGGTGCGAGACAAGCCAGCTCCCTGACACAGCGCCTGCTTGCGTTCTCCCGCCGTCAGCCGCTCGATCCGAAGCCGATCGACGTCAACTCCCTCGTCAATGGACTCTCTGAGCTCCTCAACCGCACCTTGGGCGAAATGATCTCGGTCGAGACCGTACGGGGCGCGGGACTGTGGAGGATCGAGGCGGACGCGAATGCGCTCGAATCCGCGATTCTCAATCTAGCCGTCAACGCACGCGATGCCATGCCTCAGGGTGGCCGGCTCACCATAGAGACCATGAACGCCTACGTTGATGAGACCTATGCCGTCTCACACGCGGAAGTGGTCCCCGGGCGCTATGTGCTCATCTCGGTGTCCGATTCCGGGATGGGAATGGACTCCGAGACGATCAGGCGTGCATTCGAGCCGTTTTTTACGACGAAGCCCGTCGGACAAGGCACAGGACTCGGCCTGAGCCAGGTCTACGGATTCGTGAAGCAGTCTGGCGGACACATCAAGATTTACTCTGAGGTGGGCCAAGGCACCACCGTGAAGATTTACTTGCCCCGCCTCGAACGCTCGGAGGAGCAACAGGAGGAGCCGTCCCCCGCGCCCGTGCCCGAAGGCAATGCTCACGAAACGATTCTGGTCGTCGAGGACGACGACAACGTAAGAACCTACTCCGTTGACGCGCTCCGCGACCTTGGCTACCACGTGATCCAAGCGGCTGAGGGACCCTCGGCGATTCGCCTCCTCGAGACGCAGACGCCTGTGGACCTGTTGTTTACTGATGTTGTCCTGCCCGGAGGCATGACGGGAGCCCAGGTCGCTGCCCGGGCGCGTGAGTTACGCCCGGGATTGAAGGTTCTTTTCACGACCGGTTATGCGCGCAATGCCATTTTCCACCACGGCCGGTTGGACAAAGGCGTGCAACTCATCACAAAGCCGTTCAGCTTCAGCGACCTCGCGGCGAAGGTCCGCGATGTCCTGGACGCACTGCCCCGGCAACATTCGAAATGACCGCTCGGCCGCGCGCAGACCGGATACACAACCTAGTGCGGCTTGGTCACAACCTTACCTTCCGTGGCGCTCTTGCCGCTCATCCCGCAATCGACCTCACCGTTAACCGTGGGGCGGGCGGTGGTGCAAGCTGTGCTCGGATCGGCCTTGCTGCCGCTGCTTTCCGTGTACGTTTTTCGCTTGGCAAGCTGGTCAGCCTGTTTGGATTGACGCGTGGCCGCGGGCGCCCGCTCATGACCGGACTCCTTATCTTTTTTGGAGCCAGGCGCCGCGAGCACGGTCTTGCCGGACGAGTTGTCAGGTTGGCTGTCCTGACCTGACGGATGCGGGTATTTGGCCGCCGGCCGCGTCTCGGTTGCAGAATGCCGGGCATTCGTCGACCGCCTGCCCTGGGCCTTGGCGTCCGGACTCGGAGCCTGAACCTGATTACCGGAAGTAGGGCCGGGCCGTTGAGCTCCCGAATTCGGCTGCGCCGCGTTCTGCGCGAAGGCCCCGCTTGCGAGCAGCGCGCCCGCTACGAGATAAGTCAACGAAATCCGCCGCATGTGCCATCCCTCCACGTCGTTTGACATCGACCCTAAAGGAGCCGCCTCCCAACCCCTATCAGCCAACGTGAGGGATGCCTGTCGGACAACACCGGGCACCCCGGCCTCGTACTCGAGGATGTGCGATTAAAGCTCGAACGTTTGCTTATCCGCACCGCACCATTCCCAACCGGGTCACACTTTCGGCATCGTCTCCCCAACTTAAGTTACTAACCGCCCGTTCCGCGCTGCACTCTCCGATGTACTCCCGTTGGCGATACACCCAGCAAGAACAGCCAGAGAGAACGACATGGGTCATACAACGGCAGCGAAATGGGTCCTAGGCCTCGGCATCAGTGTGCCTGCTCTGTTGGCTACTGGCGCCTGCTCTCACCAGCACGTGGAGCACACCCACAGTTACCTGATTCAGGGTCCTACGGCAGCCGCAGCCGCCGCTGCGGTGACCCACGTTCATGGCAAGATCACGCACGACTTGCCCATCATCGATGGAGTGGCCGCCGACCTGACGCCGAGTCAGCTCGAGCTGCTCGAGCGTGATAAGACCTTGCATATCGATTCCAACCGATCGGTGTCCGTAACCGGCACCCGGACGGCTGCGAGCGAAGTGCAGCCCTACGTCGTCGAGCGCACCGGCGCCAGCCAACTGCATGCCCAGGGCATTACCGGGCAGGGCGTTACCATCGCCTTCCTCGACACCGGCTGGTGGAGTCAACACGCCGTTCAGAACAATGTTGCCGGCCATAACGCGGTGCTCCAAGGCTACGATGCCATCGGTAACAAGCAGGGTGTTGGAGCGCCCGATGATCTGTATGGACACGGCACCCACGTGCTGAGCATCGCCGTGAACAGTGCGCGTGCCGAGGATGGGACCTTTATCGGCCTGGCGCCGAACGCCTCGCGCGTGATCGTGCGTGCCTTCGACAAGAACGGCAACGGCACCTACGCCAACGCTATTCGCGGGATGAACTGGATTCTCACTAACGCGGCGCGTTACCACATCCGCGTCGTCAACATGTCGTTCGGCTCGCCCCCGCAGAGCTATTATTGGCAGGATCCGCTGGCGCAAGCGGTCATGAAACTATGGCAGGCGGGCATAGTCGTGGTCGCCGCGGCAGGTAATGAAGGGCCCGGACCCCAGACTATCGATGTGCCCGGCAATGTGCCGTATGTGATCACGGTGGGCGCCTCTACCGACAACTACACCCCGGGGTGGACGCAGGACGACTTCCTCGCGACCTTCTCGGGCACCGGGCCGACGTTCGAAGGTTTCGTCAAACCGGACATGGTGGCGCCAGGAGGACACGTGATCGCCGTGATGGAGGGCTCGTCCACCATTGCAAAACAACATCCCTCCTTCCTGGGGACCAACGGCTACCTGGGGTCTTCTTACTTCTATATGTCCGGCACGTCGATGTCTGCCGCGGTGGTATCGGGTACTGTCGCACTCATGCTTCAGGCTGACCCGACCCTGACGCCAGAGGATGTCAAGTGTCGTTTGATGGCTTCCGCTCACCCGGCAGTGACGACGTTGGGTATGCTGGCTTACAGCGTATTCCAGCAAGGTGCCGGTGAGATCAATGCCTACGACGCCGTGTACAGCCAGGCGTCGGGGTGTGCCAACGCTAACCTCGACATCACGGCGGACCTGAACGGCACCCAGCACTTCGGCGGTCCGGCCAACCAGGATGCCCAGGGTAACTTCTATATCATGGACATGACTGCGCCCTTCAGCGGCATGGCCGAAACAGCCGACGGCTATACCTGGGACGGCAGTACCCCGTGGACTCAAGGGTATGCCTGGACGAAAGGTTACGCGTGGACCAAGGGCGGCACCTGGACCAAGGGATACGCATGGACGAAGGGATATGCGTGGACGAAGTCGTTCATCCCCGGCACACCAACAGCGGCGTCGCCGGCGTCAATCCTCTCCTGGGTTGGACAGGAATAGCCTTCCGTCACATCAAGGTGAGGAGAGATCAGCCACAGTGGCCCGATGAAGGCTGCAAACTTTGCTGCAGTTGCACTGGTGTCGGTCGCCGTTCCGCCGCTCACGGCGGCGGCGCCTTCCACGCGGCCGCCCGCCGTGTTCCAACACCTGACGACCGCCGACGGCCTTCCACAAAGCACGGTCAACGTCACCTACCGGGATAGTCAGGGGTTCGTATGGATCGGTACCGAAGACGGCCTGGTCCGCTATGACGGCCATCGCCTGGTCCGATATGGGTATCGCGCCGGAGATGCAACCGCCTTGCCGGGCAATTACATCAAGGCGATCGTCGAGGCTCCCAGTCATGACCTGTGGGTTGCGGTCGCCGATGGCGGCCTGGCGCGCTGGAACCGCAGTTCCGACAGCTTCACGGTCTATCGCCACGACCGTGCGAGCTCCCGCTCGCTGGCGAGCGACGATGTAACCGCACTCGTATTCGACGACACAGGGCGCCTGTGGATCGGCACCGGCGATGCAGGCGTCGATGTGCTGGAACCGGGAGTGGTGCGGTTTGATCATATTCGACATGAGCCGGAGCGCTCCGGCTCGCTGGTCGACAATCGCGTGTTGGCCCTGGCGCTCGGACGCGCAGGCATCATCTGGGTTGGCACGGCATCGGGTTTGGAACGGGTGCAATCGAATACCCGATCCTCCGCTCATTGCGCCTTCGCCGGTGCGGCCACCAGCGGAGCACAAGGCGCGATGGCCCTCTACGTCGATCGGGACGGCACCATCTGGCAGGGAGTACCCGACGGCGGCCTGATTCACCGCAACGTGCTCGGCGAACCCCTGGCCTACGACCTGCACCAGGCCGATCAGGCAGGCTCCCTGGCACACAACAATGTCAGGGCAATCTGGAGGGATACCGGTGGCCGCCTGTGGGTGGGCACCGATGCCGGCCTCGACTTGTATGACGCCGCTGCCGATGCATTCGCGCACTATTACCACGAGGAGGGCAATACCAACTCGCTGTCAGACTCCTCCATCATGTCACTGTACCAGGATGAGAGTGGACTGCTGTGGGTCGGCACCCGCTCGGGTGGCCTCGATCGCTGGAATCCGCGCAGCTGGAACTTTGGCGGACACCGCCCGGAATGGTTGCGAGGCACCATGGCGCTCGCATTCGCCGATGCGGGCAACGATCGCCTTTGGGTGGGGACCTTGGGCCGCGGCCTGGTGTTGTACAACGTTGAAACCGCCGAAGCACATAGTCTGGACACGCTGCTGAAACGACACAACGTCCTCGGCGATGACCGGATCATGGCTCTCACGAAGGACTCGCGCGGCACGCTGTGGATCGGGACAATGACAGAGGGGCTTCGCAGCCTCACCGCCAATGGCCAGCTGACACGCTACCCGGTACTTCCGGGCACTGACCGGGGATTGAGCGCGGCGGGCATCATGAGCGTGCACGCCGGACCCGATGGTCGCATCTGGATCGGAACACATGGTGGCGGCGCAAACGTGCTGGACCCGAAGACGGGCCTGATACGCCAGCTTCCCTTCGAATCCGGGGCAGCCGGCGCCCTCAGCTCACCCAACGTGACCAGCATCATGGCGGACGCCGCTGGGAATGTATGGCTCGCCACAGATGGCGGCGGGTTGGACCTCGCGGATGGAACCGGATATGTCCGCCATGTATTTCGGCGCCGTGAAGGAGACCCAACCTCACTTCCGAGCGATGCTCTGAATGGCCTGACGCTGGACGGAAGAGGGCGCCTGTGGATTGCAACCGACCGCGGCCTGGCGCTACTGACCGGTTCAGCGCTGCAGGCCGATCACATCCGCTTCCAATCCTTCGGCCGCGCCCAGGGACTTGCGGGAGACACGGTTTACGGCGTGCTGCCCGATGCGGCCGGCCATCTCTGGACCAGCGGCAACACCGGCCTGACCCGTTATGATCCGGACTCGGGCATCTTTCGGACCTATCACGTCCAACACGGCCTGCAGAATGAGGAATTCGAGTCGGGAGCCTACCTCCGCCTCGCCGATGGACGCCTCGTATTCGGCAGCCCCGGCGGATTCAATCTCTTCGACCCTGCAGCCATCGACGTCGCAACCTCCGCACCCCCTGTCGCACTGACAGGAGTCGAGGTGCTCGGAGTACCGCTGAAGAGCGCAAAACCGCTCTGGCTCCTCAACGGCATCGAAGTAACCGATGCCGCGCGCATCATCACACTCGAGTTCGCGGCCCTCGACTTCATCTCGCCGACCCGTAACCGCATGTCTTACCGGATTCCGGATCTCAGCGACCGCTGGATCGATCTCGGCACGGAGCACGCCGTTACATTGACGAACCTCCCTTCCGGTGAACATCACCTGGAAGTGCGCGCGGCCAGTCCGGACTCGGGCTGGGGACACCCACCCCTTCGCGTGCGGATCCATAAGGCGCCGCCGCTGTATGCCTCGAACAAGGCGTTTGCGGCCTACATGCTGCTGGCTGCGCTGTTGGCCAGCATCGCATGGCGCATCCACCTCCGCCGCCTCGCCCAGGCGGAGCGCATCCGCCACCTGGCCTACTTCGACAGCCTGACCGGCCTGCCGAACCGGCAGCAGTGCAAGGATGTTGCCGAAACCTATGTCGCGCGTGCGAAAACGAGCGCGCAAGTTGTTTCGTTCGTCTACCTCGACCTCAACGGATTCAAACGAATCAACGACACTTTCGGCCACGCGGTCGGTGACGACGTACTCCGGAAGGTGGCCGAGAAACTCGAGCACGGGCTCGAGCGCTTCCGCCACCAGGTGTTGGATCTCCTCCTGTCGCGCTTCGGCGGTGACGAATTCGTGGTTCTGCTCCGCCACGGCGATGACACGGCGATCGGATTGGAAGTCGCAAGAGCCTGTCAGGGCCTCCTGGCTGCGCCCATCGACCACCAGCGACTGGAGCTACCGTCCGTCCCGAGCGTAGGCCTTGCGAGCTTCCCTCGTGATGGCGACACCGCGGAGGCCGTCCTGAAGCACGCCGACACCGCGATGTACCAAGCCAAGTCGGCGGCCTCCGGCACGGTTGTAACGTATGAGCCCTCCATGAGCTTGCGGATGTCCCAGTTCGTGCGGACCGAAGCCCGTCTGCGACGAGCGTTACACACAGAAGCGCTCACATTCGAGTTTCAACCCAAACTGCGACTCTCCGACCAGCACATCGTGGGCGCCGAAGTCCTGGCTCGATGGCGTGACGAAGAGCTTGGCGTGGTCCCCCCATCCGAATTCATACCGGTCGCCGAAGAAAGCGGCCTCATCATCGAAATGGGCGACCTCCTGATCCGCTCCGCCTGCCGCCAGCTGCGCGCCTGGCGCGACATGGACATCGGCCTGCCGCTGGCCATCAACATCTCCGGCAAAGAGCTCCTCCACGGAGATCCCGCCCGAACCCTCGAACGGGAAGCGCAACTCGCAGGCATCCCCGCCTCCCTCATCGAAATCGAAATCACCGAGTCCCTCCTGGTACAAGACTCCGCCCGCGTCCGTCAGGCTCTCGACCGCCTGCGCCGCATCGGTTGCCTGTTAGCCCTGGACGACTTCGGCACCGGCTACTCCTCACTCGCCTATCTGACACGCTTCCCGCCGGACAAAATCAAAATCGACAAATCCTTCGTCCGGCACGTAGACCAATCCCCCTCGGACGCCGCCGTCGCCCAGGCAATCCTTTCCCTGGCCGCCAACCTACGCATGACCGTAACAGGGGAGGGTATCGAACGCCGGGGTCAACTCGACTGGCTCCGCGACCGCGGCTGCCACGAAGGCCAGGGCTTCTACCTCTCACGGCCCCTGACCGCGGAAGCGTTGGTGAATACCTTCTTCCCTCGCCCCGCTGAGCAGCAACTCAGCCGGCTCATGACCGGCTGAGTGCCGCCACCCGTCGAGGCGCTCTACGGTGCCGCGCGATTACAGCGACCGCAGGAAGTTGACCACATCCTGCTTCTGGCCGGCCGACAATGAATTGAAGTTGGCGACCACGGCGTTGGCTTCCGACCCACTGCTACGGTGGCTTGCGATGGCAGTCAGCAGGTTCGTCGTACGGCCATCGTGCAGGAAGAAAATGCGCTGTCCCAGGCCCCACAACGGGGCGGTGCGGAACTGATCTCCGCCGGCGCCTCCCTGCGACACATTGTCAGCCAATCCCGTCCCCATATGGTGGATCTCGAGATCGGTGAACGCGTTCACCGTCGCATTTCCCAGCGACGAAGTGATATGCGAAGCCTGTGTCTTCAGGCTGGGCGTATGGCAGATGGCGCAGCCAACCGAGCTGAACAACGACTTGCCGTTGCTGATGGAGGTTGCCCCACCGGGCGTGGTCGTCGAGGGGATGGGCGGAGCCAGCAGCCGCATGAACTGCGCGAACCCTTCCACATCGCTCAGGATTCCGGCGCCCGCGGCGCCGAAGTTGGTTGTGTCCTCCGGATATCCCACTTTTTTGAGATTCAAGCAGCTCGAGGGGAGACCATTCTGCAACTGCTCTTCGCCCGGTAGAGGCCGATCCTGGGGAAACAGCTCATTGGCGATGCCCATCTCCACGTTGTAAGCCTCACCGGAGAACAGCAACAGCGACTTGTTCTGCGCCTTCCAGCCGAAACGGGCGATCGTCCCGTCGTTGCCGTTGTA
>Ga0070680_100004265_pt1 | contig 10734 bp, 11 predicted proteins | sample KBSC73BmetaG_FD_64672 | JGI IMG/M metagenome (GOLD analysis project Ga0070680, IMG submission 64672) | Corn rhizosphere microbial communities from Kellogg Biological Station, Michigan, USA - KBS C7-3B metaG | ecosystem: Host-associated > Plants > Roots > Rhizosphere | place: USA: Michigan... | reverse complement strand
CTCCGAACGCGCGACTTCCGCGACGCGATGCGTGCCCGACGGATGCTCCGAGGATGTCATCACCACCTCGGCGCCATGTTCGATCGCGGCGGATGCGACTTCGTCGCTGTCGGTGGCGACGACACATCGATCGGCCACTCCGATCTCGGTCACCCGCTGCCACACGCGGATCACGAGGGGAAGTCCGGCGAGCAGGCGAAGCGGCTTTCGGGGGAGGCGCGTCGCGCCCAGTCTGGCTGGGATGACTGCGAGCGTCGTCATACGAATCGCTCGCTCGCGGTTGCGCCCACGGCCGCAAAAATCACGTTCTCAAAGTTAGCCCGTCCGGGCTGAGCGTGCAAACCGACGAGGGCGCCAGTCAATTCGGCACGGCCCAGGCGATCAGCGAGCGAACGACAGCCCTGCCGACACCTTGCCGCGGTGATGCGCGGGATCGACCATGAGATCGACGTGAAGCACGGAGAGGGCGACGCGCACGCCGGTCGCGAGCGCCAGGTCGGGCATGCGACGCACGTCCGCGCCGCCGATCACCTGGCGCAGCGTGAGCACCGGAGATCCGAGGAACGGAAGCTCGATTCGGTCGATCGGGATGTTGTAGCGGCCGTCCACGAACACGAGCTCGTCGCCACCGCGCTCGAGCATGTCGAGCGTCGGGATCGTCCCGGGTCCGCCGACGTACGCCCACCGCTGCCGAGGCGTCTGGCCGAGCGCCGAGACGACGGCGTGGCCGTCGACGCTCAGCGTCTGTGTCGAGAACGTCGGGAACGTGATTCTTCCATCGATCGTGGTCTGCGCAAAGCCCGTTGCGTCATTCACGAGACAAGTGCTGCAATCGGGCGAGAAATGTCCGAGCTCGAGTCCGACTGCCAGTCGGGCCACGATCTGATCAGCGGTCCATTCAAGGTTCGCTCCGCCGAGGCCCGAGATGATGGAGCCCGGATCGATGCGCGGGTTCGGACGCAGCATGTCGTCGACTTCGTGCCGGCCGAACAAGCTCCATGGTCCTCCGGTGGCTTCGGAATCCGGCCGAGCGTCGTAGCCGCGCTCCCATCGTCCACCGAGCGACAGCGACAGCGAGGTCCCGCGCGAATCGATCGTGTGATTGCCAATCGCCTCGATACGTGTCGCACGATACCAGTTTCGTGAATCGTCGCCGAGCAGGATGGACTCGACGCTGTTCACAATGTCGGACCAGATCCACGTCTCATTGGAGAAGGTCCCGTGTTCGACCCGGGCTGCAAGCGTCGTCCGGCGGTTGGCGAAGGCCGTCGTCGTGAAGGCTGGATCGAATCGGCCAAGCTGCGAGCGATACGTGAGCTGTGGAATGAGCTCCATCGAGCGTCCCAGAGGCTCGAAGATCGCGGCAACGGGAATCGACAGGCCGTTCGATCGATCGTATGTCGGCAACCGCGGCGCGATCGGTCCGAGCTTCGCCAGAATACTCGGCGGCCGCACGATCAGCGAGTGATAGCTCAGCGCGTAGCCGTTGGGGGTGCGCTCGATCGCGTACGTGAAGGTGCCGTAGGCGTGAACTCCACCGCCGACGTGGCCGAGCGCGGACTCGTATACGCCGCCGCCATAGGCGATCGCTCGCCCATCGATCGTCGCGCTCGGATGTGTGTAGAGATCGCCATCGATCACGACGAGATCTCCGTGGACCGTTCCGTCGAGATAGACGTCTCGTCCGAGGACGATGGTCGTCGTCGGCAGCACGCTGTCGCGCGGGATTCGAGCCGGTGTTGCGCCGGGACCGATCACGCGATAGGGCGCGTCGATGATCTGAGCCAGCATGCGCGGACCGTCACCGGGGCCGGCTTGGCGCATCTGAACCACGACCTGTGCGCGTGCGCTGGCCGCCCCGCCCACCAGCAGCAGGGCACAGAGCACGGAGCGTGATATCACCGAGCCAGCTCCAGGAAGTTCTTGAGGAGATCCTTGCCGTGTTGCGTCATGACGGACTCGGGATGGAACTGCACACCGTAGACCGGATGCTCGCGGTGCTTCACCCCATGAATCTCACGCGGATCATCTCCCGAGACCGCGACGACCTCGAGGCACTCGGGCAGCGTATCACGCTCGACGATGAGCGAGTGATAGCGCATCACCTCGAGTGGCGATGGGAGGCCCGCGAAGACGCCCGTGCCCTGATGGTGCACGAGCGACGTCTTGCCGTGCATCACGCGATCGGCGCGAACGACGACGCCGCCATACGCCTCACCGATGGCCTGGTGGCCGAGACAGACGCCGAGGATCGGAATGGAGGCGCCCCAGCGACGAATGGTCTCGACGGTCACGCCGGCTTCACGAGGCGTGCACGGACCCGGCGAGAGCACGATGGCTCGAGGTGCGAGCTCGCCGATCTCGTCGACGGTGATGGCGTCGTTGCGCTGCACGACGGGATCTTCACCCAGCTCGCCGAGGAACTGCACGAGGTTGTAGGTGAATGAATCGTAGTTGTCGATGACCAGTATCATGTCGCGTTGGGGCGTCGTCGGGTCGTGAAAGTTAGCGCGGGGCGCGCGTCACGCTGCCAGCGCCGTTAGCCACGCGGGTGGAACTGGCGGTGCACCTTGCGGAGATACTCACGGTCGATGTGCGTATAGATCTGCGTGGTCGAGATGTCCGCGTGCCCGAGCATCTCCTGCACGGCGCGCAGGTCCGCGCCGCCCTCGAGGAGGTGCGTGGCGAACGAGTGACGCAAGGTGTGCGGCGAGACGGCCTTTTTGATGCCCGCGCGTTCGACGTACCGTCGCAGAATCTTCCACGCGCCCATGCGGGTGAGCGGCTCACCGCGCGCGTTCAGGAACAACACGCCCTTTCCACTTCCCTTCTCCAACTTCGGTCGCTGCTCCCGGATGTACGTGGCCACCGCGCCGATCGCCGTGCGTCCGATGGGCACGAGTCGTTCCTTGCTGCCCTTGCCGAAGACGCGGACGAGCTTGTCCTCCATCAGCACGTCGCGAACGCCGATGCTGATCCACTCCGAGACGCGGAGTCCCGCGCCGTACGCGAGCTCCAGCATGGCGCGATCGCGAAACGCGAGGGGATCGTCGAGGGTGGGTGCGGCGAGCAGGCTCGAGACTTCGTCAACGGTCAACACATCGGGAAGCGTGCGCCAGCGCTTGGGCGTCTCGAGCCGCTCACTCGGATCGCGCGTGACCGCACCGTCGGCCAGCAGGAACTTGAAGTAGGTGCGAACTGCCGAGATGTTGCGACGAATGGACGCCGGCGAGAGCCCGATGTCCTTGAGGTGATAGATGAATTCACGGAGCATCCGACTCGTGACATCGAATGGTGCGTCCGCGCCCTTCACGCGCGCGAACTCCACGAGTCGCGCCACGTCGCGGCGATACGCTTCGAGCGTGTTGGGCGACGTCCCCTGCTCGAGGGTCAGGAAATCGCCGAAGCGATCGAGCTGAAAGCGAAGCTCAGCGCCTTCGTCCACCACGATGCGCTCACTTGCCCGCGGAGACGAGCGTGGCGACGGCCATGCAGGCGATGCCTTCGGCGCGGCCGATCCAGCCCATGCCCTCGTTCGTCTTGCCTTTGATGCTGACCGCGTCCGCGCCGATTCCCAGAGTGGTCGCCAATCGCGTTCGCATCAGCTCGCGATGCGACGCAATGCGCGGCTTCTCGGCCACGATGACGACGTCCACCTGCTGAACCTGCAATCCCATCGTGCCGATGCGATCGACGGCGGCGCGCAGCATCTCGAGCGAATCCTTGCCCCTGTTCGCGGGATCGCGATCGGAGAACATCTCGCCGATGTCGCCCGCCGCCGCCGCACCGAGAATCGCGTCGGTGATGGCGTGCGCGGCCGCGTCGCCGTCGGAATGTCCCTCGAGATGCACGTCGCTCGGAATCGGAACGCCGCCCAGGATCAGTGGTCCGGGCGGCGCGAAGCGATGTGAGTCGTAGCCGATGCCGACGCGAGTCGTACTCTGGGTCACGCCGCGGCGCCCGCGGTCGCCGGCTCGTCGAGCACCTGCATGATCGAGTAGTCCTGGCGACGGCGCGCGACGGTGAAGCCCGCATCGCGAATGAGCCGCTCGATCTCGCTCGTCGTCGTACGATGCGTGGTGTTCGCCGCGGAGACGACGTTCTCCTCGATCATCAGAGATCCGAAATCGTTGCAGCCGAAGCGCAGCGCGGTCTGTCCGACCTTCATGCCCATCGTCACCCAGCTCGCCTGGAGGTTCGGCACGTTGTCGAGCACAATGCGCGCGATCGCGACCGTGCGCAGATATTCGATCGCGTCGGTCTTGGGCATGTGCGACATCGTCGGCGTGTTCTCCGGCTGCAATGGCCAGCAGATGAACGCCGTGAAGCCGTTCGTCCGCGCCTGCACCTCACGCACGCGCTGAAGATGCTCGATGCGCTCGGCGAGCGTCTCGCCGATGCCGTACATCATGGTGACGGACGTCTTCATCCCTTCCTGATGCGCCATCTCCATGATCTCGAGCCAGCGATCGGCGCCCGCCTTCTTCTTCGCGACCAGATCGCGGACGCGCTGGACGAGAATCTCGCCGCCGCCGCCAGGAATTGAATCGAGTCCGGCCTTCATCAATTCGCGAATGACGTCGCGGGCATCCATGCGGAATGTCTTCGCGAAGAAATCGACTTCGCTCGGGCTGAAGCCGTGGATGTGGATCGGATGATAGGTCTTGATGTACCTGAGCAGATCCAGATACCACTCGAACGGGATGTAGGGGTTGTGGCCGCCCTGCATCAGGATCTGAATAGCGCCGAGCTCCTTGGCTTCGTCGATCTTGGCGCCGATCTGCTCGTAGGAGAGCGTCCACCCTTCGCCGTGCTTGGGTCGGCGGTAGAACGCGCAGAATCCGCAGTCGGCGACGCAGACGTTCGTGTAGTTGATGTTGCGATCGACGATGTACGTGACGATCCCCTCCGGATGCTTCTCCTTGCGGATCCGGTCCGCCTCGGCGCCGAGCTCGAGGAGGGAGGCGTTCGTGTAGAAGTCGAGAATATCGGTAGTCATTCTCTGCGAGCGTAGCGAGCGGAGAATCCGCTGTTGACCGGTGTCGAGATCTAGCTGGAAATGTACAGCAGATCCCCCGCGAGCTGCGCTCGCAGGGGATGACTACGCCGCCGGCAAGAACGCCAGCGACCCGTTCGGAACCTTACCCGCGTGCACGAGGCGACGGAAGAACTCCGTCAGCCCCGCGAGATGTTGATACGAGAGCCCGTAGTCCAGCCCCGACAGATACTCGAGACACACGGTCTTGTGCACGCCCGTCGCGATCGCTGCCTGCGCTGCCAGCGCATCGAGATGGTTGAGGCCCCAGTCGCGTGACGCGATCAACCCCGCGTGCACCGCGAGCGCATCGGCCACCGGCGACGTTCGCTGCGCCACCCACACGGCGAACACGAACGGGAGCCCCGTCCACTGCTTCCATTCGCCGCCCAGGTCGTAGGCGTAGCGATACTGCGCGAGGTTGCCTTCTTCCGGATAGAGATCCGGCGCGCGGAGGCGCGACCAGAGATGCAACGCGGCGTCGCCGATGACGAGCCGGGCGTCGTGCTCCTCGTCGCCGAAGCGCGCGATGTCGACCAGCTCCGCGTTGCTCGGCACGAACGCCGGCTTCGCGTCCCACACGTTCTCGAACAGCAGCTCGAGGAGCGCGACGCTGGTCATGGAGCTCTTGCTCACCAGCACGCGGCGGCCGTGAAGCTCCGCGGCCGGCCGCTTGGAGAACAGCACGACGCTGCGCACCGGGCCATCGCTGCAGATTGAGAGATCTGGCAAGAGCAAATACTTGGTGGCGTCGCGCGCATACTCGACCGCCGAGATGACGCTCACGTCGAGCGTGCCGGCCGCCATCTCGCGATTGAGCGCGGTCGGGACACCGTCCACGAGATGGGCAGGCATCGGCACCACGCCGCGATCGATCGCGCCGTAGACCGGATAGCAGTTGATGTACGGGATTCGTCCGACGCGCATGGAGTCCTTATGCCGCCGCGACGGCGCCGCGAGACTGCGGCGCGCCGATCGGTGAGCGCGGCTCGTCGTCGAACGTCCGCAGAATGTTGTAGAACGAGTCCCGCTCCGCCGGCGACTTCCGCGCGCCGCGAATGAGCTTGAGAATCTGCTCGAGCGTCATCCGCTGCGACGTGTGCGCACCGGCCTCGTGATAGATCTTCTCGCGCACGACGGTGCCCTCGAGATCGTTCACACCGAAGTGCAGCCCGATCTGCGACACGAACGGCGTCACCATGATCCAGTGCGACTTGATGTGATCGAAGTTGTCGAGGAAGAGTCGCCCGACCGCGAGATTCTTCAGATCGTCGAAACCGCTCGTCGCGGTGCCGGTGCGATGCAGCGTCTCGCCCAGCTCGTTGTTGTCGGGATGATACGCGAGCGGAATGTACGCCAGATAGCCGCCCGTCTCGTCCTGGAGATCGCGCAGCATCTCGAGATGCGCCATGCGATCCGCGAAGGTCTCGACGTGGCCGTACAGCATCGTGCAGTTGCTGCGAATCCCGAGGGCGTGTGCCTCGCGGTGCACGTTGATGTATTCCTCGCCCGAGAGCTTCTTGTCGGCGATCGTCGCGCGCACGCCCGGGCTGAACACCTCGGCGCCGCCGCCCGGCAAGGTATCGAGACCCGCCTCACGCAGCGCGATCAAGGTGTCGCGCACCGACATCTTCTCGATGCGCGCGACGTGCGCGATCTCGACGGCGGTGAGCGCCTTGATGTGCACGTGCGGGTAGCGCTCCTTGAGCCCGCGGAACATCTCCTCGTAGTACGCGAGCCCCGCCTTCATGTCCAAGCCGCCGACGATGTGAAACTCGCGCGTGAGCGTGGTGTTGGCGGTGGCGGCTTCCGCGTACACCTGCTCCATGGTGTAGCGATACGCGCCTTCCTCCTTCGGGAGTCGCGCGTACGAGCAGAAGACGCACGTCTTCCGCAGGATGCAGATGTTCGTGGGATTGATGTGGTGATTCGCCGCGAAGGTGACGCGATCGCCATTCTTCGCGCGATTCACCGCGTCGGCCATGTGGCCGACCCCGAGCAGGTCGGGACTTTCGAATATCGTGATGCCGTCCTGCGGCGTGAGCCGCTCTCCCCGCTCGACCTTGTCGGCCACCGGCGCGAGAGACGGATCGGTGATCAGCGTACGGTCGAGCGAAACGGGAAGCGGCACTCTATGTCTCCGTCAGTCCTCGAACTTTCGAATGGCGAGCGTCACATTGTGCCCACCGAAGCCGAAGCTGTTGCTCAGCACCGTGCGCACCGGCTTGTTCACCGCGACGTTCGGGGTGTAGTTGAGATCCAGCTCTGGGTCCGGCGTCTCGTAGTTGATCGTCGGCGGGATGATGCAATCGCGGATCGAGAGCGCGCCGAGGATGAACTCCACCGCGCCCGCCGCGCCGAGCATGTGGCCAGTCATCGACTTGGTGGAGCTGACGTTGATCGTCGACGCATACTCGCCGAACACGGCCTTGATCGCCTTCGTCTCGTTCAGATCGTTGGCGGGCGTCGACGTCCCGTGCGCGTTGATGTAGTCGATGTCTCCGGGCTCGAGGCCCGCATCCTTCATCGCCTTGCGCATCGCGCGCTGCGCGCCTTCGCCTTCGGGCGCGGGCGCCGTGAGGTGATAGGCATCTCCGGTCGCGCCGTAGCCCACGATCTCGGCGTAGATCTGCGCGCCGCGCGCACGCGCGTGCTCGAGCTCCTCGAGAATCACGATGCCGCCGCCTTCGCCCATGACGAAACCGTCGCGCGTCGCGTCGAACGGACGCGACGCCGTGGCCGGCGAGTCGTTCCGCTCCGAGAGCGCTTTCATGTTCGCGAAGCCGCCGATCGCCATCGGCGTGACGGTCATCTCCGACCCACCCGTGATGATGATGTCGGCGTCGCCGTACTGGATCGTGCGATACGCGTCGCCGATCGCATGCGCGCTCGTGGCGCACGCCGAGATCGTCGCGTAATTCGGTCCCTTCGCGTTGAAGCGCATGGACACGAGTCCCGCCGCGATGTCCGAGATGAACATCGGAATGAAGAACGCGCTGATCTTGCTCTGGCCGCGCTCGCGGTAGACGTCGTGCTGCTCCTCGAACGTCTTGAGCCCGCCGATGCCCGAGCCGATGATCACGCCGGTGCGCTCCGGATCGTACTTGGACACATCGTCGAGGCCTGCATCGGTCATCGCCTGCACCGACGCGGCGATGGCGTATTGCGCGAAGAGATCCGCGCGCTTGGCTTCCTTCCGCTCGAGATACAGCAGCGGATCGAACCCCTTCACCTCGGCCGCGAAGTGCACGGGGAACGTGCTGTGATCGAACTTCGTGATTTCCGCGCCACCCGATTCGCCTGCCGTGATCGCACGCCAGGTCGCCGCCACGTCGTTGCCGACTGGCGTAATCGCCCCCATACCGGTGACGACGACCCGACGCTTCATCCGTCGTTCCTCACTTCGGCGCTTCGCACCTTCGCTGGGAATTCCGCGATGGACGGATGCTGGTTCCTCACTGCGACGCTTCGCACCTTCCGGCCCATTACGCGTTGCTCCCCATCTTCTGGTTCAGATAGCCGATCGCATCGCCGACCGTGCGGAGCTTCTCCGCATCCTCATCGGGGATGTCGATGTTGAATTCCTTCTCGAACTCCATCACCAGCTCGACGATATCGAGGCTGTCGGCGCCGAGGTCCTCGATGAAGCTGGCTTCGTCGGTGAGCTTCTCACGCTCCACTCCGAGCTCCTTCTCGATGATGTCGCGGACCTTCTGAGCGTTGTCGGCCATGGGAAACGTTCCTCTCTCTCGTGAGGGTGGTGATTGCGTGAATAATCTAGCGAGCCATGTCGGGGTGTGTCAGCACGACGCACATCCACCGACCGTGTCTTACACGACCACTTACATGACCATGCCGCCGTCGACGACGAGCACCTGGCCTGTGATGTACGATGCATGGTCCGACGCCAGAAACGCGACGACGCCCGCGATGTCGCGCGGCGTGCCGAGTCGCTCGAGCGGGATCTGCGTGAACAGCGTCTCCTTGGCATCCTCGGTCATCGCGGCCGTCATGTCCGTCTCCACGAAACCGGGGGCGACGACGTTGGCGAGAATGCCGCGCGACGCGAGCTCCTTCGCAACCGACTTCGTCATGCCGATGAGCCCTGCTTTGCTCGCCGCGTAATTCGCCTGCCCTTTGTTGCCGACGACACCGACGACGCTGGCGATGTTGATGATCCGCCCCCAGCGACGCTTCATCATGCCCCGTGCAGCCGCACGAATCGCGACGAATGCCCCCCGGAGATTCGCGTCGATCACCGCGTCCCAGTCATCGTCCTTGATGCGGAACAGCAGATTGTCGCGTGTGAGACCCGCGTTGTTGACCAGAATGTCGATCGCGCCGAATTCCTTCTCCACGGCCTCGACGAGCGCGGTCACGGAGGCGACGTCGCCCACGTCGCAGGCGAAGCCGCGCGCCTCCGGCGAGATGGCCGACGCTGCTTCCTGGGCCCGCCCGAGATCACGACCGGCCACCGCCACGCGTGCGCCTGACTCCGCAAGCGTTTCGGCGATCGCGCGGCCGATGCCACGCGTGCTACCCGTCACGAGGGCCGTGCGGCCCGTCAGATCGATGTTCACGCTGCCACCGCCATCTCGCGAAGCTGTGCAACTTCCGCCGCGGTGCCGCAGGTGGCCGTCTTCACCGACGGCGCGATCTTCTTGACCAGCCCGGTGAGCACGTTGCCCGGACCCATCTCGACGTACAACGCGTCCGGAAACCGCTCCGCGATCACGCGGATCTCGGCGGTCCAATTCACCGGTGCGGAGAGCTGCTGAAGCAGGAGCTGTTTCGCGCGATCCGCCGTCGTGACCGCCTCGGCGTTCACGTTCGCGTACACGGCGAAATGAGGATCTTCAAATGAAGAAGCTTCAAGTGCTTGCCGCAGACCGCCGGACGCGCTTTCCATGAGCGGCGAGTGAAAGGCGCCGCTCACGTTCAGGCGAATGGCGCGCTTCGCGCCGGCTTCCTTGCAGAGCGCCATGGCGCGTTCGACGCCGGCCTCCGCGCCACTGATCACCAGTTGGCCCGGGCAGTTGTAGTTCGCCGGCACGACCAGTCCAGCTTCGTGCGTCGCTTGCTGGCAGATCTCCTCGATAGGACGACTCGTCTCTCCGAGAATCGCCGCCATCGTCCCTCGCCGCTTGACGCCGGTCTCGTACATGAGCTCGCCGCGCCGGCGCACCGTGCGGAGCGCATCCTCGAGCGACAACGACTCAGCCGCATGGTACGCCGTGAACTCGCCGAGCGAGTGACCCGCCGCGGCCATGACATTCGCTCCGATCACGTCTCGAGTCGCCGCCCAGACCGCCGCGCCATGCGCCAGCAGCGCCGGCTGCGCGTTGTGCGTGAGCGTGAGCTCCTCGGCCGGCCCCTCGAAACACAATCGGCTGAGCGACGTGCCGAGCGCCGCGTCCGCACGCTCGAACACGGCGCGTGCCGACGAGAACTGCTCGGCGAGATCCTTCCCCATTCCGGGCTTCTGTGAGCCCTGGCCGGGAAACAAGAGGACGACGTCCATGGTCAGAAACGGATCACCATCGATGCCCACGTGAACCCCGCGCCGAAGGCGACGAGCAGCACCGTGGTCCCCTCGATGATGCGCCCGCACTCGATCGCTTCGTCCATCGCGATCGGCACCGACGCCGACGACGTGTTGCCGTATCGGTCCACGTTGACGTAGACCTTGTCCATCGGGA
>Ga0070680_100004264_pt1 | contig 10735 bp, 7 predicted proteins | sample KBSC73BmetaG_FD_64672 | JGI IMG/M metagenome (GOLD analysis project Ga0070680, IMG submission 64672) | Corn rhizosphere microbial communities from Kellogg Biological Station, Michigan, USA - KBS C7-3B metaG | ecosystem: Host-associated > Plants > Roots > Rhizosphere | place: USA: Michigan... | reverse complement strand
CTCCGCAAGTGGATCCCTCCGAAGATCTTCTCGCTTCTCGGAAAGTTGTCACGCACGCTCATCGCCTACCGCGCGCAGCCCGCAGTACTGATGCTGAATTTCCTGATGGCGGTCATAGAGAATCTGCTCACGATGCTGATCTTCTACGTCATCGGGCGCGCGCTCGGCGTGCAGCTGTCGCTCGTTTCGTTCTTCGCGGTTATCGCGGTGACGTCGCTCGTGCGCCGGCTCGCCATGTACATCGAGGGACGCGGGCTCGGCGAAGGGTCGGCCATCGTCATGTTCACCTTTCTCGGCGTGCAGAAGGACGCGGCGGTGGCGCTCACGTTCGCGCACTATGCCGTGTGGCTCGTCGGCTCGCTTCCCGGCGCGTACCTGCTCCTGCGGGATGGTGTCAGCGTGCGGGATGTCGCCCGGGGATCTGTACTGCCCTAGCCAGTGACGCGCTCCAGCTTCCTCTGGCCGCAGCGCGGCGAGAGCGCGTGAGCGCCGAGCTCGCTTGCCGGGCACCGTTTCGGACGCGTCGAGTCGGGAATGTTGCGATGACTCAAACCATTCTCACGGCGGCGCTGTCCAGTACTTGAGCTGCCATCACTTTTCTCTCCAGCCCATGTCGATCTTGAGTCGCGAAATTCTCCACGCCTGTCGCTCGCTCGGAAAGAGCACCGCCTTCACCTGGGCGGCGATCGTGACGCTCGCGCTCGGGCTGGGGTCGACGACGGCGATCTTCAGTGTCGTACAGTCCGTGCTCCTTCGCCCGCTTCCCTTCCCGGAGCCGGAGCGCATCGTTGTTCCGGAATCCCGGAAGATGAGTACCGGCGAACGGTGGAGTGTCGCGTACGCCGACTTCATGGATTGGCGAGACAATCACACGTTCGAGTATGTCGCGCCGTATCAGACGACGGAAATGGATCTCACGGGCCCCGATGAAGCGGTGCGCGTGCAGGCGGCCGCCGTCGGCGAGCAATTCTTTCACGTGACCGGCGTCCGGCCCACCGTGGGTCGGTTGCTGCAGCCCTCCGATTTTGAACCGGATGCGTCGCGCGCCGTCGTCATCTCCGACCGGCTGTGGCGCACCCAGTTCGGCAAACGGAACGACATCGTCGGACTCACCGTGGAGCTCAACGCGATCAAACGACCGATCGTCGGTGTGCTGCCACCCGATGCCGGTTGGCCCGTTGGCACCGACGCCTGGGTGCCGCTGCGCATCGTCACGGAGAGCGATCCGGACCTGCAGCGCCGCGACAACTTCGTGTTCGAGGCGCTCGCCCGTCTCAGGCCCGGCGTTACGCTCGACGGCACCCGGTCCGCGATGTCAGTGCTCGCGGCTCGCGCCGCGGCCGCCGAGCCGGCGATTCGCAAGGACATCACGACCGAGCCGACGCCGGTGCTCGAGTGGATGCTCGGTCCGACTACGCCTCATGCGCTCTGGATGCTGCTCGGCGCCGTCACGCTCCTCCTGCTCATCGCGTGCGTCAATGTCGCCAACCTGCAGCTGGCACGCGCCGCGGCGCGCAAACGCGAGCTCGCGGTGCGGAGTGCGCTTGGTGCGAGTCGCTTCCGTCTTCTCCGGCACACACTCGTTGAAAGTGCGGTGCTCGCCTTGCTCGGCGGAGTCGCGGGAGTGATCCTCGCGCGCTGGCTCGTCAAACTGATAGTCGCGGCCGCGCCACCGGACGTTCCCCGCATCGATACCGCGACCGTGAGTCTGCCTGCGCTGGCATTCGGCGCCGTCGTGACCATGGTCGTCGCACTTCTTTCGGGCATGGTGCCCGCGCTGAATGCCGCGCGAAGCGATCCGCAGCGCGCGGTGGGCGAAGGTGGCGTACGAACGAGCGCCGGGCGTTCGAGTCTGCAGGCGCGACGAACCCTCGTCATCGTGGAGCTCGCGCTGTCCGTCGTGCTGCTGCTGGGCGCGGGATTGGCGATACGCAGCATTTCGCATCTTCGCAGCGTGGATCCCGGATTCGATCCAACCTCGGTGGTGACCGCTTCCATCAGTATTCCGAGTGCGCGCTACGACAGCGCGGGCAAGGTGGTACGACTGCTCTACGATCTTCAGGAACGCCTCTCGGCCGCTCCTGATGTGCAAGCCGCTGCCATCGCGAGTGCGAGTCCCCTCGGTGGCGGCGGATTCTATCTCGGCCGAATGATGGCTGCAGAGGGTCGCGATCCGACACCCGCCAACGAGATACCGGTGAATTGGAATGTGACGACTCCGGGATATTTCGCGGTGTTGCATGTCCCGTTTCTGGGTGGCCGCGACTTTACCTCGCACGATGATGCAACCGCACCGCCGGTGATGATCGTGAACGAGACGTTTGCGAAGTCGATGTTCGGCAGGGAGAATCCGATTGGGCGGCGCGCCATGTCGACGCGCGACGAAAAGGTGTATCGCGAGATCATCGGCGTCGTGCACGATGTGAAATATTTTGGAGCGCGAGATTCGACGCGTGCGCTGGTCTGGGTGCCGTACGCGCAGAAGAATGCATGGCATCAGGGGATCATCACGATTCGTGCACGAGGTGACGCATCGAATGCGATTCCCACGCTTCGACGGGAGCTGCACGCTGTGGACGCCGGCATCGCTCTCGCGAACGTGATGACGATGAATCAGGCCCTGGCGAAATCGATGGCCGGCGATCGGATGATCGCCGTTCTGCTCACGGCCTTCGCCGCACTCGCGCTGATGCTGGCGGCTGTCGGCATTTTCGGAGTGCTGTCGTACAGCATTGCGCAGCGCACGCACGAACTCGGCATTCGGAGGGCACTCGGCGCTCAGGGCAAGGATGTGGTGCGCCTCGTATTTCGCGAGACGCTGCCGATGCTGCTGACGGGAGTACTCGCGGGTCTGGGTATCGGCGTTGGGCTTACTCGATTCATGCAGGCCATGCTGTACGGTGTGCGTGCCACCGATCCAGTGACGATCGGCGGCGTTGCGCTTGTGCTCTGCGCAGTCGGGCTCGTAGCGGCGCTCCTGCCGGCGCGCCGCGCGGCGACCGTGAGTCCGATCGTCGCGCTGCGCACCGAGTAGGACACGGGCCGGAGGATCGTGCGACCGGCGCGTCGCATGTCGATTTGCAACCCGACCTTACCCGCCGATCGGCCTTGTCGTAGCGGCGGCTTCCGGCTTCCTCGCGATCACGACGAATCGGCCGCTGTCGTGCAGAATTTTCTGCATGGCAGCGATCGCGAATCCTGCCGCCAGCAGGAACGGATTTCGGAGCGAGATCAGCCTGCTCGCGGCAGCGAATCCTCTGCGCTCCGATGCCCAGTATCGGAGACTCACGATCCAATGCGTTGGCACGAGGCTGAACTGCACGCGCGTGACCTCCAGCCCCGCCGATCGCACGCATCGCGCGAGCGTGCCCGGCGAGAAGAGCGTGAGGTGCCTTGGAAAGTCGAAGCCGTACCAGAGTGACCCGAAGATCCGCGCATCCAAGCTGGCCACGTTGTCGGTCCTCAGCACGAGAAGCCCACCGGGGCGCAGCAGCGACGCCGCCTTCTCGAGGTCTCCTTTCGGATCGGGCACGTGCTCGATCACGTTTCGCATGATCACTGCGTCGAACGATCTTCCCTCCAGTGGAGCGCTCGAGATCGTCCCGGTGTGGACATCGAGATGGTGCAAGGTGCGCGCGGTCGTGGCGGCATGATCGCTGAGCTCCACACCCGTCACCCGAAATCCGGCTTCACGCAGCGGCACGAGCAGATCTCCCGCCGCACATCCCACTTCCAGCACCTCGGCGCCCGCAGGGAGTGAGCGCCGCAGCCCGGACGCCTCCCGCTTCCGGAGCCAGCGCGTGAGCCTCCCGAAAAGTCCTCGTTGGACGTAGGGCGCGTAATCCGGTGGATAGTACGCGCCGAGTGCTTGCGCCGTGGGCCGCGGATTGAGATAGACGAGGCCACACGCGCGGCACTTCACCAGGCGAAACTCTCCGGGCAGCTTGTGCCTCCTGTCCTTTCCGTCGCTCAGCAGGATCTCGAAATTGTCCGCGCGACAGAAATTGCACCGTACGCTTTCGCGGTCGTTTACATGGGAGCCGGAGGCGGAGGACTCGAATGCCGGTGGCATGCATCAATGAACGCCGCAATTTCGCGGCCGTCCAGCGCCGCTCGTGCGGCGGTGGTGGGGCATCTGTCTTTCGCTGTACGTTGGTTGAGCCTTTCACTTCAGATCGGGGGAGCGCCAGTGATTTCGACTTCGTGCATCGGATCTCGTGTGGCATTCGTGGCGGTACTGTTCGCACCAGCCGGTGCGTTGCTCGCGTGCTCCGGAGCGCGATCCTCGGCGCCTCCGTCGCACGTCGCCTCACCGAGTCCGGAGAACGGTGAAGCCGTGATTCGCGCGATGCACGACAAGTACGCAGGAAGCTGGTATCGAACGCTCGGCTTCACTCAGAAGTCGACGATCCGCACGCCCGCCGACACGATGATCGTGGAGACGTGGAAGGAACGCGCGCTGATGCCCGGCCACTTGCGCATCGACATCCAGCGGGCGACGGGAAGCATCGTTGCCGTCTACTCGGGCGATTCGCTCTTCGTGTGGCGCGGCGACAGCGTCCTCACGCGCGCCGCGACCCGCAACATCCTTCTCGTGATCGGCTTCGACGTCTACCGGCAGCCGCCCGAGACAACACTGGCGGTGCTCCGCGCCGAGCACTTTCCGATGGCGCCCATGCGCGAGGACACGTGGGAGGGGCGGCCGGTGTACGTGATCGGTGCGGCGGCAGGCGATCTGCGCTCGCACCAGCTCTGGATCGACAAGGAACGACTGTTGTTCGTGCGAAGCATCGAGCCCGATGATCGGGACACGACGAAGACGGTCGACATCCGGTTCGACGACTATGTGAAGATGACCGGCGGTGGATGGCTCTCCGAGCGCGTGGAGATCTACCGCGACGGCAAGCTCGTGCAGCGCGAGGAATACAGCGACGTTCGCACGAACGATCCGATCGATCCAGCGATATTTGCTCCGCCCGCGGGCCGCTGAGCACGATCGGAAGGCGAGGCTCGGCCGGAGGACGCGGGGCGCAGGATGTGAGAATCGCGCGCTCGCACGAGGAAATGCCGTTCGCCGGAACCATTGCGGACGGCATTTTGCAGCTCGGGCGAAGCTCCCACGAGCTCGCTTCCGCACCCGCGACGGCTGTGGTCGACGCGTAAGCTCCGGCCACTCGAGATTCCGCCCCATGAAGGATCTGGTCACGTTTTTCCCCGATTGGCGCGGGGGCGATCCATACATCGACGATCTCGCGCGCGAGCTATCGGCCGAGGGCTGGCGGTCGAGAGTCGTGGGACGCAAGGGACTTCTGATCGCGCTCGCGGCTGCGATTCTCGGGCGCGGTACCGTGCATCTGCAGTGGTACGAGGGATTCACACCGGAGCGTCGCTGGTTCGAAGGACTGATCGCCTGGATCTACCTTCCTGCGCTCTGGCTGGCCGGACGCCGTGGTCGCGTCATCTGGACGGTTCACAACGTGGTGCCGCACGAAGGCTACGCACCCTTCGTCGGATTGCGATTCCTGAAGCTCCTCGCACGATCGAGCAGCCGCATCCTCGTGCACTTCGACGAGACTCGTCAGGTCGTCGAAGAGCGCTTCTCCGTGCGAGGCAAGGTCTCCGTCATACACGCGGCAACGTTCGGCCATGCGCATGGGCCGCCGGTCGATCGTGCATCCGCACGCGCGCGCGTCTCCGGTCGACTCGCGGGCGACGCGATGTTGTTCGTGCAGGTTGGCAGCCTGCGAGCGTACAAACAGCCCCCCATGACCGTGCTCGCTTTCCGCGACGCCGCACCATCGTCGGCGCTGCTCCTCGTGTCGGGGCTCTGCATCGACGAAGCGTTGAAGGCGGATCTGATCCGCGTGGCCGCGAACGACCCGCGCATCGTGCTGCGCTTCGACCGCCTGTCGAACGAGGAGCTGGTGACGGCACTCTGCGCCGCCGACTGGAGCATCTGTCCATATACGCACATCGACAACCCGGGGGCGGTCAATCTCTCGGTGTCGTACGACTGTCCCGTGATCGCGCCCGCGCTCGGCCCGGTGGTCGAGATGACGCGCGGCCATCCGGTAGTGCTGTATCCACCCGATGGCGACGTTCGGCAGCAGCTCGCGAGCGCCATCGGCAGGGCATCGGAGCTGCGACTCGCGCCGGCTGATGGCACGGGCGGGCTCAGGGTCACGCGTCGCGAGCAGGCTCGGCGAACGTCGGAGCAGTATCTCGCGGTGCGCGACCGCGCCCATCGGTCGCCGAACCTTCCGCATGACGACCGACCGGCCTAGTGCGCCCCCACTGTCGGCGCGTGGCCGCGAGCCGCTCGCTCGGCCGGAAGCACCGTGAAGCGCGTGTACATGCCGGCCGAGTAATGGCCGGGCATGTGACAGTGCAGCAGCCAGATGCCGGGATCGTCCGGTATCATGTCCGCGATCGCGGACATCATCGGCGTGAGCATCAGCATGTCCGTGCGCATGTGCGATGCAACGAACGTCTGGCCATGCCAGTGCGGCGTGTGAATGTCCCAGCTGTTCTGCTCGTTGAGGCCGGAGAACACGTACCAGCGCACACGCTCACCCTCGTGCATCGTGAGCATCGGACCGTTGCCCTCGAGGTAGCCGTTGATCGCGTAAAAATGGTGAAAGTTCGTCACCTGCGTGCTGGTGGAATCGAACTTCCTCGCATCTCCGTAGAGGCGCTCCACGTTTCCCGGGAAGTACCAGCTCAAGGTCTCGTCGTCCATTGCGAACTCGGTGACGAACTCGCGATCGACGTCCTTCGGCGATCCATCCGCTCGCGCCAATCCGCGGCGCGTGATGATGATCGGTCCGCGAAGCCCCGCGTTCACATCGCGCCCCTCATCGACGTGGGAGTGATAGACCCAGAACACCGAGCTTCCGTCGCCCTGCGCGGGTCCCGCCCGTTCCGGAACGCTCCAGACGTACACGTGCGTCCCATGTGGAGCGACCGAATCGTCCAGACGATCGGCGCCCGCGGTACCATCGAGATACGCGAGCCCCTCCGAATCCTTTCTATAGAAGACACCGTGCGGATGCATGCTGTACGGTCGCGTGGCGTTGTTGCGGAACACGACCCTGATCGTGTCGCCCACCTCCGCGCGTATCAACGGGCCGAGATCGCCGAGATGCGCCCAGGCATCGGTGCGGGGCTTGAGCGTGCGGAAGCTGGAGTCCGTATACTCGCGGTAGAGGGCCTTCCGATACGTCGTCGCATTGGGATCCAGCATTCCCTTCGACCCGGCCACCGCACCGAAGTCATCCTTCGCTCCGGTGAGCGCCTGATCGCCACGCGAGGGGACGTACACCCAGTCGACTTCATCCGCGGCAATGAAGTAGAGGCGCGTGTGATTTACGGGTGGCCGAGAGGCGCCTCGCGATGCGACGTGATGCGTCTGCGCGTGAGCCGGCGAGACCATGAGGAGCAGAGCGCACAGTCGCACCCACGAGCTTCGCTTCATGCGCTCTCCCTTGCTGATGGAAACTCCCTGACGTTAGATCGCGTATGCAGTCTCTGCAATGCCTCTCCAGCCCAGCGACGCGAGCGTCCGCGACGTGCGCACGTTTCAGGTGCAGTTCTCTGTTTAAAGCGGCGGCTCGCGCTCTCGCGCAGGAGCGGACCGATGACGGCCCGAGCGCTTGGCGAGCGGATGCGCTTCAGTGTTGAAGACATGCCTCCGCAAATCAACCGTACCCGGCGCCGCGAAGAGCAGATACAGGTACTTGAGTGTCTCCGCGAGGAAGTAGCTCTGCATGACATCGCGTTGCGCGTGCGTCCGCACGCTCGTGAGCGCCGCGAACCCGACCTGGGTCTTGCAGCACGCGACGAGGTCGCGAAGAAATGTGCGACCCATCTGCCGATAGCGATCGTCGCCGGTGAAGTGGTACAGATAGTACGCCGACTCGATGATCTCCGGACGAAGCTCGTACCCATCATCCACGATCGTCATCGTGCGATAGTCGATCGACTCGGGCTCGACGCCGAAGGTCGTCCACATCTCGTAGGTGGAATTCTGCAGACGGCGTGCTCGATCGAGGTCGCCGGAGAGCGCAAGCGTTCCGGGGAAGAAGGCGGCGAGCGCCTCGAATTGGTGGCCCACCCGCGCGCCGGTGTACATGTTCGCCTGTCCGTACCAGAATCCGCTCGAGACGTCGTCGCTCAGATACCTGTTGGCGGCATCCACGCTGGACTCCCACATCCGCTTGAAGTCCTCGTCGCCGAAGAGCAGCCACGCCTTCAGCAAGTACTCGTAGTAGGAATCGATACCACCGTTGATGTGACTGGTGCTGTCCGACCACGCGCCGGTCTCGACATCGATGGTCGAGCCCACCAGCCCACGCGGAGACCGGCGTGCATACAGCGCCACCATGGCTCGCTTGGCCTTCGCGTAAAAAACAGGCTTGCCGGTGAGTCGGCTCAAGGTCCCGAGCTCGAGCAGCAGGGTCCCGACTTCGGCGGGGTTCGTGCGCGGGTTGCGCACTTTTCCGGTCTTCAGGTTCACCTCGACGTACGGCATTCCGGTGGGAGAGTCGAACGCTGGAAGGAGGCGCGTACCGAGATCTTCCGCGAGCGCGAGGAGGCGCTTGTCGTGACTGAGCTCGTAGCCACTGAGAAGGCCACCGAGCAGCCGGATGGTGATCTCGAAATTCTTGACGTAGATGTCCTGATCGAATGAAAGTGTCGTGTCGATCAGCTCCCGTGCCTCGCGCGCCTCGTTCACCAGTCCCATCAGGATCATGGTGTCGAGCGCATCGACGGGTGTCATCAGCAGCGACCGACCGTACCAGTCGTGATAGCTCCTGCTCAGCGGCAACAGCTCGTCGTGCCCCCAGGCGTAGCGCTTATAGCCGCGCCACGCGTGCAGGAATTCCTGTCGCACACTGGCGGCCATCGCGGAATCCGTGCCTTGCGCACGAGATGGTGACGAGACGGGTGCGCTCGTTGATGACGCAGGTGGATGCCGAGCCGGATCGAGCACACGGAAATCGACGAACCGCCATTTCCCCTCGAGGCGGATCATGCGAAACTGGTCCGACGTGGACTCCGCCGTGCCGCAGCGGGGGACCGAGATGTGGGCCCAGTTGTCTCGGATCTCGATGATCGCCTGGTCGATCGGCGGAGTGGTTAGACAGGAAGCAGGCGCATCGCGCGTCAACGAATCCGATGCCACGATGGCCTCGAACGGAGCTGTGCGATTGGCATCCACTTTCGAGCCCAGCATACCGTCGAGCAACCCGTTCCAATCGCCGCGGGCGCGGTCGAAATAGAATCCGCGAAGCGCGTTGCGGATCTGCGCTTGCGCGACCGAGTCGAGGGACGCGGCGGGCTGTTGGCTCGCTGCGGTTCCGGCGGAGATCACCAGCGCGGCCGCAAGCGCGACAGACATTCGACAGATCAGCATGCGGTCACCGGCTTTCTCCCGCGACATCTTTCGTCGATCATACCTCGAGACGAATAGGCGTCGGAACGTTCTCATGGTTGATTCCGCAATTGCTCCAGTCTCATATAGCAGATTACATGGTGTCCAGCGCGTGCGTCAGTCGTTTGTACCATCGTGAGTCGCGGGCGCGCGGCGAGATTCTACGAGAGGCTGGCGCGCCGCCATGAAAGCTCTCACCATGACGCAGCCCTGGGCGATGCTGGTCGCACTCGGCGAGAACAGCATCGAGACCAGAAGCTGGTCCACCTCGTACCGTGGAACGCTCGCCATTCACACCGCGCGAGCCTTTCCGAAGGAAGCGCGCGCGCTCTGCGATGAGGAGCCCTATCGAAGCGTGCTCGCTCGCGGAGGCTATTCGTCGCCCGACGATCTTCCGCGTGGCAGCGTGATTGCACTCGCGCACCTCGACGAGGTCATGGCATTCACGCGCAGCTCGCTACGGGAGACGCGCGCGCGGGCCGCGCAGCGGCTTCTTCCCGAGCACGAGGCTGACTTCGGCGATTTCTCGCCCGGCCGGTTCGGCTTCGTGCTGAGCCACGTGCGGCGTCTGAGAACGCCGATTCCGGCGAGGGGAATGCTCGGCGTCTGGCAGGTGCCGCCGTCTCTCCAGCGAGAGATCACGTCGGCTGTGATCTGATACAGCTCATCTCAGCCTGTCGCCATCCTTCTTGCGAGCGTGAGGGCATTCGATGCTGCCGCGCCCGACGCAGTGTTATCGAAGATGCACCATCTCTCGCCTGCTTCGTCGTTCATCACTCTATCTCCCAACGCCGCGAGCGCGTCGTCCGAGTACGAGGAGTAGTACGTTCGCGGCGAGCCGTGCCACCGGTAGTAGGACAAGCCGCGCCATCCCCCGGGCTCACCGGCTCCGGGATGTCGCGCGGGGTCCGAGGCGACGCGCGCAATGCGTCGCTCTGCCAACCAGCCATCCACCTCGGGATTGAACCAGCTCGCGTGACGCGGTTCGCACGCGACTGTGAATCGGCCCGCGCGGTTCAACATCTCGCACGCGGTCTCGACCAGATCTGGAGCGAACGCGAAGCTCGGAGGAAGCTGCAGAAGCAGCGTGCGGAGCTTCGCGCCGAGCGCAATGACTTCGTCGAGGAATGTACCGACAGTCGCTTCGCAGTCCGTCAGTCGCGCTACATGGGTCACGGCCTTTGGTACCTTCGCACAAAACTGGAAGTCGGCGGAGACGGAGCTCGCCCAGCGCTCGTACGTCCCGGCTCGATGCGACTTTCGAAAAGTCGAGTTGATCTCCACAGCGTTGAAAACGTCGGC
>Ga0070680_100004257_pt1 | contig 10748 bp, 13 predicted proteins | sample KBSC73BmetaG_FD_64672 | JGI IMG/M metagenome (GOLD analysis project Ga0070680, IMG submission 64672) | Corn rhizosphere microbial communities from Kellogg Biological Station, Michigan, USA - KBS C7-3B metaG | ecosystem: Host-associated > Plants > Roots > Rhizosphere | place: USA: Michigan... | reverse complement strand
TTTTCGAGTTGCATGCGCATGCGCTCGGCGCCTTCCATCGCGCCTTCGGTATTGTACCCATAGCCCGCGCAGCCGCGATGCTTGTCGCCTTTCGAAAAGTGATATGTGGAGAGCACCAATACAGGACGCCCTTTGGAAACTGCGAACTCTATCTGGTCGAGCATCAAGCGTCCGAAAAACGGCCAGCCTAGATCGAATTTTCCGCCGATATTGCGGTACGGCTGAACGATGCCTTGCGGCGTATTCGTCATGATGGCGAGGTTGAGCCTGCCGTCCATGCATTTGAGCGCAATGATTTCCGTCGGATGCTGCGCGCGATACAGGCGGCGCGAGAGCTGCGCGCCTGCGGAACAGAATTCTTCCGATTGCGATCCATTGCGTTTCAAAATAAATTTTACAAGATCAACTCTTTCTTTTTTCTTAGTTTGCATCCGGACTATACTACTCGAAAAGTTTGAAAAACCAAGGCACCTATATACAATTCGCTCATGAAATACGTCGCATTTTTGCGCGGAGTGAATGTCGGCGGCGTCACCGTCAAAATGGCGGACTTGAAAAAGCTCCTTGAGAAAGAAGGCTTTAAAGATGTAAAGACATTGCTTGCGAGCGGCAATGTCGTTTTCGACGTTCCTAAAGGCGGCGCGCGAAAAATCGCGCAGAAAATAGAGAAGGCGCTCGAGGCCAAATACAAGCGCACAATCCGCGTCATTGTCCGCCCTATCAGCGATTTGGAAATGCTCGCAAAATCAAACCCTTTCAAAGGCATCGAACTAACCAAAGACAAACGTTTCTACGTGACCTTCCTCGACAAGCCGCCCAAGAGCCATGTGAAAAGCGTGGATTTCTTTGAGGTAGTGAAAGCTTCTCCCTTTGCGGTCTGCACGGTACTTACCATCACTCCCGACCGCGCTTCGATAGACTTGATGGATTCCGTGACCAAGCACTACGGCAAGGACATTACTACCCGCAACTGGAATACAGTGGAGAAAATACTCAAACTGAAGTAAGATTCGAGCCGGCAGAAAGGAGACTGAGCATGATCAAGGATGTCGATATTACCGGCAATCTGGTGAAAGTAACTGAAAGCGGCAGATACGGCGTAATAAAGCTCGCTAAAGCGCTCGATGGGCTCAGATTTGCCGTCATCAATGACTCAACCCACGGACGTATTCTCCTGATGAATCGTCTTGGAGGACCGCTTGTCGAGGGTGCACAGGTGCGCATCCGGAAACTGGAGACCGGTTCTGAAGCATTTGTCGCGAGGCAAGTCGAATGATGTACGGGCAGCCGGAACCTCTACGAGGTTCCGGCTGCTTCTCTTTGGCTGTTGACGCATCACCTCAGCAATGTACGATGAAACTATGAACAAAAACCCGTACTACAACGCGGTACTGGCTTCGGCGTACATATTCCTCGTCGGCACTTTTATGTCGCACGCGAGCGTCATCTTCGGCCAGCATGACACGGCACTCACGCCGGTGATGGTGCTCTCACTCTTCGTCCTCTCAGCCGCGCTTATGGGCTATCTATTTATCGGTGAGCCTGCGCAGCTCTATATGGACGGCCACAAGAAACAGGCAATGACTTTCTTCTGGAAAACCGTCGCGACATTCGCGGGCATCACAGCTGTAATCTTCGTAATTTCGGCCATCATCGCCCAGATGTAGAAACGGCTACGTAATAAATCGTGTATCGCTGACCAAATACCTTGGTAGTCGCCCCGTAGCAAGCCCATCAATCATGATGAAGGGTTGCATCATTGGATCCGCAAAACGATATTTGTAGCTTCCTTTCTTTCCAGATTCGACAAGAAGATTGCCTCGTTTATCTGAGGCAAATTCTCGAAGAATTCGCGTAAAGCTCGCGAGTACGAGAGCTTGCCCCGTAATTTTCTTAACCGCGCGTCCCACTTCGGCGGGAGTGAAAAAAGTGCGCGCGTCAGTTTCTGATATTGCGCATGCAATCAAAACTGGCTGATACCACTTACCTCTCGTTGTGGACGATGCGCGCGAATACGCCTCCGTGATACTTGCATATGCTTTCTCTAACGCGTGTTTAAGAGCTACTTTCAAATCGACCTCTTCCACCTCCTCTCTCTGATGGAAGATTGCATTCTTAACTGCTTCGAGAGCTAATAAGTGGGTAAAGTGAGGAAGACCTCTTGAAAGGGTGATAATGTCCCTTTTGACATCATCGCCCATTGTCATTCCTAATGTTGTCATACCACTATCCAAGATTTCTCCGAGTTCTTCCCGAGACATTCGCGGTAACGCTATCTGTTCCAATGCCCTCGAAATAGAACGATGTTCATCTATCAAATCCAACACTGAGTCGCCGACTCCGATGAGTATCAGGGTTGATCGCAAAGAGTAATCTGAGAGTACTTTGATTGTATCTGCGAGCTGGGCAAGGAACTGCTTATCCTGAACTCTGTCGAGCTCATCTATGATGATAATAACGTCCGTCGGCATTTGAGAGAGAATGAAATGGATGTCGTTTGGCGTTATGACCGTGGCGCTCTCGCGGTCGACTAAATGTTCCATCATCGCCTTCAACTCATCCTTAATAGGAATGTATCCTTTTGCTACAGAACTGAGCTCAATCTGCCGAAAGATGGCTTTCCATAGATCCGAAAAAGTCGTGCCAGAGGAGCAATTAACCTTAACAGTGCACCACTTATCCCCATTGGGCAAGAAATCGTGAAGCACATTCCCAAGCGATGTTTTTCCTACTCCTCTCTCTCCGTACATAATGGCATGTTGCCCCGGACGCGTAATCGTATCGATTACCTTCATCACCTGATCCATTCTTCCGGCAAAAAGAGACCGATCATGTATTGCAGCGCCGGGAGTAAACGCGAAGTTGGCTGCTCCCTGTCTTCGTATATGAACATCGGGGTCCATATGCAACTTATACCATTTCTACTGCAACCTATCCCTATGTAAACTGTGTATAACTGCAATTTCAGGAGCTGGAAGAGTTACTTCTTCACATCCTCGAAAAGCTTGAGGATTTTGTCGCGCATGACGCCATGGACTATGAGCGGGTTGTAGCCGCTGTCGGCGGCCAGGTCTTCGATGCGGTATTTGCGCTGGCGCAGTATCGCCGGATGGTCGTGACGGGCTGAGCCGATGATTATCATTTTTATTCTGGCCTGCATGATAGCCGCCGCGCACATGAGGCACGGCTCGCTCGTGCAGTAGATGATGCAGTCAGAGAGGTCCGTGGTTTGGAGGCCGTGGCAGGCCGCATCTATAGCCTGCATTTCGGCATGCGCCATCACGGTTTTTAGTTTCTTCTCACGGCTTCGCCCACGCGTGATGATGACGTCTTTGTGCACGATGACTGCACCGAAAGGCAGCTCGCCGTCGGCTTTGGCCGCTTCGGCTTCTTCTATCGCTACTCGCATGTAGTCGTCGGCTTCCATCCCTCTATTGTACCGCTTCGGGGTGCTGCGAAGACCAAGCGGAGAGAACTACCGCGGCTGAAACCGATGCATTGAGTGATTCGACACTTGATGATATCGGGATGCGGAGCAATATGTCGCAATGCTCGCGGGTTTTTTGGCGAAGCCCCTCGCCTTCCGAGCCGACGACGAACACCGCAGCTGCATCGAATCTTTCTTTAGGCAATTCGTGATCGCCTTCGCCTGCGAGGCCGTAAATCCAGTAGCCTCGCTTCTTGAGATCCATGATGGTTTGGTTCTCGTTGTTGATGCCGATGAGTGGAATGCTGAAAACAGTGCCCGCAGAAGCCTTGGCAACGACGCCGGTGATGGGTGCTTGATTGTGGCTCGGGATGAGTACTCCCGCGGCACCAAATGCCGCGGCAGAGCGAATGATGGCGCCGACGTTGTACGGGTCGGTGACTTCGTTGAGCATTACCAGAGCCGTCGCAGGCGTTGCCGGAGTGGAAGCGATGAACGCATTGTAGTCCTGAAGAATCCCATTGAGCGCCACGCGTGCCACAGCGCCCTGATGCACGGCGCCTTCGAGTTCTTTGTGCAATAATCCTGGAGTCATTGGCTCGATGCGGACATTGCGCGCCTGTGCGAGCTCAGCCAGAGACTCCATTGCAGAAGGCGCGAGGTAGAGATGCTCGACCCGGTCGGGGTGATTGTTCAGAAGGCTCGCAACAGCGTGCCTGCCGTAGATGATGGAACCTGCCATATAGAGAGTATAGTACAGGTGCCTGTCCCGCTCCACTTTTAGAATGTACATGTAAGTGGAGCGAGGTATACTTATTTCATTAACAAAACTTCTCTAAAACTATGCGAACATCCACAATAGTTTGGATAGTGATTATTCTCCTTGTGCTTATCGGCGGCGGGTACTATTACGAAACGCACATAATGGCGTCCACAGGCGCTCCTGCAGATACTCAGCAGCCCGGCCCCTCCGGCGCCGCAGGTATTAACGGCTCAGCAAATCAAGGCAATCTTGGGCAGTCAGACACGGGTGCGGTACAACAACCCGGCGCTGATGCTGCGGAAAGCACAGTAATAGGCGGCAATGTTGCGCTCGGCGTCGATAAAAGCGATGCGCTCGGTGCTTACCTTATCGCATACAACGGCATGACGGTCTATACCTTTGCCAAGGACAAAACCGGCACCACTACCTGCTACGGACAGTGCGAAGCCAACTGGCCGCCGTACGTCGTAGGTCCTGAAGACAACGTGCAGAACGTAAAACTCGGCGTCACCGGCGACAAGGTCGGCACTATCACCCGCGCCAACGGTTCGCTCCAAGTCACGTACAATGGCTTGCCGCTCTACTTCTTTGCAGGCGACAAAGCTTCCGGCGACACCAAGGGAGAGAATGTGGCAAAGGCGTGGTTCGTTGTTAAACCGTAAGCTTGGACAAACGCGAGAAAAGACCGTAGCATTGGTTTGGTAAAAGACCACAGGGTTGGTTTCGAAAGGAGGTGTTCTTGATGCCTGCTTTTACCCTCCATGCCTTAGCGCGGCTCATTGGAAGAAAAGTCCATCTCAGGGGATATGCGGATTCCCGCACCAGAAAACTACTTGATAAGGGACTGGATCACGTGGGCAAAAAGTTCTGCGAAACAGCAGATACGTTTATTCTGGCTCTCAAGAGCAACGACCGCGAACTCATTGAGTGCGAGGCAGCAAACCTTTTGTATATCTTTGTCGTCATGCTCAAAGTCCGCGGTATTCCGCTGTCTGCCATTATGGCCGAATTGCTAAATCGCACGCGCGAACCGCGTGGCTCGAAGAAGGCCATTCCTTGAGCTCCCGGCTCTTGCCCTGCAGGAGCCGGTTTTTTTATCTTGTGGAAAATCCCTAAGAATTCTCTGGATTCCTCAAATTAGATGCAGTAAAATACCGCTCGGACGGTACAAGTAAGTAAGGCCTGGAGCGTCGCTTTGGGTCTTTTTACTTATGGGTGTGTATGTTTTCAATGCTACAATTTCCAAATGGGCGGCAACGGCGTCGGGCCTATAGTTACGGTGCTGATCTGCATCGCGCTCCTTACGGCGTATTGGTTTTGGGATGCATCTAAGTTCGTCATGGGCAACAAGCTCGACTTTTCACAATCGTCGTACCTGCCGATATACTGCGCCGTCAATCCCGATCGCGCCGGAGACATAGAAGAATCCGCCGCCGCATACTTTTGGAATGGAAATATCCGCATCGACCTCAAGGTCGTGAATTCGACACAGCAGACACTAAGCACGATCTATGCGCATGAAATAGTCGACCCGTCACAGAAAGCATATCTCTGGCGCGATGATAGGCCGGCTGGAACGACCGAAAACAACGTAAGTGACTTTCCGATACTGAGCGGCATATCGCATGCTATCCAATGGTTCTGTTTTCCGTGGATACTTTTTGATTACACGAAATTTACAACGCCAAACGGCATGCAATTTGAGCCGAGTTCATAAACGGAACTGCACCGTTTGCATTTAGACGTCGCAAGCGTAGGATACGCACAGGAGGATTTGGCAATGAGACAACCGCAACTGACGGGATTCGGCGCTTTGCGCCGGATAGCCTACGGCACGGTTGGTGGGTTACTCATCGCCGCGCTGTATACAAATGCTCTAGAACCGAAAGATCCTGGTGACTACATGTTCTGCGGAGCGATCTTCGGAAGTCTCGTAGGATTTGTGACCACATGGAGAAGGGCCCGATGATCTCAGGGGTAATAATCACCTTACTCTTTGGCGGCTTCGTGCTCGCCGCCTATTACGGTTACTGAGCCAGATCAAATCAAGAAGGCGGACCTTTCGGCCCGCCTTTTTCTTTTGTTTAGCAGCAAGAAATCAGTAAGACTTGAGTTGTTTTGCCCTCTCGTGGAAACGGATGCGCTCCAAGGCCTTGGCTTCGATCTGGCGGATGCGCTCACGGGTGACGCCGAACTCGCGGCCCACTTCTTCGAGCGTGTAACAGATGCCGTCTTCGGTCAGACCGTTGCGCATTTCCAATATTTTCCTCTCTTTCGGGGAAAGCTCTTCAAGAATATTGAGCATCTGTTCGCTCAAAATACGGCGCGATGCGTCCTGGTCGGGGCTTGCTATAGACTCATCGGCGATAAATGAGCCCAAGGTCGAGCGTTCGTCGTCGTCCTCGCCCACCGGGCTCTCAAGCGAGACGGTGTCCTGATTTATCTTCTGTATAGTGTAGATTTTGTCGACTTCGAGGCCCATTTCTGCGGCGATTTCTTCCGGAAGCGGGTCGCGGCCGAGGTGCTGCGAGAGTTCGCGAACTTTCTGCTTGTATTTGGCGATGGTCTCTACCATGTGCACCGGGATGCGGATGGTACGCGACTGGTCGGCAAGCGCGCGGGTGATGGCCTGGCGAATCCACCAGGTTGCGTACGTGGAGAATTTGTAACCCTTGGTGTAGTCGAACTTATCTACAGCTTTAAATAGACCGAGATTTCCTTCCTGGATGAGGTCGAGGAGCGTAAGGTCCGGTGAGCGGTTCACGTATTTCTTGGCTATGGATACTACAAGACGAAGGTTGGAACGTGCCAATATAGAGCGAGCTTCCTCGTCACCCGCGATAATGCGCTTTGCCAACTCTTTTTCCTGATGACCGTTGAGAAGCGGATACTGACCTATCTCTCTGAGATACATTTGTACGGAGTCGTAGCCTGCGTCGGAGCGGCGGTTCTGGAGTTTCTTAGAGGCAAGTACCTGGTCGGCGCCGGCATCTTCGAGCATACCGCCGCCTTCAAGCACGTCGATGCCCGCGGTGCTGAATTTCTCATACATTTCCTCAAGCAAATTGACGTCTTCCTCTATAGTCGGGAATTCGCGAAGTATTTCATCGTAAGTGATGTAGCCGCGTTCTTTGCCAAGGCGGATGAGCGCCGAAACCTTGTCCTGCGCTTTTCCTTTCGGTATAAGAGAAGCCTTCGTCGTTGCGCGGCGAGAAAGTTTTACGGCCGGGCGTTTTGCTCGGGCGGAAACGGAATGGCGCTTCGCGGCGTGCGGCACACGGCGGACAGGTCGCTTCTTTGAAGTTTTTTTCATTTTCTTTTTCATTTTCTTTGATACCATGTGAAGTGAGTATGAAGTTCCTTGTCTACATATAAGGACAAGACGTATAACGGGGACTTCCCTTTCAGGAAGCCTCCTGTACTAAGTCTTACCTCCCGGAGGGAAAGTTTATTTCATTAAAAAGCCCTCAAGGGAAGACGGCGGTATTCTACTCTATTTTTAGGAGATTCGCAATCCTACCTGTTAATAACTTTGACTGCTCGAGGAGCTTTTCGCTCTCCGAAGTAAGCCCGCGGCTTTCGGCAATTCTCAGTGCAGCGGTGACTTCCGCAAGCTCGGAACTCAGGCGCTCTCGCGCAAGCACGCGCGTGAGGTGCCGAAAGTCCTCGCGCGGCGAGCGGTCCGCTCCATAAAGCCGCTCCGCGGAGAATCGCAGATGTTCCTGCTCCGACTCAGGCAGCGCTCTTAGCGCGCCGAATGCTTCGACGCCAATCGCTTCTATAAGTCCGCTCTCAAGTTCTTTCACATCGATTTTCGTCTTGGGCAACGACTCCTGCCACACCAGTATCGCGTACGCATTTTTTGCGCGGAACGACTCTTTTATCTCGCGCGCCTCTTCTTTGTCCGCTTCGCGCGCTGGCGCCGTGGGCAGTTTGGCAAGAGCATCCTCGACCGCCGCTTGCGAGACGCCAAGGCGCTTGGAAATTTCCCGTATTGATTGCTCACGCGCTATCGGGGACTGGATATCAGAGAGGAACGGGAGCACCACCGCTTCTACGTTGCGCCTGAAAGTGTCAGAATTCTTCGCATGCGCTTCAAGCACGTCGAGAAGAAAGATAATGATGTCTTTTGCGTTCTTTATCGTTTCTTTCCAATACTCCGCCCCTTTTTCTTTTATCAGGTCTGCCGGGTCGAGTTCGTCGGGCAATTGCACGACTTTGACGTTGAGACTGCAGGTGAGCGCCGCACGCGCGGCACGCCCTGCCGCTTTTATTCCCGCTTCATCCGGGTCGAGCGCGAGAATGATGTTCTCCGTCATCCTTTTTACGAGTGCGGCATGCTCTGCGGTAAATGCCGTGCCGGAAACAGCGACGGCATTGGTCCAGCCCGCCTGATGCGAGGCAAGCAGGTCCATTTGCCCTTCTACCAGAAGCGCGCAGTTAAGCTTTCGCATACTCATTTTGGCTTTGTCGAAACCATAGAGAATGCGGGATTTATGGAAAAGCGTCGTTTCCGGACTATTGAGATATTTCGGCGCCTCGGGGGAAGCGTCTTCGCCAAAAATGCGGCCGGAAAATCCGATAACTCGTCCGGCACTGTCAGCGATAGGAAACATGATGCGATTGCGGAATTTATCAGAAAGCTGCCCGCGCTCGTTTTTCTTCGCCAGCCCAACATCGATGAGCTGTTTGTCCGTAAAACCTTTCTTTTTAAGATAGTCGGAAGCTGCTGACCAGTCTTTTCCTGCCCAACCTACGCGGAACGCCGCGATAGTCGCGTCTTCTATGCCGCGATCATTGAGATATTTTCTCGCACCGTCAGTAAGTTGTTTTTGATAATAAAGCGTCGCTGTTTCCAGAAGAGAAAATAATTTGTCTCGTTCATCCTGTGCACCTTTTTCCGAGCGCGAGTATACGAGCGGCACGCCAGCTTTTTCTGCCAAGACTTTCAACGCACCTTTGAAATCAAGCCCTTCTATGGCTTCGACAAAGCTGAATATGTCGCCGCCAACGCCGCAGCCGAAGCAATGATATGTACCACGGTCTTGGGAAACAAAAAAGCTCGGCGTGCGTTCCGCATGGAACGGACATCGTGCACGAAGCGAACCGCCCGAGCGCTCGAGCTTTACGTAGCCGCTTACGACATCCACTATGCTAAGCCTGTCTTTTATTTGCTGCACTGTATCGGCCATGGGGTCATTATGCGCCTGCTTCCTGAAGAAAACAAAGAAGGCGGGGATCCCCGCCCTCTTATGGGTTTGGCATTCGCATGTCCTACAGAGATATCCGCGAAGCATTGGAGAGCCCTTGCGAAGCTCACTCTGCAAGAATGCTTCCATATCCATATAAGATTGCTTGCTGCAATATTTTGCGATAAGGTGCTGTCAGCGAAAGGAGGCGCTCACCTATGGCCACTGTAAGCCTGCGTAGAGCTATCAAACGCGATCCCGTGCTACTCGGTCTGCTTATGTTTTCGATCGGCATTATCCTCATGGCGCTCGGTCTGGTGGTAAACCATAAGACGCACTCCGGCGTAGGCGGCCTAATAGTTGTCGTCGGTCTGATCACTTTGGTGATGGGCTGCGCATTCGCCGCCTCGGAAAAACCTTGGCGTCAAAAACGTCGATAGATACGAGAACCGCTGACCCAAGGTCAGCGGTTCTTTCTTCTAGAAACAACAAGCCGCTCTTTCGAGCGGTTTTTGTTGTTTGCCCGTTTTTAATTTGAATTACTCCGTTGCGACAGGCTGTTCAGGCGTGAGCGCCGCGATCGCAGCATCTTGTTTCTTGAGATCGGCTTCGAGTTCCGAGATCATCGCGCTCTTCTTCGAGCCATTGAAACCGGTACCTGCCGGGATCAAACGACCGATGATGACGTTTTCCTTGAGGCCAACAAGTCGGTCGACTGCACCGGAAACCGCTGCTTCTGCGAGTTTGCGCGGGGTGTTCTGGAATGAGATCGCCGAGAGAAACGATGCACGAGTGAGCGAGACTTCGGTGATGCCGAGGAGAAGGCCTTTGCCTTTGGCCGGTTCCTTGCCTGCTTCTTTCATCTCGTTGTTTACGCGTTCGAATTCGAAGTCTGCGATGATGTCGCCTACCGAGAAAGTAGTATCGCCCGCGCTCGTGATGGAGACGCGACTGAACATCTGCTTCACGATGACTTCGAGGTGCTTGCGAGCAGTGGAAACACCCTGCAATTCGTAGATGCGGGTGATCTCAGCGATGATGTACTCCTGGGAGCGCTCTTTGCCTACGAGAAGGAAGAGCTCGTCGAGATCGGCGGAACCGTCCGTAAGGAAGTCACCTTTTTGTACCGAGTCGCCCTGCTTCACGAGAAGCGTGCGGGCTGCCGGTACACGGTACTCGACGTCGCGTTTGGCGGTTTTGCCTTCGGCCATTATTTTCAAGACTATTTCCTGGCCGTCGCGCTCGAGCGAATCGATGACGCCGTTTACGCGAGCGAGGAGTGCCGGAGCTTTCGGCATGCGGATTTCGAATACTTCTTCTACGCGCGGGAGTCCCATGGTGATGTCACCGCCTGCGGTCGCAACACCGC
>Ga0070680_100004252_pt1 | contig 10751 bp, 9 predicted proteins | sample KBSC73BmetaG_FD_64672 | JGI IMG/M metagenome (GOLD analysis project Ga0070680, IMG submission 64672) | Corn rhizosphere microbial communities from Kellogg Biological Station, Michigan, USA - KBS C7-3B metaG | ecosystem: Host-associated > Plants > Roots > Rhizosphere | place: USA: Michigan... | reverse complement strand
GCGTGCGGCCGGGTGGCGTCGGCTCCGCCCGCATCATACAATGGACGCTGACCCGGCCCGGGTCGATACAGTCACCCACCTCTCCACCGGGCATATCATAATGAAGGCCCCACTCATCCGCTCCGCAGCGACTCGGACTGCGCTCGGCCTCGCTCTGGCGACGTCCGTTCGCGCACTCGCCGCACAGACCCCGTCTACCTCGCCCGAAGGCGCGAGCTGGATGCGCTACCCCGCCATCTCCCCGGACGGCAAGACCATCGTCTTCAGTTACAAGGGAGATCTCTACCGAGTTCCATCCACCGGTGGACAGGCCCTGCCGCTCACGACTCATCCCGCGCACGACTTCATGCCGGTGTGGAGTCACGACGGCCGGCAGATCGCGTTCGCCTCCGATCGCCATGGCAACTTCGACATCTACGTCATGCCCGCGACCGGCGGCGAGCCTCGACGCCTCACCTTCCACTCCGCGGCCGAGTATCCGTACGCGTTCACGCCCGATGACAAGAACATCATCTTCGGTGCGGCGCGACAGGACGCCGCCTCGAACCGCCAGTTCCCAACAGGATCGCAGCCCGAGCTCTATCAGGTCGCCGCAGCCGGCGGACGTCCGATTCAACTGCTGACCACGCCCGCTGAGAACGTGCAGGCCAGCAAGAATGGGCAGTTTCTGATCTATGAAGACAAGAAAGGTCAGGAGAATCAGTGGAGAAAGCACCACGTTTCCGCGATCGCCCGCGACATCTGGATCTACGACCGCAAGACTGGCGGCCATCGCAGGATCACGACGTTCGCCGGCGAGGATCGCAATCCCGTCTTCACCGACGACGATCGCGCGATCTACTACCTGAGCGAAGAGAGCGGTTCATTCAATGTCCATAAAGTCTCATTGAGCGGCGGCAAGTCGACACAGCTCACGTCGTTCAAGCAGGTGCCCGTTCGATTTCTCTCGCTGGCCCAGAACGGCATGCTGTGCTTCGGCTTCGATGGACAGATCTACATGATGACGCCGGGCGCGTCGCCCAAGCGACTCGAGATCGCGATCACCACCGACGACAAAGCGAATCGCGAGCGCATCATGGCCGTGAACAACGGGGCGCAGGGACTCGCGGTGTCGCCCAATGGAAAGGAAGTCGCGTTCACGTTCCGCGGCGACGTGTTCGTTGCCGGAGTGGACGGCGGCGCGACGAAGCGCATCACGAGCACGCCGGAAACCGAATCGAGCGTCTCCTTCTCGCCCGACGGCAAGTCGCTCGTGTACGCCTCGGAGCGCAGCGGCAAGTGGGCGATCTACGAAGCGAAGCGTCTGCGCGATGCCGAACCGTATTTCTATGCGTCGACGGTCGTGAAGGAGACGCCGCTCGTCGACGACACGCACCAGAACACGCAGCCCGTGTTCTCGCCCGACGGCAAAGAGGTCGCCTATATCGAGGATCGCAACAATCTGCGCGTGTTGAATCTCGCGACGAAGCAGACGCGCACGCTACTCACCGACGAGGAGATCTTCGGCGACAACCATCGCTTCGAGTGGAGTCCCGACAGCAAGTGGATCCTCTTCGATCTCGACGTGCCGGGCATCGCGCCCGGCGAAGTGGGCCTCGTTCGCGCCGACGGAACCGGCAAGGTCGTCAACCTCACCGAGAGTGGATTCAACGACGCGCGAGGCAAATGGATCCTTGGCGGGAAGGCGATGTTGTGGTTCTCCAATCGCGATGGACTGAAGTCGGTCGCGCAGAGCGGCGGCGCCCAGCAGGACGTCTACGCGATGTTCTTCGATCGCGACGCGTGGGAGCGATTCAACCTCACCAAGGACGAAGCGGCGCTCGCGAAGGAAGCGGACGAGAAGCTCGCCAAGGCAAACGGGGATTCGACGAAGAAGCCCGACACAACGTCCGCCGCCACACCGAAGAAGCCGCTCATCCTGGACCTCGACGGCATCGAAGACCGCAAGGCTCGACTCACCATTCATTCCTCCTCCCTCGGCGACGCGCTCGTGAGCAAGGACGGCGAGATGCTCTACTATCTCGCGCGCTTCGAGAAGGGGATGAATCTCTGGTCGACGAATCTCCGCACGAAGGAGACGAAGATGATCCTGCCGCTCAACGCCAACGACGGCAGCATGGCGTGGGACAACGGCCAGAAGAACATCTTTCTCCTCGCTGATGGGGCGATCTCCAAGATCGACCTGTCGTCCGCAAATCCGAAGCAGGACAAGATCGCCTTGAGCGGCGAGGAAGCGCTCGACGTCGATGCCGAGCGGGCGGCAATGTTCGATCACGTGTGGCGCCGGACGCGGGATACCTTCTACTCGCATGGTTATCACGGCATCGACTGGCAGGGCATTCGCCCGATCTACGCGAAGTATCTCCCGCACATCGGTGACAATTACGATTTTGCTGAAATGCTCGCCGAGATGTTAGGTGAGCTGAACATCAGCCATTCGGGGGCGACGTTCAATCAATCGCAGCCCGCCGACGACGCGACCGCATCACTTGGCGTCTTCCTCGATCAGACGTACCTCGGCGCCGGCGTGAAGGTCGACGAGGTGGTGCGGGATGGACCGCTCGATCGCATAGGCGCGAACGTGCACGCCGGGTCGATCATCGAGGCGATCGACGGGAACCCGATCTCGCCCGACCGGGACATTGCTGAATTCCTGAATCGCAAGGCGGGAAAGAACGTGTTGCTGACCGTGACCAACGGCGGCGCGCCGATCGAGGTCGTCGCGAAGCCGATCACGCCCGGTGAGGACAACCGGCTGCTGTACAACCGCTGGGTCAGACGCAACCAGGACGAGGTCGACAAGGCGAGCAACGGCCAGCTCGGCTACGTGCACATTCCGGGAATGAACGACGGCGCGTATCGCTCGACCTTCGAGGACATCATGGGCAAGTATGCGACGCGGAAGGGAGTAGTGGTCGACACGCGCTTCAATGGCGGCGGCGATCTGGTCGCGGATCTCGCCATGTTCCTGAGCGGCAAGCGGTTCTTCGACTACACGACGGACACGCGGAGCACGGGCTTCGAGCCGAACTTCCGCTGGACGAAGCCGACGGTCGCGATGGCGAACGAGGCGAACTACAGCGACGGCCACTGCTTCGCGTACACATACAAGGCACAGAAGATCGGGCCGCTGGTCGGGATGCCGACGCCCGGCACGTGTACGTTCGCGGGCTGGGAATCGCTTCAAGATGGCATTCGCTGGGGGGTGCCGGGTGTCGGTGTGAAGGACGCGACCACCGGCAAGTATTTAGAGAACTCGCAGACCGAGCCCGACATCAAGGTCATGAACGAGTACAACGTCGTGAGCAAGGGCCGCGATCAGCAGCTCGAGGCGGCGATCGCGGCGTTGATGAAGCTCGTGGAGGGTGGTGGGACGGTGACGCCGCATCAGTAGTCGTGTCATGCTTCGCTACGCTCAGGATGACCACTGAGCGCGATCAGCCGCATGGCCAACGACCTCGGTCACCCACGGTACGGCGTGGCGGAAGCTTCCACTGAGATGTTCGGATAGCCGTTCATCGCGAGCAGCATGCGAATGCTCTCGACGTTCGCGGCGCGATTCGGGCTCGGGCCCACCGTCACGCCGGCGATCGGAATGGTCTGACCGCCGCCGCTCAGCTCCTTCAGGCTGTAGTAGGGCATCACCATCCCGCGACCGACGCGGAAGCGCGGCTTCACTGGACAATTCGGCGGCGGCGTGAAGATCAGCCGGCATTCGTCCTCGGACGTGAAATCCGCATTCTTGAATGTGGGAACGAAGAAGTCGATCGCGTCCGCCGCGTGACTCGCGCACGCCTCGATGCTCAGGGAGGGATCGTACGCCATGTTCACCGCGGTCTCGAGCAGCGAACGTTGCGTCCGCGGATCGTAGAAGGCCTTCCACAGCCGCATGCTTCCACCATGCGGCGAATCCGGGCCGGTCACGCGATCGAAGAGGCGAGGTTGAACACGGATGCTGACACCCGTCCCGTTCGCGCCGTAGCCGCGCCACTGGCTCAGCAGGTTGTCCATCTTGCAGAAGCACGCGATGTACACGCCCTGCGCCGGCGGTTCTCGCAGGAAGAGCGCGATGAGATCGAGGTAGGCCGCGCGCGCCGGATCGGTCGTCTGCTCGCGCGCGGTCGCAACGACCGCATGTGCAAGCGCGTAGCCGTGGGTCAGCTCCTGCTCGTCATTCGAGAATCGTGAATGCGTGAGCCAGAGGTCGTTCGCCGTGAGAATCCCGATCAGGCCAGCGAGGTCCGTGTAGTGGAACAACGACGCGTCGGGCGGCATGCCGAAGATCCAATCCTCGGCATAGGACCCGACCAGCATGAGAAAGTTGTTGACCCACGAGATGTCGATCGCCGGGCGTGTCGGCGGCGGCACCAGGCCTGGGGGGGCGGGAGCAACCATGGCCGTACACCTCTGACGGAGGTAGTTGCGAAAGCGTAGCGGCGTCCATTAAGTGGTGTTCGCCGCAGCCGCGCAAGATCCGTCCCCTGGACGTAAGCTTGGGTCCCGACGCTGACGCGGCGATCTTCCTCGCTGAAACACCCACTCGAGTCCTATCTCATGTTGCCTCGGCCATCGCGTTCACTGCGTCTCGCCGGCGCCCTCGCGCTCCTCTCACTCGCGACGCCCGGCCGCGCCCAGCAGCGCGGCAACGTCGTCCCCGGCGTCGAGGTCCTGCTCTCCGACTCGCTGCACCTCGTGCGCGGCAAGCGCGTGGGATTGCTGACGAATCACTCCGGGCGCGATCGCAACGGCACGAGCACGATCGATCTGCTGTTTCATGCGCCGGGCGTGAAGCTCACCGCGCTGTTTGGTCCCGAGCACGGCATTCGCGGCGAAGCCAAGGCCGGCGAGCAGGTCGAGTCGAGCGTCGATCCGGCGACCGGCGTGCCGGTGTATTCGTTGTATGGTGCCGTGCACGTGCCGACGCCCGAGATGCTCGCCAACATCGACGTCCTGGTGTACGACATCCAGGATGTTGGCGCACGCGTCTACACCTTCGAGTGGACGCTCGCGAACGCGGCCGCGGCCGCGCACAAGCCCGTCATCATTCTCGATCGCCCGGATCCGATCCGCGCGGATCGGTTCGAGGGCAACATCCTCGACACGAAGTTCGCTTCGCTCGTCGGCCAGCATCCGGTCGTGTTGCGCTACGGCCTGACGCCGGGTGAGCTCATGCGCTTCCTCGTCGGCCAGCACGTGCTGGATGCCGACGTGCACGTCGTGCCGATGAAAAACTATCGGCGGTCGATGTGGTTCGATGAGACAGGAATTCCGTGGGTGAATCCATCGCCGAACCTTCGCTCGGTCGACGCAGAACTGCTCTATCCGGGCACAGTTGTCTTCGAGGGCACGAATGCGACGGAAGGCCGCGGCACCGAAGCACCCTTCACGCTCATTGGCGCATCATGGATGACGGATGCCGCGACGATCGCGTCAGACTTGAACGGCATGCACCTCGCCGGCGTGCGGTTCGACACGACCACACGGACGATCGAGAAGGGCTACAAGTTCGGCGGGGAGACGATCCCCATGCTGCACGTCGTCGTCACGGACCGCAACGCCGTGCGACCGGTCGACGTCGGTGTGCGAATGCTGCGCGCGATCTATGCGCGTCATCCGAAAGACTTTCAGTGGAGAGTCGCGTCGATCGATCACCTCGCCGGCACGGATCGCCTTCGTGCGGCGGTGGAGCAGGGAACCGTAGACGCGCTATTGAAGGACTGGAATACAGACGCCGAGAAGTTCACACAGCAGGTACAACCCTACCTGATCTACCGCTGACAGAAGCCCCGAGCTCAGCAGCCGTCGTGCTGAGGGAGCACTTGGGACCGCAAACGTGGATTTGAACGGGACTTCCTTCGGCATCGATCGTCCCTGCAGTTCTGGTTTCCGCAGTTTTCGGCGGCCCGAACTCACATCGTCATATCCACCATACCAATCGAGATCGACGGCGAATCACTCGCGACCTGAATGGCGATGACCCCGCGCTCGCCGCGATGCACTCGCACGCGCACATCCGAGCTCCGGTCCGACTCCCGCCGCACATACCCGGCCTCGAGCAGCCGCTCGAGATCGAGCCGGAACTTCCCCACGAGCTGCTGCCGATCGCGGCTCGTGGCTTTCCAGTACAGCTCGAGATAGAGCGGCGACTCGTCCAGCGAGACAACGCCCTGATACTGCTGCTGATTGTCGTCGCGGATCACCCAGTGGCGCGGGTGCACTCCCGTTGGAATCTCCTCGACGCGCTGCACGAACTCGTGCTCGAGCGGATACGTGAAGACCATGGCGTTACGCGCTCACCAGTTCTCCGCCCCAGGACGCCGGATCAGAATCCGCCACCGTCTGCGAGAACGTCCAGCGATGTCCGCCGACGTCGTCCGCCGAATACTGCCGCTCGCCGAATGAATAGGTCTCCGGACGAGTCACGATGGTCGCGCCCGCCCGCTCCGCGCGGGCGGCATGCGCATCCGCATCCAGCACGCGGACCATCACCGAATGGCCATTCGGAGTGCCCACGTTCTTCGGCTCGGCGACGACGACGCTTCCTCCATCCACATTGAGCTGAATGCGATGATTCGCGATGCGAAGGCGCTCGGTGAATCCGAACGCATCGCACAGCCACTGCGCGGCCGCGGTGACATCCGCGTATTCGAGAACTGGAATGACGACGCCAGCCGGCATCGACCGGTTCGACGGAAACGTCGTCGAGTCACTCGGCACTTGCTTCCTCCATCCTCACGACGGCCATGAATTCCGCATGCTCACCCATTGGCAGCATCATCGGCGCATGGAAATGCGGCGGCCGCACCGGGTTGCGCGCACGCGCGCGCGCCTCGGCGTCCGCGTACCGCAGCTTGTTCCCGCGAACGGTCTGTAGCGCTTCGAGAAAGTATTCGGTGATCGGCAAGGTGCGCGCGCCTTTCGCGCGATCGAACGCGTAGAGAATCTTGCCGTCCTCGACGACGCGCTTCAGATCGGCACCGGAGAGATCCGCGGTCACGCTCGAGAGTTGCTCGAGGTCAACCGGCCCCATCGACGCGGGCAGCTTTGCGCACGGATCGCCCAGCAGCGCCATCCGCGCGCTCTCGTCGGGAAGGCGCGTCTCGAGCCACAGCTCGATGCGGCCCGAACGCACGAGCGCGGGCGGCAGACTCCCGACGTCCATCGCCGTCATCATGAGACACACGCCGCCCGCGCTCTCACTTTCCAACCCATCGAGCATGGTGAGCAGATAGCGATAGAGGCCGGGATCCTGGCCCTCGAAGATCACGTCGCTGTCATCGATGAACACGACCGATGGCGCATTCCGCATCGCCGCGTCGAATACGCCGTGCAACTGTTGATAAAACATCGGCGTGCCCGCGATCACCGTTCCGTCGACCAGAAAGAACTTTCCCCGCAACCGATGCGCGAGCGCTCGGCCGATCGTTGTCTTGCCTGTTCCCGGAGGTCCAGCGAGAAGCACGCCGCGCTTTGGTCTGAGCGACAGCTCCGCGGCGAGCTCGCCGTGCTCGAGCGGAAGAATGACGTTCGCCTCGAGCGCGCACAGCACATCGTCGAGCCCGCGCAGATCCTCGAGCTTCACCGTCTGCACTTCGCCAAGGTCGACATTGCTGATGAGTTGGGCGGACCGGAGGTAGTCGATGAAGACGTCAGTCGCGTTCGCCGTACCGTCACTCTCGAGGCGCTGACGAATGCCGTCCGAGGCGCGGCGCAGTTGCGCCGCGGTCATCCGCCGAGCGAACCGATGCACCTTCGGAAAATCCAGCGCCGCGACGTGCTCGGGAGCGAGATACGCCGACACGACCGCGCGATAGTCATCGACCTCGAGGTCCTTGATCGAAACGCGCTCGGCGAGAGACGCGATGGATTCGAACGCCCCAATGGTCGAGACGACAACCGTGCGACGGGTCGCTTTCGCCTGGTCGGACAGCGACTTGATCGCAAGCTGGACGAGGCTGCCGCGCGGGTACATGTGACAGCCTTCGATGACTCGCAGCACCAGGTTGAGATCGTCGATGAACACGATCTGGTCCTCGGCGAGCGCACGCGACGCGAGATCGTAGACCGAATCCTCGACGGCGAGCGGATGACGAGTCGAGATGGCGCTCTGCAAATCGGCTGCGCCGAGCCAGCGTCCGCCGAGCTTCCGTTGCGCAGCGCGAAGGACGGTCGTGCGCCCGTTGCCCGGGGTGGCGATCAACGCGACCACCTTTCCGGGCTTCACCGCTTCAAGGAGCGCGTCGAGCGCGCGCTGTTGCGCCGGCGCCAATGAGTCCAGTTGCTGCGTCACGAGTCGTCACCTCTCGCGGAGAGTGAGCCTTCGATTTCGCGTTGCCGTCAGGCCGTCCTGCGTACCACCGTCATCAACGTCGCGGTCATCACGACGTCCTCATTCACGCGGGCTGCGCCGCGCGTTCGACAGATGCCGCGTCGCCACTGAGCGAGCTCCACGTCGAGACGAAGTGTGTCTCCTGCGCGCGGCCTTCTACGAATTCTCACACGGTCCGCGCCCATGAAGTATGCAACCGCCCCGTCCGGCGCACCCATGAGATCCGGAAGCAGCACGCCACTCGCCTGTGCCAGCGCCTCGAGGACGAGACTGAACGGCATCTCCGGGTCAGCGCGTCCGTCGACCCACCAGTCGCCGCCCGACAATCTCTTGTACGCAACGACCAGCCGTCCGGGTTCGATTACCTCTGCGCGATCGATGAGCAAGAAGGGATAGCGATGCGGAAGCAGTGTCTCGAGCGCGGCCGAATCGTAAACGCGGAGGTCCATGTCGAACAGTACCGCGCAGGCGTCGACGACCGCCACCGGTCACGGGATCGCGCGAACGATCTTTACCGTTGTCGCAAGTTGACCGACGTGGCGTTGTGTATGCTCGGCTGCATGAAACAGCAGGCCGATCACCGTCGACGACAGCTTGGCGCGTCCGACGAAACGCGACTCGGTGAGCGTAGACTCTGGCGTCGACGCAACTTGCGTCAACGCGCCATCGACGGCCGCGTCGAAGTCGGCCGCGAGCTCATCAGCGGCGAATCGCGCATCGGCATTGTCCTCCTCGCGCAGGTTCGCGAGCTGCGCCAGCGTCAGCGTCTCGCCGCGCGCGTACGTGAGCAGTCGATCCAGGCTGCCGATCGCATGACGAATATGATATCCCGCCGACGCAGCGCCGCCGACTCGCCGCCTCAATTGCTCGGCGGAGAGATCGGCGAGCACGCGTTGGACTTCTTCGCGGCACTGAAGAAGGCTGTGCGCCACCGGCTGCAGGAGCGGCGGGATGTCCTGAAGCGGACCGCGAAGCCAGACTTCCGGCGGCGTCACGTGAGATCAGCCCCCGTGCTTGAAGTACTGCACGGCTTTCTCGTGCTTTTCCGCGGCCGCGCGCGACTTGAACGTGCCGAGGTTGCGACGTTTTCCCGTCTTCGGATTCTTCTTGCGCGAGTACAAGCGATACTGGCCGTCTTTGAGTTTGCGAATCACCTGGACCTCCGTGGTTTTCGACGCTCATCAGTTCGCTGGGCGTCGCTTGGGTGCCATCGTCCAGATTGTTCTTGAAAGAAGCCGGCCACACGGACGGCAGGCAAGCAAGTCCTTGCGCCGGACGAGTCCGCGCGGCAGCGTAACGGGTCTCCCCCAGGTCCCCTACCATGGATCGACGAGATCTTCTTCGCGCGTTCGGCTCCGCGACGGCGCTGGCGCTCCTGCCTACCGATACGATTGCTGCCTGGTCGCGCGTCGCGGCCGGTTTTCGTCCGACTGACGGACTGACCGACGCGCAGCTCGCGCTCGTCGGCGCGATCGCCGACACGATTCTGCCGCGCACCGACACACCGAGCGCGACCGACGTCGGTGTTCCGGCGTTCGTGAACGTCGTCGTTGCCGAGAATCACACGGATGCCGATCGCGCGGCGTTTCTCGCCGGACTCGACGCGATCGACGCGCATTCGAGCACGAATGCCGGCGCGTCCTTCATGCAGCTCTCCCCCGATGCGCGTGGTCGCGAGATCGAGGCGATCGAGTCGTCGAAGGATCGTCGGGGCGATCCCGCGCGAACATACTGGCGACTCAAAGGCCTCGTGCTGCACGGCTACTTCACGAGCGAGCGCGTGATGAAGGACGTGCTTCACATCGAGGTGATGCCCGGGCGCTTCGACGGCTCGGCGCCGATGAAGATCGAGCGCGCACATCCCGCCGGGAGCGGTCGCCATGCCTGAGCGTACCCACTACGACGCGATCGTCGTCGGATCCGGCATCAGCGGCGGCTGGGCGGCGAAGGAGCTCACCGAGCATGGTCTCGAGACGCTGGTGCTCGAGGCCGGCGGACCTGTCGACCCGCAGCACGACTACGTGGAGCACGTGCAGCCGTGGCAGATGCACTTCCGCGGACTCGGCGATCGCAAGGAATTGGAGCGCGACCATCCGGTTCAGCGCGGCTGCTACGCCTGTGATGAAGTCGGGCAGAAGTTCTTCGTGAACGACAACGAGAATCCATACACGAATCCCGACGACGCGCCGTTCAAGTGGTTCCGCGGACGTCACGTGGGCGGACGGTCGATCACGTGGGGACGCCAGGTCTATCGCTGGAGCGATCTGGATTTCGAGGCGAACGCGAAGGACGGCCATGGCAACGATTGGCCGATTCGTTATCGCGACATCGCGCCCTGGTACAGCCTCGTCGAGCGATTCATCGGCATCACGGGCGCGAACGAAGGCCTATCACAACTTCCTGATGGCGAGTTCCTACCGCC
>Ga0070680_100004251_pt1 | contig 10752 bp, 9 predicted proteins | sample KBSC73BmetaG_FD_64672 | JGI IMG/M metagenome (GOLD analysis project Ga0070680, IMG submission 64672) | Corn rhizosphere microbial communities from Kellogg Biological Station, Michigan, USA - KBS C7-3B metaG | ecosystem: Host-associated > Plants > Roots > Rhizosphere | place: USA: Michigan... | reverse complement strand
CTCGTCGGGCTGAGCGGCCAACTTACCGATCGAGCGGTGGGAGGACAAGATGACCGATTCGCCGGCCGCCCACCGAGAAGACGTTCAGATCAGCCGATCGATCGCGGCGAGAATGACGGCGTCCTCGCGCCGCTGACTCGGCACCGCTTCGACGTGCTCCCAGCGAATGATGCCGTCGCGGTCGATGAGGAAATACGCACGATTGGCGAAGAACGGCTCCTCGAGCAGCACGCCGTAGAGGCGCGAAACCTCGCGTTTGAAATCGCTCAACAAGTCGACGTGCATGCCGTGCTTCGCCTTGTACTCCTTGAGCGAATACGTCGAGTCGACGCTGATCGGCAGCACCGTGACGCCGCGCTCGGCGAACTGATCGTGATCGTCGCGCATCTCGCACAGCTCGGCGGTGCAGGTGCCGGAGAACGCGAGCGGGAAGAACGCGATGAGGACGGGTTTGCCGCGCAGCCCGGAGAGCGTGACTTTCTCGCCGGAGGTCGAGGGCAAGGTGAAGTCGGGCGCCTGCTGCCCGACGGCGGGAACGTCCTGTAGCGCGGTCACGGTCATCGGTGTGTGCCTGGAGATCGGAGTGGAGCGGACCGGGATCGAACCGGTGACCCCCTGCTTGCAAAGCAGGTGCTCTCCCAACTGAGCTACCGCCCCGTCTTCGTGATGCGCCTTGCGGCGCTCCGCAAATCTAGCCGAGCCGTGCAACCGGTGGAACGGGTTGTGAACAGAGCAACCCATGCACGCCAACCGGAGTTCACCCGTGGAGACGACCGCAACCGGCGCGACGGCGCACATCACCGTCCGTTGCCAATTCTGTGAGACGTGGAATCGCGTGGACGCCGCACGCGCGAGCGATCGGCCGAAGTGCGGAAAGTGCGGCAAGCCAATGCTCCTCGATCGCCCGCTGCACCTGAACGACGACACGTTCGCGCGCACGATCGCCGGCAGCGACGTGCCCGTGCTCGTCGACTTCTACGCCGACTGGTGTGGGCCGTGCAAGATGATGGCGCCGTCGATCGACGAGCTGGCGCGCGAGCACCAGGGCACCGCGCTCGTCGCCAAGCTCGACACTGATCGCGCGCAACGCACCGCGGCCGGCTTCGGCATTCGCGGCATTCCGACGACGATTCTGTTCAAGGGCGGGCGCGAAGTCGCGCGACAGACGGGGGCAGTACCGAAAGCCGCGCTCGAACAGATGCTCGAGCGCGGCTGAGGTCCTACTCGTGGGCCGGGAGCGGCTCCATCGTTTCCGGATCCACCGGTACCTGGATCTCGTCCCGATACGGCGACGACTGCAGCGTCACGCGCATGCGCGGGAAGGCGTTCATGAACATGTTGTAACACCAGCCCCACGCGCCGATGTACAGCAGCGTCACGCCGACTTCCCAGAAGCCGAGCGGCAGGTTCGGCACCACACCGTAGGCCGACGGATACATCTCGATGTAGCGCATCAGCCACATGCCGATCAGGCTGCAGAACGCGAACAGCAGCAGCCAGAACGGACGGACCTTCGTCGCGCGCGACAGGAGTCCGAAGAACGGCGCCACGAAGATCAGAATGACGGAGATCACCGTCACCCACTTCCATGGCGAGATGAGACGCAGATGGAAGAACCAGGTCTCGTCCCCCATGTTGCCGTACCAGATGACGAGGTACTGGCCGAACGTCAGATAGCCCCAGAACGCGGTGAAGGCGAAGCAGAGCTTTCCAATATCGTGATAATGGCTTTCCTGGATCAGTCCGTCGGCGCCGTTGAGGAATGAATTCCAGACGTGAATCAGCACCGCGAACAGCATCAGGGCACACAGCCACGCGCCCATGAAGAACCACCAGCTGTACAGCGTGCTCTGGAAGTGCAGCGTGAGTCCCATCGAGAGGTCCCACGCCAGCACGGACCAGCCGAGGCCGAACAGGAGGATGGACGCCGCCGCGATCTTGCCCTGCACGGAATGCGTCGAATGGATTTCGCGGCGCTCGTCGCGGAATCCGTTGCGCATGCGCGCCCGAATGCCCGCCGCCCACCGCGCGCCCGCTTCAGGAATCCGGCCGACGTCGAGCCGGACGGAGAGGTACACGAACCAGATCGCGAGCGCGACCATCAGGCCGAAGATCCCGATGTCGCGAATCGACAGGAACGCCGCGTTGTAGTACTCCGCCTTCTCGACCGACGGATACGCTTCGTGCGTCCACGGGAACACGTAGTACTTGCCGGCGAACAGTGTCAGGAGCAGGAAGATGAACGCCACCGGCAGAAACGCGACGTAGCCCTCCATGAACCGGATCACGGCGCGCGACCACCGCGCGGTCGTGATTCGCTGCACGGCCACGAACACCGCACCGGCCTGCGACAATCCCGCCCAGAACAGCCAGTTCGCGTGCCACGCGCGCCACACCCGATCCGGCGCGACGAACAGTCCGATGACGAACACCACGACACCGATGGCGAACAATACGATCATCGACGTCGTGAACGACTTTGGAATTTCCCTGTTCGACGCCGCGAGCACCTCGCTCGACGACGGAACGCGCGGGGGATTGAGACTCACGGCTGGCGCTCCGGCTGATTCGTCGGGTGATAGTACGGCACGGGCCGCGTCGGACCTTCCTGCGTCGCGGCGGGCACGTACGGTCCGGTCTCACCGGGGAACCCGTGACTCGTATCCGCGGCGATCGTGCTCTTGCCCTGCAACGTGCGCAGATAGTTGATGATGTCCCACCGGTCCGGCTCTTCGATCCGGTTGTACGACGGCATCAGGCCGCGGCCGTTCCGGATCATGCCGAAGATGTATCCGTCGGTGTACTGCGTTGCGGCGAGACTGCCCGCCCCGATGTTCATGCCGACCATGCCATACTTCGTGGCCGGGCCATTGCCCTGCCCCAGCGGTCCATGGCAGACGGCACAGTTGATCTGGTAGTTGATCCGGCCGCGATTCACCGACGCGGAATCCGCCGGAATCGGATTCGGAATGTTGGCCATCGCGCTGATGCTCGCCGGCAGATTCGTGCGCGCGTAGATGAAGCCGGGCGCGTCGCTTCCGTAGATCGGCACCGACGACTGCGGGTTGCCGCGGAACGGAATCGTATCCGCCGCGGTCTCCCACGGATCGATCTTCGGCTGCTCCTTGAAGTCGGTGAACCAGCTGCACCCGGTGAGGAGCAGGCTGCACGCGACGAGCGCAAGGCGGGCGCGCGACGCGGCGAAACGGCGCTCAGCGCTCACGGCGAACCTCCGACGCTCCGTATTTCTTCATCAGGTTGATGACGTCGTCCGTGCGCTCCGGATCGGTCACGACCCAGATGCCAAAGTGCCCACTGCTGAACCGCGGATCGTACCCGACGGTCATCGTGAGCCGCGGGATGTGCGCCAGACCGAACATCGCGAACACCGTGGCGAGTCCGCCGATCAATACCATGACCTCGAAACAGAGAATCGTGAATGGCACCCAGGTGATCACGGCCTTGCCGCCGACGATGATCGGCCAGTAGTCCGAGATCCAGATCGGAATCCAGTAGCCGAACGAGGCACCGAGCAAGCCGAAGATCAGCGTGAACAGCCGCACGCGGCTCGGGCCGCGATCGATGACTTCCTCGATCTCGTGGCGCGGCGTCGGCGTGTACACGGTCAGGTCGCCGAGCCGCTCCTTCTTCAACGCCTCGATCGCGTGCACGGCGCAATCGATCTCGGGAAACGCTCCGATGATGCCTTGCATTAGTGCGAGCCTCCGAGCAACGGGGGATCGTTCATCATCTGATTCGCGTAACCGCCCTGCTCGAGCTCCTGCGACTCGTCCACGTGTGGATGTCGCATTCGCGGCAGGATCGTTTCCTTGATCTCGGACATGGCCATCACCGGCAGCTGCTTGATGAACAGCAGGAACCACATGAAGAACCAGCCGAAGCTGCCGAGCAGAATGCAGTAGTCGACCCACGTGGGCCGATACCCGCCCCACTGCCACGGCTCGAACTCATGCGACAGCGACGGCTCGACGATCACGAACCGCTCGAACCACATGCCGAGGTTGGTCGTGAGCGAGAGGAAGAAGAGCCACTTCGTGTTGCGCCGGAGCTTCTGCGACCAGAGCGAGAGCGGAATCACGCAGTTGCAGATCAGCATGATCCACGCGGCCCAGGCCCACTGGCCGAACACGCGGTTCCAGAAGTAGTCCTGCTCGAACCGGTTGCCGCTCACCCAGGCGATCTGGAACTCGGTCACGTACGCCAGGCCCACCACGGTCGACGTGAACAGGCAGAGCTTGGCCGCGGCGTCCAGATCGTTGAGCGTGATGTAGTGCTCGAGATGAAACACCTTGCGCAGCGGAATGACGATGGTGAACACCATTCCGATGCCGGAGAAGATCGCGCCAGCTACGAAGTACGGCGGGAAGACGGTCGCGTGCCAGCCCGGCGCGAGCGCCATGGCGAAGTCGAAGGACACGACCGAGTGCACCGAGAGCACCAGCGGCGTGGCGAACGCGGCGAGGAACAGGTAGGCCCGCGTGAAGTGCCGCCACTCGCGATCGGAGTTCCGCCAGCCCAGCGACATCTGTGCGAGAATCTGGCGGCGCACCGGATTCTTCTCGCGATCGCGGAGAATTGCCAGATCTGGAATGAGGCCCACGTACAGGAACGTCGCCGAGATCGTGAGGTACGTCAGGATCGCGAACACGTCCCATACGAGCGGGCTCTTGGGATTCGGCCAGATGAGCCGCCAGTTCGGATACGGGATCAGATAGAAGAACTTCCATGGCCGCCCGAGGTGCAGAATCGGGAACAGGCCGGCCGTCATGACGGCGAACACCGTCATCGCCTCCGACACGCGGTAGATGCTCGTGCGGAAGCCGGCGCGGAAGAGATACAAGATTGCTGAAATCAGCGTTCCGGCGTGTCCGATACCGACCCAGAACACGAAGGTGACGATGTAGACCGCCCACATCACCGGCGGCTGGTAACCCGCCGCGCCGAGGCCTTCATGAATCTGGTATGTCCAGGTGAGCGCGCCGATGAGCATGCACAGGATCGCCACGCCGAGCGCCGCGAACCAGCCCAGCGACGGTCCGAGCGTGCCGGCGATTTCGCGATCGACCTGCTCGTAGTCGCGAATCGCCGGGAAATGCACCGCCGCCGACGGAATGTTCGGGCGTTGTCCGCCCGGAAGAGGAGCCGCAGTCGTTGCCATGCGCGCCTCCTCAGTCCGCAGCCGGCGCCTGCGCGCCGGTCGCCGGATGGTTGACCTTCTTCAAGTAGACCACCGCGGTGAAGGTGTTGAGCTCTTCGAACACGTGATATCCGCGCTTGTCCTGCGCTCGCTGGGCAACGGTCCAGTTGGGATCCGCGGCGTCGCCCCACACGATCGCCCGCGACGGACAGGCTTGCGCGCACGCCGTCGTGAATTCATCCGGCTTGAGCTCGCGGTGCTCGAGCGCGGCGCGATTCTCCGCCTCCCGAATGCGCTGCACGCAGAAGCTGCACTTCTCCATGACGCCCTTGCCGCGCACCGTCACGTCCGGATTCAGCTGCCAGTCGAGCGGCTCGGGGAACGCATACTGCTTGCGATCCGACTCGCCATAGCCGAACCAGTTGAAGTAGCGGACTTTGTACGGACAGTTGTTCGAGCAATAGCGCGTGCCGACGCAACGGTTGTAGACCTGCACGTTCAGGCCATCCGGCGAGTGGTACGTCGCGTACACCGGACACACCGGCTCGCACGGCGCGTTGCCGCAGTGCTGGCAGAGCATCGGCACGAAACGCGTCTCGAAATCGACGCCGAACTTGCCGTCGAGGTTGCCCTCGAAGTAGCGCTCGAGGCGAATCCAGTTCATCTCGCGTCCACGCGCGATGTTCAACCCCGGCTTTTGATCCGCCCAGATCGTCGCGTTCTGCCAGAACGCGCCGACCGTCGGGATGTTGTTCTCGGCGTAGCAGGCCGTGACGCACGCGGAACAGCCGGTGCAGCGCGCGAGATCGATCGTCATCGCCCAGCGGCGCTTCGCCATCCCGCGAATGTCGTTCGGGTCGTACAGGCCCTTGTTCTTGCCGATGTTCGCGTCGCTCGGCGCGCCGAAATCACCTTGCGCGTCGGCCGCAACCGGCGAGCGCAGACCCGGCAGAAACGCGTGGCTGGCGTCGCCGGGCAGGTGCTCCTCTTCCTTCGGGGGCTTGTTCAAGTCCGCCGCATTCACCGCCTGCGCGATGCCGCGGCCATGCTGCCGCGCCGATCCTTCGGTGCTCGGCAGCACCATGTTGTCGCCGGTATTCGTGATCGACGCTCGCGTCGACGTGAGCACGGCACCGCCGGCGGCGTCCGTCGCCACCGGCAGCAGATCCAGCACATTGATGCTCAGATCGCGCGCATATCTGCCATAGCCCCACTGCAGATCGCCGGGCTTGTGCGCCTTCCAATCGAATGTCGCGATCTGTGCCGACGCACGGTGACCCTGCCCCGTCGGAATCGCGATTGCATCCTTGTGAATACCAAGGAACGGAAACGCCGGCGCGCGCAGCGTACCGCTGTCCGTCTTCACCTCGAGTATGTCGCCGCGAGCGATGCCGAGCCGCTGCGCCGTCTCCGGGTGGATCTCCACCCACGAGGTCCAGCACACCTTCGTCACCGGATCGGGAAGCTCCTGCAGCCACGGCTTGTTGGCGCCGCGACCGTCGCCGAGCACCGGCGACGTGTACGCATACAGCGTGAATGGGCCCGTGCCCGCGGCAGCGGCGCGCGCCGCCACGGTTGGCGCGGCGACCGCGGTACGCGGCGCGAGATTGCCCGGTGCGATGCCTTTCGGGAGCGCCGCCGCAAACCCGCGCGGGCCGCCAGCGAATCCGGCCATCAGCCACGTGCGATAATCCTGCTCCGGATATCGCGCGGCGCTCGCCGGATCCTTCTTCGCCGCCTGGATCAGGACATCCGCCGTACCCAACGCGGCCGGGAGTGTCTTGCTCAACGTCGGATACACCGGATCCATCGTCGGCTGCTGCAATCCGATGGTACCGCGTACCGGCGCCGCATCGCCCCACGACTCGAGCGAGTGGAGATCCGGAATTACGAGATCGCACAACTCCGTCGTTTCGTCGGGGTACGACGTGAAGCTCACGCGGTAGCCGACCTTGGCGAAGGCGTCGGCGAACTTCGCCGACTTGGGCAGCGTGTACGCCGGATTGGCTCCGCGCACGAACGCGATTCCAACCTGGCCGGCGCGCATCCGCTCCACGGCCGCGAGCAACTGGCCCGTCGTCGCAATGCCGTCGAATGCGGTAATCGGCTCAGCGGGACGAATCGTCGTGCCGACGGCGCCCGACGCCTGATTGATCGCGGCGACGGCAAGCGCGACGTCGAGCGCGTTCGCGCCGTTCACACCGGAGAGTACGAGCGCAGGCTTGGCGGCCGACAGCTCGCTGGCGAGCTGCTGCAGCGCCGCAGCATCGACACCGCTCTCGGTTGCGGCCTGCTGAATGCTTCCCTTGCCGGCGAGGGCATTGGCGATCGCGAGCTCGGAGCCCGGCTTGCACGCCAGCCACGCATCGGCATTCAGACCGGTGAGCGAGCGGCGCGCACCGATGTACACGAATCGCGGCGCGCCATCGAGCTTCGCGCGCGCGTCGGCGAAGTCGAGCTGCTGCGGCACGCTCGCGCCCCAGCTTTCGAGGAAGTCGGCACCGAACGAAACGATGAGCCGTGCGTCGGAGAAGCTGAGTGTCGGCCACGCCACGCCGTACGTGCGACGGTTGGCCTCGAGGGTCGCCGCATGCGCTTCGGCATCGACGCTCAGATGCGGCGGCATGCCGAAGCCGGCGAGCCACGTGTCGAGGAAGCGCGGGAAGCTGCCGCTCTCGTGCTGATTGATGAACACCGCGCCGCCCGCGGCGCCGCGGCTCCGGGCCTGACCGATCTGCTGCGAGAGGCGCGCGATGGCATCGTCCCACGTGATCGCCTTCCACGCGCCATTCTCCTTCACGAGCGGAGTACGCAGGCGATCGGGATTGTAGAGTCCCTGGAGCGCCGACTGACCGCGTGCACACAACGCGCCGCGATTCAGCGGATGCTCCGGATTGCCCTCGAGCTTGATGGCGCGACCGTCGCGCGTCTCGGCGATGATGCCGCACGCCGCCGCGCATTCACGGCAGGTCGTGGCGTAATAGGTCGAGACGCCGGGAACGGTCTCGTCCGGCGATACGAGATATGGAATGAGCTTGCCAGTTTCCTCCTGGCATGCCGTGACGGCCAGCGCGGCGCTCGATGCGCCAAGCACCTTCAGGAATTCGCGGCGCTTGACGCCCGTGGCGCCGGAGGCGCCGGTGGGGGAGGTATCCTGGCTCATGTCAGTAGTGGCAGTTGGCGCAATCGTACCGCGCTTTCTTGCGTTCGGCCGTGGCCAGGGTCGCCGGTGCGGTCGACGCCAGGGTCGCGCTCGCGGTCTGCTGCGGCGCATAGCCACTGGCCTCGAGCCCTTCCTTCGGGCTGTAGCCGTTGACGTGACAGCTGATGCACCACCCCATGTTCAGGCTCGCGTACTGGTAGACGCGATCCATCTTCTGCACCTGGCCGTGGCAGGTCTGGCAGGTGACGCCGATGTTGATGTGGCGTGTGTGTGGGAAGTGCACGTACTCCGGCACCTTGTGGATGCGCACCCACGGGATCGGCTTGGCGTTCGGGCCCATGCCGGCGCCGACCGCCGCCTGATCAGCATACTTATATAGCTTCGCGAGCTCGGTGCTGTGCCGCTTGGGACCGAGATCGGTGGCCGGGCGATCGGGCCCGATCAGGTTGTGACAGCCCATGCACGTCGACACCGCTGGCATGCCGGGGTCCATCGATTTGTTCGCGGCGTTGTGGCAGTACAGGCAGTTCATGCCGAGCTTCTGCACGTGTACCGGGTGCGGAAAGTTGATCGGCTGAACGGGCGAGCTGTGTTGCGAAGAGGAGGCGCCGCTGTATGCGGAGAGTATCACGGCGCCGGTGGCCAGGGCGAGGAGCCCGGGGATGGCGGTCCACTTCCTTCGCTTGGTCATCGCGATGGGGTGATATGTCGAGTCGGTGGTGGCTTGTGAACAAATTCACAAGCGCCCGTCCGGCCGAGAAATCTGACTAGCCAGAAACGCAGACGCAAGGGAGCAAATCTGTAGCGCACGCGATTCATGTTAATCGCTCACGTCCGCGATGCGCATCCGACGTAACCGTCGTGCGCTCACGCGCGGCGCACTGCCGGCGACGAGAAGCGCAGCGCCGACGCATCAGCCATGCGCGCAGAACGCAAATCGTCGGGAAGCAGGTCGAGATTCGCGCGCGGCGTCTGCGTCAGGCGCAACGGCCACTGCGTGCCGAACACGAAACGCTCGGCGCCGATTGTCCGGAACAGCTTCGCAAGGTGATCCTCCGGCGGGCCCCAGATCCACGAGATATCCCAGAACACCCGCTGCTGCTCGTCGGGTGTCAGTCCCCAATGGACCTCCTCGATCATCTCGCGCCCGGCGGCGGTCACCACCAGGCGCACCGCGTCGCCGGCGCGGGCCAGCGATCGTATCGCGGCCGCCGACAGATCGCCCGCGGTATCGAGCCAATGTCGTTGACGCAGGTCTTCGAAGCGAACGGTGAGCAACATCGCCATTCCCCGCTCACCCGCGGCGATCGCCAGCTCGCGCATGCCGGCGTCGTGCGGTCCGAGCCCCCACTGCGGTGGATAGACGCGAATGGCGGGCGCGCCGGCGGCCGCCGCATCGCCGAGTGCGTGCTCCCACCGCGGCCAGTCGGGTCGAATGCACGGCACCGGCGCCAGTCGCTCGGCGAGTGGCGCCAGCGCACGGAGCAGCACCGCGTTGCCCGGCGTCGGATCGCGATGGAACGCCGCGGGCAGATAGCCGACCCAGGCGCGATCGATCTGCTCGCGATCGAGCACGCGCACGAGCACGTCCGGATCCGGATGCGGCAGCTCGCGGAACGGATAGGGCCCGATCAGCGCGTTCACGTCGACCGTCATGCGAGTTCTCTCATGAGACTGCGCAGCGCGGAAAGCTGCCGGCCGGAAAGAGGCGCGCGGCATTTCTCCACCGAATGTCGGCGAGCCCGTCCGCGTCGAGCCCGACCGCATCGAGCGCGCGAAGCTTGGCGAGCCCCGTGTCCATCGTCAGATCGCAGCCCCAGAGCAGGCGGCCGGCGCCGAGCATCGCGACGGCCGCGTCGAGCATGCCGCGATCGACGCCGCTGCCGGAGAGATCCGGATGCACGTTCGGCGTATCGACGACCGCAGGAAAGGTGTGCATGTAGTCGCCGCCGCCGCCGATGTGCGCCAGGATGAACGACGCGCGCGGATGGCGCCGGGCGAGGCGCGCCAGATCGGCTCCATCAGAGATCTCTTGCGACGGCCATTCGCGCCGCCGATGCTGCCAGATGTGATGGAGAATCGGCAGGTGCCGCTCCGCCGCCAGCTCGGCGATCGGGTCGAGCAGCGGGTCGTCGGCGCGGCGGCTGGCGAGGAGCTTGATGCCGATGGCGCCAGCGTCCACGCAGCGCTCGATTTCCGCCAGCGCATGAACGGTGTAGTTGGGGTTCACGGTGACGAACATTCGAACGCGTTCCCGTTCGCGCGCACACAGCTCGAGCATGGCGTTGTTGCCGGCCGTGACGTCGGCCGGCGATGGAAAGTACGTCGGCGACGAGAAGCCATAGCTGCCGAGCACGGACGCAACGTGATACGTGATGCCGATGCGCTCGCCGGCGCGAAATCGCGCGTCGTTCACCGCCTTCCAATCGGC
>Ga0070680_100004250_pt1 | contig 10752 bp, 10 predicted proteins | sample KBSC73BmetaG_FD_64672 | JGI IMG/M metagenome (GOLD analysis project Ga0070680, IMG submission 64672) | Corn rhizosphere microbial communities from Kellogg Biological Station, Michigan, USA - KBS C7-3B metaG | ecosystem: Host-associated > Plants > Roots > Rhizosphere | place: USA: Michigan... | reverse complement strand
TGTCGCGCCTCCACGAACGAGATCCGGCCCGACCCGTCGACCTCGGAGACGATGGCGGCGTCGTCGGGCACGTCGCAGGGGTTCTCCTCGCCGCCGGCGACGGGCGCGACCCGGAAGATCAGCACGTCACCGGGGCGGGCGGCCGTGGCGGGAATTTCCGGATGCGCGCTCTTCAGGTACTGCCACAGCGACGGGACCGTTCCGTCCGTGCCGAAGCGTAGCCCCGCCTGCTGCAAGGCCGCCACGACGAAGTCCGACGACTCGCTGCGCCCGCGGATCCCCGCGCGTGGTCGTGGGTGCTCGCTGTGACCCGCCACGAAGACCCATTCGGGCAGGCGGTTCGGCGGGGGCGCCCGATGCGCGCACCCAGCCGTCGCCGCCGCCATCGGAACGAGCATCAACAGCCTGCGCGAAAGCGACATGTAGGATAAAGTAGATCTTTGCCCGACATTGTCTAGAAACCGCCGTGCGGACGGGGACGAGGGGCCCCGCCGCGGAGATCCCGCTGATTCCTGCGGCGCCGCGCTACAATGGGGGACGATGAGGAATGTCGTCATCGCTGGCGCCGCCCGTACCCCCATTGGCTCGTTCCAGGGCGAGCTGGCCGGGCTCACCGCGCCGCAGCTCGGCAGCGTCGCGATCCGGGCCGCGCTGGAACGCGCCACCGTTGCCGCGGACCAGGTTGGTGAGGTGTACCTGGGCTGTGTGCTGCCGGCCGGTCAGGGCCAGGCGCCCGCGCGACAGGCCTCCATGCGGGCAGGGGTCCCCGCCTCCGTCGGCGCGGTCACCGTCAACAAGGTCTGTGGTTCGGGGTTGAAGGCGGTGGTGTTCGGGGCGAACGCGATCGCCACCGGCGAGCACGACGTCGTCGTCGCGGGCGGCATGGAGTCGATGAGCAACGCGCCCTACCTGCTGCCGAAGGCGCGCGAGGGTTACCGCCTGGGGCACGCCCAGGTGATCGATTCCTTGATTCATGACGGGCTGTGGGACGCCTACGGCAACGTCCACATGGGCGACTGCGCCGAGCTGTGCGCGCGAGAGAAGAAGATCTCGCGCGAGGAGCAGGACGCCTACGCCGCCGAGTCGTACCGCCGCGCCCTGGACGCGCAGGCGAACGGTCGTTTCAAGGGCGAGATCGTGCCGGTCGAGCTGCCGCAGAAGAAGGGGCCGCCGAAGATCGTCGCCGACGACGAGGAGCCACGCCGGGGCGACGTCGCGAAGCTGGCGGCCCTGCGCCCCGCCTTTCAAAAGGACGGCAGCATCACCGCCGGCAATGCGTCGTCGATCAACGACGGCGCGGCGGCCCTGGTGTTGTGCGCCGAGGAGACCGCCCGGGCGCGCGATCTGAAACCGCTTGGTCGCATCGTGGGCGCGGCCACGTTCGCGCAAGCGCCGGAGTGGTTCACCACCGCGCCGGCGGGCGCCATCGAGCGGCTGCTGGCCAAGATCGGCTGGCGCAAGGACGACGTCGATCTCTGGGAGATCAACGAGGCGTTCGCCGTCGTGTCGGTCGCCAACAACCGGGCGCTGCAGCTGGATCCCGGGAGGGTCAACGTGTGGGGCGGCGCCGTGGCGCTGGGGCACCCCATCGGCGCCAGCGGCGCGCGCGTGCTGGTGACGCTGCTGGCCGCCCTGGCGGCGCGCGGCGCGAAGCGCGGCGTCGCTTCCTTGTGCATCGGAGGCGGCGAGGGCATCGCGCTCGCCGTCGAGCGGCCGTGACGGCCGTGGAGCGCCTGGGCGTCATCGGCGCCGGGCAGATGGGGCGGGGGATCGCGCAGCTGGCGGCATCGCATGGGCTGACCGTCGTCCTGGCCGATCAAGGGCGGGACCTCGCGGATCGCGGCAAGGCCGTGGTGGCGGCCCAGCTGGCTTCGCTGGTCGAGAAGGGCAAGGTCACGCCGGCCGCCCGCGAGGGGATCCTGGACCGCATCCGTCCCGCCGACCTGTACGGCGATCTGCAGTCGGTCGACTTCGTCATCGAGGCGGCGACGGAGACGTTCGAGGTGAAGCGCGAGATCTTTCGGGCCCTGGACCGCGACTGCCGGCCCGGCGTCATCCTGGCCACCAACACGTCGTCGATCAGCATCACCGCCATCGCCGGCTGCGTGATGCGCCCCGGCCGCGTCATCGGCATGCACTTCATGAACCCGCCGCCGCTGATGAAGCTGGTCGAGATCACGCGCGGTCTGCCCACGGCGGAGGACACCTACGAGACCACGCGGCAGCTGGCCGAGCGCCTGGGCAAGACCACCGTCGTGTCGCGCGACGTGCCCGGGTTCATCGTGAACCGCATCCTGATGCCGATGCTGAACGAGGCCTGCTTCGCCCTGTACGAGGGGATCGGCACCGTCGAGGACATCGACGTGGCGGTGACGCTGGGGTTGAACCACCCGATGGGCCCGCTATCACTGATGGACCTGATCGGGCTGGACACCACGCTGTCGATCCTCGAAGTGCTGCACAGCCAGCTGGGCGATCCGAAGTACCGGCCCTGCCCGCTGCTGCGCCAGTACGTCGCCGCCGGCTGGCTGGGGCGCAAGGCGGGGCGCGGTTTCAGAAGTTATCCGGCGCTGGTGCCGCCGGGGGCAGGAGCACGGCCATGAGCGACGGCGCGCCGGAGGTGGCGGTTCGGGTCAGCGACGAGGCCGGGCCGGACGGCCGCGAGGGCGCCGTCCGCGTGGTCACCATCGATCGCCCGCGCGCCCTGAACGCCATCGACGTGGCGACCATGCAGGCGCTGCTGGCGGCGTTCGAGGCGTGCGCGCACGCCCCGAACCTGCGGGCCGTGATCGTGACCGGCGCGGGCGAGCGGGCCTTCGTCGCGGGCGCGGACGTGGCGGCCCTGGCCGGCATGACCCCCGTCGAGGCGCACGGCTTCTCGCGCCTGGGCCACCGCGTGGGGGCGGCCATCGAGGCGCTGCCCGTGCCCGTGATCGCAGCGGTGAACGGCTTCGCGCTGGGCGGCGGCTGCGAGCTGGCCCTGGCCTGCGACTTCATCTACGCCGCGTCGACGGCACGCTTCGGACTGACCGAGACCCGCCTGGGCGTCATCCCCGGCTTCGGCGGCACGGTGCGGCTGGCGAAGCGGATCGGCGTCGCGCGCGCGAAGGAGCTGCTGTTCACGGCCGAGACCGTGGACGCCACAGAGGCGGCGCGCCTGGGGATCGTGAACCGCGTCTGCGAGCCGGCGGCCCTGATGACCGAGGCCCGTCGCGTGGCCGGCGTGATCTGCTTGCGCGCGCCGCTGGCCGTGGCCAGCGCCAAGCGGGCCCTGCACGAGAGCGCCGACCTGACCGAGGCCGAGGCGCTGGCGGTGGAGGCGGACCTGTTTTCCGCGCTGTTCTCGACGGCCGACCTGCGGGCGGGCATGCGCGCCTTTCTGGACAAGCTGGACAAGGCCGGTGGCCCGCCTGTATGGCAAGGCCGATGATCTTGACGGGACGTTCATGGACCTAGACCTCTCGGACGAACAGAAGTTGATCCAGCAGTCGGCGCGCGATTTCGCCGCGCGCGAGATCCTGCCCCAGGCCGCGGCCATCGATCGCGAGCACCGCTTTCCAGCCGAGATCATCGCCAAGCTGGGCGAACTGGGCCTGATGGGCGTGATGGTCCCGCAGGCGTGGGGCGGGGCGGGCATGGACGCCGTCAGCTACGCGCTGGCGCTGGAGGAGATCTCGCGCGCGTGCGCGTCGACGGGCGTCATCATGTCCGTCAACAACTCGCTGGCGTGCGGGCCGCTGGTGGCGTTCGGAACCGACACCCAACGCAAGGCCTGGCTGCCCGAGCTGGCGGCCGGCCGGAAGCTGGGCTGCTTCGCGCTGTCCGAGCCGGACGCGGGCTCGGACGCGAGCGCGCTGCGGACCACGGCGCGCCGCGAAGGCGGGCGGTGGATCCTGAACGGCACCAAGAACTTCGTCACCAACGGGCCGGTGGCGGCGCTGGCCATCGTGCTGGCGTCGACCGATGCCGCGGCGGGGGCGAAGGGGATCACCGCTTTTCTGGTCCCCACCGACACGCCGGGGGTCAGCTTCGGGCCGCCCGATCAGAAGATGGGGATCCGGGGCGCCCCGTCGGCGCAGATGTTCCTGTCGGACTGCGCGCTCGCCGAGGATGCGGTGCTGGGGACCGTGGGCGGGGGCTACAAGATCGCGCTCTCGGCGCTGGATGGCGGGCGCATCGGCATCGCGGCCCAGGCGCTGGGGATCGGCCGCGCGGCGTTCGAGGACGCCACCAGCTACGCGCTGCAGAGGCAGACGTTCGGTCAGCCGATAGCGCAGCACCAGGCGATTCAGTTCAAGCTGGCGGACATGTGCACCGAGCTGGACGCCGCCCGCCTGATGATCTGGCGCGCCGCCGCCAAGAAGGACGCCGGCGGCGAGCGCTACACGTCCGAGGCGGCGATGGCGAAGGTGCTGGCGTCCGAGGTGGCGAACCGGGTGGCGAAGGAGGCCGTGCAGGTGTTCGGAGGTTACGGCTTCCTGGCCGACTATCCGGTCGAGCGGCACTACCGCGACGCCAAGATCACGGAGATCTACGAGGGCACGAGCGAGATCCAGCGCCTGGTGATCGCTCGCCATCTGCTGGAAGCCTAGGCCCGAGCGATCGGGAAGCCTCCCGTACTTGCCGGTGACGGAGCGGGCCTATAAGGTTCCCCGCCAGGAGGCTCCCCGATGACGTTTACACGGCAGGGAATCGTTCGAGCGTGCGCGCTGATGATCGGCCTTCCGGTGTTGTTTGCCGGCCTGGGATGCGCGAGTAGCGGGGAGACCAGCGAGGAGCGGGTGCGCGTGGTCCATCCACCCGAGAAGCAGGCCGAGGAGGGCGGGATTCCGCCGGACAAGCAGGCCGACATCCAGCTGACCCTGGAGCAGCGCGATCCGTCCACGCTGAAGTGCTACAGCGACGTGCTGAACGAGAAGCACGACCGGGCGTTCAAGGGCTCGGTGGCGATCCTGCTGACGCTGGAGCCGAACGGCGAGTCGTCGAAGGCGTCGGAGGTGAAGATCGTCAACTCGACGTTGAACGACAAGGAAGTCCACGACTGCCTGATCGAGAAGCTGAAGGAGTTCGAGTTCCCGAAGCTCGAGCACAGCGGCTCGATGCAGTACGTCTATCACTTCCAGCCCGCGTATTAGGGACGAGGGGGCTAGCCCCCTCGTCGGCTCCCCCATACCGACCCCCCGTTCGACCCCGGCGCGGCGAAGCCGCGCCTCCCGTTGCTTGGACCCGGGCGCGCTGCGCCCTCTGATGCCGCGGTCGCTCTGAGTTGCATCCGGCTGACCCGTTTCGCGCCTTTGCGCTACTGCGTAAGTAGTGCAAGGGCGCGTTTCGTTTCGGCTTTGTGAGCGGTACTGGGGTGTTGGCCTGCCGGTGATCGTTCGGGCGGGCGGTGGGAATTCAACCGGACTGAGGGGTTGGGGCACGAAAGGAAGCCGACATTTCGTGGCGCCAGGGTATTCGTGTGGGCGTTTTCTTTACACGTAGGAATTGTGGCTTTCATTTCAATTGAAGAGATCCAGGTTCGTTCTGCTCTAATGGGCCGGTAGGGAGGGGATACGGGGTTCAGCGCAGTTCGCACTCGTGAAGGAACTACGTATGAAACACGCAGCTCTGCTGACTTTGCTTGGTTCGTTGTTCGTTCTGGGTTGTGCATCTTCCGGACAGAAGACGAATACCGTGGCGGCGGACCGGCCCAGCCGGCACCACCACGCCAAGGCCAAGGAAACTTCCTTCGATTCGTCCAGCGGCGCCGGCCAGATGGGCATGGACAATGAATCGGGCGTCTACGAGACGTCCGACATCGAAGAGACGATGTCCGGCCACATGGACGAGGTGCGCGTGTGCCTGCGAAAGTCGGGTCACGCCCGCAAGTCGTCGGTCGGGAAGGTCACCTTGCAGTTCCAGGTCGATGGCCAGGGCTCCCCGACCAAGGTCATGGTCGTGGCGACGGATCTGGGGAATGACCAGCTCGAGCAGTGCCTGGTGGACATGGGGCGGCGAATCAAGTTCCCGCCGCCGCTCGGCAACAAGGCGACCACCTTCGAGTATCCGGTCGAGTTCCGGTCCAAGCGCGCGTAAACCGACGCGCGCCGGAAACAGGGCCAGTGATAGGCTGCCCGGATGCCGGGCGGACTGTTCGCGACCAAATCGATCGAAAGGCTGAGGATCGAGGCGGAGCACGCCTCGGGGCTGAAGCGCACCCTGGGGCCCTTCTCGCTGATCGCGCTGGGCATCGGCGCCATCATCGGGGCGGGCCTGTTCGTGCGCACGGCGGCGGCCGCCGCGAACAACGCCGGCGCGTCGGTGACGCTGGGCTTCATCGTCGCCGCGGTGGGCTGCGCCTTCGCGGGCCTGTGCTACGCCGAGTTCGCCTCGATGATCCCCATCGCCGGCAGCGCGTACACGTACTCGTACGCGACGATGGGCGAGCTGGTGGCCTGGATCATCGGCTGGGACCTGGTGCTGGAGTACGCCATCGGCGCCGCCACCGTCGGCATCGCCTGGAGCGAGTATCTGAACAAGCTGCTGGAGTACTTCGGCGTGCAGGTGCCGTATCAGTGGTGCCATTCCCCGTTCGAGGTGGCGCGCGACGCCGCGGGCGCGATCACCGCGCACGGCGTGATGAACGTCCCGGCGCTGTTCATCGTGCTGATGCTGAGCCTGCTGCTGGTGCGCGGGATCAAGGAATCGGCGTTCGTGAACGGCCTGATCGTGATCGCGAAGGTCGGAATCGTCATCCTGTTCATCGTGTTCGGCTGGGGCTACATCAACCCGGCGAATCACCATCCGTACATCCCGCCTCCCTCGACGTTCGTGGACAGCCAGGGCGTCTCGCACGCGTTCGGCGGCATCATGGGCGTGCTGGGCGCCGGGGGGGTGGTGTTCTTCGCGTTCGTCGGCTTCGACGCGGTGTCGACCGCCGCGCAGGAGGCGCGCCAGCCCAAGCGCGACATGCCCATCGGCATCCTGGGTTCGCTGGTCATCTGCACGGTGCTGTACATCCTGTTCGCGCACGTGCTGACGGGCGTGGCGTCCGTGCAGGACTTCCGCACGCAGGGCCGCGAGGCGTCGGTCGCGTACGCGATCACCACCTACATGCATGGCCACGCCTGGCTGGCCAAGCTGGTCACGGTGGCGATCCTGGGGGGCTTCTCGTCGGTGATCCTGGTGATGTTGCTGGGTCAGTCACGCGTGTTCTTCACGATGAGCCGCGACGGCCTGCTGCCGCGGGTCTTCTCCGAGGTGCACCCGCGGTTCGGCACGCCCTACAAGTCGAACATCATCCTGTTCTTCTTCGTGGGCGCGTTCGCGGCGTTCATCCCCGGCGACATCGTCGGGGATATGACCAGCATCGGCACGCTCTTCGCGTTCATCCTGGTCTGCGCCGGTGTCTGGATCCTGCGCGTGCGTAGCCCCGAGCTGCCGCGCGAGTTCCGCACCCCGCTGGTGCCGCTGGTGCCCATCCTGGGGATGATCGTGTGCGGTTCGATGATCGTCGGGCTGGGGTGGACGAACTGGCTGCGCCTGGGCGTCTGGCTGGCGGTGGGCCTGGTCGTGTACGCCGCTTACGGCTACAAGCGCTCGCGCGTGCACACGGACGCCCCCCCGCCCTGAAGCCAGGGCGCTAGTTGCAGGCGCGCGCCATCAGCGACAGCGAATCGAAGAAGACGTCGTACGCGCCGCCGGTCGGGATGGCCAGGCGCAGGATCAGCACCGAGCCGTTGACCAGCGTCCCGTCGCTGATGGGAACGGAGAACGCCGTCCAGCTGTTCGTCAGCTCGCCCGGCATCCAGGTTCTGAGCAACTGCGCCGCCGCGCCGTTCTGCGCCTCGATCGTGACGGTCGGACAGTTCGCCGTGCACGCGATGGCGGGGCCGTTGCCGATGCGGACCAGACCCTGCAGCAGCAGGTTGCTGGCCCGGTTCGACAGGTTGATAGGCTGCGACGTCAGGATGTCGTCTCCCCCCGTCGAATCGCGGCCCAGCCAGGCCAGGTAGTCACCGGAGGCGGGCGTCACCCCCTGGGCGATCAGGCCGGCGTCGCTCCGCGGGTAGATGATCGCCGAGTTGCTGGCCGAGGCCGCCGTCCAGCCGGTGCTCCCCTCTTCGAAGCCGCCGTTCACCAGCAGCTCGCCCGCGCAGGCCGTCCCGCCGCCGCCTGCGCCGGTGACGCCGCCGCTGGCGCTGACGCCGCCCGAGCCGGGAGTTCCCGCCACGCCGGTGGTGCCGCCGCTGGCGGGCATGCCGGCCGCGCCGCCCGTGCCCGGCGCCCCGCCCGTGGCAGTGACGCCGCCCGAGCCGCGCCCGCCGCTGCCGGAGCCTCCGGTCGACACGACGCCGCCCGTGCCCGTCACGCCACCGCTGCCTGGGGGAGGGGGCGCGCCGCCGCTGCCTGGAACGGGGCTGCCGCCGGTCGACGTGACGCCGCCGCTGCCCGGCGCGCCGCCAGCCGCCCGGCCGCCGCTGCCGGTGGCACCGCCGCCCGCGCGTCCACCGGTGCCGGGCGTGATGGGAGCGCCGCCACTGCCCAGCACGCCACCGCTGCCGCCGGCCGTGTGTCCGCCGGTGCCCGTCCCGGTGACGCCGCCGGAAGCGACGCTGGTCCCGCCGGCGCCGCCCGCGCCGCCGCCGCGGCGGCACAGGAAGTCGCAGGTGCCGTTCGTGAAGCGATCTCCGTCGTCGCACTGCTCGCCGCCGTCGAGGACGCCGTTGCCGCACAGGGCGGCGCCGGCGGCCAGCGTGATCGTCACCGAGACGGTGTCGCCCGGCCGCAGCGCGACGGTGCCCGCGCCGCTGGCCACGGCCGTGCCCTGGGCGTTCAAGCCGTCGAGCGCGATGTCCAGTGACCCCGCGCGCTGATGAGGGATGGTCACGGTGAAGGCGGTGGGCAACGCGATGGAGCCGCCCGGCGCCTGCGGATAGATCTTGGTGTCGGTGGCGCCGGCGTTGGAAAGGGAGGCGCGGAGGCTGGTCAGGGCAGGGAGCGCCGCGGGGCCGTCGACGGCGATCCGCACGACGGAGTCGCTGTCCTTGCACGACAGGGCCTGGGTGAGGGCCAGCGCCGCCAGGATGGCAGGGGCCCTGCGGACGGCGCGCTGGAGGGTGTGGGTCATGGCTTTGCTCTCAGCGCCCGAACGCCGTCTGGTTGCCGAGGGGGGTGCCCGGGACGGTAGTGCCGCCGCTCGACGACAGGGCCCAGACACCGGCCGCCCCGCCGATCAGCACGGCGCCCACCACGCCGTAAAACCAGGCACGCTTGTAGAAAGGGTGCGCCGCTGCCTGGGGAGCCTGATCATCGGGCGGCGCGGCGGTGACCAGCGCGGGCGCCGGCGCCCGCGCTGGTAAGGGTTCGGAAGGAGGCGGCGCCGCCAGCTTGGGCGGCGGCGCGACGGCCACGGCAGCCGGCGGCGGCGGCGGCGCGGGGGCCGGCGTGGCGTCGCGCGCGGCCTCCAGCTCGGTGATGTGCTGCGCGGCGGTCGACCGCATGGGCGCGCTCTGGGACGTCAGCGACAGGTAGCGCCGGTAGAAGCCGATCGCCTCGTCCGCCTCGCCCAGCTTCCGGTAGCACTCGGCGATGTTGTAAAGAAAGGCGGGGTCGGGCTCCTCGATGTGCGCGGCCTTGAACTCGTCGATGGCCTTGCGCAGCTCCTCGACCTGGAAGTAACGCTTGCCCAGGTCGAAGTGCTTGCGCGCCAGCGCGGGATCCGCGGACGCCGCGGACGGCCGCAGCGAGATCGCCGCCACGGCTCCCGCCAGCACCAGCCAGCGGCGAAGTCGTCGTACAGAGAAAAAGGCCATGCGCCCCCGACCGCCTCCCGGGGTCGAAGACGATATCACGACAGCCCGCGCGACGATTCCAGGTTGGCGCCGGCGCGGGCGCGCGCTGCCGATCTGAGCATGGCGATCGCGGTGTAGATGACCACCACGACGATCAGCCATTGCATCGCCTTCAGCGGCAGTGACTTCACGATGTAGGCGGCGATCAACACGCCCGGCACGCCCCCCGCCGTCAGCCCCAGCGACGCGCGCAGGTTGTAGCGCCCCGTGGCGACGAAGCGCAGGCCGGCCACCGGCATCAGGAACCCGCACGAGCCCATCATGATCGGGAAGGCCGTCTTCGGATCCATGCCCAGCACGCTGATCAGGATCATGCAGGGGGCGAACAGGCCGATGCCCAACGTCATCAGCGCGCCCAGCACGAAGTTGCCCGCCACCGCAAGCGCCAGCGTCAGGCCGCCGACGCCGATGGCCGTACCGCCCGCCACCAGCGCCAGCTGGCGCACGGCGATGATGGTGGCCGCCGCGAACAGCAGCACCCCCATGCCGATCTGGATGTTCCGCTTCGGCCAGCGCGCCACCACGCCCGCGCCCAGGTAGGCGCCGGCCACGGCGGCGGCGATCATCGTCACCAGCGTCGTCATCTCCACGTCGACCAGGGCGATCGAGATCAGCGCCTCGGCCAGGGTGGGGAAGGTGTGGCCGACGTTCAGCGTGCCGGGGATGTCGTCGTCATCGACCGCGCGTGAGAACTTGAAAAGCGAGGTGGTCGTCGCGAACGACCCGATGCCGAGCATGTCGAAGAAGTTCGTGACGAAGCCGATGGCCACGTGCCCGGCGCTGGGCAGCCAGCGCTGCCCAGCCCCTTGCGTGCTGCGCCGCCCCAGCACCACCCAGCGGACGGCGAAGTACAGGCACAGCAAGATCAAGAGCGCGAACAGGACCGCCTTGGGCGTCACCCCACAACCTTAGACCA
>Ga0070680_100004247_pt1 | contig 10755 bp, 7 predicted proteins | sample KBSC73BmetaG_FD_64672 | JGI IMG/M metagenome (GOLD analysis project Ga0070680, IMG submission 64672) | Corn rhizosphere microbial communities from Kellogg Biological Station, Michigan, USA - KBS C7-3B metaG | ecosystem: Host-associated > Plants > Roots > Rhizosphere | place: USA: Michigan... | reverse complement strand
CGAGGCCGCGCTTGCAGATCTCCTCGAACTCGTCGCCGTTGTAGGCGATGCCGCCGCCGGTGCCGCCGAGCGTGAAGCTCGGCCGCACGACCATCGGGAAGCCGTTGCCGCCGGTCTCGGTCGTGATCCGGCGCTGCACCGCGAGCGCCTCCTCGAGCGAATGGGCGATGCCCGACTTCGCCGACGCCAGGCCGATGCCGGTCATCGCGTCCTTGAACTTGAGCCGGTCCTCGGCCTTCTCGATCGCCTTCTCGTTGGCGCCGATCATCTCGACGCCGTACTTCTGCAGCACGCCGTGCTTGTGCAAATCGAGGGCGCAGTTGAGCGCGGTCTGCCCGCCCATCGTCGGCAGCACCGCGTCGGGCCGCTCCTTGGCGATGATCTTCTCGACCGTGCCCCAGGTGATCGGCTCGACGTAGGTGACGTCGGCCATCTCCGGGTCGGTCATGATCGTCGCCGGGTTGCTGTTGACGAGGATGACGCGGTAGCCCTCCTCGCGCAGCGCCTTGCACGCCTGCGCGCCGGAGTAGTCGAACTCGCAGGCCTGGCCGATGACGATCGGGCCGGCGCCGATGATCAGGATCGAGCGGAGGTCGTTGCGCCTAGGCACGTGCGCTCCCGGCGACTGCGTCGCCCTGCGCCGCGTCCATCGAGGCGACGAAGCGGTCGAACAGGTAGCCGATGTCGTGCGGCCCGGGCGATGCTTCTGGATGGCCCTGGAAGCAGAACGCAGGCTTCGAGACGTGGGCGAACCCCTGCAGCGTGCCGTCGAAGAGCGAGACGTGCGTCGTCCGCAGCGTCGCCGGCAGCGAGTCCGGGTCGACCGCGAAGCCGTGGTTCTGGCTCGTGATGCAGACGCGCCCCGTGTCGAGATCCTTCACCGGGTGGTTGGCGCCGTGGTGGCCGAACTTCATCTTGTAGGTGCGCGCGCCGGCGGCGAGCGCCATGATCTGGTGGCCGAGGCAGATGCCGAAGGTCGGCACGCTGCGCGCGATCAGCTCGCGCGTCGTCTGGATGGCGTAGTCGCACGGCTCGGGGTCGCCCGGGCCGTTGGCGAGGAAGACGCCGTCGGGCCGCCGCGCGAGCACGTCGGCGAGCGGCGTCTGCGCGGGGACGACCGTGACTCGGCAGCCGCGCCGCGCGATCATGCGCAGGATGTTGAACTTGACGCCGTAGTCGTAGGCGACGACGTGGCGGCGCGCATCGGCCAGCTGGCCATGGCCGCGCCCGAGTGCCCAGGTCGTCTCGCGCCATTCGTAGGGCTCGCGCACGCTCGCCACCTTGGCGAGGTCGAGGCCCGACATGCTCGGCGCCGCGCGCGCAGCGCCGATCGCACGCTCGACGACCTCGGGCGTCACCGCCTCTCCGGCAGGCAGCGCGACGATGCAGCCGTTCTGCGCACCGCCGCTGCGCAGCAGCCGAGTCAGCCGGCGGGTGTCGATGCCGGCGATGCCGACCGTGTTCTCGCGCCGCAGGTAGGCGCCGAGCGAGGCGCTGCTGCGAAAGTTCGACTCGCGCGCCGGCACGTCCTTGACGACCAGCCCGGCAGCGAACACGCGTGCCGATTCGACGTCTTCTTCGCTCGTCCCGTAGTTGCCGATGTGCGGATACGTGAGCGTGACGATCTGGCGGCAGTAGCTCGGGTCGGTCAGGATCTCCTGGTAGCCGGTCAGCGACGTGTTGAAGACCACCTCGCCGGTCGTCTCGCCGGTCGCGCCGATCGATCTGCCGATGAAGACCGTGCCGTCGGCGAGGGCCAGCAGGGCCTGGGCGTGGTCGGGCACGAGTTGCGGGGGCAAGGGACAGCTCCGGTGGCGGGCGCGGCAGTCGGCGCACCACGCCGACCTCGGAGACCGTCGGCAGTGCGGAACCGGCGGCCGCAACAGCCGGATTCGCGCGGGCTGGAGCGGTGAAATTGTAGCGTGACGCGCCGCCTCGCCCGGGCACGAGGGCTTGCGCGCGGCGTGCTCGCGGCGCCTTGAAAGCGCGCAGCGCGCACTCATCTTCGTTGGCGCAATCGCGCTCTCGACGGTGTCCGGACGCAGAGACTCTGGAACTGCGCGCGGGAACTACAATCGACGGCGCGACTCACAGTCAGCGATTTCAATCGTCTTCTTCCTGGGAGGATTCATGGACGACAGCCTGCAACCGGTCAATCTCGGCTACGCGGTCCCAAGCGTCGACCAGCGCAACCGGGTCCTTCGCAACACCTACTGGCTGCTCGCGCTCTCGATGGTGCCGACCGTGCTCGGCGCCTGGCTGGGCGTCTCGACCGGCATCGTCGCCTCGATGGGCGTGGGGATGAGCTTCATCGTCTTCATGGTCGGCGCGTTCGGCTTCATCTACGCGATCGAGAAGACGAAGAACTCCGCCGCCGGCGTGCCCGTGCTGCTCGCGTTCACGTTCTTCATGGGGCTGATGCTGTCGCGCATCCTTGCCTTCGTGCTCGGTCGCGAGGGCGGCCCGGCGCTGGTCGCGACGGCGTTCGGCGGCACCGCGCTCGCCTTCCTGGCGATGGCGACGCTCTCGACCGTGATCAAGCGCGACCTGTCGTCGATGGGCAAGTTCCTGACCGTCGGCGCCGTCATGCTGCTGGTCGCGATCGTGCTGAACCTGTTCGTGCAGTCCGCCGCGCTGTTCGTGACGATCGCCGTGGTGATGGTCGGCATCTTCTCCGCCTTCATCGTCTACGACCTGAAGCGCGTGCGCGACGGCCTCGAGACCAACTACATCAGCGCCACCCTGGCCATCTACCTGGACCTCTACAACGTCTTCCAGGCGCTGCTCTCGCTGCTCGGCTTCGCAGGCAGCAGGGACTAGGGTCCTCCTCCGAGATCCGAACGGGGCCGCCGGCCCCGTTTTTCATGGCCGGTCGAAGACGGCGATGCTCTCGACGTGCGCCGTGTGGGGGAACATGTTGACGACCCCGGCAGCCGCGCAGCGAAACCCGGCGCGGTGCGCGAGCAACCCGGCATCGCGGGCGAGCGTCGCCGGGTTGCAGCTCACGTAGACGATCCGCTCGGGCCGCCGCCAGCCCGCGCCGCCGCCGCCGTCCACGAGATCGACGAGCGCCTTGACGATCGCGAACGCGCCTTCGCGCGGCGGGTCGATCAGCCACCTGTCGGCGCCGCCGAAGGAAGCGAGCGCGCCGGCGTCGAGCTCGAACAGGTTGCGGACGACGAACTCCGTCCGCGCGGCCAGGCCGTTCGCCGCCGCGGCGGCGGTCGCGCGCTCGACCAGCGACGCGCTGCCCTCGACGCCGACGACGCGCGCGGCTCGGGTGGCGAGCGGCAACGTGAAGTTGCCGAGGCCGCAGAACCAGTCGATCACCCGCTCGCCGGGCGCCGCTGCGAGCAGCCGCACGGCGCGCGACACCAGCGCCTCGTTGATCGCGTGATTGACCTGCGTGAAGTCGGTCGGCCGGAACGGCATCGTCAGCCCGAACTCCGGCAGCCGATAGGCGAGCCGGGTGCGCTCGCCGTCGAGCGGCCGTGCCGACGCCGGCCCCTGCGGCTGCAGCCACCACTCGATCCCGTGCGCGCGCGCGAACTCGCGCAGCAATGCGAGATCGGCGTCCGGCAGCGGCTCGAGATGGCGCAGCACGAGCGCGACCACGTCGTCGCCGACCGCCAGCTCGATCTGCGGCAGGCGATCGCGCGTCGCCATCGAGCCGATCAGTGCGCGCAGCGGCAACAGCAGCCGGCTCACGTTCGGCGGCAGGACGTCGCAGCTCGCGATGTCGGCGACGAAGCTCGACTTCCGCTCGTGGAAGCCGACCAGCACCGTGCCCTTCTTCGCGACGTGGCGCACCGAGAGCCGTGCGCGCCGGCGATAGCCCCAGTCGGGCCCGCGCATCGGCCGCAGCATCTGCTCCGGGCGCACCTTGCCGAGATGCCAGAGCGCGTCCTCGAGGGCGCGCTGCTTGACGGCGAGCTGCGCAGCGACATCGAGGTGCTGCATCTTGCAGCCGCCGCAGACGCCGAAGTGCGGGCAGCGCGGCACAACGCGCTGCGAGCTCTCGTGCCGCATCTCGACGAGCGACGCCTGCTCCCATGCGTTCTTCTTCCGCCGCACCGCGACGCGGACCTCCTCGCCGGGCAACGCGTCCTCGACGAACACCACCTTGCCTTCGCGGTTGTGCGCGACGCCCTGCGCGTCGAGATCGAGCGACTCGATCCGCAGCCATTCCTCGTCGCTCGTCATGGCCGGATTATCCGAGCGGCATCGCTGCTAGACTGGCCGCGCCAGGAGAGAGCCTCGTTCGCGCGGGGCCGCCGAAGGCGCAGACCCGCAAGGTCGAACGCTCAGGCAACGAGGACTGGCAAACGCTTGCTTGCAAGCGTCCTCGCTGGAGAGAGGCCCGTCGCGAGCGGGCCCACCGAAGGGGCAAGCGGCGTCCTCGCGGCGCCGCCAATCTCTCAGGTAAAGCGGACAGCCGGGGCATTCCACCCGCGGGGCGCGAGCCCGGCGGGCACCGAACGCGCTCCGGAGCCGCCGATGTCCGACCCGAATCCCTCGCCATCGTTGCAGCGCACGCCGCTGCACGCGCTCCACGTTTCTCTCGGCGCGAGGATGGTGCCGTTCGCCGGCTACGAGATGCCGGTCTCGTACCCGGCCGGGATCGTCGCAGAGCACCGGCACTGCCGCGAAGCCGCGGTGCTGTTCGACGTCTCGCACATGGGCCAGGTGCGCCTGCTCGGCGCCGACGCGGCGGCCGCCCTCGAGACCCTCGTTCCCGTCGACGTCGTCGGGCTCGATGTCGGCAAGCAGCGCTACGCGCTCTTCACGAACGACGCCGGCGGCGTCCTCGACGACCTGATGGTGACGCGGCGCGCGGACGACCTGCTGCTGGTCGTCAACGCCGGCTGCAAGGCGGCCGACATCGCCCATCTGCGCGCGACGATCGCGAGCCGCTGCGGCATCGAGCCGATGCCGCAGCAGGCGCTCGTCGCACTGCAGGGGCCGGCGGCAGGCGCCGTGATGGCGCGGCTCGCACCGTCTCTTGCCAAGCTCACCTTCATGAGCGGCGCCGCCGCGACGATCGCCGGCGTCGCCTGCTTCGCGACGCGCTCCGGCTACACCGGCGAGGACGGCTTCGAGATCTCGTGCGCCGGGAGCGACGCCGAGGCGCTCGCGCGCGCGCTGCTCGCCGAGCCCGAGGTGATGCCGGCCGGGCTCGGCGCACGCGACACGTTGCGGCTCGAAGCGGGCCTCTGCCTCTACGGCCACGACATCGACACGACGACGACGCCGGTCGAGGCCGCGCTCACGTGGGCGATCCAGAAGGTGCGCCGCCCCGGTGGTGCGCGCGCCGGCGGCTATCCGGGCGCAGCCACCATCGAGCAGCAGCTCGCCAAGGGCAGTGCGAGGAAGCGCGTCGGCCTGCTCGGCCTCGAGCGCGCGCCGGTGCGCGAAGCGTCGCCGATCGTCGACGACGCCGGCGTCACGATCGGCCGCGTCACCAGCGGCACGATCGGCCCGACGGTCGGCAAGCCGGTCGCGCTCGCCTATGTGCCGACGCCGCTCGCCAGCCCAGGCACCCGCCTCGACGCCGACGTGCGCGGCAAGCGCCAGCCGATGCAGGTCGCCGCCTTGCCGTTCACGCCGCACCGCTATTTCCGCGGCTGAAGTCGCCCGAGCCCGCGTTCAACCCGCACCACCCAGAGGATCCGCCATGCCCGTCTTCTTCACCTCCGACCACGAATGGATCGACACCGGCGACGGCCAGGCCGCGACGGTCGGCATCACCACGCACGCGCAGGACGCGCTCGGCGACGTCGTCTTCGTCGACCTGCCCGCCGTCGGCACGACGTTCAGGAAGGGCGAAGTCGCCGGCGTCGTCGAGTCGGTGAAGGCGGCGGCCGACCTCTACATGCCGGTCGGCGGCGAGGTGGTCGAGGTCAACGAGGCGCTGCGCGCCGACCCGTCGCTCGCCAACAGCGACCCGGAGGCGAGCGGCTGGTTCTTCAAGGTCCGCATCAGCGACCCCGGCGAGACGCAGGCGCTGATGGACAAGCCGGCGTACGACGAGCTGGTCAAGAACGCCTGAGATTCCGACGCGAGGTTTCGATGCTGATGCCTGTCCTGAAGCCGCTCGCCGAGCTCGAGAACGACGGCGAGTTCGCCGACCGCCACGTCGGCATCGACGCCGACGCCGAGCAGAAGATGCTCGCGGCGATCGGCGTGCCGTCGCGGCGGGCGCTGATCGAAGCCGTCGTGCCGCGCTCGATCGCGCGCGCCGAGCCCATGCGCCTGCCGCCGCCGGCGACCGAAGCCGCAGCGCTCGCCGAGCTGCGCGCGATCGCGGCGAAGAACACCGTGCTGAAGAGCTGCATCGGCCAGGGCTACCACGGCACGATCACGCCCGGCGTCATCCTGAGGAACGTGCTCGAGAACCCGGCCTGGTACACGGCGTACACGCCGTACCAGGCGGAGATCTCGCAAGGCCGGCTCGAGGCGCTCGTGAACTTCCAGACGATGGTGACCGACCTCACCGGGATGGCGATCGCCAACGCGTCGATGCTCGACGAGGCGACCGCCGCCGCCGAGGCGATGACGCTCGCGCGCCGCAGCGTCAAGGCGAAGAGCAACACGATCGTCGTCGCCGGCGACGCGCACCCGCAGACGATCTCGGTGCTGAAGACCCGCGCCGAGCCGCTCGGGTTGACGATAACGCTCGCGAACGGCGCCGACGAGTGGGATGCGCTGATCGCCGGCGGCGACTACTTCGCCGCCTTCGTGCAGTGGCCGGCCACCAGCGGCCAGCTGCACGACGTGCGCGGCGAGGCCGACAGGATCCATGCACACGGCGCCGCCTTCATCGTCGCCGCCGACCTGCTCGCGCTGACGCTCGTCACGCCGCCCGGCGAGCTCGGCGCCGACATCGCCTGCGGCACGACGCAGCGCTTCGGCATGCCGATGGGCTGCGGCGGCCCGCACGCCGCGTATCTCGCGTGCCGCGACGAATACAAGCGCGGGCTCCCGGGCCGGCTCGTCGGCGTCAGCGTCGACGTGCACGGCAACACCGCGTACCGCCTCGCGCTGCAGACGCGCGAGCAGCACATCCGGCGCGAGAAAGCGACCTCGAACATCTGCACGGCGCAGGTGCTGCCTGCCGTGGTCGCCGCCATGTACGCCGTCTACCACGGGCCGGAGGGGCTGAAGCGGATCGCCGAGCGCGTCGCCGCGTACACCGCGATCCTCGCCGCCGGGCTCGAGGAGCTCGGCGTCACCGTGCGCGGCACGAGCGCGTTCGACACGCTGACGATCGATACCGGCGCCGACACCGCGCGCCTGTTCGATGCCGCGGCCGGCGCTGGCTACAACCTCCGCCGCTACGTCGAGTGGGGCGACACGATGCTCGGCGTCACCTTCGACGAGACGACGACGCGCGACGACATCGTCGCGCTCTGGCGCGTCTTCGCGCAGAAGAACGGCGCGCGCGCCGCCGCCCTGCCCGACCTCGCCCGCTTCGAGCGCGGCATCGCGCCGCGCATTCCGCCCGAGCTGCGCCGGACCACGCCGTATCTCTCGCACCCGGTCTTCCATCGCCACCGCAGCGAGACGGCGATGCTGCGCTACCTGCGCACGCTCGCCGACAAGGACCTCGCGCTCGACCGCTCGATGATCCCGCTCGGCTCGTGCACGATGAAGCTCAACGCGACGAGCGAGATGATCCCGATCACCTGGCCCGCCTTCGCGCACATCCACCCGTACGCGCCCGCCGCGCAGCGCGCCGGCTACAGCGAACTCGCGGCGCAGCTCGCGCACTGGCTCGCGGAAGCGACCGGCTACGCGGGCGTGAGCCTGCAGCCGAACGCCGGCTCGCAGGGCGAGTACGCGGGGCTGCTCGCGATCCGCGCCTGGCACGCGTCGCGCGGCGAGAGCGCGCGCACGGTGTGCCTCATCCCCGAGTCGGCGCACGGCACCAACCCGGCGAGCGCGCAGATGGCGGGCATGCAGGTCGTCGTCGTGAAGTGCGACGACGAGGGCAACGTCGACCTCGCCGATCTCGACGCCAAGTGCGCGGCGAGCGCCGGCCGCGTCGCCTGCGCGATGATCACGTACCCCTCGACGTACGGCGTCTTCGACGCCCACGTCAAGGAGCTCTGCGACACGGTCCACCGCCATGGCGGCCGCGTCTACGTCGACGGCGCCAACATGAACGCGCTCACGGGGCTCGCCGCACCGGGAGCGTTCGGCGGCGACGTCAGCCACCTCAACCTGCACAAGACCTTCTGCATCCCGCACGGCGGCGGCGGCCCGGGCGTGGGCCCGGTGTGCGTCGCGGCGGACCTGGTGCCGTTCCTGCCGGCCGATGCGAACGAGGCGTTCGTGCGCGACACGCTCGCGGGCGGCGACGCGAGCCAGGCGCCAGCGCGCGTCGGCGCCGTCTCCGCAGCGCCGCTCGGCAACGCGGGCGTGCTGCCGATCAGCTGGATGTACATGCGCATGATGGGCGAGCCCGGCCTCACCCGCGCGACCGAGACGGCGATCCTTTCGGCCAACTACATCGCCGCGCGCCTCGCCGATGCGTACGCCATCCACTTCAGCAGCGGCATCGAAGGCATCAAGGGTGGCGGCGTCGCGCACGAGTGCATCCTCGACCTCAGGCCGCTGAAGGACGCGAGCGGCGTTACCGCCGAAGACGTCGCCAAGCGCCTGATCGACTACGGCTTCCACGCGCCGACGCTCAGCTTCCCGGTGCCGGGCACGCTCATGGTCGAGCCGACCGAGAGCGAATCGCTCCACGAGCTCGACCGCTTCTGCGACGCGATGCTCGCGATCCGCGCCGAGATCGCGAAGGTCGAGGCCGGCCCCGACGCCGGCGGCTGGCCGCGCGACGACCATCCCCTCAAGCACGCGCCGCACACGGCGGAGGCGCTCGTCGCACCCGAGTGGCAGCACGCGTACGCGCGCGAGGTGGCGGCGTATCCGCTCGAGTCGCTGAGGCGCGAGAAGTACTGGTCGCCGGTCGGACGCGTCGACAACGTGTACGGCGATCGCAATCTCGTCTGCTCGTGCCCGCCCATCGCCGACTACGCGAGCTGAGGAACACGCTCGGCCGCGCGCCGCGGCCGCAGTTCCTTCAGCGTCGTCGCGCGTCGACCGCGGGCGCGCCTCTTCTGAACAGGAGTCGTCTGCATGTCCTCCACGCCCGCCGGACCCGCGAGCTCACGGCACGAGCCCGCCTCGACCTCCTCCATCACGGGCCATTGCCTGTGCGGCGCCGTGCAGATCTCGGTTGCCGGCAACCATGATCCGCGCGTCGGCGCGTGCCATTGCCGCATGTGCCAGCGGTGGACGGGCGGCCTCTTCGTGTGCTTCACGGCCGACGCAGCGGCGGTGACGGTCACCGGCGAGGTCGCGCGCTACCGATCGTCTGCATTCGCCGAGCGCGCGTTCTGCCCGCGCTGCGGCTCGCACCTCTGGTTCAACGACGCCGAGGACGGCGGCGCGCCGAAGAGCTACGAGCTGATGCCCGGGCTCTTCGACGCCGCCGGAACGTGGCCGATGCGATCCGAGGTCTACGTCGACCGCGCGATGGCGTCGATCCGGCTGGCCGGAGACCACCGACGCAGCACGCGGGCCGAGTACGAGGCCAGGAACCGGTTCGTCGACGGCGACATGGAGTGACAGCGAGCTTGCGCGAGGCGCGTAGATCGCGCAGCGAGCCGGCGCGCCAGTCGCGCGACATCAAGCCGCGCCCTGCTCCCCGCCGATCCACGGCGCTCAGGCGCGATAGCGCTCGATGAGTTGGGCCATCCGCTCGACAGCCTTCACCGCCGCCGCGTGGTTCTGCGAAAAGTTCAAGCGGACGCTTTGACCGGCGTGCTGGCTGAACTCCGTCCCTGGGGTGACGGTAACGCCGGCTTGCAGGCGGAGAAGCCGAACAAAGTCGGGCAGCGGGACGGCCATTGGTGGCAGGCGAGGAAAAACGTAGCTGCCCGCCTCGGGCGCTCTCACGCTCGCGTCATGAACGGATCGAAATATCTTGAGCAGATCGTCGCGGATGGCTTGATGCTGGACGATCCGCTCCGCCATCCACCCCTGCGGCTCTTCGAACCAGGTTCGGAGCACGGCTTGGCTGTACCCGGGGGCTCGCAGGGAGACGATGGCCTGCAGCTTTTCCATGCGGTCGATCAGGCGTGCAGCACCGAACGCGACGCCCAGCCTGTAGCCGCTCAGCGACTCCGTCTTGGACGGCCCCATGATCGTCACGACGTTGTCCGCGTCCATCTGCGTCGCCCGAAGGTGCGTGTAGTGGACGCCAGCGTAGAGCAGGCGTGAATACAGTTGGTCGACGATGACGGTGGCGCCATACCGATTCGCGAGTTCGGCGATCTGCTCGATCTCGTCCTTCGAGTACACCACGCCGACCGGATTGTTCGGATTCGAAAACAAGAACGTCCTCACCCCCGACGCGAATGCGGCCTCGAGATGTCCCAAGTCGAGCCCTGCGCGTCCCGTCTGGGCCAGATAGTCCATCGACACCGGGACCACCTCGCCGCCGACGAACTCGACCAACTTGCGGTTGGCGAAGTAGTCCGGCAGAACGATCGCCACCTTGTCGCCCGCGGCGACGGTGGATGCGATCGCCAGGAACAGTGCACCTTGCGTTCCAGGGGTGATGATCAGCTCGTTGGCACCCGAGATCGCGCGTCCGGTGAACCGGGCGAGATGGCTGGCCACGCGCTCCCGCAAGCCGGCATCCCCTCGGTACTCGGTATAGGCCTGCCCGCTTCCGCGTCCGAC
>Ga0070680_100004246_pt1 | contig 10757 bp, 8 predicted proteins | sample KBSC73BmetaG_FD_64672 | JGI IMG/M metagenome (GOLD analysis project Ga0070680, IMG submission 64672) | Corn rhizosphere microbial communities from Kellogg Biological Station, Michigan, USA - KBS C7-3B metaG | ecosystem: Host-associated > Plants > Roots > Rhizosphere | place: USA: Michigan... | reverse complement strand
GCGCTCTCTGACGAGATCTACGCGGCGGTTGAGCGATGGCCAAATTTCGCCAAGAACTCGTTGGGGTGGCAACTCATCCGGTCTGTCGATTCGATCGGCGCCAACATCGCTGAGGCCAGCGGCCGGCACGGACCCGCAGACCGGCGCCGATTTCTCATCATTGCCCGCGGTTCTCTGTACGAGACCGAGCACTGGATCGGCAGGGCGGAAGCGAGAGGGCTCCTGCCTCACGGCTCAGCAGCGCGATTGGATGAGATCGGGAAACCACTAAGTGGCTTAATCAGGCGCCCGGTGTAGCGACCGGTGGACGGTGGACGGTGGACGGTGGACTCAATAGTGCGCAAGCACTCTGTACAGCGTGTCGCGCTGCGCCACCGGCCGGCCCGCTGCCTGCGCCGCGCCGATCAGCTCCTCCGGCGTGAGCATCACTCCGTGGTAGCTGCCCGCCATCCGGCTGATCGACTCTTCCATCAGCGTTCCGCCCAGGTCGTTCACTCCCCAGCGCAGGGCCTCCGTGGCGGCGTCGAGACCCATCTTCACCCAGCTCGCCTGCACGTTCGGGATCGTCTTGCCCAGGGCGAGGCGGAAGACGGCGGTGTGCTTGAGGTTCTCCTCGCGTGAGATCTCCTCGATCCCGTGCGTTCGGCCGAGCAACGTGTGGAAGGGGATGAACGACAGCGGCACGAACTCCGTGATCCCGCCCGTGCGCTCCTGTAGCGCGCGGATCACGCGCATGTGCTCGGCCAGCTCCCACGGCTCCTCCACGTGGCCGAACATCACGGTGCTGGTGGAGCGGATGCCGGCGGCGTGGCTCGCCTCGATCACCTCGATCCAGCGCTTGACCGGCAGCTTGTTTGGCGAAATGCGCTCGCGAACGCCGTCGTGCAGCACCTCGGCGGCGGTGCCCGGCGTGGAACCGAGGCCCGCGTCCTTCAGCCGCGCGAACACCTCGGACAGCGGCGTGCCGTTCGCCATCGCGTCGATCTCCATCGGCGAGTAGGCGTGCATGTGGATGTCGGGCGCCTCGTCCTTCGCGACGCGCAGCCAGTGCTCGTAGTTCTCGATCGTCCAGTCCGGGTGGATGCCCGACTGCATGCAGATCTCGGTGGCGCCGAACTCCACGGCGTCGCGCACGCGCGCGCGGAAGTCCTCCTCGGAATGCTCGTACGCGTCCGGGGAGCGCTTGCCCTGGCCGAACCCGCAGAACGCGCAGCCCACCACGCACACGTTCGACACGTTGATGTTGCGGTTGACGACGAAGGTCACCGTGTCCCCCACCAGCTCCTCACGCAGCTCGTCCGCCGCCTGGCGCATGTCCTCGATCGCCTCGGGCCGCGTCTCGGCGAACAGCGCGGTCAGCTCATCGGGTGAGAGCTCGATGCCGTCGCGGCCCTTCGCGATGGCGCCCGGCACGAGGTCGCGCTGAATGACCCGCTCCTCGCGCCGCCCCGACCCGCGCCGCGGGATGAAGCTCCAGTACTTGACCTTGATCACATCGAGCACGCCCTGCTCGAGCCACTCGGGCGACATGTACTGCGGGTAGACGCACAGCCGCTCGGTGAGCGCATAGCCGCGCGGCGACAGCTCCTTGCGCATCTTGTGGACGCCCGGGAACGGATGCTCCGGCGAGATGTGATCCCCATTCGCCGACAGGCCTCCCAGATCAGTCGCGCCCTCCTCGACCAGGGGAAGCCACCAATCGGAGAGATTGGGGGGAATCTGGATGCCAACCCCAGGCAACAACCGCTGCGCCTCCCGCACCAAGACGCGCATGTCATCAAGCGAAATCGGCGAAGCCCAACCAGGCATGTCCACCGTGGCCTGTGGCCTGTGGCCTGTGGCCTGAGCCGCGTCCGCGATCTCCGCCGGCTCCGCCCCGTAGTACCGCGGGTGGGGCACGAAGTTCTGCAGGATCACCTCCTGGATGTGCCCGTACTCGCGCTGCACCTCCCCCAGCGCCGCCAGCGACTCCACGCGCTGCTCGGCCGTCTCCCCGATCCCGACGAGGATCCCGCTGGTGAACGGAATGCGCAGCTCGCCGGCGGCCCGAATCGTGTCCAGCCGCACAGCCGGATGCTTGGTCGGCGACCCCTGATGCACCACGAGGTCCGGCACGATCGACTCGAGCATCAGGCCCTGCGAAGCCGTGACCTCGCGCAGCCGCGCCAGCTCGTCGCGCGAGGCCGCGCCGATGTTCGTGTGCGGCAGCATCCCGCGCTCGAGCGCCCGCTCGCAGGTCCACGCCACGTACGAGACGAAGTCGTCGTGCCCGTACGACCGCAGCCGCTCCGCAACCGTCGCGTTCACCTCGGGCTTCTCCCCGGTGAGCACGAGCAGCTCCTTCACGCCGCGCCGCGCGGCGTCGTCGAGCATCTTCTCCACTTCGTCGGGCGCGTAGAGATGGGCCTGATGCGTCGCGAACGCGCAGTACTTGCAGTAGCACTGGCACGTGCGCGACAGCGACACGGTGAAGTTACGCGAGAACGTGACCCGCCGCATGGACTCGGCAGTCTAGGAAAGAGCGAAGCCGGGATAATCGCGGCCATGGACTCCTACAACATCAACCGTCCCGAGATCGTCCACGATGACGACGATCCAGAGGGCTTCCAGACCGGCTACGACCGCATCGGACCGAAGATCGGCGCCTCGCAACTTGGCGCGACGATCTACGAGATGCCGCCCGGCCAGGCCCTCTGCCCGTACCACTACGAGTACCCCGAGGAGGAGTGGGTTCTGGTGCTGGAAGGCACCGCCACGCTGCGCCACCCCGGCGGCGAGGATCAGCTCGAGCCCGGCGACGTGGTCTGCTTCCCACCGGGGCCGGACGGCGCCCACCAGCTCAAGAACACCGGCTCAGAGGGCAACGTGCGCGTGATGATGCTCTCGACCCAGGCCGACCCGAACGTGGCCGTCTATCCCGACAGCAACAAGGTGGGCGTGAACACCGGCAATCCGGACGACAAGTTCAGGCTGCGCCGCGAGGACGGCCAGCGCGACTACTGGGACCGCGAGGTCTAACCGACCGGCGACATCCCTTCCACCCCCTTCTTGCCGGGGAGGATGAACATCGAGTGGTAGGCGAAGGCCGCCAGCACCCCGCCGACGCCCGCCGCGACCACGTAGGTGAGGATCCATTTGATCGCGTTCGGCGAGAAGCCGTGGCTCACGAGCGCGGGCCCGAACGCGCGCGCGGGGTTGAACGAGCCGCCCGTGACCGGGCCGATCGCCATCACCGCCAGGCCCAGCGCGCCCCCGATCACGAGGCCGGCCCAGCCCCTGACCGCGGTCGGGTTGACCGCCACGCCGACGATCGCCCAGACGAGGAAGAACGTGCCGATCGCCTCCGCGCACATGCCGCCAAAGGCGGTGATGGAACTCGAGACGCCCGGCGCGCCGTAGTGCGCCGCGGCTCCCTGATGACCCACGATCGCCTTCGTCACGAGCGCGGCGGCGATGCCGCCGGCGAACTGGCAGAGCCAGTAGATCACGGCATCCGCAGCGCGGATCTGCCGGATCGCGAGCAGCGAGAGCGTGACCGCGGGGTTGAAGTGGGCGCCTGAGACGACGGCGAGCGTCTGCACGAGCATGAACAGCGCGAGGACGTGCACGAGGCCGATCACCGAGAAGTCGATGAACGGCTGGAACGAGGGGGTCGCGGGCTTGACGTACAGGCTGACCGTGAACGTGATGAAGAAGACGAGCGCGAACGTTCCGACGAACTCGGCCACGAACGCCGCTGGGCCTCTCTCCGGGATCTCGTGCATGGGGTTTCTCCCTTCAAGCGGACGGTTGGCGCCAGAGTAGATGTGGCATCGGTCACAACCGCAAGGCCCTAACATGCCCGCGCCAATGCGCCCGCGCGTAGCCCTTCTCGCCGCGGTCCTCGCGCTCTTGGTCGCCGGCTGTGGTGGTGGCGGGTCGAGTGAGACACGGCCGGTAACGGTCGCGCTCGACTTCACTCCCAACGGCGTTCACGCGGGGATATATGCGGCTGTCGCAAAGGGGTTCGACAAGAAGCACGGCGTGAAGCTCGTGATCCGCCAGCCGAGCGCGTCGACCGACTCGCTCAAGCTGCTCGCCGCCGGCCGCGCCGACCTCGCGATCGTGGACATCCACGACCTCGGCCTCGCGCACGAGAAGGGCGCGGACATCGTGGGCGTCGGCGCGCTTGTGAACCGGCCGCTCGCCGCTGTGATCGCGCAGCAGTCGGTGGCGCGCCCGCGCGACCTCGAGGGCAAGCGCGTTGGCGTGACGGGCCTGCCGTCGGACGTCGCGGTACTGAAGTCGATGGTGCGCTCGGACGGCGGCACCTACGCGCGCGTGAAGACGATCACGATCGGCTTCTCCGCCGTGCCCGACCTGATCGCGAAGAAGGTCGACGCCGCCACCGCCTTCTGGAACGCCGAGGGCGTCACGCTCCAGCAGCGCGGCGTGCCCGTGCGCATCTTCCGCGCCGACGAGTTCGGCGCCCCCCACTACCCCGAGCTCGTGATCGCCACCAAGCGCTCCACGCTCGACAAGGACCCCGACCTGATCAAGCGCGCGCTGGCGGCCCTGGGCGACGGCTCGAACGCCGCTCGCCGGAATCCGAACGTCGCGCTTCAGCCGCTCGTGCAGGCGTCCGGCGCGGATCCCTCCCTGATCCGCGCCGAACTGAAGGCCGTCCAGCCGATCCTCTCACCGGACGTCCGGCTGGACCCGCCGTCACTGGCCGCCTGGTCGGCCTGGGCCACCCGCTTCGGCATCCTCCAGGCCCGCCCGAAGGTGAGCGACCTGTTCGCACTCGGCCTCACAGCCCGCGGCACCTAGGGCAGCAGCTCCACGTCGATCTTCGCGCTCGTGCGACTCGTGTCGGTCACGAGCGCCGTGCCTCGAGCACCGTCGTACGCGCCCGTGCCACCGGTGATGGCCACCGGCGTGTTGTTGGATCGCTGCGGGAGCAGCCCCTGGGCGCTCAGGGTTCCCCTCGACAGCCGCACCTGGATCGTGCACAGAGCGGCGTCCTTGCCGATGAACGTGCACACCCCGCGATCGATGCCGGTGTCATCGCCCGCCACCCTGTCGCCGAAGCCGAAGCGCGACCCCTGACGCGGTGCGCCTTTGAACGTAAAGCCCACGCCCTTCTGCGACTTTGACGTGAGGTGCAGCGTGGTGCCGGCGGGCGACTGCGCGGAGCCGCTCGTGGCGATTACGCCGGCGGCGGCTAGCGCCGCGACGACCGCGGTGAGTGCTGACCGAGTAATGCGAGTCATGCCAGTCCTCCCTGGACAGCGGTGGTGGGCAGAGCCGCGCGACGGCGCATCAGCGCGATGCCCGCCGCGAGGGTCCAGACGTAGAACAGCGATGGCGGGAACTGCGCCCAGCCGGCCTTGGGCACAGCCATGGCGAGCAGGCAGAGCGCGGCCAGCACGCGCGCGGAGTAGCGCAACCAGCCACTCACCGGGGCGAGCGCCAGGACCGCCGCGGACGCGCCCCAGGTGAGGATGAAGAGCGCTTCCTGGAGATAGAAGAACGCGAGCGTGGACTGCGAGCCCATCCCGTGCCCCGCGCGGTAGTCGAGTACGAAGTTGGCGGCGGTGGCCGCGAGCACAATGGAGATGTAGGCCGCCGCGGCGACGAGCCCCGCGGTGGACAGCGGTCCCCGCCGCAAGCGGAAGAGCCAGGCCGCGAACACGGCAAACGGCGCGAGCGCGAGCGTGCTCGCGTAGGCGCCCACCCATACGCCGTTGCCCATCGGGTCGGCGTAGGCCTTGAGAATCTTCGCTGTGGAATCGCCGAGCGTGGCGGTCGCGCCGCCGCCGGCCGCGCCGATCGCGAAGCCACCGATCGTGAGCACGAAGAACAGCACCGCGCAGAGCGGGCCGATGCGGGCAAGACGGTCCTCGGTCATTGAGTCCTCCTTGGGTCGTTGACAGAGCCGACCGTAAGCTCGCGCCGTAGCCAAATCGTCTGGAAAGCGGGCGATTTGCGGCTATGCCGCGCGGCCGATATTCAGCGCGCCAGATCTGCCGCTCGGCAGATGAAATGCGCCGCGATCCGCATTACGGTGGGCCTTGTGACCCGCGCGCTCAAGGGGGAGAAGCTCGACCAGATCGTCGCGGTCTGCCTGTCGGTCGTGGGCAGCGTGATCGTGTGGACCGGCAACGTCATGCCGGGCATCCCGAAGGGCCTCGCCGCCGTGCTCACGATCGCGATCTGCGCGCCGGTGGCGGTCCGCCGCCGCTGGCCGCTCGCGAGCAGCATCGTCGTGCTGCTTCTGGTGGACCTCATCTTCGCCGTTGGCGCGAACAACTACTCGCCGCCGATCGCGATCGCCTGGATGTGCGCGCTGTACGCGATCGCGGTGTGGACCGACACGCGCGGTTTCGTGATCGGTATGGCGGTGATGGTCGCGGGCAACTTCGCCAGCATCCCGGGAGGCTCCGAGAGCTTCAGCGACGCCGGTTTCTTCACGATCGTTCCGGCCGCGGCGATGATCATCTGCCGCCGCGCCATCCGCGACCGCGAGATGCGCGCCGAGACGCTCGCCGAGCGCGCAGCCCTGCTCGAACGCGAGCGGGAGCTGCGCGCGCAGGAGGCCGTGTCCGAGGAACGTGCGCGCATCGCGCGCGAGCTCCACGACCTGGTGGCACACAACGTGAGCGTGATGGTGGTGCAGGCCGGTGCCGAGCGGCACGCGCTGCCCGAGGGTCAGGAGTCCACGCGCGAGGCGCTCAGCTCGATCGAGCAATCTGGCCGGCAGGCGCTCACGGAGGCGAGGCGGCTGCTCGGGATGCTGCGTCCGGGTGGCGAGCACGAGGAGCTCGCGCCCCAGCCGAGCATCGCCCACATGGACTTCCTCGTGGAGCAGATCGAGCGGGCCGGCCTGCCCGTCAAGGTGGACGTCCAGGGCGAGCCGGTTGACCTACCCGCGGGCGTTGACCTGTGCGCATACCGCGTGGTGCAGGAGGGACTGACTAACGCCTTGAAGCACGCGGGACCCGCACGCGCGGAGGTGCTGCTGCGCTACACGGATCGCGCGCTCGACGTGCGTGTGCGCGACGACGGCCACGGCCTCAAGCAGCCAAACGGCGACGGCGCGGGCCACGGGCTGATCGGCATGCGCGAGCGCGTTGCCCTCTACGGCGGCGAGATCCACACGGGCCCGCGCGACAGCGGCGGCTTCGAGATCAGCGCCCACATCCCGCTCGCATGAGCACCCGGGTGCTGATCGCGGACGACCAGGCCCTCGTGCGCGCCGGCTTTCGCAAGCTGCTCGAGTCCACGCCTGACATCGAGGTGGTCGGCGAGGCGGCCGATGGCCGCGAGGCGGTGGACATGGCTCGCCGCCTGCTGCCGAACGTGGCGCTGATGGACATCCGCATGCCGCGCCTCGACGGCATCGAAGCCACACGCCGCCTGACCGCCGACGGCGACCGCATTCGTGTTCTCATACTCACCACCTTCGGCCTCGACGACTACGTCTACGAGGCGCTGCGCGCCGGCGCGAGCGGGTTCATGCTCAAGGACGCGCCGCCCGAGGAGCTGCTGGCCGCCATCGAGGTCGTTGCTCGCGGCGACGCTCTGATCGCCCCCGCCGTCACCCGCGCCGTGGTCGAAGAGTTCGTGCGCCGCTCACCGGCGGATAAACCGCCCCCGCCCGCGATCGACGAGCTCACGGAGCGCGAGCGCGAGGTCCTCGAGCTGCTCGCGCGCGGCCTGTCGAACGCCGAGATCGCCGACCGGCTCGTGGTCTCCGCCGGCACGGTCAAGACGCACGTGGCGCATGTGCTCGCCAAGCTCGGCCTGCGCGACCGGGTGCAGGCGGTGATCCTGGCCTACGAGTCGGGAATGATCACGCCGGGCCGCTAGGGCAGCTTCGCGCTCGCGAGGTGGCCCCAGTTGCCCGCGGCGTCCTGGTAGAGCACGGCCGCGTACCTGGCGCCCGCCGGGAGCTTCTGGCTCGCGCCCGTGCCAACGCCGCCGCTGGCATCGAAAGTCCCCAGCACCGTGCCGTCCGTCGGATGCACGATCGGCTTGGACGACGCAAGAACCCGATAGCGCTTCGCACTACCGCACATCCAGTCGCCGCCCGGCGCCTTCCACGACAGTTCCATCCCGACACCCGACACCCGAGACCCGGTGACTCCCGTCGCCGTCCCCGGCGGCCGGCTGTCCGTGCCGTACGCCCCGCTGCCGAACTCGTCGTGCCGCGAGGTCCACCACTCGTCGTTGGTCCCGCAAGCGGGGCGGTCGGTGTCCCACAGGAACCCGTAGCCCTCGCGCGTGAGCCCCGCGACCTCGAGCTTGCCGTCGCCGTCCACATCGCCGATCGCCGGCACCGCGAAGTTCCAGCCGCCCGTGAACTTGGGCCAGCCCGGCCCCTCCACGCCCTGCGCGTTGATATCGCGCAGCAGGTACAGCCCAGTGCCCACCAGGATCTCGTTGCCAGGCGCGTCCGACACGTCCGCCACCGCCGGGCTCGACAGGAGCTGGTAGTCCTCCACCGCCTGCGGGAATGCCGGCAGCTCCTGCCCGGTCTGCGCATTCCAGGCCTGAATCACGTGGTTGTACGGCAGGTTCTGCCCCACCGCCACGCCCACGTTCACAAGGCCGGCGAGCGTGATGCCGCCCTTGATCACGTCGAGCTGCCCGTCGAGCTTGGCCACGATCGGGTTCTCGAACAGGTTCAGCACCTTCGTCTTGTCCACCGTCTCGCCGCTCGCGGGCTGAGAGTCGTAAGTCACGATCTGATCGCCGGCCGAGTCGACCGCGGTCACGTCGCCGGTGGCCACGTTGCCGATCACGTCGAGCTTGCCGTCGCCGTTCACGTCGGCCAGCACGTGGTCCACGCCGGGACCGACGAACGGCAACGCATCGGGCAGCGCGCCGCCCGGCTTGATCGGCCAGCCGCTCAGGATGTGGCCCGCGTGGTCCACCGCGTACACGCGTCCGGTCGCGCCGAGCACGTTGGCCAGCACGTTCGTCACAACCTGGCCGATCGCGCCCGCCACGTTGCCCTGCGCCGGCGTGGGCTCCTGAGCATCGCCGGCGGGACCCATCTCGTTCGTGGGCGCCACCACCTCGGGCTTGCCGTCGCCGTTGATGTCGCCGGCGGCCGCGCTGTTGATCGACTCCGCGCCCACCAGGTCCTCGCTCGGGCTCTTCAGCTTGGTGGGGAAGCCGGGAATCGGATGGCCGCTGCCGTCCCACGCGTACAGGTGCTGGTCCAGCGCCGGGATGGCGATGTCGAGCTTGCCGTCGCCGTTCAGGTCGGTCAGGGTGGGCGAGCTCGCGAAGCCGCGCTTCACGTGGTTCTGCTTGGTCTCGTCCGCCGGCTGGGAGAACGCCGGGTCGACGCGCACCGGGAAGCCCTCCACCGGCGTGCCGTCCTCGTGCCAGGCGTAGATGTGCTCGCCCGCCGAGTCCACGATCTCCGGCTCCATGTCGCCGTCGATGTCCCCGATCGCGGGCGTGCGCAGCACCTCGCGCGGCGGCGCAAGCGATTGGTACGCAGGCGCGCCCGGGTGCACGTTCGGGTAGAGCTGCGTGCGCACGGGCTGCCCGCCGTTGAAGCTCCGCAGCGGAGTCCCGTCAGCGTTCAGCACGCGCAGCTCGCCGCTCGAGTCGGCCAGCACCACGTCGAGCTTGTTGTCGCCGTCCAGGTCGTACAGCCGCTCCGACGCCTCGCCGCCCGTGCCGAGCGCCTTCGACCAGCCGCTGTGCAGCGTGGTGTCGCGGTAGTCGAACAGCACCTTGCGGTCCTCGCCGCGGTTGCCATCCGAGTCGGTCACCACCACGCGCACGGTGAAGGCCGGCTCGTTGGGGTCCCTGTCCCCCGGCCCCTTCGCGGGAGCGGTCGGATCGGGCGTCGAGCCGCCGGTCACCGGCTGCGGCGGATTCGGGCAGCTCGAGGACAGCGTGCGCGTATCGAGCGCGGCGCGCACCGCGGTCAGGTTGATCGTGCCGAGCGTCCCGCTGCGCGGCGAAGTTCCGCTCCCGCTGGCCACGTCGCGGAAGTCCGAGTCGCACGGCTCGATCCCGGGCGCCCACTGCAGCTTCCACGTGTACCCCGACGCCCGGGGCGCCGCCAGCGTCGCCCCGATCTGCACCGATGATCGCTGCGACACGTTCATCGGTGCGAACCAGTCCGGCGAGGTGATCAGCGCCTGCGGCGGCACCTTGCCGTCCGCGATCCGCTGCATGGCCAGCGCGAGCTCGGGGCGCCCGTAGCCGAAGTGCTGGTCCCAGCCGTACTGCGACGGATCCGGCAGCCCGACGCCGCGGGTGTTCTCGGGTACCACATCCTCGGCGGTCATCGTCAGGAGCTGCTTGATCTCGTTGGGCGCGAGCGTCGTGCCCTTCTTCAAAGCCTCCGACTGGAGCAGGCCCGCCGCGCCCGCCGCCTGGCCGGTCGCCTCCGAGCCCGTCACCGCCGGCATCACGATGTGGGCGTGCCCGCCGTACTGCGTCGTGCCGCTGTTGCGGAACCACGTGCCCACCGGCAGGTTGGTGCCGAAGCCGAGCGTCTGCAGCGTGTGCTCGAGCGTCTGGCAGAACGACGCGCCGCCGCCACAGTCCGGCAGCTCCGTGCCGGCGCCCTCCGTGTCCGCCACCGTGCCGGCCACGAACAGCGACTGGTCGTAGTCGGTCGGGAAGTTGTGGTCGGCCGTGTTCAGGTCGCTCGACACGAGCACTGGCAGCGTGCCCTTCGAGTACGCGTACGCGAACGCCTGGCGGGCGAAGCGCGAGTTGAACAGCCCGCCGACGGCGCCCTC
>Ga0070680_100004242_pt1 | contig 10759 bp, 10 predicted proteins | sample KBSC73BmetaG_FD_64672 | JGI IMG/M metagenome (GOLD analysis project Ga0070680, IMG submission 64672) | Corn rhizosphere microbial communities from Kellogg Biological Station, Michigan, USA - KBS C7-3B metaG | ecosystem: Host-associated > Plants > Roots > Rhizosphere | place: USA: Michigan... | reverse complement strand
AGGATCGAGTTCTTGGCGACGATCCCGAACAACATCAGGATCCCGATCAGCACGAACAGCGATACAGGCTGGCCGGCGATGTGCAGGGCGATCGCCGCCCCCAATGGCGCCAGCAGAAGCGAGCCCATGTTCACGAACGGCGCGAGGAAGCGGCGGTAGAGCAGGACCAGCACCGCGAACACCAGCAGCACGCCCGAGACCAGGGCGATCGCGAAATTGAACAACAGGTCGGCCTGCCATTTCTGATTGCCCAGATTCATCTTCTGGATGCCCTGCGGCAGATGTTTGACGGCAGGCAGGTCGTTGATCTTCGTCCAGACGTCTCCCTCGACCACGCCCGGCGCCAGGTCGGCGCCGATCGACAGGCGGCGAAGCTGGTTGGACCGCTTGATCGTCGTCGGACCCGAACCGAAGCCCACCTTGGCTACGGCTTTCAAGGGCACCGAACCGCCCGACGATGTCGGCACCGGCAGGTTTTCGAGCACCGAGAGGTCCTTGCGCGCATCCTCCGACAGGGAAACCTGGATCGGGACCTGGCGATCGGACAGGGAGAATTTGGCGCTGTTCTGCTCGATGTCGCCCAAGGTCGCGATTCGGATGGTCTGGCTGAGGGCGGCCGTCGTCACTCCGAGATCCGCGGCGAGGTCGAAGCGCGGCGTGATGGTGATTTCGGGCTGCGCGAGGTTGCTTCCGACGCGCGGCGCGCGAAGCCCGGGCACCGTTTCCATTTCCTTCGCGATCTCATTGGCGACGGCATTCAATTGGGCCGGATCCTCGCCGCCGAGGTAAAGCATGATGTCGCGCGAATCCGAGTCGGGGCCGCCGCCATTCTGCGACTGGAAGCTGACCCTGGCGTCGGGAATTGCAGAGAGCGTCGGCGACAAATTGCGCTCGAACTCAGTGCTCTTCACCTTGCGGTCCTTCTTGAGCACGATGTTGATGCTCGCGGTTCCGACATTGGAGGTCTCGAACACGCGATCCACGCTCGGGTCGCGTTGGATGATGCTCGCGACCCGGTCGGTCACCGCCTCGGTCTGCTCCAGCGTGCTGCCGGGGGCCAGCGTGATGTGCACCTGCGAATAATCGCTGTTCTGCGGCGGGAAGAAGGATTGCGGCAGAGTTCCGAACAGGACCGCGCTCAGCATCAGGATCATGATTCCTGCGAAGACCATCGCCAGCCGATGGTCCTGAAGGCGCGCTTCCCACCGTGCCGCGACGAGGTCGTACCAGTCGGCAAAGTCGCCGCCGATCGTCCGGACGCTGAAGCTGATGAACTTGGTGGCGACATAACCGAGAACGCCGCCGACGACGATCGCGAGCACGCCGGTGATCGCGCCGGGCCACCCGACCTTTCCGAGGCCGGCCATCGCGCCGCCGGTTCCAATCAGGAACGCCGCGGCGATGACCAGAAGCAGCAAGCTCAGGACGGCATAATAGCCGTAGCGGCGCGGGATCCTGGGCAGCCGCTCGAGCAGCGCATGCGCCTTGGTCGTATCGAGGCTCCAATTGAGGATCTTCAGATAAACGTCCATCCATTTCCATGCGGCGTGCGGCTGCTTGCCATGCGAGCGCAGGAAATAAGCGGCGATCAGCGGCGTGATCATTCGCGCCACGAGCAAGCTCATCAGCACCGACAGGACGACGGTGAAGCCGAACGCCTTGAAATATTGGCCGGCGACGTCGGGCATCAGCGCGACAGGCAGGAACACGGCGACAATCGACATCGTCGTCGCAAGGACCGCTAGTCCGATCTCGTCGGCCGCGTCGAGTGACGCCTGGTATCCCGACTTGCCCATACGCATGTGCCGGACGATGTTTTCGATCTCGACGATCGCGTCGTCCACGAGGACGCCGGACACCAGCCCCATCGCCAACGTCGACATGAAGTTCATGGTGATCCCCATGAGGCTCATGAAGAAGAAGGCAGGGATCGCGGATAATGGGATCGCAACCGCGGAAATGGCGGTGGCACGAATATCGCGAAGGAAGAGAAGGACGACGAGAACCGCCAGGATCGCGCCTTCGATAAGGCCTTCCATCGCCGATTTGTATTGTGCCTTGGTGTAGTCGACCGTGTTGAAAATCTCCGAGAAGTGGACCTTCGGGTTTTCCTTCTCGACCTTGCGCAGCTCCTTCCACGCGGCATCGTAATCGCTGACTTCGGAAGTGTCCTTGGCGCGTTGGACGACGAAGGTCACAACCTGCCGGCCGTTCATTTTCGAGATCGAGCGTTGCTCCGCGTAGGAATCCTCGACCCGGCCAAGATCGCCGAGCTTGACGAAACGGCCGCCGGGCAGCGCAATCTGGGTCTGCGACAGGTCGTAAGCGGTCTGCGCGTTGCCGAGCACCCGGACATTCTGCTCCGAGCCCGCCACCTCGGCCCGGCCGCCGCCCGCGTTCAGGTTGCTTTGGCGGAGCTGCTGGTTGACTTGGGACGCGGTGATGCCCTGCGCCTGGAGCGCGGCAGGGTCGAGGATCACCCGGATCTCGCGGTCCACTCCGCCTTCGCGCGATACCGCGGCAATACCGGGCACGCTCAAGAGACGCTTGGCGACCGTGTTGTCGATGTACCAGCTCAGCTGCTCCAGGCTCATGTCGCTGGTCTGCGCGCCGACTACCGTGATCGGCTGATTCTCCGCGTTGATCCGTTCGACGTCAGGCTCGAGGATTCCGTCAGGCAAATCGGCCCGAATCTGGTCGACAGCGCTTCGGACATCGTTGACCGCCCGATCAGTCGGCGTTCCGAGCTGGAACTGCACGGTGGTTAAGCTGTGGCCTTCAGTGACGGAGCTGCTGATCTCATCGACGCCGTTGACTCCGCGGATCGCGGATTCGACCCGCTGTGTAATTTGAGTCTCGACTTCGTTCGGCGCAGCGCCGGGCTGGGAGATCGACACGAAGGCTGCGGGGAAGTCGATGTCCGGCGCGTTGTTGACCTGCATCCGCGCGAAGGAGATCAGGCCGGCCAGCATCAGCCCGACGAAGAGTACGATCGGGGCAACCGGGTTGCGGATGCACCACGACGAGATGTTTCGGAAGTTCATGACCTAAACTCTTCTAGCGCTCAGTGCGCAGCCTCGCGCTTCGGCTTCACTTTCTGGCCCGGATTGAGGAACGGTCCGGCCGACAGCACCACCGGCTCAGTGCCCGAAAGCCCGGACGTTATGGTGACTCCATTTTCGCTCACGGTGCCGATCTGAATGTCGCGGCGCTCGATCTCGTTCTTCGCGTTGACGATGTAGACATAATTGCCCTTGTCGTCGCTCAGCACCGCGCTTTGTGGGAGCATCGGAGCCGTGGTCGTTCCGGCGGTAATCTTTGCCTGGGCGAAGCCGCCCGGCCGCATCGCCGTCGTGTACGGAACCGCGATGCGCACTTCGCCGAGGCGCGACTGCGGATCGATCACCGGCGCGACCTGCCACACAGTCCCGGTCACCGGCGTGTCCGAGCCGACCGGAGTGACCTGCGCCGGCATTCCGACATGCACGTTGGCGAGGTCCTGCTGAGCAAGCTGGGCGCGCATCTCCATCTGGCCGCCCTCGGCTAGCCGGAACAATGCTCCGGACCCCGGGCTGACGATCTGTCCCACTTCGACATTGCGGGCGAGGACCAGTCCGGAAACAGGTGCAACGACATTGAGCTGGTTCATTTGCGCGCGCGTGGCACCGAGCTGAGCCTGCGCCACCTTCACCTGGGCGAACGCCGCGTCCCGCGCAGCCTTCTTTGCGTCGATGTCGGCCTTTGAGATAAATCCGCGGCTCTGTAGCGCGATTGCGCGGTCATAGTCGGCTTGCGCGAGCTCGGCCTGCGCTCTTGCGGCGTCGATCTGTGCGGCCTGCTGAGCGGCCTGCTGGGTCTGGACCGAGCGATCGACGACCGCGAGCACCTGTCCGGCGCGCACCCAACTTCCCGCGTCCACCAGCACTCGAATTACGCGGCCGCCCTGGCCGGCGATTCCGATCGGCTGGTCGCGCTTGGCGCCGAGAGGCCCGCTGGCGCTGATCACCCGGCCGACCTGGCTTGTGCCGGGGATGACCACGCCGACGCTCGGAATCTGCCCGGCGGTGGCGCCGGGCCCGTTCCCCGCCGCGCCATTGCTGTTGGAGCGCTGGCTGGTGAGCAGGGCAAGGCCGACCACGAACAGCACGAGCGCGGCGACGGCTCCGACGATGACAAGCTGGCGCCGCCGGCGGGATCCGTCGACGACGACGAGAGTGTCGGAAGAATAGATCGAAGTTTCGCGGTTCATTCTGTCCTGCCCAACGTGCCCCATATGCGCGAATCCGCGCCGCTGATCCGGCAACTGTATTATCTTAATAAGTCACCTTGTGCAACAGAGCCCGTTTCCCCCGCCCGCGGCTACTGCTTTTCGACCAAACGTGGCACTTGTTTGGCGAGCGCGCGTTGCCGCATCTTACGTGAAGGTCGCTTGAACGACACTGAAAAACAAGGGGAAGCGGCATGGAACATTATGGGATCATCGGTTGGATCGTCATCGGCGGAATCGCCGGAGCGATCGCCAAGCTGCTGATGCCGGGCAAGGACCCCGGCGGCTGCATCATCACCATCCTGCTCGGAATCGCGGGAGCGTTGCTCGCGGGATGGCTCGGGCACGCAATCGGCTGGTACGGGGCGAACGAGGGCGCAGGCTTCGTCGCCGCCATCGTCGGCGCCTTCATTCTCCTGCTGATCTACCGGCTGATTGCCGGCCGGCGCCGACCTTGAGCCGCGCCGTTCAGCAAACAGCCATTGGCGCGGGGCGAGCCTTGGGCCGGGATTGAACAGCCTGGACGAGGACATGAAAAAGATTTTGATCGGCGCGCTGATGCTGGGCGCGCTGTCGTGGACGGCGCCGGTCGCGGCGCAGCAAGCATCGATTACGCAGACCATCGCCGGCACCCGACTCGACATCAACGCCACGGGAGAAGTGACCCGGGTCCCGGACCTCGCGATCATCAGCGCGGGTGTGGTGACTCGTTCGACCAGCGCCACAGCCGCACTTCAGGAGGCGGCGCAGCGGATGCAGCGCGTGGTCGCGGCGCTGAAACGCGCCGGGATCGACGACCGCGACATCCAGACGAGCAGCGTCAATCTCAACCCGGAATATCGCTATGTGGAGAACCAGGCGCCGCAGCTTACCGGCTATACGGCGTCGAACCAGCTCACGATCAGGTTCCACGACATCCGCAATTCGGGGAAGATCCTCGATGCGCTGGTGGCCGAGGGGGCAAACCAGATCAACGGTCCGAACCTCACCGTGGAGCATCCCGAAGCGGCACTCGACGAAGCGCGGGCGAAGGCGGTGGCGAACGGCCGCGCCCGGGCGGAGCTCTACGCGCGCACGCTCGGGCTGCACGTGGCGCGGGTGGTCGCAGTCTCGGAAAGCGGCGGCTATGCGGTGCCGCCGGCGCCTCCGCCCCCTCCGCCGATGATGATGGCGAGAGGCGAAAGAGATTATTCTACGAACATCCAGCCCGGCGAGCAGAAGCTGCAGGTCAGCGTCGGAATGATTTTCGAGCTGCAGTGATTTTCATCCTCCCTGCCGCCGTAGGCGGTGGGGAGGGGAACCGCTCAGCGCAGCTGAGCGGTGGAGGGGCCGCTCCGTCTCCGATGGCCCCTCCGTCAGCCCTTCGGGCTGCCACCTCCCCATCCTCGCTGTGCGAGGACAGGGAGGAATGAGTCGTCACCTCACCGTGCCGCGGCGGATCAGGTTGACGATCACCAGAAGGATGATCGCGCCGACCAGCGACCAAATGAAGGTCTCGATCGTGATCGCGCCGTTGATGTTGCCCTTGCCCAGCAGGCCGGCGATGACCGCGCCGATGATTCCGACCACGATGTTGAGGATGATGCCCTGCTGCGCGTCGGTGCGCATGATCAGGCTTGCGAGCCAGCCGACGATTCCGCCGACGATCAACCAGACGATGATACCCATGAGCTTTCCCTCCTGTTTTCCGGCCGGGGATACGCGCCGGCCGTTCCGGCATCTCAGACGCGCGATGCTTCGCGGTTGTTCCGGATTGGGAAGGGATGATCGAGCGCGCGGAGCGGCGCTCAGTAGCGCTGCTGGCGCTCGTACTGGTCGCGGTATTGCTTGATTCGGGTCACGCGGAGGCCGGGCATGCCGCTGCGGTCGACCGCGCGCTGCCAGCTGGTGAACTCCTCGAGGCTCAGCGAATAGCGCTTGCAGGCGTCGTCGACGCTCAGGAGACCGCCCGCCACGGCCGCAACGACCTCGGCCTTCCGGCGGACCACCCAGCGGGTGGTGTCGACCGGCGGCAACGAGTCGAGCGTCAGCGGCTCGCCGAGAGGTCCGATGACCTGGGCCGGACGAATCTTCTGGTTCTCGAGCATTCCGTCACACCTGCTTAATCATTGCCAATGCCAAGGGCTTAATCCGCCGCCATTGAAAATATTCTGAAACGCGCTGGTTAATTCGACGCTCAGTCCGCTTTACGCTCCTTTAACCCTGTCTCCTCCTCGGCGAACGTTCCGCCGAGCATCTTCATCGCCTCACGCCAGCCTTCGCTGCCTGACAGGTAGCAAGCGATTGCCTCCTGTCTCGTCCGGTCGTCGTCCACGCCCGAACCGAGCAGCGCGAGCAACTCGTTCAGGCTGAGCGGCGCTTCGGCGTGGACACGAAAATCTCTCTCGTGACGCGCCAAACCTTGCCCCCCTCGCTCGTCTTTCGGGGCCCGGTCTAGGCGCGAGGAGTGAAATTCGGGTAAAGAAGGGCGCAAGAGTCCTCCAATGTGGATCAATTTTCAGCTCGGCCGCCCCGCGGAGCAGGCCCGCATCGTCGTCGCCATGTCGGGCGGCGTCGACAGCTCGGTCACGGCCGCGCTCGCCGCGCGCACTGGCGCGGAGGTCATCGGGGTCACGCTCCAGCTCTATGACTACGGAGAGGCGGCGCGGCGGCCCGGCGCGTGCTGCGCCGGCCAGGACATCTACGACGCGAAGCAGGTCGCCGACCGGCTCGGGATCGCCCATTATGTGCTCGATTATGAAAGCCGCTTCCGTGAAGGGGTGATCGACCGGTTTGTCGACGAATATGCGCACGGCCGCACGCCGGTGCCGTGCGCGAGCTGCAACCAGGGGGTGAAGTTCGTCGACCTGGTCGCTTTCGCCCGGGAGCTCGGCGCCGATTGCCTCGCGACCGGCCATTATGTGCGGCGGGTGGTGGAAAATGGCCGTGCCGAGCTTCACAAGGGCGCCGACCCACGCCGCGACCAGAGCTATTTCCTTTACGGGACCACGCGCGAGCAGCTCGATTTCCTGCGATTCCCGCTCGGCGACCTGCCGAAGGACGAGGTGCGCCGGATCGCGGCCGAGCTCCGCCTCGCGGTCGCGGCCAAGCCCGACAGTCAGGATATCTGCTTCGTCCCCGACGGCGATTATGCCGGACTGGTGAAGAAGCTGCGCCCCGAGACCGAGGAAGCAGGCCAGATCGTCGACCTCGAAGGGCGGGCCCTGGGGACTCACCGCGGCGTCGTCCATTTCACCGTCGGCCAGCGGCGCGGTATCGAGATCGGCGGGCAGAAGGAGCCGCTCTACGTCGTCCGGATCGAGCCGGAGGAGGCGCGGATCGTGGTCGGACCCCGGCGCGCACTGGCCGTCGAGGCGATGCGGGTCGCCGACTGGAACTGGCTCGGCGAGAACCAGCGCGAGGTGAGCGTCAAGGTGCGCTCGCTGGCGCCGGCGGTGCCGGCGGTTCGCGACGGCGAATGGATCCGCTTCCGATCGCCCGAATATGGCGTGGCCCCGGGTCAGGCTGCGGTGCTGTACGACGGCAGCCGGATGCTCGGCGGTGGGTCGATTGCCGAGACGGTCGCGGCAGAACTTGAGGCCGCGGCGGCCTGAGGTCTAGAGCTTGCCGAATGACTCGCTCGATCCTCATTGCCGTTGCCGCGCTGATGTTTGCCAGCCCCGCATCCGCCGCACCCGTTCCGCCGGAAACGCCTGCGGGTCCCGACTTCCTCGTCCAGAACACCAAGGCGAAAGCCGTCATCACGACCCCGAGCGGCCTCGAATATTTCATCGTCAAATCCGGCCCCGCGACCGGACCGCATCCGACGGCGCAGGACAGCGCGACCTTCGATTATGAAGTGAAGCTGCTGAACGGCCAGGTGATTGACAGCAGCTACGCGCGCGGCGAGCGGCTCACCGGCAACGTCGGTTCCTTCGTGCCGGGTTTCAGCGAAGCGCTGGAGCTGATGCGGCCGGGTGACGAGTGGATCGTGTGGGTTCCGCCGCAGCTCGGCTACGGCGCGAAGGACAAGGGTCCGATCCCCGGCAATAGCGTACTTCGCTTCAGGCTGGCGTTGCACAGCGTCACGCCCGCCGCCTGACCCGTGCCGGCGCCGCTCAGCGCGGGGATATTGCTCTATCGCGAGCGCGGCGGCCGGACCGAGGTGCTGCTGATCCGCCCCGGGGGCCCTTATTGGCGCAACAAGGATGCCGGCGCGTGGATGATTCCGAAGGGCGCCATTGAGCCGGGCGAGAGCCCTCCCGAAGCGGCGCTGCGCGAGTTCGAGGAGGAGACCGGCACGCGCCTCCACTCGGTTCCCTTCGCCCTCGCCCGGATCCGCCAGGCGGGCGGCAAGATCGTCGAGGCCTTCGCTCTCGAAGGCGATCTTGACGCCGCGGCTGTCACGTCCAACGAGTTCGAAGTTGAGTGGCCGCCGAAGAGCGGCCAACTCCAGCGCTTCCCGGAAGTTGCCGAGGCGCGGTGGATGGGGCTAGCCGAAGCACGCGCCATGATGCTGCCGAGCCAGCTCCCGCTGCTCGACGCGCTGGAAGAGAGGCTGTCACGCTGAGCGGTTGACGAGGAGCGGCCGTGCGTTACGCCTGCTGCCCGTGGGAGGCGAATTAGAGAAATCGGAGAATCGAACAGTCGCGCAGGCTATCCTTGCGTCGAAGGCGTACGCCATCGTCAGAGGTTCAACCTACTTCATGCTCGTTGTCGCGGCTTTTGTTTGTTGCATGGGCTCGATCACATCAGACCTAGGTGTACTGTTGGGCTGGCTTTTGGCTCTCGGTTGGTATTGGGTCGCAGTGTTCGTGCATGAAGCGGGTCACGCCGTGGCCGCTGCGGCGTGTGGATGGCGCATCCTGGTGTTTGTTGCTGGACCATTCGGCTATCATATTCACAACCGCGAATTTGCAGTCATCCCGCGATCCAAACGTAGTGAATTCGCAGGCTTTGTCTTGCCAACGCCCAGATCGGCCGCCGTTTGGACGCGGTCTCGCGCGGCAATCATTAGCGCCGCCGGCCCGCTTGCAAGCGTGATTCTCGCCTTAGTGTCAGGCGCCGTGGCTATCACCTCGCGGAATGCCGACTTGGGAGGTGGGTTCGACTTGTCGCTTACGGCAGCTGGGCTGAGCTTAATGTCGACAGCTACGGCGTTGATCACGCTCACTCCCAGCCGTGCCGGCAAACGCGCGTCCGACATCCAACAGGTCACTCAGTCCCTTCGTACGGACGACGCAAAGTGGCTGAAGACGCGCGCGATCGCCCGACTGTACGGACTGGTGAAACATCAGATCAGGCTGCGGGACTTACCAACATGGATGCTCGAGGAATCGCGAATTCGGACTTGCGATGACAACGTGCTGATGCGGGGACATGAGGCGCTCGAAATAGCTATCGAGATGGATAAACAGGTGGTGGACGCGAAGCTGGTGCGTGAGATGCTATGTGACTTCCGGGAGCGCCATGGCGACGATGCTTGGACAGGGAGCTCTGCCGCGTATCTTGCAGCGGTTTGGGAGAGAGACAGACGCGCCGCGCGTGCCAGCTTGTGGCAAGGCGATATTGAGGAGGAGCTCAGACCGTTTGCATTTGCCGCTGAGGCGGCCATCGCCGCGCTCGAAGGTGACGGATCAGCCGCAACTCTGCTTCTGAAACACATGCGCAAGGCAATCAGACAGAAGTCCGCATTTTCGGATTGTTCTTTCCGAGACATCGAACAGCAGGTTCTCGGCCTACTTCCTACTTAACCACCCAAATTTAGAGGTCATCAATGCTAGGATTGCTTGCCGCGCTCGCCGCACAGACCGCTGCTCCCCCGGCGAAGACCTGGCCGACGCACGAGGGCGACGTGATCCTCAGGGATTTCCGCTTCGGCGACGGCGAGAGCCTTCCGCAAGTGCGGATGCATTATACGACGCTCGGCGCGCCGCATCGGAACGCCAAGGGCGAGATCGACAATGCGGTGATGGTCCTTCACGGCACCGGCGGCGACGGGCACCAGTTCCTCCGTCCGCAATTCGCCGATGAGCTATACGGGCCGGGCCAGCCGCTCGACATAAGCAAATACTGGATCATCCTTCCGGACAATATCGGCCACGGAAAATCGTCGAAGCCGTCGGACGGGCTCAGGATGAAATTTCCCAAGTACGATTATGCCGACATGGTCGGCGCCCAGTACCGGATGCTCACCGAAGGGCTCGGCGTCAGGCACATGCGGCTGATCATGGGCACCTCGATGGGCTGCATGATGAGCTTCATGTGGGGCGAGATGTACCCCGATTTCGAAAGCGCGCTGATGCCGCTCGCCTGCGAGCCGATCGAGATCGCCGGATTGAACCGCATGTGGCGGCAGATGCTGATCGACGGGATCGAAAAGGACCCGGCGTGGAACGGCGGCAATTACGCGACGGAGCCGCAGCAGGGGCTTCGGACCGCGGCTTCGATCCTGGTCATCGCCGGCGGTGCGCCGCTCTACCTCCAGAAGACTTATCCGACGCGGCAGGCCGC
>Ga0070680_100004240_pt1 | contig 10759 bp, 10 predicted proteins | sample KBSC73BmetaG_FD_64672 | JGI IMG/M metagenome (GOLD analysis project Ga0070680, IMG submission 64672) | Corn rhizosphere microbial communities from Kellogg Biological Station, Michigan, USA - KBS C7-3B metaG | ecosystem: Host-associated > Plants > Roots > Rhizosphere | place: USA: Michigan... | reverse complement strand
CATGCCGATCAGCGCGAAGAGCATCTACTACGAGGGCATCCGGATGCCCCCGATCAAGCTCTACGACGCGGGGCGCCTGAACGAGGAGGCGCTGCGGCTGTTCTGCCACAACACGCGCACGCCGAAGATGGTGGAGGCCGACATCAAGGCGATCGCGGCCGGCACGGCGGCCGGCGCCGCGCGCGTGCGCGAGCTGTGCGCGCGCTTCGGCAAGGAGACCTACCTCGAGGCGTGCGACGCGATGCTCGACCGCACGCGCTCCGGGGTGATCGACCTGATCCGCGCGCACCTGCCCGACGGCGAGCGGTTCGAGTTCATCGATCACGCCGACGATGACGGGCTGGGCAACGGCCCGATCAAGCTGCAGATGGCTCTGTGGCGCGACGGCGACACGATGAACGTGGACTGGACGGGCACGAGCCCGGAAGTCCCGGGGTCGGTGAACTTCTTCCTCAACCCCGAGATGTTCAAGATGTTCATGGGCGTGTTCCTGATCATGGCCTTCGCGCCCGACCTGGTGTTCAACGACGGCTACTACGACGTCGTGAACGTCAACCTTCCCGAGAACTCGGTGCTGCGGCCCGAGTTCCCGGCGCCGGTGGGCAACCGCCTGAGCCTCATGGCGCGCCAGTTCGACGTGGTGGGCGCCGTGTTCTCGAAGGCGCTCGCGCAGTTCGCGGTGTCGGGCAGCTACGGCACGAGCCCGAACTTCATCTTCGCGGGCGATGACGAGGACGGTGAGCCGTTCCAGGTGCTCGAGATCCTCTACGGCGGGATCCCCGCCCGTCCTGCCGGCGACGGCCTCGACGGGCACACGTGGTGGCCGATGTTCAAGGCCGTGCCCACGGAGTACCTCGAGAAGTACTACCCGATGCGCATCGAGTCCTACAGGGTGCGCGTGGACTCGGGCGGCGCGGGCTACCACCGCGGCGGTCACGGCGTCGCCAAGACCTACCGCTTCCTCACCGACGGCGAGATCTCCTTCCAGGACGACCGCGCACACACATACCCGTGGGGCTACAACGGCGGCCAGCACGGAGCGAGCTCGGAGAAGCTGCTCATCCACATCGACGGCACCGAGGAGCGCCTGCCGTCCAAGGTGGAGAGCTTCCCGGTGAAGAAGGGCGACCGCCTGGTCTTCTCGACGGCCGGCGCCGGCGGGCTGGGCGATCCGCTCGACCGCGAGCCCGAACGCACGGCGGCCGATGTGCACGGCGGGCTCGTGAGCGTGGAAGCCGCGGCGCGCGAGTACGGCGTGGTCGTCTCGGCCGACGGCGAGGTCGACCAGGAGGCGACCGAGCGCGAGCGCGAGCGCATCCGGGCCGAGCGCGATGAGCCGCCGGAGTTCGACTTCGGGCCGCTGCCGTCGATGGAGGAGCTGCGCGAGCAGATTGCATCGGAGCGGCGCGACTTCGACGCCCGGCTGGCCGGGCTGTCGCGGGCCGGCTGAGGCCGACTCGTGGCACACACGCTCGCGGAGAAGATCCTCCTCAACCACGCGGAGGTGGATGACCTCGCGCCTGGCGACACGGTGATGGTCCGTGTGGACGCCGTGATGGCCAACGACGTGTCAGGACCGCTCGCGTTCCGCCAGATGGAGAAGATGGGCGCGGAGCGTGTGTTCGATCCGGAGAAGGTGATCATGGTGGCCGACCACTTCGTGCCGGCCAAGGACGCCCGCTCGGCCGCGCTGCAGAAGCGGCTGAAGGAGTGGTCGCAGCAGCAGGGCGTCGTGTACTACGACCAGGGTCGCGGCGGCATCGAACACACGCTGCTCGTGGAGGAGGGCTGGGTCGTGCCGGGTGACGTGATCGTGGGCGGCGACTCGCACGCCTGCACGTACGGCGCACTCGGCGCGTTCGGCAGCGGCCTCGGGTCCACCGACATCGCGGCGGCACTGGCGTTCGGCGAGTTCTGGCAGCCGGTGCCGGAGACGATCAGGGTGCACTTCAGCGGCCGCAAGACCGGCTTCGTGAGTGGCAAGGACCTGATCCTCGCGGTGATCGCGGAGATCGGCGTGGCCGGCGCCACGGGTGCGGTGCTCGAGTTCGTGGGAGACGGCGCCGGCTCGCTCTCGATCGACGAGCGCCTGGCCGTGGCGAACATGGCGGTGGAGGCCGGCGCCGAGACGGGCCTCTTTCCCGCCGATGAAGAGACGCGCAGCTACCTGGCCGGCCGCGTGGATCGTGAGTGGAGCGAGCTGCGCTCGGATGACGACGCGCCCGTATCGCGGGAGCTGCACATCGACCTCGCGGACGTGGAGCCGCTCGTGGCCGCGCCGCACTCGCCTGGCAACGTGGTGCCGCTCGCCGACGTGACCGGCACGCACGTGGAGCAGGTGTACATCGGCAACTGCGCCAACGGCACCATCACCGACCTTCGCCAGGCGGCCGCCGTGCTGCGCGGGCGGAAGGTGCATCCTCGCTCGCGCGTGGTGGTCGTGCCCGCCACGCAGGCCATCTACCGGCAGGCCATGGCGGAGAACCTCCTTGACGCGTTCGTGGAGGCGGGCGCGATGGTGTCCACCCCCACCTGCGGCGCCTGCTTCGGCGGGGGCATGGGCGTGCCCGGCTCGGGCGAGACGGCGGTCGCGACCACCAACAGGAACTTCCGGGGGCGGATGGGCTCGGCCGGGGCGCAGGTGTACCTGTCGAACGCGTACGTGGCCGCGGCGGCCGCGGTGGCGGGCGAGCTGATCGATCCCGGCGAGCTGATCGAGGCACCGCCGCAATGACCATCACCGGACGGGCCGTCGCGCTCAAAGAGGACAACGTGGACACCGACGTCCTCTACCCCGGCGAGTTCCTCAACATCGAGGACCCGGACCGGATGCGCGAGCACCTGTTCGAGGGCATCGATCCCGGGCTGCGCGACCAGCTCGGGCCGGACACGATCCTCGTGGTGGGCGAGAACTTCGGCACCGGGTCCTCGCGCGAGCACGTGCCGCTGGCGATGAAGTCCTCGGGCGTGTCGTGCGTCGTGGGCAAGAGCTTCGCGCGCATCTTCCGGCGCAACTGCCTGAACCTGGGCCTGCCGCTGGTCGACTGCCCGGACGCCGTTGATCGCGCCGAGGCCGGCGCGCAGGTGGAAATCGACCTGGACGGCGGGACGATGACGGTGGAGGGCGAGCGCTTCGAGATCGCGGCGATGCCGGAGTTCATGCGCCAGATGCTGGACGCCGGCGGCCTCGTGCCCTGGCTGCGCGAGCGCTAGCGCGGGTTTCCGGACAACACCGCGACCGCGTCGTCGGTGCTGACGACGTCGCCGTACTTGGCGTCGATGTCCGTGAGCGATGCCTCGTGCGCGCTCTGCGCGCGATCGGCCACGGCCTCGCGCGGAACGAGCACGCGCAGGCCATGCTGGATCCCGTCCACCACGGTGGCCCGCACGCACCCGGACGTGGAGGCGCCCGTGACCACCAGCGTGTCGCAGCCGGCGGCCGCGAGCATCGGCTGCAGCGCCGTGCCGAAGAATGCCGAGGCGAACAGCTTGAGCAGGACGGGCTCGTCCTCGCGCCGCGCGAGGCGTTCGTCGATCTTCGCCCAGCGCGAGCCCGGCGTGAGCATTGTCAGCGCGGGCGCCTTGGCAATGAAGGCGGCCGCCACGCGCTTGCCCGCCTCGTCGAACTCGAGCGTGGTGAACGCAACCGGCGCGCCGCCCTCGCGCGCGGCCTCGAGCAATCGCGCGGTGGCCGCGACGGCCTCCTCGGTATCGCAGTGCAGCGGCGACTCGGGATCCGTGAACGCGTAGTTGAGATCCACCACCACCAGGGCGGGACGGCTGCCCGCGCCCTGCCGTCCGCCGAAGCCGCGGTCCCCGTAGACCTCGCCGGCGTCGCTCACGATTCCCAGCGCGCGATGCCCAGCAGGTCGTTGACCTCGTCGAAGGGCATCATCCGGTCGCGCAGCCCCTCGCTGGTCCCGGTCTTCTGCAGCTCTTCCAGGAGCTCCTGATACACGCGCGCGAAGAGCCAGGTCTGTGTGCTGGGGAAGATCACGATGTTGAAACCGAGCTCCTGGAGCTCGTCCGCCGTCAGCGTGGGCGAGCGACCCGTCTCCGACATATTGACGAGCTTCGGCCCGTCGACCTTCCGCGCGACTTCCTCGAGGTGCTCGCGCGTGCGCGGAGCGTCGACGAACGTCACGTCCGCGCCGGCCTCCGCGTAGGCGTTGCAGCGGTCGATCGCGTCATCGAGCCCGTTCATCTGAAGGGCATCGGTCCTGGCGATCACGAGCGTGTCCGGATTGCGCCGCGCGCTCAGCGCGGCGCGCAGCTTCAGCACCATCTCATCGCGCGGGATGACCTTCTTGCCCTCCATGTGCCCGCAGCGCTTGGGGAACACCTGGTCCTCGATCTGGACCGCGGCCGCGCCCGCCCGCTCGAGTTCGATCACCGAGCGCTTCACGCCCGGCTCCGAGCCGTAGCCGGTGTCGGCGTCCACCACAACTGGCACGGTGGCGACGGCGGTCATCCGCATCAGGCTGGCCGCCACCTCCGCGAGCCCGACCAAGCCGATGTCCGGAAGCCCGTGGTTGTGCGCGGCCACCGAGTAGCCGCCGGCGTACACGGCCTCGAAGCCGGCGCGCTCGGCCAGCGTCGCCGTCAGGCCGTCGTGCGCTCCGACCGCGACGATGATGCGCGGATCGCTCAGTCGCTCCCGCAGGCTCATCAGGCGGCCTCCGCGATCGTCACGAGCTGCCGTCCCACGACCGCTCCCCCGTGCAGCCGCTGGAATGCGCCGGGCACGTCGCTCAACTCGAGCCGCTCGCCCACGAGCCGCTCCACCGGCAGCCGCCCGGCGCGATGCGCCTCGAACAGCCAGGGCAGATCGCGCGCCGGCACGGCGCTGCCCATGTAGCTGCCGCAGAGCGTGCGCTCGCTGGCGACCAGATCGGCCGGGCTGACGGGCACGCGGGCCGCCGGATCGGGCAAGCCGACGATCACGGCCGTCCCGCCCCGCCGGGTAGCGGCGTACGCCTGGGACAGGACGGCCGCGGATCCGGTGGCGTCGAACGCATAGTCCACGCCTCCTCCTGTCGCGTCGATCACGTCCGACGCGACGTCCTCGCCCGCGGTCAGGGTGGTTGTGGCCCCCAGTTCGCGGGCAAGCTCGAACTTGTCGGGCACGACGTCGACCGCCACGATCGTGGTCGCACCCACGATGCGGGCGCCCATGATCGCGCTGAGTCCCACGCCGCCGAGGCCGAACACGGCAACGCTCGCGCCGGGCCTGACCTGCACTGTGTTCACCACGGCGCCCACGCCGGTCACGATTCCGCAGCCGAAGAGCGCTGCCAGCTCGAGCGGGATGTCGGGCGGCACCGGCAGGAGCGATTCCTGGGCGACGACCGTGCGCTCGCTGAACGCGGACAGCCCAAGGTGCTGGTTGAGGGGCGCCCCCTCCCCATCCTGAAACGGCTGCGCGCCGCTCAGCAGGCGGCCTTCCTTGTTGGCGGCGTTGCCCGGCTCGCAGAGAGCGGGCCGGCCGCTCGCGCAGAAGCGGCAATGGCCGCATGAGGGCACGAAGCTGAACACCACTCGCTGCCCCGGCTCGAAACGGGTCACCCCAGGGCCCGTGCGGGTCACAACGCCGCTGGCCTCGTGGCCGAGCACCATCGGCACAGGGCGCGGCCGATCTCCCGTGAGGACGGAGAGATCCGAGTGGCAGATGCAGGCAGTGGCCGGCGCCACCTCGACCTCTCCGGGGCCCGGCCCCGCCAGCTCCACCTCCTCAATCCCGAGCGATTCGAACGGCGGAGGAGTGCCGTCGTCGCCCGTCCCACAGCGCCGCAGCACGGCGGCCCGGGTCAGCATCGGGCTTGTGTGGGCGGGATCGGGGTACTCACGGCTTGTACTTTACATACAATACGCAGCAGTCTCGATGTGGGGACAGGCGACAGACCAGCGCGCCGCCGGGAGGCAGCCTCGGTCACTTGGCCGGGGGAAACCGCTAGGGAAGGGCGCGCAGATGCGCCGGCTCTTCACCGGCCGCGGCGGCATGCGCGTACACGTTGGTGAGCGCCTCGCGCGCGTTGCTCAGGTGGTGGCGCATGTCGCGCTCCGCCCGCTCCGGGTCGTGCTTCTCGAGCGCGTCGAGCACGCGCCAGTGGTACTCGAGCGACAGGTGAAGCTGCTCGGGCGTGTACCACGCGTACGACTGGTAGATGAGCGGGACGGCGCTGATCTGGTGGACCATCGCCTCGAGCCGGCCGGCGTCGGCCACCTCGAGGATCGTGTGGTGGAACACATGGTTCTCGTGCACCAGGTGCTCGAGGTCGTCCGGCTGCAGCTTCTCCATCGCCTCGCAGCTCTTTCGCATCTTGGTCAGCTCGGGCTTCTTGATCCGCGTGGCCGCGCGGCAGGCCGCGTAGCCCTCGAGGATGCTCCGCAGGTCGTAGATCTCCTCGAGCTCGGACGGCGAGTAGCTGCGCACCTGCGCTCCCCGGTGCTGCGGCGCCTCCACCACCCCCTCGGCCTGGAGCATCGCGATCGCCTCGCGCACGGGCGTGCGGCTGACCTCCAGCTCGCCGGCGATCACGTCCTCCTTGAGCCGCTCGCCTGGCTTGATCCGGCCCTTCAGGATGGCGTCCCTGATGGCGTCCGCCACCATCGTGCTGGTCTTACGCGTCGGGAGAGGGCCGTCGAGCATATGCAATATGCTAGTGCCCGCTTCGGCGGGGGAAGTCGGTCAATTCGTCCATTGAGGTGGGTGGATGCTCCTTCGTGAGCTGCTGCAAACGCGCCACGGGGCTCCCCTCGTGCTGCCGGGCGCTCCCGACGCCCTCACCGCGCGACTTGCGCGGGAGATCGGCTTCGAGGCCGTCTACGTGACGGGCGCCGGGGTGACCAATCGCTATCTCGGCGTGCCGGACCTGGGCCTGATCACGCTCAGCGAGCTGGCCGACCACGTGGAGGCGATCCGCGACGCCGTCGACATACCGATCGTGGTGGACGCGGACACCGGCTTCGGCGGGCCCTTGAACGTGCGCCGGACCGTGCAGGTGCTCGAGCGGCGCGGCGCGAACGCGATCCAGCTCGAGGACCAGGTGTTCCCCAAGCGCTGCGGACACTTCGCGGGCAAGGAGACGATCGCGGCCGCCGAGATGGTCGCGAAGCTGCAGGCCGCGCTTGACGCCCGCGGGGACGACTCGCTCCTGATCGTGGCGCGCACCGACGCGCGCCAGGAGTTCGGACTGGAAGAGGCTCTGGAGCGCGCGGAGAGCTACCGCGAGGCGGGCGCCGACGTGATCTTCGTCGAGGCCCCTCAGTCGCGCGAGGAGCTGGCCGAAGTCGGCCGGCGGGTCGACGCACCTCTGCTCGTGAACATCGTCGAGGGCGGCGACACCCCGATGCTCCCCGCCGCCGAGCTGGGCGAGCTCGGCTTCTCGATCGTGCTCTACGCCAATTCGGCTCTGCGCGGCGCGCTGTTCGGCGCCCGGGCCGTGCTCGAGGAGCTTCGGAGCACGGGCTCGACCGCGGGAGCGCTCGACCGGATGATCGAGTGGGAGGAGCGCCAGCGACTGGTGGGCAAGCCGGCCTTCGACGACCTCAGCGATCGGTACGCCACGTAGCCATGGACGAGCGCTACGACCTGCGTCTCGCCGGCGGGCATGTGCTCTTGCCAGACTCGCGGCTCCGCGATGTGGACGTGCTCGTTCGCGGCGGCGAGATAGCGGGGCTGTGCGCGCCGGACGCGGCGGCCGACGCGGCCGAGGAGGTCTCCGTGCGCGGGCTGACCGTGCTCCCTGGCGTGATCGACGCGCACGTGCACCTCGGCCAGGACATCACCGTTCCCAAGACGCCGGAGGATGCGCGTGCCGAGACCGAGGCGGCGGCCGCGGGAGGCGTATGCACCCTGATCGCCTACCTGATGACGCCCGAGCCCTACGAGGAGCTGTTCGATCGCGTGGTCGCGCTGATGGCGGAGCACGGCGTGATCGACTTCGGCTTCCACTTCTGCATCGTCACGCGCGACCAGCTCGAGGCGCTGCCGCGCTACGTGGACGAGCTCGGCGTCTCGTCGTTCAAGTTCTTCATGAACTTCCGCGGTGACGAGGGCAGCTACCTCGGGCTGCCGGGCAACGACGACGGCTTCCTGTACGACCTGATGCGCGCGGCCGCGGCCGCCGGAGCGATGGTGGACCCGCACGGCGAGAACATCGAGATCGTGTGGAACCTGCGCGAGCAGCCACTGCCCGACGGCCTCTCGCCACTCGCCACCTGGAACCACGTGCGCCCCGACTTCGTGGAGTCCGAGGCGCAGCAGCGCGCGGCGTTCCTCGCCTCGGTGGCCGGCGCCTCGATGTACGCCGTTCACGTGACGAACGCGCAGACGCTCGACGTCCTTTCGCGCCAGCGCGAGCGCTACCCGAACATCTACCTCGAGACCTGCCCGCACTACCTGACCCACGACATCGACTCGTCGCTGGGCGCCATCGCCAAGGTCAATCCCCCGCTGCGCACGGCGGACGATCGCGAGGCGCTCTGGCGAGCGATCGCGGACGGGCGGATCAACACGATCGGCTCGGACCACGTGCCCCGGCACCGCTCGGCCAAGAGCGAGGACATCTGGAAGGGCAGCGCCGGCTTTCCAGGGCTCGAGACCCTGCTGCCGGTGCTGATCTCCGAGGGCTTCCACAAGCGCGGCATCCCGCTGCCGCGGCTCGTCGAAGCCGTCACGCGCGCGCCGGCCAGGACGTTCGGCCTGTGGCCGCGGAAGGGCGCGATCGCGATCGGCGCGGACGCGGACTTCTCGATCGTGGATCTCAACGGGCGGCACACCGTGCGGGCGGAGTCGCAGCGGAGCGCCGCGGGCTACTCGATCTACGACGGCTGGGAGCTCACGGGCGCGGTGGAGCACACGCTGGTGCGCGGCGAGTTCGTGCTGCGCGACCGGCAGATCGTGCGCGAGGGCGGCGGGCGCTACCAGCCGCGAGAGCGAAGCGGCTCGGCCGCGCTGGCGGCGGCACCATGAGCGATTCGCCCTGGGCCTCGGTAATCACGGCCGACGACGAGGCGCGCTACGAGGCGGCGGGCTTTGGACGCCCGGCCGGGAGCGGCGCGCATCCCGCGCTCCTGATCATCGACGTGCAGTACCGCACCGTCGGCGACACGCCGAAGCCGTTCTTCGATGCGGTCCAGGACTACCCGACGGCCTGCGGCGACGTGGGCTGGGCGGCGGTGGAGCGCATCGAGCGGCTGCTGGCGGCGTTCCGCGAGCGCTCCCTGCCGGTGCTCTACCCGCACGTGGCGCCCAAGGAGGCGTACGACGCCGGCAGGCTGGCGGCCAAGGTGCCGTCGATCATGGACGTGCCCGAGCGGGGCTACCGGTTCGTGGACGCGGTCGCGCCCGAGCCCGGCGACATCCTCATACCCAAGCGGCATCCGAGCGCATTCTTCGCCACCGCGCTCACGAGCTACCTGATCGACCTGGGCGTGGACTGGCTGATCGTGACGGGCTGCACCACCAGCGGCTGTATCCGCGCCTCGGTGGTCGACGCGTTCGCCTACAACTTCCACGTCACCGTCCCGCACGACGCCGTGTACGACCGCAGCCCGACGGTGCACGCGGCCAACCTGTTCGACATGGCCCAGAAGTACGCGGACGTGGCGAGCACCGACGAGGTGCTGGCCACGCTTCAGAACGACAGCCGGTCGGCCTGACGCGACAGCTGGGCCGTTTCCTCGAGCAGAAGTGCGGAGGCGTGCCGAGCGCGGGCCTCGAAGCGCTCGATCGGCCCGCACACGCTGATCACGGCGACCGGAAGGCCGCTCGCGTCGAGGATCGGCGCCGCCACAGAGGCTGCGCCTGCCTGGCGTTCGCCTCGCGAGGCCGCGAAGCCGTCTGAGCGGATCTGCTCGAGCTCTGCGCGGAGCGCCCGCTTCTTCACGGGTGTGCGATCGGTGAGCGCGGGCAGCTCCCTGTGCTCCGCGAAGAAGCGGTCCTGCTCCTCCGCGGGCAGGAAGGCCAGGAACGCCTTCGAGGACGCGCCGGCGTGCAGCGGGAACAGCCGGCCGATCGGGACGACCATCTTGATGTCGTCGGCGGGCAGCACCTGATCGACGTAGATCCGCTGCCAGCCGCTGCGAAGCGACAGCGTGGCGGTCTCCTCGCTGCGTTGCGACAGGGTGAGGAGCGCGTCGTGGACCGCGCGGCGGGCGCCGCCCGCCCAGTCGAGGTAGGCGGTGCCGAGCGCGAGGCTCTGCGGGCCGAGGAGGTAGCGGCGGCTCGCGCCGTCGAACTCCACGTAGCCGCGGTCCTGCAGCGAGGCCAGGATCCGGAACACCACCGCCTTCGACAGCCCCAGCCCGGTGGCGATCTCGGTGACGCCGACTGCCTGCGGCGGCGCCTGGGCCAGGAACGAGAGCACGTCCGCCGTCCGCAGGACGGACTGCACGAGAGTGGTACGTTTCTCGGGCGAGATCGGAACAGTGTACCGCTCAGCGGAACAGCAACCAGGGAGTGCGTGATGGGCCCGTTGTCCGGATTGCGCGTGATCGACGTGTCCACGGTGTACGCCGGTCCCCTCACCTGCCAGCTCCTGGGCGACTACGGCGCCGACGTGATCAAGGTCGAGCACCCGCGCGGCGACAGCATGCGCGGGCACGGCCGCGACAAGGACGGGATCCCCCTGTGGTGGAAGATGGTCTCGCGCAACAAGCGCTGCATCGGCCTGTACCTGGGCGATCCCGACGGCGCCGAGGTGTTCCGCCGGCTGGTGGCGACGGCCGACGTGGTGGTGGAGAGCTTCCGGCCCGG
>Ga0070680_100004237_pt1 | contig 10760 bp, 9 predicted proteins | sample KBSC73BmetaG_FD_64672 | JGI IMG/M metagenome (GOLD analysis project Ga0070680, IMG submission 64672) | Corn rhizosphere microbial communities from Kellogg Biological Station, Michigan, USA - KBS C7-3B metaG | ecosystem: Host-associated > Plants > Roots > Rhizosphere | place: USA: Michigan... | reverse complement strand
TATCGCCGATTTTCGGAGAGCGGGGATAAAGTCCGATTTATCCGATAACAATTTGATTCAGCGATGTTTTCTCAGAAAACATGACTTTGTCGTGCTGACTTTATCCCCTGAAATAGGAATTCTATCCGAATAATTGGTAAAGACCGCCGGCGGTCCGGCAAACGAACCGTCCCAGGCCGCGCTGTGAGGATTTTAGCGCCGTCGCGGCCGTTGCTGGCCGAGGCCCATCTGCTTGGCAAGCCGGGAACGCGCCGCGGCGTAATTCGGCGCCACCATCGGGTAGTCGGCCGGCAGACCCCATTTCTCGCGATACTGTTCCGGCGTCATGCCGTATTGCGAGCGCAGATGGCGCTTGAGTGACTTGAACTTCTTACCGTCCTCAAGACAGACGATGTAATCGGGATGGATCGACCGCTTGACTGGCACGGCGGGTTTGAGTGGTTCGGCCGAACCGGACTCTGCCGGAGCGCCCGACACGCGCAACAACGCCGAATGCACCTGATCGATCAGCGCGGAGAGATCGCCGAAGGGCACCGGATTGTTGCTGACATAGGCCGCGACAATCTCGGCCGTCATTTCAATAAGGCCGGAGTTCTCCACCGCGTCACTCATGATGATCCGGTCCCGCACCTGCCCGGTGTCGCTTGCGAAGGCTCAGCGAAAGCCCCGCGCCATCGAGTCGTACATTTTAATTCGTCTGGAAACCTATCGGAATTCGCCGCCTTGGCGCAAGTAGAGCCACGTTAAACTTCGGCAATACTTGGATCGGGCCGGACGTATCCTTGAATAATCAAGGATACGTCCGGGCGCGATCGGCGATTTCAGGGCGGGCTGGCGGCCTTCGACGCCAACGAAAACGCCGGCTGATGCCGGCGTTTCAATCGCAATCCGATCGGGAAAGCGTCAGCCCTGTCGTTCGAGGTGCGAGCGCAGGGCGTCGACCGATGCAAACTTCACGGTGCCCTGCGGCAATTCGGCTTCGATCGAACCGTCGGCGTAGAGCGTATAGGGCATGCCGTCGATCACGCCCGACTTCAGGATTGCGGGCCCGCGTTCAGCCGGCTTTGCCGGTGCTTCAGGACGCCGCTCCGGCGGCCGATTGTCGCGCGGCCGCGCCGGAATCGGCGGCAACGGCATGTCGCTTGCGCGCTTGAGCGGCTCGCTGGGAGACGCGGCTGCGGCGCGATCCGGCCACACCAGATCGAAGCCCTCATGGTCTTTCGCGGGCTCAGGCTGCGGCGTTGCACGCGGCATCGGCTGCTCGACGTGGGGCGGCGGAGCGATCGGCTCGGGCGCGGCAGGCGCCGTTTGCCGCGGCGGAAGCCGGAATGGCGGCGCCTCGTCCGGAGCATCATCCATCGGCGGCGTGTCCACCGGATCGGAAGGGCCCGACGGAGCCGCGGCAGGCTTCGGCTTGGCGCGCAGCCAATCCAGCGGTCCGGGGCGCTGTTCGTTGCCGGTGATCGGAAATCGCGGTTCAGCCGGACGCCGATCCGGCGGGCGCGGCATGTCGCGCGGGCGCGGCGGCTCGGGTGCACGCGGCGGCTCAGGGGGGCGCGGCACCTCCGGCACATAAGGCGTGTCATGCCCACGGTGCGATTCGAAATGGGGCAGCTCCGGCTCGTGCAGGTCGGCGTGCGGCTCACGCATCTCCTGCATCGGGGCGAGCGGCTGGCGCGCGGGCGATGACGGAACGGGAGCGGCAGGCGCCATCCGCGCGTTCTGCTGCGCCAGTGTTTCCACCGATTCCGGAATGCGGGCGGCCCGCGGCGACGTGCGGCCGTCGAGCGCTTCGACGATCCGCTTCAATTGCCCGACCGCCACGGCAATGGCGATCAGCAACAAGCCGGTCGCGACCGCGATCGCGCCGGTCAGGATCAGCGTGTTGCCCAGGCTGAACGCATTGATCGGAATACCGAATCCGATCGTCACGAAGCCCACCGCGGTGACCAGAAGGCCAACTGCCAACAAAACAAGAGTCATCGGATTTCTGTCCCTACCTGGCGCGCAGGCGTCGGCCACATTTGCTAACAAATTGTGACTGTGTTCTGGGCCATTCGCAAGAACCTGGCACCTTATCCATAGCCGCTCGCAATTTATGATTGATTAACGTTATCGGTTCGCCGGCTCCGTGGGCGCTGGGCGAACCCGCCCTTCGTCCCACCTGCCCCTCAGGAATCGAGCATTTGCGCCCGATCCCGGGTTTGCGCCTGCCGGGCGTTGCCCTTGCCTGCGCCCCGGCCTAATTAAGGAACATCCCTGTCCGGTGCAGGTTGCACTCCGGGGCCCATTGCGTTCCGTTTTCGTATTCGAGGAGACACCCGATGTCGTTTTCGCTGCCCGACCTGCCGTACTCTCATGACGCCCTCGCGCCTTATATGTCGAAGGAGACGCTGGAGTACCACCACGACAAGCACCACCTCGCCTACGTCAACAACGGCAACAACCTGCTCAAGGGCACCGAGTGGGAAAACAAGTCGCTGGAGGAAGTGGTCAAGGGCTCGTTCGGCAAGAACGCCGGCCTCTTCAACAACGCTGCGCAGCACTACAACCACACGCACTTCTGGAAGTGGATGAAGCCGCAGGGCGGTGGCGACAAGATTCCGGGCGCGCTCAAGTCCAAGATCGAAAGCGACCTCGGCGGCCTGGCCAAGGCCAAGGAAGACTTCATCAACGCCGGCGTGACGCAGTTCGGCTCCGGCTGGAACTGGATCGCGGTGAAGGACGGCAAGCTCGTCATCACCAAGACCGCCAACGGCGAGAACCCGCTGGTGCACGGCGCCAAGCCGATCCTCGGCTGCGACGTGTGGGAGCACTCCTATTACATCGACTATCGCAACCGGCGGCCCGACTATCTCAAGGCGTTCTGGGAAAACCTGGTCAACTGGGACTACGTCAACGAGTTGTTCCAGGCTGCGAGCAAGTAATCGCGGCGCTCGCCGTCCGCATCACCGATTTCGTTCAAGCGGGGCCCAATTCGGCCCCGCTTCGTATTTCCGGCCGAGGCGAATTGCCGTCATAATGCGCGGCGATTGGATCTCATGGCTTCACCCACACGGCATGACCGCTGGCTCGATCGCCTCGCCTGGCTTGTGCTGGGCGCGGTCGCGCTCGTCGGCGCACTGACCTTCCGCGACTATGGGCTCGGCTGGGACGACCTCACCCACGCCCAATACGGCGACCGTCTGTTGTCGCTCTATGGGTCAGGCTTCCGCGACACCAGCGCGTTGTCGTTCGTCAATCTCTATTACTACGGCGGCGGCTTCGACATGGCGGCCGCCCTGCTCGCCAAGATACTGCCGTTCGATCTGTTCGAGACGCGAAGGCTGCTCGGCGCCGCGGTCGGCATTGTCGGCCTTGCGGCGACGTGGCGGATCGGCCGCCGCATCGGCGGGCCGCTCGCCGGACTGATCGCACTCGTGCTCCTGGCGGCCTGCCCGCTTTACATCGGACATATGTTCATCAACCCCAAGGATGCCCCCTTCGCTGCGGCGATGGCGGTGTTTCTGCTGGGTCTCGTGCGCGCGCTCGAGCAATACCCGAAACCCACCGCGTCGACGCTTCTCATTGTCGGTCTGGGCTTCGGCTGCTCCATCGGCTCGCGCATTCTCGCCGGCTTCGGCGTATTGGAAACCATCGGCGCGCTGGCGCTGCTGTTTGCCCTCGAAGCCCGCGCCGACGGTGCGCGTGCCGCCGGTGCGCGACTCGGGCGCTTCCTGCTGGCTCTCGTCCCCTGCGCCATTCTCGCCTATGCGGTGATGGCGCTGCTGTGGCCGTGGTCGGTCGCCGAACCGCTCAACCCGTTCCGCGCGGTGGCGTACTTCTCACGGTTCTTCGAGAAGCCCTGGCAGGAGTTGTTCCAGGGCGCGCTGATCGCGCCGCCCGACATGCCGCGCCGCTACGTGCCGGTGCTGATGGGTTTGAAACTGCCGCTGATGTTTCTCGGGCTGGCTCTCGCCGGCCTGTGCGGCACGCTGGCGGCGTCCGTTCGCACGAGCCGCGAACCGCGGCAACGCGCAATCTGGCTCGGCGTGGCGCTGGCCGCGATCCTGCCGATTGCGGCCACCGTGATCGAGCGGCCGGCGATGTACAACGGCATCCGGCATTTCCTGTTCGTGTTGCCGCCGCTGGCCGTGGCTGGCGGGCTCGCCGGCGCCTGGATCGCACAACGCGCGTCGAACGCGGGCCGCGCGGCGATGGTGATCCTCGCCGCCGTGTTTGCCGCGGGCATCGCGCTGCCTGTCGTCGGAATGACGCGGCTGCATCCTTATGAATATGTCTATTTCAATCCTCTCGCCGGCGGTGTGCAGGCGGCGCAGCACCGCTACATGCTCGACTACTGGGGCCTTGCCTTCAAGCAGGCCGGCAACGCGCTGCGCGACCAACTCTCCGCGCGCGGCGAGACGCCGCCCCCCGGAGGCAAATGGACGATTGCGGTGTGCGGCCCGCATCCTCCGGCACAGATCGCGCTCGGCGACCGCTTCACGCCGACATGGGACCCGAAGGGCGCCGACTTCGCCCTGACGCTCGGCGCGTTCTATTGCGCCAAACTCGACGCGCCGGTGCTCGTCGAGATCGTGCGCGACGGCGTGGTGTTCGCCCGCGCCTACGATCTGCGCGGCCGAAACGTGCCGACGCTGTTCACCCAAGCGCCCGTGACGCGGGACTGAGATCGCCCCCCGCGCAGCGTCAGAACGTCACCCGCCCTTGCACCACATAGGTTCGTTGCGGGAATGGATGGAACAGGTGGTATTTTTCGTTGGTGATGTTGTCGATGCCGAAGGCCAGCGTGCCACGCTCGTTGACCTTGTATTGCACGCGCATGTCGAAAACCAGGAACGGGTCGAACGACTGGAACACGTTGCGCACGGTGTCGGTGTTGTCGAGCGTTGAATAGATCTTGCTCTGGTAGCGTCCGACCAGGGTCAGCGCCAAGGCCTCGGTCGGCCGGTACGTACCGCCGAAGGTGGCACGCCACATCGGCACGTTGGGAACGCGCTTGCCCTCCGCCGTCGTGCCCGTGGTGCTGACGAACGTCGGATCGCTGAGGATACGGGAGTCGACATAGGTCAGGCTGCCGAACAGTTCGAGCCGGGGCATGAAGACGTTGTCCTTTTGCCAGGCCAGTTCGACGCCGCGATTCCGGATTCGGTCCACATTGCTCACGAACGATGTGGTGGTCGTGCTGCCGGGAATGGTGCTGGCCTGCGAGATCAGCGCGTCGCGCGTGTCCTCGTTGAAGAGCGACAACCGCACCTTGCCGTCGGTGAAGCGCCGCTCGACCGACAATTCGGATGCCAGCGACTGCTCGGGCTTCAAATCCGGGTTCGGATTGATGAGCTGACCCGCGACGGTTGCGATCTGGTACAACTCGGTGACGGTAGGAAACCGGTTGGCGACACCGAACGAGCCTGTCAGCAGCCAATCCTTGTTGGGCTCGAAGCTCAACGACGCCTTGGGCGAGAAGCGGCTGGCGTCGAGACCCGGCTGCGCGAGCGCACGCGTCGCGGTGATCGCCCCGGTGGCAGCGTTCGTCGTGGTGGTCAGGTTATAGCCGTCGAACGCGCGCCAGCTTTCCCAGCGGCCGCCTAGCGTCAGCTTGTAGGACTCGGCGAAACGCCAGGCGTCCTGCATCCACAGCGCCGATGTCTGCGTCTTGCCGCTGCCGATGCTGTAGAACGTGTCCGACGCGTCGGCGCCGCCGGTCCAGTTCGGCGTCTGATAGGTCGGATTATTCAGTTCATAGCGGTCGGCGTGGAAGCCGTAACTGACCTCGTGCGCGCCGCCCGGCCCGGTCGGGCGCCAGATGCCCTTGGCGTCGAGCGTCGTCCAATTGGTCCCATCGAGCCGCGCGATCTTGCCGACATCGGTGAAACCCGTTCCGGTCGTGACCGTGAACGGGTTGCGCTGAATGTCCTTGAGGTAGTCGTAGCGTGTCACCACCACGTCCCAATCGTAATGACCATGCGTGTCGGTCTTCAGCGACAGCGCGTTGGCCAGATTCGTCTGACTGAGCGTGTAGGTGTTGGTGGCGAAGCCTGAACCCGCGGCGGAGCCGCCGTAGGTCGGGTTGCCGGCGGCGTCGCGCAGATAGGTCTCGACCCGCGATCGTTGATCGTTCGACCACAGCCCCACGGTGTAGGTCGCGCGAAGCCACGGCGTGATGTCAAGCGCGGCCTTGCCCTTGATGTTGAATTGCTCGGTGTGCAGAAGGCCGCCGGCGCCGAGAACGTTGGCGACGCCGCCGGTGCGGCTCGGCTGCAGGATGGTTCCCGTGGTGCCAGCGGGCGGGCCCCCCGCGGTCGTCACCCAGGCCAAGGGCTGACTGAAGCTGTTCTGGTAATTCATGCTGACGAAGGCCGAGAGATCGCCCCAGCGGTTGCCGACCGAGGCGCTGGTCTGGTCGCTCCGATAGGTGTCCTTGGTCTTGTAGAAATCGAAAGTCTGAAACGATTCGGATTGCTTGACCGAGGTCTCGAACTTGTCCGGCATCCGCGTGGTGATGTTGAGCACGCCGCCCATCGAATTGCCCGGATACGCGGCCGAGAACGGGCCGTAGAGGAAATCGATGCGCTTGATCTCCTCCGGTGAGATCAGTCCCCAGCGCGGCGTCCCGGTCGTGTTGTTGTTGGCGATCAGCGCCGAGATCAGGATGTCATCGGCATAGATCAGAGTGCGGGCGCTGGAGTTGAGACCCCAGACGCGCGAGGCCAGCACCGCCTGATTGTCGCCGGTGTTTCGTTTGCGAAGCGACAGACTGGGCAGGTACTTCACGGCATCTTCGGTATCGATGACGTTGACGGTCTGCTCGATGCGTTCCGCGGTGATGCTCTCGGCGGTCTGCGGCATCTGATAGCGCTGCTGGATCGGCACGTCGCCCGGCGGTGCGGCGGCATCCGGCGGCCTCGCGTTCACCACGATCTCCGGGACCGATATCGACGATTGCGCCAGCGCGGGACACGTGGCGACGAGCGCACCCAACGAGGCGCAGCCCAGCATAGACAGGCGTGACATGGAAACGTCCTTCCAACACAACGTGAGATGACGCGGCTTGCGGCCGCGGCGCGATCACACGTTCTGTGGCGGCGCCCGGCTGAGGCCGACGCGGGCGCGATGGAAGGACAGGCAGGCGGCGGTGGAGACAAAGAGGCTCGTTCCCCGCACACCGTCGAAACCGGGCAGCGAAACCGGATCGGGAACGGTGGCGGCCGTCACCGCCGCCAGGGTGCAGAGCTGACAGTGGGCGTTCGGCTTGGCTGGCAGGTCGCCGCCGGCCGCGCCATCGGCGGGAAGTCCCTGATCGTGCGAGGCGCAGATGATGGAGAAGGGATCGGAGCCGCCCACGTCCTGCGCCGCGGCCTGCGACACCACGCTGAGCGCCAGGACGGACTGCAACACAAACGCATAGACGGCGATCAAACCGACCGCTGTCCGCCAAATACGTTTGCGAAATCGCCCCGACATCAAGCCACCGCCCTAGCTCTGTGCATCATGCCACAGCGCGCGCCGCGAAAACCAGCCCCGATTTTTTGCCGCACCCATGATGGCCTCACTCCTTTGTCATGAGGCATTTGTTATAGCGGGCGAAATCGTAGAGCTTCGGCTCATCCAGATGCAGAAAAGGATACGGCGGCAACAGCTTTTCCTGATCGTGCAGCCGCACCTGTTCGCCGCAGCTTTCGATGCGCCCCGGGAAAAAGATCAAGGCGTAGCCCAGGGTGTTGGAGAATTTGTTCAACTCGCCAAACTTCTCCTCGACGCAGGTGGTGAGCATGAGATTGTTCTGGGCCGGCACCCGTTCGGCCCGGGGCGAGCGAACCCTCTCGGCCTCGGCCGCGCAGAAGGCGAACAACGCCGCCTTATTGTAATAAAGCACCTTCAGCATTTCGCGCGTCTTGGGCGCGTTGGCGCCCGGACCGCCGGTCGCTCCGCGCGCCAAGGCGCCCAGCAACGCCTCGTATTCCTGCTGCACATTCGGCGCCATCGACTCGTAGATCGAGCGCACCGCATCGTCCTCCGCACGAGCAGGCCCCGCCGCAAGCGGCAGGAACAGCATCAGCGCCAATGCCGCCTTACGAAGCATGCGCATACGCCCAATAAAGCGCGCGCGCCTTGCGGTACAGCGGCCCGGGCTGCAACACACGTTCGCCGATCCGGGTGATCGGCAAAACCTTGGATGCGTTGCCCGTGGCAAAAATCTCATCGGCTCCCTCGAAATCGGCGTAGCGCAGCACCTGCTCGACCACCGCAACGCCGTCGGCACGCAACAGCTTCATCACGCGCTGGCGGGTGATGCCGTTGAGGAACGTGCCGTTCGGCATCGGCGTAAACACCACACCATCCTTGACCATGAAGACGTTCGAGTTGGCAAGCTCGGCCACGTTGCCGAGGATGTCGCAAACAACGCAATTGTCGAAGCCGCGCGAGCGGGCTTCCATCATGGCACGGGCGTTGTTCGGATAAAGGCAGCCGGCCTTGGCGTCCACCGGGGCGCTGTCGAGCGTCGGCCGCCGGAATGGCGACAGCGTGATCGAGAAGCCATCGGGCTTTCGCATCGGCGAGTCGTAAACGGTCAGGGCAAAGCGCGTCGACTCCGGATCGCCCGGCAGCGCCAGCGGCCCGGCCCGCTCCGCCCAGACCATCGGCCGGATATAAAGCTCGGCCGCCGCAGGAAACCTCTTCATCCCGTCCCGGGCCAGCCCCACCCATTCATCGGCGCCGATCGGCGCTTTCAGAAACATGGTCTTGGCCGATGCATTGACACGGGCACAATGGAGATCGAGATCGGGTGCCACGCCCTCGAACACGCGCGCGCCGTCAAACACCGACGAACCGAGCCAGATGGCATGGGTGCGTGCGCCCCAAAGCGGCACATTGCCCTCCCGCCACTCGCCCTCGAAGAAGGTCCAGGTTTGGGACCAATCGGCCATCCCGCGCTCCAATCGTTATATTGATGCAGAATACGCCGGTCGGTTACGGCCGGCTCATGAAAAATCCTGACTGGAGCCATTCGATGCCCACGGTCTTCGACGCTTATGGCACCCTGTTCAATGTCCACGCCGCCATCGCACGCCACCGCGCCGCGGCGGGGCCGGACGCCGACCATTTCTCGGAACTGTGGCGCACCAAGCAGCTCGAATACACCTGGACCCTGACGCTGGCGGGACGCTATGCGGACTTCTGGACGCTGACCGAACGCGCCCTCGACTATTGTTTCGAGAGATTTCCGTCGGTGAGCCGGACGCTCCGCGCCGACCTGCTCAACGCCTACCTGAAGCTCGACGCCTTCGCCGATGCGCGCGACGTGTTGCGCACCCTTCAAGAACGCGGCGAGCGCACCGCCATCCTTTCCAACGGTTCGCCCGCGATGCTGGCGGCTGCGGTCGAAGCCGCCGGGCTGCAAAACAATCTCGATGCCGTGCTGTCGGTCGACGTGCTGCGGATGTTCAAGCCGCGCCCCGAGGTCTACACGCTCGTGACACGCGAATTCTCCTGCCAGCCGGCCGAGGTCGTGTTCGTCTCGTCGAACCGCTGGGACGTGATGGGCGCGAGCGCGTTCGGCTTCCGCCCGGTCTGGGTCAATCGCTCCCGGAACCCGGACGAATATCCCGACTGTCCGCCGGTGGCGGTGGTGTCCGAACTGACCGGACTGTTGGCGGTGCCACGGTAAGGCGGGACACCTACGCCGCCAGCGCGTCCAGAATGCGAGCCCAGCTGCGGATGCCCTTGTGGAATGAGGTCAAGTCGAACTTCTCGTTCGGCGAGTGCACGCGGTCGTCGTCGAGAGCAAAACCGACCATCAGCGAGTCCATCCCCAGCACGCTCTTGAAGTCGCCGACAATCGGAATCGAACCGCCGGCCCCCATCATGATGGTCTTCTTGCCCCACTCGGCCTGGAGCGCGGTCCGCGCCTTGTCGAGCGCGGGATTGTCGAAGGGAAGCTGGATCGCCGGCGAGTCCGAGAAGTTGGCGAACTCCACGGTGCAGTCGGCCGGCAGCCGCGCCTTGACGAAGGCGCGGAACGCCTCGCGGACCTTGGCCGGGTCCTGCTGGCCCACCAATCGAAACGACACCTTGCCCAACGCCTTGCCGGGGATGACGGTCTTGGCGCCCTCCCCGGTGTAGCCGCCGATCACCCCGTTGATCTCGGCGGTCGGGCGGGTGGCGATCTGCTCGATCAGCATCCGGTCCTTCTCGCCGGCCGGGACCTTCAGCCCAACCTGACCGAGGAATTTCTCGGGTGTCAGATTGAGACCCTTCAGGTCCGCCTTCACCTCCGCGGGAAGCTCGGGCACGCCGTCATAGAAGCCGGGGATGGTCACGCGGCCGTTGTCGTCGTGCAATGCAGCGAGAATTTTGCTCAAGACCCGCAACGGGTTCTGTGCGGCGCCGCCAAACAGACCGGAGTGCAGGTCGCGGTCGGCGCAGGTCAGCCGCACCTCCTCATAGACCAGACCGCGCAGCGACGTGGTGATCGCCGGCGTCTTCTGGTCCCACATCCCGGTGTCGCAGATCAGCGCGAGGTCCAGCTTGAACTCGTCGGCATGGTCCCGAACGAAACCAAACAGGCTCTTGGAGCCGCACTCCTCCTCACCCTCGATCATCATGGTGATGGGCAGCGGCAGCGCACCGGTCACGGCCTTGTAGGCGCGGCAGGCTTCGACAAACGTCATAGCCTGGCCTTTATCGTCGCAGGCCCCGCGCGCGACGATGATCTTGCGTCCGTCGGGCAGCGTCTCGATCCGCGGCTCGAACGGCGG
>Ga0070680_100004235_pt1 | contig 10764 bp, 8 predicted proteins | sample KBSC73BmetaG_FD_64672 | JGI IMG/M metagenome (GOLD analysis project Ga0070680, IMG submission 64672) | Corn rhizosphere microbial communities from Kellogg Biological Station, Michigan, USA - KBS C7-3B metaG | ecosystem: Host-associated > Plants > Roots > Rhizosphere | place: USA: Michigan... | reverse complement strand
GCCAGATCGACGCACTCCACCTTCGCCAGCTTCTCCGGATCGATCTTCGCCGGCTTCGCATTGATTGTGTGAACGGCGAATACCGCGGCGCCGAGAACAACCACGAATGTGAGTAGAAACCAGGGCCAGTGCCTGCGCTTTTTCGCCGCCATGAGTAATCAATAAGTGATACGCACGGGAGGCGATAAGAGTTCGCAATCGGGCAGCCGCTGCGGCTCAGAACGTCACAGTACGAATGGGATCGGCGAGGAATTCGATCGCTAAGATGCCGCAAGCGCTTTGCTGATTGCGGCCCGAATCTCGTCCGGTTGCGTGAGCCCCTGAAAACGCTGCACGGCGTTGCCATTCCGATCGAGAATCACCGTGATCGGCAGTTCCGGAGGCGTTCCTGTACCCAGGCCGACGGTGTACTGCATCGGCAACTGCTGGAGAAACGGCTTCACGGATTCCGCGCCGCCTTCATCCATCGAGATGCCAACCACCTGCACGCCCTTCGGTCCCAGTTCGCGCGCGATTCGGTTGAATTCCGGAATCTCTTTGCGGCACGGAACACACCACGTGGCCCAGTAATTCAACACCACGACCTTGCCCTTCCAGTCCGAAACAGAAAGCTCAGCGCCATCCAGCTTGTGGAACGGCATGCCATCGAGCGCGGTGGCCGGGGAAGGCGCGGGAGCCGCGCTGGCGTTGATCACGCCGCCCGGCGCGGCCGGCTTCGAATTCAAAAACGTCAGATACTCCTGAGAACTGTGCGTCAGTCCAGGAAACGTGCCCAGCACATTCCGGTCGGCGTCATACAGCACATAAAACGGAATCGCCACCGTCTGGAACTTGTCTTCTTCCAGCTTCTGATTCGCCTCCGAAGCCGCATCCGTGCCATCCGTGTACAGATCCACCAGGACCATGTTCTTCATCACCGGCGCGACCTCCGGCCGTGTGAACATATTGGCCTTCATCCAGTGGCAATTGGTGCACGCATAGCCGGTGAAGTTTACCAGCACCAGCTTGTTTTCGGATTTGGCTTTCGCGAAGGCGGTGTCGAGATCGTTTTCGATCCAGTTCAGTTCGCCACCCCCCGCGGGCGGTGGGATATACGCTTCCAGATCCCCCAGCCGCGATCCGAACATTCCGGGAATCAAACTGATTCCGCAGATCACGAACAGCATCCCGATCAGCAAACGAGCCGCGCCCAGTTCGGTATCGCGCGAAACGCCAGGCAGCCGCAGAAATCCGAGCAGATACAGGCCGGCCATGGCGAGCAGCACCACCCAGGCCGCGAGAAAGCGTTCGCGCGTAAGCCATCCCGTCTGCATTACCGCGTCGAGGCTGTAAAGGTACTTCAGCATCGCCGCGAGCACCACGAATCCCATTACCACCTTCACCCGCGCCAGCCACTCTCCGGATTTCGGCAGCCTGGCGAGCCAGCTCGGAAATAGAGCGAGCAGAAAGAACGGCAGCGCAAGACCGCTCGCGAACGTCACCATGCCCAGCGCCGGCCGCAGTTTCCCGCCCTGCACGCTGGCCGCGAGCAGAGTGCCCATAAACGGTCCCACGCAGGCAAAAGAGGCAAGCGCGAACGTCAGTCCCATCAAAAGAGTTCCCACAAACCCGCCGCGACCTGAGGCCGTGTTGAGCTTCGTCAGCAGGCCGGAGGGAATCGTGATCTCGAATGCGCCCAGCAGACTCAGCCCGAAAACGAAAAACACCATCGCGATGAATCCGTTCACCCACGGGTTCGATCCCAGCTGAACCACGCCGGTCGGCCCGAGCGCGAGGGTCGCGATCAGCCCCAGTCCCGTAAACAGCACGATGATTCCGAGGCAGAACGTAATCGCCTGCGCCAGACCGCCGCGCTGCCCCACGAAATACGACATCGTGATCGGAATCATCGGGAAAACGCAGGGAGTGAAAATCCCAGCCAGACCGAATCCGAACGCCAGTACAAGAAAGGCGGCAAGTCCCTCATTCGCCGCGCCACCCCCGGCGGATTTCGTCACAGCGCCCGGTTTCGCCTCGATATATCCGGAGGGAATCGCGGCCGCAACGGCCTGCGCCGCCGGGTCCACATTCACCGTCGCGCTGATCCGCCGGGTCCTCGGTGGAATGCACGAAGTTCCGCTGCAGGTCTGATATCGCGGTTCGAAGGTGATCGTCAGCGGACCGGCCGCGGCGCTTTTCCCAACCTTCACATGCGCGAAAAAGGTCTGTTCGCCTTCGTAGGTTTCGGTATCCGCTTTGAAATTGGGGTCGAACTTTCGAACCGGCGGCGGCTCAAAAAAGGTTACGGACTCGACCGCCGGGCTGTCCACCGTTCGAATCGTGGTCGGAATCGGTCCGGGCGGCGTTGTCAGCGAGTACATGTGCCACTCGGGATCGATCCGCGCCACCAGTTTCGCCGTCGCTTCGCCTCCCGGCGCAACCGAAGGCGTCGTAAATTCCGCTGTCCACTGTGCGTGATTGAATTTTTCGGCTGTCTGCCCAAAGCAGGCGGCCGAAAGTAGAAGCAACGTGGGCAGGCGCTTGAGCGCCCCGTTCATACTCACACCTTAACGACGTCGCGCAGTTCTTCTTCGATGCGCTGATTCATGTTGCTTGATGCGAAATCCGCGGCCACACGGACCGCGTTCTTCATCGCATTCGCATCCGAGCGGCCGTGGCAAATGATGCAAACGCCCTTCACCCCGAGCAGCGGCGCCCCGCCGTACTCGGAATAATCCACGCGCTTCTTGAAATCCGTAAATGCTGAACGCGCCAGCACATAACCCATCTTGCGCGCGATTGTGGCCTGCAGCGATTCGCGCAGCATCCCGCGAATCATATCCACCAGGCCCTCGCTCACTTTAAGCGCCACATTGCCGACAAACCCGTCGCAAACAATCACATCGGCGTGGCCGCTGTAGAGATCGCGCCCCTCCACATTGCCGATGAAATTGATGTCCATCGCTTTCAGCAGCGGCGTCACATCGCGGGTCAGGGCATTTCCCTTGTGCTCCTCTTCGCCGATCGAGAGAAGGCCAACCCGCGGCTTCGTCACCTTCAGCACCAGCCGCGAATAGATTTCGCCCATCAGTGCGAACTGAGCCAGCATCTGCGGCTCGCAATCCACATTCGCGCCCACGTCCACCACCACGACGGGGGTGCCTTTATGGGTAGGGAAAACACCCGAAAGCGCAGGCCGGTCCACGCCCGGCAGCTTGCCGAGTACCATCTTCGCGATGGCCATGCACGCTCCCGTGTTCCCGGCGGACACGAATCCGTCCGCCTGGCCTGACGCCACCGCGCGCGCGCAGACGTGCATGGAGCTTTCGCGCTTGTTGCGCGCCGCCTTCGCCGCATGGTCATCCATCGTGATGCGCTCGGGTGCATGCACAATCTCGACCGGCAGATTTCTCGCCCCGTTGTGTTTCCCCAGTTCGTGCTCGAGAGCGGCCTTCGCGCCCACCAGCAGCACCCGGTGTCCGTACTCTCTGGCGGCGCGTAAAGCGCCCTCAATTTCGGGACCCGGGGCCTTATCGCCCCCCATCGCGTCAACTGCAATGGTGACCATGGGCTTCAGATTATCGTGTTTGTAGATGAATTGAAATCTATTCTGCGGCGGTTTCGATGACTTCGCGGCCTTTGTACTGGCCGCAGCGCGGGCACGCGCGGTGCGGAACCTTCGGCTCGTGGCAGTTCGGGCACTCGGCAAACGCGGGCCTGCGAAGAGCGTCGTGCGCCCGGCGCTTCTGCGTGCGCGCATTCGAGTGGCGTCGTTTCGGATTCGGCATTTCTATCTATTCCTTCTCGTTTAAACGTGAAAATCCTTCAAAGCGCTCCAGCGGTCGTCCGCGGCGCGCGCCTCGCACCGGCATTCGGTCTCGTTGCGGTTAAGGCCGCAAACCGGACAGATTCCCTTGCAGGTTTCGCTGCACACCCTCTGCATCGGAAGCTGCAGCAACACCTGCTCCCGCAGGATCTCTTCCAGTTCGAGCCCCGGCATCTCGTAAAAGCCCATCTCCGCCTCGCCTTCGTCGATCGCGACCTCTTCTTCCTCGACTGTGGCGGTTTCAGCCGGACGATAGAAAAGATCGAACGGCGCGTCGATCGGAAACGTGGCCCGTCCCAGGCACCGGTCGCATTCGGCTTCCATCACCGTGTTGATGCGGCCCTTCACGCGAATTTCGCCGCCTGTATGCGGCAGCAGTTCCGCGACGCCCGTGGCCGTTAACGGCGCGGTCTGCGCGGCGCCGGAATCGGAGAAGTCGATCTCGCCCGGCTGCCACACCTGCTCAAACGGCAGCTTGCGGACTTCCATCTCCTTGACACTCAGCAACATGGCTCTGGCAGGGGAAACCTGAATTTTAGCACGTTCGGGCGAGTTCAGAGCCCGATCGCCTCCGCATTCGCCTGCATCGCGGCGATGCAGAAGCCGATATGCTCCTCCAGCTCCACCGCCAGCCCGGTTGCGCCATTGACGATATCCTCCCGGCTCACCGATCGCGCAAATGCCTTGTCTTTCATCTTCTTACGCACGGATTTCACATCTACTTCCGCAACTTTTCGAGTCGGCTTCACCAGCGCGCAGGCGGAAATGAACCCGGAAAGCTCGTCACACGCGAACAAGGCTTTCTCGAGCTGCGATTCCCGCGGAACGCCGCTGTAATTCGCATGCGAAAGGATGGCCCGCCGCACGTCCTCCGGTACGCCGCGCTCAGCCAGCATCGGCTCGCCTTTCATCGGATGGTCCGGCGCCTCGGGGTGAATTTCCCAATCGAAATCGTGCAGCAGCGCAGTCACGCGCCATTTTTCTTCATCTCCGCCGAATTTCCGCGCATAAGCGGCGACGCACGTCTCTACCTGCAGCGCATGCCGCCGAAGACTCTCGGATTTCGTGAATTCGTGCAGTATTTCGAGCGCGGCGTCGCGTGTGATCATTTCTTTCCCCAATGATATGAGAGGGCAACGAAAGCGCGCATTGCCACCATTCGGCCACTGTCGCGTCGTGCTACATGAAACGAGAACAGAAGTGATTTCCATCCGGCAAGCTAAACCCGAAGACGCTGCAGGAATTTGGGTCATCCTCGAGCCGATGATATGTAACCGCGCCGTTTGCATCCGGTCGAGGTGTGGCCAGCGCCAACGAACGCGCCGCGAACCTCTGGAAACGCCATGGCTTTGACATTGTCGGCACGCTCCCAGCCGCATTTCTGCACCCCACCCTCGGCTACGTGGATGTTTTCGTCATGTTCCGGGCTTTATGATCAAGGGCGTTTGACTCAGGAGGGATCTTCGATCACGGCGTGGTTCTTCTCAGGCGCCCTCTGCAGCCTCCATCCGCATTAGCATGGGGTGAGGATGGCAGCAAAAAACAGTCGCACGATCCTCGTCTCCGGCGCTACTGGCAAACAGGGTGGCGCTGTCTTCCGTCATCTGAAGCAGCGGGGATTTTCGGTCCGCGCCCTGGTGCGCAACCCCGAATCGCCCAAAGCTCGCGACCTCGAAAATCACGGGGCCGAAGTCGTGCGTGGCGATTTCGCCGATCCGGCTTCTCTCAACCGTGCGCTGGACGGAGCCGACGGCGCTTACTCTGTGCAGCCCACGCAGCCTGGAGCTGAAGCCGAGATCCGCGAGGGCATTGCCTTCGCCGAAGCCGCGAACCGCCAGGCAGTGGGGCATTTCGTTTACAGTTCGGTTGCCGCCGCGGATCGCAATACCGGTATTCCTCACTTTGAAAGTAAAGGCAGAATCGAAGAACGTCTTCGGCAGATCGGTATGCCCTATACCATCTTCCGGCCTGTGTTTTTCATGGAAAACTGGCTTGCGATGCGTGACGGCATCGACGCTGGCAGCCTCACGCTGCCGCTCAGCCCCCAAACCCGGTTGCAGATGATCGCCGTGGATGACATCGGCGCGTTCGTGGCGCTCGCATTCGAACATCCGGGGCACTGGCGAAATCGCGCCTTTGAACTGGCCGGGGATGAATTATCGATGAGCGAACTGGCGGAGGCTTTCAGTCGTGTGTCCGGCCGCGAAGTGCGTTACCAGCAGGTCCCCTGGGATCGATTCGAGCAACACGTTGGACACGAGCTCGCTGTAATGTACCGCTGGTTCGAAGATAAAGGTTATGACGTCGACATTGCGGCAGTGCGTCGTGAGTATCCTCGCCTCACCGGTTTCAACAGGTGGCTCGAACAAACCTGGAATCGACCGGCTGTTCAGCAGATGTCCGGCCGGTAAGCAGATAGAACCCTTCAGCGTTCCGCACGCTTCAGTCCCCAGCTACCGGCCGGACGAACACGGCTGGGCTACCACTCAATTCGTCCGACCAGGTTCCAGAACAACCGGCTGCCGACGTCGCTGAAGCCGCCGCGCGTACCGGTGAAGCGGCCGAACGTACTCAGCGTGGCCAGGTTGTAGACCCGATTCGGATCGCTTAAATTAATGTGCTTGTACGGATTGCTCACATCGGCGCGGATCTGGAACCGCATCTTCTCGCCCCATTTGAAGGTCTTCGATGTCGAGGCCTGCGCCCAGACAACGCCCGGGCTGGTAAGCGTGTTGCGGCCGAGTGTTCCCGGCGTGAAGGGCGCCGGATACGCGAATGCCGCCGGGTTCAGGTATGGATTCTGTGCACTGAAGGGCAGGCGGTTCGGCCCGATCGACCAGTCCGGCGTCATTGCCTGATCGTTCGGCAGGATCTGATTGGGCCGCTGCTGCATCGGAAGCCACGCATAGGGCTCGCCTGGCGCGTAGGGAGTAGACGGCGCGCCCGCGAAAGTCACGGTAATCGGCGTTCCGCTTTGAATAGTCTGGGAGAACATTACCTCCCAACCCCCCAGCACCCAGTCGGAGAAACCTCCGCGGTTACCCCACCTCCGGCCCTTGCCGTACGGAAGCTCATACACCATCGTTCCCACGAAGCGGTGTGAGACATCGAAATTGGAGCGCGCCTTCTCCAGCCGGCGGTCGTAATAAGTTACGCCACTCACGCTACCGTCAGCGTCCGCATCGGTCAGATTCTTTGACCAGGTATAAAAGCCTGTCACGAAGAGACCACTGCTGTAACGGCGTTCGAGGCGAACCGTCGCGCTGTGATACGTGTTGTGCCCGAAGTTCGAATACATCTGAATCGATCCGAATTGCGGGTATGGCTTATAGTTCTGCGCGTTCCGGCGGATATTGTCGAGGGTCGCATAATCGGTGGAGATGTTCAGCGGGATCGCATTGATGTCCCAGTTGTTCAACAGCCCCACGCCTGCCGAGCCCTGATACGTCGTCTCGAGCAGCAGGTTGTTCAGAAACTCCCATTGGATACCGCCCGACCAGTTCATAATGTAGGGCGACCGGATGTTGGGATCGAGCCATGACGCGTTCCGGTTGGAATAGTTCGACCCGACAAACGGCGCGCTGCCGTCTGGCGCGATTTTGAACCCCACGGGTCCGGGCCCCTGCGATAAACGGAAAGCCGGGCGAGGATCGCCGACGGGCGGCTGCACCGAAGCCGTAGCGAAATACTCCTCGAAGTTCTGGCCAAGACTCGTAATAAACAGGTCCTGCGTGATGATTCCGAAGTTGCCCCGGAAGACCAGCTTCGGCCTGAAGTTCCAGGCGACGCCGATCCGGGGTTGAAAATTTTTCCAGTGGCTGCGCGTAAGCCCGCCTGGATGATGAACAATTGCTCCTGACCGACCCGTCACAGGGTCCGTAGCCGTCGGATCGAATTCGGATTGCTGGCCGTATTTGGTCGTATAGGGCGATTCATAGGACCAGCGAAGCCCGAAATTGACCGTGAAGTTCCTGATTGGCTTCCAGTCGTCCTGAATATACGCGGCGTTGCTCCACCAGCGTGGCAGCCAGGTGGCCAGAGGCTGCGAAAACTGCGCCTGGTTCACGTACCCGAGCAGAAGGTCCGCAAAGTCGTTGCCGCTTGTGCCGGCGGTCGCGAAAGGAAATTCCGTCCCGCCCATGAAGTACTTTCCTGAAGGCAGCGCCTCTGCAAGCAGGTTGTAGCGGGTCTTGATGAGTTCGAAGCCGCCCTTTACCGTATGTCTGCCCCACACCTTCGTCAGATTCTCCTGCAGCTGCATGTCTTCCCATACTTCGGAAGAAACACCGCCGGGCCCTGTTCGGTAATACGTCTGCCCATTGCCCACGCCTAAACTCGGGATAACTGCCGTCGCCGAACTGCCGCTCGGAACAAAAAGCGGGAAGCTCGCGCCGCTCACTCCGGGAATGCCCAGCTGCTCAGCCCAGTTCTGGTTTTCCGCATCCGGCGCCTTCGTGGTATGGCGCCGGTTGTAGCCAATTCGAAATTCGCTGATTAATGAGGGAGAAAAGGTATAAGTATCGGCAATCACGATGTTTGGCTGGTCGATGGGGAAGGGAATCGCATTTGGATCGATCAGGCGCCAGTTCGCTTCATTCACCCAGCGATCGCGAAATGAGGTGTGATGCGATTGCGAGTAGCGCCCAAAGATCTTGTGATTTGAGCTGAACTGGTGGTCGATTTTGACGTCCCAGCGCGTGCGGTAGGAGCGATATTTTGTCGGCGCGACCAGGTTCGAATGCGGACCGAGCTTGTCAACGGTGCCAGCAGTGGCATTGGCCGGGGTGAACGGATCGTGCGAAAGGAAGTTGTTTGTGACGGAATCAAACCGGCTTTTGGGAATCATATTTCCCGGAAACGGATCACTGGTCCATGCTCCATTTGCCAGGCGCATCGTAACCGGATCGTAAATAGTATTGCCGATCTGCGCCCCCGCGGAATTATAGAAATTGAAGTTCCCGTTCAGCATCTCAGGGCTTGGCACATCGCCAATGAAGGTTTCTGAGGATTTCTCATGGTGCCGCGCCAGGGCAAATAACCAGAAGGTCTTGTCCTTTCCGTTGTAAATCTTTGGAATGCGTACCGGCCCGCTCAACACGGCTGAGAGTTCGTGGTATGTCTCGGGCGGCGGAGCCAGCGTGTCGAAGTAATCGCGGTGCAGAAGAGTGTTATTCAGATAACGGTCTTCGAGGCTTCCGTGAAAGCCATTCGTTCCGCTTCGAAATACCACGGCCAGGCCGCCACCGGCTGTATGTCCGAACTCGGCCGGCATTCCGGTCGCGTAAGCCTTGACTTCCGAAACCGCGTCAATGCTGGATGTTACGACGCGGTTCGTTGACCCGACGGCGCCCGTCACCGGCTCCTTCGCGCCGAGCCCATCGAGACTGTAGCCCATCGCGCGCTCGCGCTGTCCATTCAGATGCAGTCCGTTTATAACCTGGGTATCGGGCAAGTAAGGCAAAATCCGGAAGGTCAGCTTTTGCAGAACCGGGATCTTTTCGATCGTATTGCCTTCCATGATTCCGCCCGCGACGGAGGTCTCCGTCTCGAGCAGAGGGGTCGAACCCTGCACTTCGACCGTCTCGGTCATGCTGCCGACGTCGAGCTGGACGTCAATTCGCGTCTGGTCATTGGTGCGTAATTCGATGCCTTCACGCACGTACTTCTTGAAGCCCGTCGCTTCCACGGTGATGTTATAGACGCCTGGTCGGAGATACGGAATGTAATAGTACCCGTCGTTGTTGGTGACGCCTTCGAAGTGAAAACCGGTGTCGGGGTTGACCACCGATACCCTGGCTCCGGCCATTACGGCTGCGGAACTATCCGTTACGGTTCCTACCATTGTCGCCGCGCCGGTAGTCTGCGCGAAAGCAGACGCGGCGGTAATCAGGAACGCTCCCCAAAAGAAAGCGCAATTCTTCATCCCCATCCCCATATCGACCTCCAGGGTTTCCGTGAGTATATACCTGTTAAGGTCCGGCGTCGATACCAAAGATCGGGCCGGAAATCAGGCTGCCGCTGCAGCTCTTACAGCTCGATACCTTCGGCTTACAGAATGCTGGCGCTGGGATACTTCACGGGGCCGGCTTGTGTTACACTGCGCCCCAACAACGGTCATTCATGCCTGCAAACTGGACACGTCGGGACTGGTTTCGCGGAGCGGCCGCAGGAACGATCGCCGGCGTCGAAGCGCCTCCAATCTGGCTCAGGCCGCGCCTGATCCGCGAACTGCCCCCACTGGACCATCTTCGTCATCTACAAGGTAAGCCTCGCGTGCGGCGTGGTGGGCTTTGGAAAGACCATTCAGTACTACACGTGGGGCGCCGTCTCCGATGATGCAATCGCCAGGGTAACGAATCGCAACATAGCCGATTTTCTCTGGGACGATTCACTCGGAGCGGGACTCCGGCAGGCCCTGTTCGATGCAGTCGGAAAGGCGAACGGCATCCCGGTTCACTGGCTCCTCGGGCAGAAAGTGCGCGATCGCGGTTTCATCGGCTGGTGGGCCATCGATATGCCGGGAAGCGACTGGGTGCTCGAATGTAAGGACGCGCCGTGGCCGCCGGTTTTACCGCCTTCAAAATCAGGGCCCGGCCGTGGTTCGACCTCCAGGATCGGTGTGAAAACTCATACCGACTCTCCCGCCATACATGCCCGTCAATTTCGATTTCAACGACACTCTCATGGATTCGGCGCACGCCGCCCGTTACCTCGTCGAGATCGAAAAATACCCGCAGGTAGCGATGTATGAAACCCCTGTTCCGCAGGCCGATGTCGCGGGAACAAGCAGCTACGGAGTCAGACGCGCGTCGCGATCGCGATGCGCTATGGCGTACCGCCGATCATGACCGCGCTGCGCGAAGATGTCTGCGACGGTTTCGTCATCGGTGGAGGAGCCAATCGCGTCAAAGCCAACGCCACCGTGGCCGCTGAAGCCGGCAAGCCGTTCTTCCTGGAAC
>Ga0070680_100004234_pt1 | contig 10764 bp, 8 predicted proteins | sample KBSC73BmetaG_FD_64672 | JGI IMG/M metagenome (GOLD analysis project Ga0070680, IMG submission 64672) | Corn rhizosphere microbial communities from Kellogg Biological Station, Michigan, USA - KBS C7-3B metaG | ecosystem: Host-associated > Plants > Roots > Rhizosphere | place: USA: Michigan... | reverse complement strand
TGCGCGTGGGAGAGTTGGCACAGCTGATCCGGCTCGATGCCCTGCGCCACGTCGTGGTGCATGAAGCGTCGCGGCACCGCATCATCATTCTCGACGAAGGGCCGATATTCGCGCTCAGCTGGCTCGACGTCTTCTTCGCCCGCACCGGCGATCGCGCTCCCCCCCCCGCTTCCTGGCGGCAACGCGTCATCACCGATTGGGCCACCCTGCTCGACGTCGTGGTCTTTATCGATCCGTCGGATATCGTCGCGGCTACTCGCACGGCGCAGACCGAGGACGACGCAGTTGGATTCTCGACTGGATTCCGGCGGGCGCTGGACCGCGCCATCAGCGACCTCGCGCACGGCGGCGGGCATTTTGTCGTGGACAGTTTGAAAACCGACGCCGGTCCCGTCGACGAGACCACCACCGCCCTGATGGCCAAGCTGAAGCAGCGGCGCAATGGCCACTGACGCGGGTTTTGCGGCACCCTTGCCGGGAGCCGTTTCGCCACCGGCGAGCGCACCTGATCCGACACCGATCCCGGCTCCGGCTCGTCCCAAGTCCGCGACGCTGACCCGTCGCGCGTCGCTGACGGCGGTCGCGTCGCTGCTCGATTACGCGGTGAAGGCCGGCGTCTCACTCGTCATCACGCCGATCCTCGTCGGCACGCTGGGACGCTCGCTGTACGGCATCTGGGAGATGCTGGGACGCCTGATCGGCTACATGGCTGCCACCGATGGCCGGCCGACCGAAGCGTTGCGGCTCGTCATCTCGCAACAGCAGGCGGCCGATCCGGACGCGAATCGCCGCGCGATCGGCGCCGCGCTCGCCGTGTGGGTGATCATGTTCCCGCTTGTCGCGCTGGTCGGTGGAGTTTTGTCCTGGTTTGCACCGATCCTCACGCACGCGCCCGCGGAAAGTCATGCGGCGGTGCGCCTCGCCAGCGTGATTTTGGTCGGGAGCTTCATGCTGACCGGTCTCGCGGCGGTTCCGGAATCGACGTTGCGCGGCATGAACCTCGGCTACAAGCGCATGGGACTCCAGGCCGGCCTCAGCATCATCGTCGGCGCGCTGGCGGCGTGGGCCGTGAAATCGGGATTCGGGCTCCCGGGGATCGCTTTCTCTCAGATTTTCCGCGCCTTGATCACCGGCATCGTCTTCTGGGTCCTCGTCAAGCACTATGTGCCGTGGTTCCGGGTCGCGAAACCCACCCGCGCCACCGTCAAAGCGCTGTTCGGCATGAGCGTCTGGCTCTCCGTGGGCGACCTTCTTGCCAAGCTCCTGCTCGCGAGCGACGTCCTGGTACTCGGGTGGATCATCTCGCCGGCGGCGGTGACGACCTACGTCCTGACGAGCTACGCGGCACGGACCGGGACCGGGGTCTTCGTGTTCACGGCCGGCGCGGCCATGCCGGGATTCGGCGGCGTGCTGGGCAGGAAGCAGTTCGCGACGGCAACGAAGCTGCGCCACGAGCTGCGCATGCTGACGTGGCTGTTTACCACCGTCATTGGCGCGACGATTCTCGCCTGGAATCACTCGTTCCTGCACCTGTGGGTCGGATCGCGCAACTACGCCGGTGAGTGGGTGAATCTCTTGATCGTCTGCATCGCCCTGCAAACGGCGTTCATCCGCACCGATTCGTACATCATCGATGCCGCGCTGAAGCCGCGCGCGCGCGTGATCTTCGGCGCCATCACCGTGGTGGCGACGCTGACGCTCGGCGTCGTACTCACTCATGCCCTCGGCATCGTCGGCCTCTGTCTTGGCATGCTGGCCGGGAGAGCGATTCAGTCGATTGCGTATCCACTGATCGTTCACTCCTGCCTGGAAAAGCCCAGGACGAAACTGACCGAGCGCCTCGCGGCGGTGCGGATGGCGTGCACAACGGCGCTGCTCTTTGCGGCGGCGCAGGTCGCCGCGCGTCTCGTGATCGCACCGAACTGGGCGATTTGGCTCGCCGGCGTCGTGATGACGATGGCGTTCGTCGCCACCTTCACGCTCCTGTTGGGCCCGACACGGAGCGATCGCCGCCTCATCATCGGTCGCATCCGCGCAATGATCACGGGACTCCGCCCCAAGACCGGCGGCTAACGCGCGCATGAGCTCGCCCAAGCGATCTAACTCGGTTCGACGAGCGCGGCGGGGCGGGCAGCGATCCGACGGCGCGAATCGTGCACTCGCAGGATCTCAATCACACAGGAATGGGTCGGTGGTCGTAGAGCTGGTCGGTCCGGCAGGCGTCGGCAAGTCGACGCTCGCACGGGAGATTGAACGCACCGAGTCCGACGTCGATGCTGGGCTCAGTCTTTGGGGATTGCCGCGCTTCCAGCTGCTCCGCAGCGCGATCGCGCTCGCCCCAACCATCCTGCGCGCCACCATTCGCCACGGACGTCTGAGCTTCGATGAGATCAGCCACATGGTCCGGCTCGAGGCGCTGCGCCACGTCATCCGCAGCCGGAAATCCCGCGGTCGCGTCATCTTGCTCGACGAGGGGCCGGTGTTCGGCATTGGCTGGCTCGATGTTTCGTTCAGGCGGCGCGGCGTCCGTGCCCCGGCCGGCTGGCGGCGTCGGGCGCTGAAGCGCTGGGCCCCGCTGCTCGACTCGGTCGTCGTCCTCGACGCACATGATACCGCGCTCGCTGCACGGATTCGGGCGCGCGCCAAGTCGCATCGCATCAAGCGGAGCAGCGACAGCACGATTCAGCGCTTCGCCGACGACTTCCGCGGCGCCTTCGAGACCGTGGTCGCCGAGCTGCGCGGCGCGCGCCGGCTCCGCATCGCCGAGATCACCACCGACGGCTCGCTCGAGCACAACACCGCGCGGCTGAAGGCCGCGCTCGCCCGGTCCCGCAATGGCCACTAGCGCCGGCGTCGTCACCGTTCCGGCCTACGCGGCCAGCGGCAGAAAAGTGCGCAGCGCGGTCAATCCCCTGGTCCGCGCCGCTCTGTACTTGTTCATCCTGTCGATTCCGTTCGAGATGCCGAACCGCGTGTTTCCCGTGGAGATCCCGACGATCACCGGGGCGCTCTTCCTGCTCACCACCGTGCTACGGCCGGCGTCGTACCGCCGCATTCCCGGCGCGGTGATCTGGTTCTTCGTCTACCTCTGGATGTTCGGTTTGAGCACGTTCGTGAACCGCAGCCTGCATCCCGATCTCGTGCTGAATCTGTTCCTCCTGATGCTGCAGCTCGTGCTCATCCTGTGGTCGTGCGCCAATCTGTTCCGCGATCGCACGGTGCTGCGCGGCGTGCTGATCACGCTGGCCTTCGCGGTCGCCGTACGCGCAGCGCTGCAGGTCTCGGGCGTCGGCGCCACGTCGCACACGGTGTGGACGGGCGGTGAGCGCATCACGGCGTTCGGTCAAAACGCCAACCTGAGCGCGATCATCATGTCCGTGGGCGCGCTCCTGTTGCTCAATCTGAAGCCCAAGATCGTGACGTGGCCGATCGCCGCAGTCACCGCCGTCGCGATCATTCAGACCGGCTCCCGCGGCGGGTTGATCTGCCTAGTGGTCGGCCTGCTGGTCTGGGCGGTCGGCTCGGGCCGCACCTTCGGATCCCGGCTGCGTGGGTTGGTTCTGGGACTCTTTTTGCTGGCGGCACTGGCCGTCGGCGTGCTCCGCTCCGACATGCTGCGCGTGCGGCTGCTCGCCGCTGAAGAAGGATCGCTCGCCGGCCGCGAGCTGATTTACCCGGCCGTGCTCGGCATGATCAGCGAGCGCCCGATCATGGGGTGGGGGCCCATTGAGGCCTATTACGAGATCGGCGCGCGGATCGAGGAAGAGAAGAAGGACAAGCGCGAACCCCACAATCTCTTCCTCGATCTCATGTCGACCACCGGCATCCTGGGGACGATTCCGTTCCTGATCGGCTACGGGCTCTGCTGGGTGGGTGCCTGGCGCGCGCGGCGCGGCCCCTACGGCATTCTGCCGCTCGCACTCATGGCCGTGACGTTCATGGGCTGCATGAGCGGCACCTGGATCGCTTCGAAAATCCTTTGGCTCACCCTGTCCATTGCCACGGCGACCGGAGCACAGGCGCGCCGCGCGCTCAGTGGAGGGGCGGGCCCGTATCCGCATATCAGGGAGATTCCCTCGTGAAATTGGCCGTCTTCACGAGCCACTACCCGGCTCAGGTTGCGACCTTCTTCGAGCGCGATATGCGCTCGCTGCTCGAGGCCGGCGTCGAGATCGACGTGTACGCCGTCGCACCGCTCGACGTGAACCACTGGAAGCATTCCCTCGACTTGCTCGGTCCCGACCAGCTGCCGCGCGACCGCGTGCACCATCTGAAGTTCTTCCAGAGCGTCCGCGCCGGCATCACGACCCTGGTGAAGCCAGGCACCGGCCGGATGGCACGCCGCGACGCGCGCGACATCATGGCCAGCGCGGTGCGGTTCGGTCGCGTCCCGTTCGCCAAGACCGCCTACGTCCTGCCGAAAGCATGGACCTGGGCCGCGCGCTATGCGCGCGCGCAAACGGAAGGCGCTGAGCCGCGACGCTACGACCACGTGCTGGCGTACTGGGGCAACTATGCCGGCACTTGCGCCTACATTTTCCACCGCCTCGTCGCGTCGGACGTGCCGTTTTCCCTCTGGCTGCACGCAGGCACCGATCTCTACTTCGACCCCGTATTCCTGCGCGAGAAGCTGCTCTACGCCGACAACATCATCACCTGCTGTGACTTCAATGTGAATTACATCGCGCGGGAGTTCGCCGATCTCGCGCCCCGCATTCTCCCCAAGATCTTCGTCAGCCATCACGGGCTCGACCTGGGGACGTTCTCCTTCCGTCCCGAGGGCCGTCCGTCCAACCGCGTCCTCGCCGTCGGCCGGTTGAGCAAAGAGAAAGGGTATGACTACCTCGTGCGCGCCATGAAGGGCGTCGAGGCCCAGCTCGAGTTCGTCGGTCACGGTCCCGAAGAGCGCGCGTTGGTGGCCCTGGCTCAGGAGCTCGGGATCAGTGATCGCGTGCATTTCCGCGGGTGGCTGCCGTTCACCCAGGTCCGCGAGGCGATGAGCGAGGTCACGGTTCTCGTCCATCCTTCCAACGGTCTGGGCGACGGGCTCCCGAACGTCGTCCGCGAAGCGATGGCCGTCGGAACGCCGGTGATCGCGTCGGATGTGGCGGGCATCCCCGATGCCCTGAAGGACGGTTGCGGCGTTCTCGTACCGCCCAAGGACGTGGAGGCACTCGCGAGCGCGATCGCGTGGGTGCTGAGAGACCCGGCGCAGCGCGTGGAGATGGCGACACGCGCGCGGCGCCGCGTCGAGGAGCACTACGACCTGTGGCAGAACGGTATCCGCCTGGCGAACCTGCTCCGGTCAACGCGCCGGGCCGAGGGGGGGGGGTCCGCTCCGCAACCCGAACGGGCAACCGACGCCCGCTCCTACGATCTCATTGCGCTGGACCTGATGCTCCGGAAGCGCCCGTCGCCAAACATCGTCGACCGCGATGAGCTCGATTGGAGCGAGCTGCGTCAGACGGCGGAGCGTGGGGGCACGCTCGTACGGGTCGCTGACGCCGTCCACGAGCCGGGTGAGCCGTTCCCGCCCCGGTTTGCCGAGGCGACAGCCGAGGCCTGCCGGCGCGCCCAGCAGGTCGTGGATCTGGTGGATCAGCTTAGCGAGGCCTGCTCGCGTCTGGGTGTCTCCCACGCCTTCGTGCGAACCGTGGAATGCTATCCGGACGCGCCGCCGGCCATCGATCTGCTGATCAGCGAGCCGTCCGGGAAAATCGACCGCGCCATCACGCGCGACCTTCACGTCCACAAGCAGCGCAGCGCGCTGCATCACCGCCTGGCGGGCGTATCGACCTACGAGGCCGCCTACGGCACCCGGATGCTGATTCGTCATGGACGGCTCGGACGCATGGGAGAGCACGCCCGCTTTGCCCGGCTGCTGCTCGCGCGCGCCCGCCCGCGAGCGATGGGCACCGCGAGTCCGATGACGCCGTGTCCCGCCGACCATGTGCTCCTGTTGGCGATGCATCAGCTCTACACGCGCCCCGAGGTTCGGCTCTCGGATCTGTCCACGGCGATTGGGGCGTTGCGCGATCCGGCAATGGATTGGGACTATGCGTTTGCGACCGCGCTGTCGACCGGAACGGTACCGACGGTCGGCTGCTATCTGCAGTATCTCGACCGGGTCTCCGTGCTGGTGAGTGGTCGCCCTGCAGTGCCCGAGGAAATTCAACGACGGTTTGCGGTGGGAGGGGGGGGGGAGAGCCGAACCCGCGCCTTCGCCGACGACGCGCGCTTTCCGCGGACCCGCGCCGCCGCGCGCCTCTACATGCAGCACCTGCGCGCGACACTCGAGGCGGGTCGTTGGCACAGCGCCGCCCGGCTCTCTCTCGTCCCTGTTCTCGCCGCGCTGACTGCCGGCCATCGGAGGTCGGCATGAACGCGAAGCTGCTTCGGCTCTATCACAAGCTGCCGGCGCGGGCCCGCTCCGCGGCCGCAACGCTGCGCGGCTGGTATCTGAAGCGCTGGCGCTACGGCGCGGAGAGCGACCAGCTGATCGAAGAGGCGCTCACCCGCGATGCGTGGACCACGGCTCAATGGACCAAATGGCGCGAGGAACGGATCGCGTATGTGCTCCATCGCGCCGCCACGCGCGTGCCGTATTACCGCGAGCATTGGGATGCGCGCCGGCGCCGCGGCGACCGCGCGTCCTGGGAAGTGCTCGAGAACTGGCCGATCCTCGAGAAAGACGTAGTCCGTGCCAACCCGCGCGCGTTCGTGGCGGACGACTGCGATCCGCGCAGCATGTTTCACGAGCAGACCAGCGGCACGACGGGAAAGCCCATCGATATCTGGCGGACCCGCACGACCGTCGCGACGCTCCACGCGATTGCGGACGCGCGCACAAACCGCTGGGACGGCATTCCCGCCCACGTCCGCTGGGCGCGCCTCGGCGGTCAGCTCGTCGTTCCGGTGAAGCAGCGCCGTCCACCCTTCTGGGTATGGAACGCCGCGATGCGACAGCTGTACCTCTCGTCGTTTCACCTGTCGCCCACGTTCATTCCGTACTACCTGGACGCGATCGCCCGTTACAAGATCGTCTACCTCGCGTCTTACCCGTCGTCCGCGCACGCACTCGCGCAGGAAATCGTGCGGCTGGGCCGCGACGATCTCCATATGGCCGCCGTGTACACCAATGCCGAGCCCCTGTCGGGCCAGCAGCGCAGCACGATTGCGGCGGCGTTTCACTGCCCCGTCCGCGAGACCTACGGCATGGCCGAATCGGTCGCCGCCGCCAGCGAGTGCCCAGCGGGGAGCCTGCATCAGTGGCCGGAGTTCGGGCATGTCGAGCTGGTCGAGCACGGGGAAATCGTCGCTACGGGCCTGCTCAATCCCGACATGCCGCTGATTCGCTATCGGGTCGGCGATCGGGCCCAGGCACCGAGCGCGACCGCAGGCCCCTGTGCCTGCGGCCGCAGTCTGCCGCTCATGGGACGCGTCGAGGGCCGCATGAACGATCTGCTCTTTACGCCGGACGGCCGGCCGGTTTTCTGGCTGAACCCGGTGTTCTACGGCCTGCCGGTGCGGCAGTCGCAGATCGTCCAGGAGCATCGCGACATGGTTCGGGTGCGGTTGGCGCCGGCGCCCGGGTTCGATGCCGGTACTGAGCGCACGATCATCCAGCGGCTGAAGGAGCGGATGGGCGACGTGCGCGTCATCGTCGATCGCGTGGCCGAAGTACCACGTACCGCCAACGGCAAGCTCCGCGCGATCGTGTGTCAACTCTCAGCCGCCGAGCGCGCGGCACTGCTCGCGAGCCAGCCATGACTACTCAACTCCCTTCGGCGCAGCAGCGCGTCACCGTGATCCTGCCGTGCCGCAATGAAGCATCGCGCATCTCGGCCTGTCTGGATTCGATCCTCGCATCGGCACACCCGCCGGAGCACCTCGAGATCCTGGTGGTCGACGGTATGAGCGATGACGGCACTCGCGAGGTAATCGGCGACTACGCGGCGAAGTATCCGCGTATCCGCCTCCTCGATAATCCCCAGCGCATCGTACCAACGGCGCTGAACATCGGGATTCGCACGGCGACGGGGGACGTCATCGTGCGGATGGACGGCCACAACATCTATCCGCCCGAATACATTCCGCGCCTCGTCGGCGCACTGCTGGATGGGGATGCCGACAATGTCGGCGGGTGCCTGGTCACGCTGCCGGCCGACGGTTCTCCGGTGGCGCAAGCGATCGCAATCGCGATGGGGCATCCGTTCGGCGTGGGGAACGCACATTTCCGGATCGGCGCCCGCAAGCCGCGGGACACCGATACCGTGCCATTCGGCTGCTACCGGCGTTCGCTGTTCGCGCGCATCGGCTTGTTCGACGAGGAGCTGGTACGCAATCAGGACGATGAATTCAATCACCGCATCATCCGCAATGGCGGCCGCGTGCGCCTCATCCCCGACGTCGTCTGCTACTACTACGCGCGGGGCTCCCTGCGCAAAGCGGCCCGGATGTTCTTTCAGTACGGAGTGTTCAAGCCGCTCGTCGCCCGCAAAGTCGGCCGCTTCATGACGCTGCGCCAGCTCGTTCCCGCCCTGTTCGTGGCGAGCCTGGTGGGCAGCGCCGTCGGAGCGCTGCTCTGGCGGCCCTTCGGCTACGTCGGCGCCGGAATTGCCGCCGTGTATGCCCTGTGCGTGGGTGCGTGCGCGCTCCCGGTCGTGCGTTCGCACGGGATTCGCTGCGCCCTCGCGCTCACCCGAGCGTTGCCGGTCGTGCATTTCAGCTACGGAATTGGATTCCTGCGTGGTCTGCGCCACGCGCTGTTGGGACGGAGCCGGTGGCGTGATCCCAGCGCGGTTCCGCTGTCACGCTAAACAGGGGGACGTATGGGCAGTGCCGCACCCGAAGTCGCCGGTCTGATGTATCACGAGGTCACCGATGATCCGAAGACCTCGGGATTTCAGCGACCCGCTGCCCTGCCCTACACGCTGACCCGGGCGGCGTTCGAAGACCATTTGAACGCGATCGCCGGTGGCGCGCTCGAACCCGAGCTCGTGACCGATCTCGACCTCAGCAGCGCCAATGGCAACGGCAGGCATCGCCACCTGCTGCTCACCTTCGACGACGGTGGCGCGAGCGCCATGTACGTCGCCGAAGCCTTGGCGCGCCGCGGTTGGAAAGCGCATTTCTTCATCATCACCGGCCGGATCGGCGAGCGCACGTTCCTCAAGCCGGAAGACATTCGTGAGCTGCGTAGCCTGGGCCATATCGTCGGCACGCATTCGCATACCCATCCCAACATCTTCCGTGGCCTGCCGCGTGAGCTGATGATGACCGAGTGGCGCGTGAGCCGCGCGATTCTGGAAGCGCTACTCGGCGAGCCCTGCATTGCCGCGTCGGTCCCCGGTGGTGACATCTCGCGCGTGGTGCTGGAATCGGCCGGCGAAGCTGGGATGCGCTATCTGTTCACGTCCGAGCCGCTCCTCAGACCCGAGCGCATCGACAACACCTGGATCCTCGGCCGCGTGGTTCTCAAGTCCGGTGTCTCACCCGCCACCGTCCGGCAGCTCGTCGCGTTCCGGGGTTGGCAGCGCGCGCAATTCATCCGCCGCCTCGGCGGGATCGCGCGCACCCTCTTCCCTCCGCTGTACGCGCAGTACGTCCGTTTGCGGACGCGCGAACGGCCGTCGTGACGTGCAATCGCGGCTGCCGCGGCTCCTTCTAATCACGAGTGAATGGCCGCATTGGCCGCCCACGACAATTCGCAGAACCGGCACGCCGGTGGTCGTCACGCCGACGCCTCCGGCACGGTCAACCGCCATTAGACGGCAGGCGGAGGCGCTGCAGGCGATGGGCATGTCGGTCGAGATTTTTGCCTGTCGCGGGCGCGGCTTCTTCAATACTCTGGGAGCATGGACGCGACTCAGACCCCGGTTGCACCGGGGCCGCTACGACGTCGTGCACACGGAGGACGCCGCCGACGTGTGGCTCGCCCTTCCCAAGCGCGTTCCACTCGTCACCAGCGTGGGCAGAACAAACCTGATCGCGCGGCTCCTGGCGCGCCGGGCCGACGCCGTAGTGGTACCGTCGGCGGAGATCGGCAGGCAGCTCCACACGCGCGTGCGGGTCCAGGTACTCCCACCAGACCTCGACGAGACCGCGCGCGCGGCGCGGCTCGTCGAGCTGTATCAGTCCGTCCTAGCGTGAGGTCGTTACCCGAGTCACGAGAAACGTGTCGAACTCGGGGCCGGTTTTGGGCGCAGGAGATTTGGTGAGTCCGACAGGGACAGGCGCCTCGACGCCGTCCATCGGAATGGCGATCGTGGTACCGGCGACTGTCCCGCTCGCGACCGGTTTACCGAACACATCCTGCACGTTGCGCACTTCGTAGCGATCACCTGGCGCGAGCACGCCGCTCACGCTCACGTCGATGCTGCTCCGCTTTTCCCAGTTGTACACGACGACATTCGCGCGACCCGCCTCATACGGATTGGGACGCACTACCACGCGGTTCTTGCTCGGCGGCGCCGCGAGCTCGACGTTGTCGCGCCAGATCTGACCGGAAGCCCGCGGCTCCAGGCGCTCGATGAGTGGCCGGCGTCCAAAAGCAATCAGCGTGTCGTTGGAAACGCGCGCGGCCTGCCAGTATCCGAACCCCAGCACGGGCGAACCACCGACAAAATAGTTGCGCTCGACGACGACGTCGCCGTTACGCAGTGTTTTCCAGCCCACGACGACATTGGCGTCGGCGCCGGCGAGCGTCGGCGAATAGTAGGTCGAGTTGTCCCGGATCGAGCCGCCGGCCGCGTATCCCGCGCC
>Ga0070680_100004223_pt1 | contig 10779 bp, 9 predicted proteins | sample KBSC73BmetaG_FD_64672 | JGI IMG/M metagenome (GOLD analysis project Ga0070680, IMG submission 64672) | Corn rhizosphere microbial communities from Kellogg Biological Station, Michigan, USA - KBS C7-3B metaG | ecosystem: Host-associated > Plants > Roots > Rhizosphere | place: USA: Michigan... | reverse complement strand
AGCATGACGCGATCGCAGAGCAGGTTGATGCGGCGCGGCACGCCGCGCGCGATCTCGTGGATGCGCTGCAGCGCGCCGCGGTCGAACGGGATGGCGCGCGTCATCCCCGCGACCGACAGCCGGTGGCGGATGTAGTGCTCGGTCTCCTTGGCCGACAGCGCCTTCAGGTGGAAGCGCGCGATCACGCGCTGCGCGAGCTGCTCGAGGTCGGGCCGCTCGAGCATCGTGCGCAGCTCGGGCTGGCCGATGAGCACGATCTGCAGGAGCTTCCTCTCGTTGGTCTCGAGGTTCGTGAGCAGACGCAGTTGCTCGAGCACCTCGGGCGAGAGCTGCTGCGCCTCGTCGATGATGAGCACGTTGTTCTGCCCGACCGCGTGCGTGCGGAGCAGGAAGTCGTTGAGCGCGTCGACGTAGTTCTTGACGGTCGCGCCGCGCACCTTCGGCGTCGGGATGTGGAACTCGTCGCAGACCGACTTGACGAGCTCGAGCACCGTCAGCTTCGGGTTGAAGATGTAGGCGACGTTGCAGCGCTTGGGGATCTGCTCGAGGAAGCACCGGCACACCGTCGTCTTGCCGGCGCCGATCTCGCCCGAGAGCAGCACGAAGCCGCCGCCGCCGCCGACCCCGTAGAGCAGGTGCGCGAGCGCCTCGCGGTGGCGCTTGCTCATGTAGAGATAGCGCGGGTCCGGCGCAAGCGAGAACGGCTCGTGCTTGAGGCCGAAGAACCGCGTGTACATGGGGCGGAGAATAGCGTCTGGCGCCGGCTCGCCCGCACGCGCGCCGCAGCCTTGCTCGGAGGCGCGCGCCGGCAGCGAAGGACGCGAGCTCAGCGGCGCGCCAAGTGCGGACGGCCCGGCACGATGCGATCGAAGATGCCGTCGCGCTCGAGCAGCGCGTGCTGGATCGCGAGCACGACGTGGCCGATCGTCAAGGCCAGCAGCAGATACGTGCTGACGTCGTGCACACCGACCAGGATGCGATAGGCGGCCGGCCAGTCCGGACCCCAGGGTGGCAGCACGATGCCGAAGAAGCGCACGCCGTACTTGCTGAAGTTGGACCCGACGTAGCCGGCGAGCGGCGCGACGATCATGCACGCGTAGAGCGCCACGTGGCCGGCGTCGGCGGCGCGCTGGCGGCGGCGCGACATCGACGCCGGCCAGGGCGGCGCAGCGTGCGTCAGCCGCCAGACGACCCGCACCACGATCAAGACGCCGAGCACGATCCCGAACGACTTGTGCAGGTTGATCACGCCAGCACGCGCCGGCGTCCCGCGAGGCGCGATCTCGTCCAGCAGCAGGCCGAAGGCGATCTCGATCAGCAGCAGCGCGCCGATCGTCCAATGCAGCCAGGCGGTCACCCGGTCGTAGCGCGTGCGCGCCTCAGAGTCCGACGAGGTAATGGGCAAGGTTTTCGATGTCCTGGTCGCTCAGGGTGCTGGCGACGCTCGTCATGTTGCCGGCGTCGTTGGTGCGCCTGCGCGCCTTGAAGTCGGACAGCTGCTTGACGATGTAGGCGTAGTGCTGGCCGGCAACGCGCGGGATCTCGTTCTGGCCGGCGAAGCCGCCGAGATGGCACATCGTGCAGAGCGTCTCGTCGGCCTTGGCCTTGCCGAGCGCCGCCTTCGCCGAATCGCTGCGGAAGGTCTGGACCGGGGGCTTCTGCTGCGAGAAGTAGTCGGCGAGGGCGCGCATCTCGTCGCGCGTGAGGTCCTTGGCCATCGGCGACATCTGCGGGTCGCTGCGGCGGCCTTCCTGGAAGTCGCGCAGCTGGAGGTAGAGATACCGCGATGTCTGCCCGGCGAGGATCGGGTACATCGGATCGGCCGACTTGCCGTCCGGTCCATGACAGGCCGCACAGACCGCGGCCTTCGGCGGCGCCGCAGTCTGCGCAGAGCAGTCGGTGATCGCGGCCAACGCGAGAGCGATGGCGGCGAAGCGCGCGCCGGCGAGTCTCAGCTCGAGTTCCTTTCGATCGTCGTCGCGCGCGCCGCAGCTCGCGTCACGGAAGCGCGAACACCACGACCGTGTTGCCGCGCTTGAAGTCGAGCTGCGTGTTGCCGCCTGCGGCCACCGCGACGTACTGCTTGCCGCCGACGGTGTAGGACACCGCCGGCGCGTTGACGCCGGCGCCGCACTGGTACTCCCACAGCTTCTTGCCGGTCTTGGCGTCGAAGGCGCGGAAGTAGCCGTTGCCCTCGCCGTTGAAGACGAGGCCGCCGGCCGTCGCGAGGACGCCGCCGATCAGCGGCTGCTCGGTGTCGAACTTCCACGCCATCTTGCCGGTGTCGAGGTTGACCGCGGCCAGGCGCCCCCACTGCTTCTCGCTCGGGATGACCTTGAAGGCGCCGCCGAGCCAGAGCTTGCCGCCGGGGTACGCGGCCTGCTCGACGTGGTAGGTCATCGGCTGGTGCAGGTTCGCGGCGTAGACCATCCGCAGCTTCGGATTGATCGCCATCGGGCTCCACTCGACGCCGCCGTTGGCGCCCGGCAGCATGCGCGCGCCCTCCTTGGTCGGCAGCACCCACATGTTCTCCTGCGGGATCATCGCCTCGCTGAAGCGGATCAGCTCGCCGGTGGCGCGGTCGTGGATGTAGACGTGGCCGGTCTTGCCACCATGGATGGCGACCTTGGTCATCTTGCCGTTCTTGCCCATCGCCTCGGTGAGGATCACCGGCGAGACCGCATCGAGGTCCCAGACGTCGTGCGGGACATACTGGTAGTGCCACTTCTTGGCGCCGGTGTTGAGGTCGACCGCGACGATGGAGTCGGTGTAGAGGTTGTCGCCCGGCCGCTCGGCGCCGTAGAGGTCGGGACTCGGGTTGCCGACGACGAAGAAGACCGTGTTGGTCTCCTTGTCGACCGCGGGCGCCATCCAGACGCCGCCGCCGAGCGTCTTGTAGAAGCTCGCGTCCTTGGCGAGCTGCGCCTTCTCGGCGGCGATGTCGCGGTGCAGGTCGCGCTGCGTCGCGTCCTTGGTGGCCCAGGTTCCCTCTTGTCCCTGCTCGGGGATGGTGTCGAAGGTCCAGAGCAGCTTGCCGTCGTTGGCGTCGTACGCCTTCACGAAGCCGCGGATGCCGTACTCGCCGCCATTGGTGCCGATCAGGATCTTGCCGTCGACGGCGACTGGCGCCATCGTTTCCGAGTAGCCCGCTTCAGGATCGGCGATCTGCGTCGACCAGAGCACCTTGCCCGTCTTCCCGTCGAAGGCGAGCAGCTTGGCGTCGAGCGTTCCCATGTAGAGCCGGTCGCCCATGACGGCGACGCCGCGGTTGTTCGGGCCGCAGCAGAAGGTCGTGACCGGACCCATCTTGTGCTTGTAGTGCCAGAACTCCTTGCCGGTGGCGGCGTCGAGCGCGTACAGGTGGTTGTACGAGGTCGTGATGTACATGACGCCGTCGACCACGATCGGCGCCGTCTCCATCGACTCGAGGACCTCGGTCTGGAACTGGAACGCCGGCCGCAGCCTGGCGACGTTGCCGGTGTTGATCTGCGTCGCGGGGTAGTAGCGCGTCTGCGCGTAGCTGCCATTCGAGTGCAGGAAGTTGGCGCCATCCTTGTCTGCCCGGTCGAGCCGCTGCTGCGGCACCGAGATGTTCTTCGGCACCGGGCCGCCGGTCGCGGCGTTCGCTCCCCCCGAGACCTCGGGCTGCGCAAGGGCAGCGGACGAGGCGGCGCAGAGCGCGACGGCGACGATCGACGCGGCCCAGCCGCGCGGAAGGCGATGAAGTGCAAGCATGCTGTTCTCCTCGTTGGCATGGACGAGCTTGCGAGAATCGTTCCGCCGCTCCCTCGGCGAGACGGATCGACTGCGGCCCCTGCATCGAGCGGCCGTCTCATCGCGCCGCGGCGCTGGCCGCTCGCGTATCTCACAATGGCAAGCGTACTCACAATCGTGCCCACTGCCAACGCATCTCTCGTTGCGACGCAGCATCCGAACGCGAGGTCCCTCTTGCTTGGCACATCCGCCCACTCGAAGCGCATCGTCGGATGGACCGCTCTGGCGTGGATCGCCGCCGCGCTCGCGGCGCCCGCGGCTGCGCTGGCCCAGGCGACCAGCAATCCGAGCCTCAACGCGCAGCTCCTGGTCGGGGCGCGCCAGGGCGATCTGGCGCAGGTCCGGCGCGTTCTGGATGCCGGTGCATCGCCGAGCTCGCGCAATCGTCTCGGCAAGACCGCCCTGCTGGTCGCCGCGGAAAAGGGCAACCTGCCGATCGTCGAGGCCATGCTCGCCAAGGGCGCCGACGTGAACCAGGCCTCGATCGAGGGCGTGACGCCGTTGATGGCGGCGGCGTACGTCGGCTCCGCGCCCGTGGTCAGGCGGCTGCTGGAGGCCGGCGCGCGCACCGACTTGCGCGATCGGATGAACAAGCCCGCGGTCGTCTACGCGGCCGGGCAGGGCCACGTGGCGGCGCTCGACGCGCTGCTGGCCTCGGGCATCGACGTCGATGCGGCCTACGAGCACCAGCTCACCGCGCTGATGTGGGCGGCGGGACAGGGACAGCTCGACGCCGTCAAGCTGCTGCTCGCGCGCGGCGCCCGCCGCGATCTGCGCGACGACCGTGGTCTCACCGCCGCCGAGATCGCGCGCGGGGCGGGCCAGAGCGCGGTCGTCGCCGCGCTCGTCAGCTCGTGATGGCTGCGCGTTCCGGCCGTCGCAGCGCGCTGCGCATGGTGATCGGCGCAGCGGCCGCCGCCGCCATTCCGATGCGCGCGCGCGCCGCCGACGCTTGGCCGACGCGGCCGATCCGCTTCGTCGTTCCGTTCGCGCCAGGCGGCAGCTCGGAGATCGTCGCGCGCTCGACCGCTGCCGAGCTCGGCCGCCTGCTCGGCCAGAACGTCTACGTCGACAACAAGCCGGGCGGCGCGGGCAACGTGGCGATGTCGGAAGTGGCGCACGCCGACGACCAGCACACCGTCATCCTCGGCCACATCGGCACGCTGGCGGTCAATCCCTTCATCTTCGCCAAGCTGCCGTACGACCCGCTGCGCGACTTCAAGCCGATCTCGCTGCTCGCCAAGGTGCCGAGCCTGTACGTCGTCCATCCCGACCTGCCGGCGCACGACCTCAGGCAGTTCGTTGCCCTCGCGAAGGCCCGGCCGGGCCAGATGAACTACGGATCGGCAGGCAACGGCAGCGCCGGTCACCTCGCCTTCGAGTACCTGAAGATGACGACGGGCATCTTCGTCGTCCACGTCCCGTACCGCGGCACGGGGCCGCAGCTCACGGACCTGCTCGCCGGCCGGCTGCAGGCCGCGTCGGTCGGCGCGCCTGCCGTGCTCCAGTTCATCAAGACCGGAAAGCTCCGCTGCATCGCCACCGGCACGCCGCAGCGCATCGCGCAGCTGCCCGACGTGCCGACGGTGGCCGAGCAAGGCTGGCCGGGCTTCGAGATGACGCAGTGGTACGGCATGCTCGCGCCGGCGAATCTCGCCGCGCCTGCCAGCGAGCGCCTCGCGGCTGCCTGCGCGCGTGCCGTTCGCGAGCCCGCGGCGCTCGAGCACCTGCAGCGCGACGCCGCGCTCGCGGTCGGCAGCACGCCGGCCGAGTTCGCTGCCTTCATCGCCAAGGAGCGCGAGCGCTGGAAGCCCGTGCTCGAACGCGCGAAGGTGAAGCCGGACTGAGCGCGACGTGCGTCCGAGCGCGCAAGGCGAGCTCGGATCGAGCCCGCAAAGTGAAGCGGGACGACGGCGAAGCCTGAGGCCCCGGCTGCGGGACGACGGCGAAGCCTGAGGCCCCGGCTGAGCGGCTGAACTCGCTGCGCCGCCGGGACCACGCGCCGATGCGCCGCGCGGGCGTGCGCCGTCGAACGCTCAGTCCTCGAAGCTGATCAGGTCGACCTCGGCAGCGGCCATGCGCAGCGGCAAGAGCGCCTGGTACGCAGGCGAGTCGAACCACGCATCGACGGCGGCGCGGTCGGGGAAGCGCAGGACGACGGTGTCGCTGCGCCGGTGCTCGCCGCCCAGCAGGCGCACACGGCGGCCGCGAAAGACGAGCTCGGCGCCCCACGGCGCGATGGTCGCAGGGACGGCAGCGCAGTACTCGGCCCACTTGGCCGGATCCTTGACGCTGATGTGGCCGATCACGCAGGCGGTCATCGCCACGCTCCGACGAGCCTCATATCCCGAGATAGCGCTGCAGCACGCGCGGGTCGGCCTTCAGCTCCTCGGCCGAGCCTTCGTGCGCGATGTGCCCGTTGTTGATGATGTAGACGCGGCTGGCGAGCGCCAGCGTCGCGGCGAGGTTCTGCTCGACCAGGACGATCGTCTGGCCGGCCTCGGCGAGCTTGCGGCACGCGGCGAGCAGGTCGCGCACGATGACCGGGGCGAGGCCTTCGAACGGCTCGTCGAGCAGGATCATCTTCGGGTCGCGCACGAGCGCGCGCGCGATCGCGAGCATCTGCTGCTCGCCGCCGGAGAGATCGGTGCCGCGGCTGCGGCGGCGTTCCGCGAGCCGAGGAAAGAGCTCGTAGATGCGCTCGATCGGCCACGCGTTCTTCGCGCTCAGGCTCGCGAGCACGATGTTCTCCTCGACGTCGAGGCTGCCGAAGATGCGCCGTTCCTCGGGAACGAGCTGCATGCCCGCCTGGGCGATGCGGTGGGCCGGCCTGCCGGCGACGTCGGCGCCGTCGAACACGACGCGCCCGGAGCGCGGCGTGACGATCCCCATCAGCGTCTTCAGGGTCGTGCTCTTGCCGGCGCCGTTGCGGCCGAGCAGCGCCACCACTTCGTGCGCCTCGACGCGCAGCGAAACGTCGAACAGGATGTGCGAATCGCCGTAGTAGCTGTTCAGCCCCGAAACTTCGAGCAGGCTCATCGGTGCGCTCCGCTCATGCGATCGCCATCCCGCCGAGGTACGCTTCCTGCACCGCCGGGTTGGCCTCGATCTCCTGCGGCGTGCCCTCCACCAGCACGCGCCCTTCCTGCAGGACGGTGACCTTCTCGACCAGCTCGAACAGCGAATCCTTGTCGTGGTCGATGACGATCATGGTCCGGCCCTCGCTGATCGACCTCAGCAGCTTGACGGTGTCGACCCGCTCGCGCGGGCTCATTCCCGCGAGCGGCTCGTCGAGCAGCAGCAGGCTCGGCGAGGTCGCGAGCGCGAGGCCGATCTCGAGCCGACGCTTCTCGCCGTAGGCGAGCGCCGAGACCGGCGTGTCGGCGCGCCGAGTCAGGTCGACGAGCGCGAGGTTGTGGGCGACGCGCTCGTGCAGCCCGGGAATGTTCCTGGCGAGCCGCCACATGTCGATGCGGAACTTGCCGCGCAGCTCGGCGAGCACGGCGATCGTCAGGTTCTCGCGCACGGTGAGGCGGTTGAAGAGCTGGTTGACCTGGTAGCTCTTGGTCAGCCCGAGCTGGCACGCGTCGGTGACGGTCATGCCGGTGATGTCGCGGCCTTCGAAGACGATCTTTCCGGCCGTCGGCTGCACCTCGCACGTGAGCATCTTGAAGAAGGTCGACTTGCCGGCGCCGTTCGGTCCGATGATGCCGCGCAGCTCGCCGCGGTTGACGCTGAAGTCGATGTTGCTGTTGGCGACCAGACCGCCGTACTGCTTGGTGAGCCCGGTGACCTGCAGGATCGGGCCGTTGTGAGCGCTCTGTTCGCGAACGTGCGCGGGCGGCGCTTCGGCCGGCGTTGCGGCGACCCTGTCCTGGTCGACGGCAGCGGTCGCGGCGGCCTGGTCGGCAGCTTCCGCCTCGGCCGCCGCCCGCTTGTCACGGCCGGTCAGATGGTCGTAGAGGTCGGCGAAGCCGCCGATGATCCCGCGCCGCAGGAAGCACACCAGCAGCACGAAGATCACGCCGAGCACGAGCGCCCAGATCGCGCCGAGGCCGAGCCGCGCCTGCAGGAAATCCTGCAGGTAGAGCCAGACGGCGGCGCCGAGCAATGGACCGAAGAGCGTGCCGACGCCGCCGATCACGGTCTGCATCACCAGCTGGGCCGAGGTCTGGAACATGAACGCATCGGGCGGCATGAACGCCTGCATCACGCCCAGCAGCCCGCCTGCGAAGCCGGCGTACGCCGCGGCGATCACGAACGCCGTGAGCTTGTAGCCATGGACGTTGTGGCCGACCGCAGCGGCGCGCAGCGGGTTCTCGCGGATGGCGCTCAGGATCGCGCCGATCGGCGAGCGGACGATGCGCAGCGCGATCACCATGCCGATGAAATAGCACAGGGCCAGGAACCAGTACAGCGACCAGCCGGTCGTGAACTTGATCGTCGTGAAGCCGAGGTTGAACGACGGAGTCGGCACGCCGGGAAGGCCGTTCTCGCCGCCGGTGAACTGCGAGAGCGGCGAGAACTCGACGAAGAAGAACACCTCGGCGATCGCCACCGTGATCATCACGAAGTAGATGCCGGTTCGTCTGAGCGCGACGAGCCCGACGAGGTAGCCGGTGACGGCCGCGGCCAGCATGCCGATGAAGAGCGCCGTCACGACGTGCGGGAACCCTGCGATCGTGAGAAGGTAGGCGGCGACGAAACCGCCGGTTCCGTAGAAGGCTGACTGGCCGAACGAGAGCAGTCCGGCGTAGCCGAACAGGATGTCGAAGCCGATGCCGAACAGTCCCCAGACCAGGATGCGGTTGACGGTGTTGGGAGCGAAGTCGAGATACGGCAGCACGAACGGCGCGGCGAGCAGGCCGACGGCCGTCAGCGTCTCGAGCAGGAAAGGACGTTGGATTCGCATCGTCGCTCCGCCCTCACTCGCGGCTGGCGGTGCCGAGCAAGCCGTGCGGCCTCAGCAGCAAGACCAGCGTCATGGCGACGAACAGCATCACGTACGAGTACGCCGGATCGATCATGGCCGTGATGCTGATGATCTCGCCGGCGATCAGGCCGCCGAGGATCGCTCCCGGAAACGAGCCGACGCCGCCGATGACGACGACCACGAAGGTCTGCACGAGGATCGCCTCGCCCATGTCGGGCGTGAGCGAGACCACTGGCGCATTGGCGATGCCGGCGAATCCCGCCGCCATTGCGCCGATCCCGAACACCAGCGTGAACACGCGATTCACGTTGATGCCGAGCGCGTCGACCATCACGGCGTCCTCGATTCCGGCCCGCACGGTGAGCCCGAGCCTGGTGCGGTAGAGCACGACGTAGAGGATGCCGAGCGCGATGGCGATGATGCCGACCAGCGCCAGCCGGTACGTCGGATAGAGCATGAAGCCGAGCGACGTGATGCCGGTCAGGCGCTCGGGCGACGGCACCGACAGCGACAGGCTGCCGAAGAAGTAGCGCACGGTCTCGACCATGACCATGCCGATGCCGAACGTCACGAGCAGCTGGTCCTCGCCGGAGCGCGCGTAGAAATGGCGGATGATCAGCCGCTCCATGACGACGCCGACGATCAGCACGAACAGGGCGCCGACGGCGACCGCGACGAGGAACGAGCTCGTCTGCGTGTAGGCGACGTAGCCGGCGTAGCCGCCGAGCATGAACATCGCGCCGTGGGCGAGATTGAGGACGCCGAGCGTGCCATAGATGATCGTGAGGCCCGAGGAGATCAGCGCCAGCAAGGCGCCGAGCACCAGCCCGTTGAACATCTGCGATACCAGATTGGGCCAATTGATCACTGCCAGCCTCGACGTCGACGGTGCTTCCGGGCGTGACGGCGGCAAGCACGGGCTTGCCCAGCGATCACGCTGACTTTCACAACGATTGTGGGGCCCATCGTGAAAACGGGCCTCGCGGACGGCGAGGCCCGGTCCAGGACAGGCGTCAGACGGGGTTCAGGTGTAGTCGCCGAGCTTGCAGCCGAACGCGTCCGGCGCCTGCATGAGCGGGGCACCCGGGACGACCTCGACGACCTCCCAGAAGTCCTCCTTGTTCTTCATGTCCTTGGGCGCCTTGCCGCGGACGATGACGACCGGACGGACGCACTGGTGGTCTTGCGGACGGTAGTGCACGTCGCCGACGAGCGAGGGAATCGTCTCGCCCTTCTCGTACTGCTTGATGATGTCGGGCGGGTAGAAGCTGCCGGCGCCTTCGACCATGCGCGCCCAGTGCGCGAAGCTGACGTAGGCGTTCTCTGCGCCCCATTCCGGCTTGTAGCCGAACTTCTTCTCGAAGCTCTCGACGAACATCTTGGCGAGCGGATACTTGTCTTCCAGCGTCCACCAGAAATCCGTCGCGGCGTAGACGCCGGCGAGGAGGCCGCCTCCCACTTCGGGGGCGAGGAACGGAATCTGGTACGGAACGGCCAGCTTCATCTTGTCGAAGATGCCGAACTTCTGCGCCTGCTGGATCGAGAGCACCGCGTCACGACCCCAGTTGACGTTGATCAGCACGTCGGCGCCGGAGTTGGCGATGTTGAGCAGGTACGAGCTGAAGTCGGGCGCGCCGAGCGGCGAGACCTGGTTGGTCACCATCTTCCAGCCGCCCTTTTCGGTCAGGTAGTCGTTGACCGACTTCGTGACCGTGTGGCCGTAGGTGTAGTCCGGCGTCATGAAGGCGGCCTTCTTGTTCTTGCCGAACTGCTTGACGAGCACCGGGCCGATCGCGTTGGCCGCCGTCTCGCCGTAGAAGTTCTGGCGAAAGCCGTAGCGGACGCAGTCCTTGCCGGTGGTGTCGTTCGACCCGGAGATGCCGGCAACGTAAAGCACCTTGGTCTGCTGCGCCAGCTTGTTGAGCGCAACTGCGACCGCGCTCGAGGTCGAGCCGGTGAAGAGGACGGCGTTGTTCTCGCTGATGAAGCGCTGCACCGCCTGCACCGCCTGGTTCGGCTTGGCCGCCGAATCGGCGACACCGATCTTCACGGTCTTGCCGAGCACGCCCTTG
>Ga0070680_100004216_pt1 | contig 10785 bp, 11 predicted proteins | sample KBSC73BmetaG_FD_64672 | JGI IMG/M metagenome (GOLD analysis project Ga0070680, IMG submission 64672) | Corn rhizosphere microbial communities from Kellogg Biological Station, Michigan, USA - KBS C7-3B metaG | ecosystem: Host-associated > Plants > Roots > Rhizosphere | place: USA: Michigan... | reverse complement strand
CCTCGCCGCCGAGGGTGCGTTGACGAGCACATTGGCCGCACCATTGTTGTTGCTTGTCCTGGAGTTTCTCGGGTTCGATGATTCCGGGTCCGCTGCGCTCGGCGCGCATCTCCTCCTTGGTCTGTGGTCCGTGGCTGGTGGCGCGATCGTGGGTTGGCTCATCGGCGCGCTCACCATGCGTTGGCTCGCGTTGCTGGATTCCGATCGCCAGGGCGACTTTCTCGAAGACATGAGCGTGGTGGCGACCGCTGTTCTGACATATGTCGCAGCCCTAGCCCTGCGAGCCGACGGGCTGATTGCTGTCTTCGTTGCGGGTCTCGCGCTTTCGCACGGGGGGCGTCTGCGTCATTCGCTCCGGAAGCCGACGCCGAGCGCCCGGGTGTTACGTTTCGCGGGGCGCGTGGAGCGTTTCGCGGCTGTGCTGGTAGCGGTTCTCCTGGGCGCGCTACTGGCGAGCGTCGAGCTACACCTGCGAATGGCGGTATTTGCGCTATTGCTCCTGGCGGGTTTGCGGCCGCTGGCGGTGCGTCTGGGCCTGGGCGGCCTTGGTCTGCAGCCGGCGCAACGGCGTCCCATGGAATGGTTCGGCGCCCGGGGCGCCGCCTCGCTCTACTGCCTGGGGTTGGCAATCAATCGCGGCCTGGGAGGCGAGTTTGCCAACGAGCTGGCAGCGACAGCCCTCGTAGTGGTGGTGGTCTCGATCCTGCTCAGCGCCGTATCCGCATTTTCATTAGGTAAAGCCTCACCCGGGCCGGGTGCAGTGGACCTTTAACCTATGTTCGGGCGGGCACAGTCCCCCCCTCCATCTTCCCAGCGGTCGGTCTGCGACCGTGGTACTCTCGCCGCGAGCCGTCGGCGCCGTCGTTCGAGCGCCCCAGCCGTGAGCGCAACAGGCGCCCAACCCAGGGCCAGCACGCTAAAGACGCGCCACGCCGACTAAGCCCATCGAGGCATCGTATGTGGGTTCAATCGTTGACACTTGTCGCCCCAGCAGCATTCGTTCCCGTCGCGCCGGGACGACAAGGCGGCGGACGCAGCATTTTCAGTCTAGAGTGAGCGGTTTCGAATCTCGGGTCCAGGGGAAGACATGGCACATGCTTTGATAGTCGACGACGATGCAGATGTCGTGGACTGGTTGCAGGAAGTCGCGCGCATGGAGGGATTTACGGTTGCGCGAGCTCATAGTCTGCGCGATGCGCGGATCGAGCTGGGACGGCAGCGTCCGGACGTTCTGCTGACGGATCTTCGACTCCCCGACGGCGAGGGGATCGAGCTGGTGCGCGAGCTCGAGAAGCCCGAGGCGACGGAGGTCATCATCGTGACCGGACACGCGACGGTGGATAGCGCCGTGGCGGCCCTCCGTGCCGGCGCGAGCGACTATCTCGTGAAGCCCGCGGACCTCGAGCGCGTGCAGGCGGTTCTCCGCCATGCGAAGAAGACATCGGCTCTCCAACACGAAATCGGCGCGCTCCGTGAGGAGTTGCGCAAGCTCGGTCGCTTCGGCCGCATTCTGGGAAGCTCACCGCGCATGCAGGTGTTGTATGACCAGCTCTCGCGGGTGGCGCCCACCTCGGCCACGGTGATGCTGATCGGTGAGAGCGGTACCGGTAAAGAGCTTGCGGCGCAGACATTGCACGAGCTCTCGCGCCGCCGCGATGCTCCCTTCCTGCCTCTGAACTGCGGCGCCGTCGCTCCGCAGCTCATCGAGAGCGAATTGTTCGGCCATGAGCGCGGCAGCTTTACCGGCGCGGACCGACAACACAAGGGCTTCTTCGAGCGAGCCAACGGGGGCACGATCTTCCTCGACGAGATCACCGAGATGCCGATGGAGTTGCAGGTGAAGCTGCTGCGCGTGCTGGAGACGAGCGCTGTGACGCGCGTCGGCGGTACGCAGCTCATCGCGAGCGATGTGCGCGTGATCTGTGCTACGAACCGCGAGCCCGAGAAAGCGGTTGCCGATAACAAGCTGCGCGAGGACCTGTATCACCGCCTCAACGTCTTTCCGATCCGCTTGCCGCCGCTTCGCGAGCGTGACACCGACATCGAGCAACTGGCGCAGTTCTTCCTCGACCAGCTCAACAAGCAGGAGGGCACCAACAAGTCGTTTTCCCGCGATGCGCTCGTCCGTCTCTACCAGCACAGCTGGCCAGGCAATGTCCGAGAGTTGAAGAACTACGTGCAGCGCACGTTCATCATGGCGGATGACATCATCGAGCTCGATGTCGCCATTGCGGATACGCCGCCGAAGACCGATGACGGGACGACTATCACCATCCGCGTGGGAACCCCTCTCGAGGAAGTCGAGCGGCGGGTGACCATGGCGACGCTGGCCTATTGCGGGCACGTGAAGCGCAAGGCCGCCGAGATCCTCGGCGTGAGCCTGAAGACTCTGTACAACCGGCTCGAGACCTATAATGGCAAAGAAGCGGTCGGCGCCGGCGAGAAGGACGAGGCGGCCAGTGTGCAGGATTCCCTGCGCTGAAATCCCGCTCGCGCGCGGACGGCTGCTGCGCTTGCTGCCCGCGTGTCAGACAATTCCTACAGTCCGTTGCGTTATAGCTCCCGTTGCCGCCACCCTGACTCCCACATCGGGGCTTGCCCCGTGTCGATAGGCTGTCATTAGCCATGCCGAGCATACGAGTTGCAGTTGTAGACGATCATCAGTTGGTACGGATCGGGCTCAAGCAAATTATCGAAGCCCAGTCCGATTTCGCCTGGGTAGGCGAGGCCAAGAACGGTCGTGAGGCGTTGGCACTGTTGCGCGCGACACCGTGCGATGTGCTGTTGCTGGATCTGTCGTTGCCCGACATGTCGGGACTGGACGTCCTCAGGCAGATCAAGGCGCATCACGAGTCGGTCGCCACGCTCGTGCTGAGTGCCTACCCGGAGAACCAATACGGATTGAACGTGTTGCGTGCCGGCGCGAGCGGGTTTCTGAGCAAGACCGCGGATGACGGCGAGCTGTGCCGGGCCATCCGCGCGGCGATGCGAGGCGGGCGTTATGTGAGCCCGGAGCTGGCCGAAATGCTGGTGAGCGGGTTGCAAGGGGCGCCGGGCGAGCCGCGGCACAGTGTGCTTTCGGAGCGCGAGTTCCAGATTTTCTGCAAGCTCGCCGAGGGCAAGAGCGTGTCGGAAATCGCGGCGAAGCTGTTCCTGAGCGTAAAGACCGTCAGCACGTATCGCACACGGATTCTGGAGAAGATGGCCATGAAGACGAATGCCGACATCACGTACTACGCCATCAAGAACAATCTGCTGCAGTGAACCTCGCCATGAGCACTGCTGAAGACCGTTCGTCCAGCCTCGATGTGGGGGTCGAGCGGCGTATTCTGCTCATCGAAGACTCGACGGTGTTGTCGCGTCGGCTGGTGGACCTGCTGTCCGAGCCCGGACGGATCGCCGTAGCCGCACAGGCGGCTACGCAGTCCGATGCGGTGTTGCGCCTGCAGGAGTCGACCTACGACGTGCTGGTCGTCGACATCGAGCTGGCGGAAGGCAATGGCGTCGCCGTCATCCGCCAGGCGCGGCAGCTCTATCCGCCCAACGCCCAACCACTCATCGTCGTACTGACCAACTACGCTTCCGACTTCGTGCGCGATCATTGTTTCGCGGCCGGCGCGGATTATTTTCTCGACAAGATGCGTGACATCGCCCTGTTGAAGGCAGTGGTGGTGGACGGTCGCTCCAAATGGGCTGCGCCACCGGCCAGTCACTAGGCCCTGTGCCTGTGTCAGCCGCCCGACTTCGCGGCTACCGGAGTAGCCGTCGGCACCGCAACGCGCAGTGTGGTTCCCTTGCCCGGCGCCGATTCCAGCGAAAAGCGCCCACCCAATGCCCGAACACGATGTTGCATGCCCATGATGCCGTGCGGCCAGCTTTCACGGTTGATCTTAGGGTTGAATCCGCAGCCATCGTCGTGCAGCGTGAACGCGTATTCATTGCCGTCCGCGACGAGATCCAACACTACATTCCTGGCGCCGGCGTGCCGCACGATGTTGTTGAGCCCTTCCTGGACGATGCGGAATAAGGCGATCGCAATATCCTTGGGGACCGCGGCGCCATCATCCGGTAAGCGGATATCCGCCTTGATACTGGCCTTGCTGCAAGCGTCATCCACGTAGGCGCGCAGTGCCGTCGAAAGACCAAAGTGATCCAACAGAGAGGGGCGCAGCTCTTCCACGACTCGCCGCTTCAGTCCCATGGCCTCATCGAGCACACTGCCCAGCTGGGCGAGGCGCTCCTGGTGCTCGGGCTTTTCTACCCGTGACTGCAGCCAGGACAGGTCCATCTTCGCCGCGGTGAGCAAGCCGCCCAACTCATCGTGCAGCGTACGCGCGAGCTCGGATTTCTCTTTCTCGGCGAGGCTCTGTAAATGGCTGGACAGCGCCGACAGCTCGAGCGTGCGCGACTCGACCAGCCGGTCGAGCTCCCCGGTCGCGGGGGCGGCCTGCTGCTGTTGTTGCTCTGGAATCTGAGTCATCGAGCGTAATGTTACTCGCGTCTAAGGCGTAACCAGTACGAGTAGCATCCCGACGACAACCGCGAGGAGCGACGCGAGATCTTTCATCGTCATGTCGAGCAATGTCGCGTGCGGGCGCGCCGGGCGCCAGCGGCCGCCGTCAGCGCCGATGTAGGTCCGGGGCGCAATGCGGCGTCGGACGATTCCTACAGACTCGCAAAAACAAAGAGCCCCGCTGTTGAAGGCGGGGCTCCTTGGGAGACTGTTCAGTCCCGGGCTTACTTCTTCGGCGCGGAAGAGTCGCCGGCAGCGGCCTTGCTCTTCTTCGACTTGTGGCTGTGGGCCTTGGCTTTATGGGTCTTGGCCGGAGCCGACGCCGAAGTGTCCGACGACGGAGCGGCGGTGTCGGCGGCGAACACGGGGCCCGCGGCAAACATCAGCAGGGTGACAACGGGGACGAGCTTCTTGAACATCGATCGGCTCCATCAGTGAAGGGGAGAGATTTGAAAGCGCGCGTATTATGACTGGAACCGGAGCCTGGGGTTTCAGGATGACTACAACGTAATGTTCAGCTGGCGTCAGTGTCCAGGAAAAGACACCAGGGTCCGCACCGGGACTTCCAGCTCCGCCAGCCGTTGCGCGCCACCGAGGTCGGGCAGATCGATAATGAAGCAGGCCGCGAGCACCTCAGCGCCCAGGGAGCGTAACAGCCTCACGGCCGCTGTTGCGGTGCCACCGGTGGCAATCAGGTCATCGACGAGCACGATCCTCTCTCCGCGGGAGACGCCGTCCTGGTGGATCTCGATCTCGTCACCGCCGTACTCCAGGGAGTAGGCCAGGCGCACGGTTCTGTGGGGTAGCTTCCCCTTCTTGCGGATGGGGACGAAGCCGGCGGCAAGCTGGTGGGCGATAGCGCCCCCAAGGATGAAGCCCCGTGCTTCGATACCCGCGATCCGATCGACTTTCGTCGCACTCCAGGGCTGCACGAGCTCGTCCACGACCCTCCGGAAGGCGCGGGCGTTCCCCAGGAGGGTGGTGATGTCGCGAAACATAATCCCCGGCTTCGGGTAGTCGGGGATGGTGCGGATCGCGTCTTTGATTTCTTGCAGGGTGTGGGCGTCCATAGGCCCGCACTTTACCCTTTCTTCGGCTGCCCCAGTTCAAGATACTGAACATGGAAATACTCCCTGGGGTCTGTCCAGGTCTGCCGTGAGATCCAGCCCGCCGCGGCGGCCTGCAGAGCAAAAGATCTGGGCGTGTACTTATGACAATGTTCCGTGATGATGGGCTCATCCGGCTCGAATGAGATGAGCTCTCCGGCAATGGCGACCGTTTGACGCTCCGTACTGACGAGGCGCATCTCGATGCGGCTAGCCTCCGGTACCCAGAGCGCCTGGTGGCGGAAGGCCTCCAGATCGAAGCTCGCTCCCAGGTCCCGGTTGAGGCGCCGCAGGACGTTCAGATTGAACTCCGCGGTGACCCCCGCGGCATCGTCATAAGCCCGCTCCAGGATCGCCGGATCCTTCTGCAGGTCGAACCCGATCACCAGGCCGCCGTCGGCGCTCCCGGAGCCCGGCCTACGCGTTACCAGGGTTCGCATGACCTTCATGAGCTCGATGGCCGCCGGGGCATCGAAATTGCCGATGGTGGAGCCGGGAAAGAAGACCACGACACGGGATGGCGCCCGCCGTGGCTTCGGCAACGCGAACGGCTTCGTGAAGTCGGCACAGGCCGGCAGTACTTCCAAGCCGGGGTAGGCGTCAGCAATCCGATGGGCCGCCGCCATCAGATGAGAGCGCGAGATGTCGACGGGAACGTATGCGGCGAGATCCGGCAGCTTGTCGAGAAGCAGACGTGTCTTGGTGCTGGCGCCGCTGCCGAGCTCCACTAGCAGCGCATCGGGTCCGATGCAGGCGGCGATCGCGGTGGCGTGCCGCTCGAGAATCTCCGTCTCCGTGCGGGTGATGTAGTACTCCGGAAGCTCGCAGATCTCGTCGAAGAGCTGGGAGCCGCGTTCGTCGTAGAAGTAGGTCGGCGAGAGGCGTTTCGGGTGCGCCAGCAGACCTCCCAGTACATCCTCGACCAGCGAAGGGGCTGCCAGGCTCCAGTCCGCGCGCTGGCGGCCGGCCGGCATGGCCGGGCCAGGTCTTTCCTGTTGCATGAGTTAGAGGTCTCGCGCAAGGCGGACGCCGCTGAATTGCCAACGGGCCGCGGGGTTGAAAAAATTGCGGTATGTCGTCCGGATGTGATTGCGTGGCGTGGCGCACGAGCCGCCGCGCAGGACGAGTTGGTTCACCATGAACTTGCCGTTGTATTCGCCGAGTGCTCCGGCGGCCGTCCGGTAACCGGGATACGGGGAGTAGGCCGATTGTGTCCATTCCCAGACATCGCCAAACATCTGCAGCAACGGAGCCGGCTCGGTGTGACCTTGCCATGCCAGTGTTGGGTGCGCGGCCGTGACCGGGTGCCAATTGCCGCTCTCGACGAAGTTTCCCGATGTTGGTACCGCCGCAGCGGACGCCGCGTGCTCCCATTCGAACTCGGTCGGCAGTCTCGCGCCCGCCCACCGGGCAAACGCATCCGCTTCGTAACAACTCAAGTGGGCAACGGGGGCATGCGGATCCAACGGGATCAGGCCCCGTAGCGTGAACTCCTCCTCGAGTGATTCCGACCAGTAGATCGGTCGCGTCCAGGTTTCGCGCTGCACGATCGCCCAGCCGTCCGAGAGCCAGAGAGCCGGATTGGCGTAGCCGTTGTCGCGGATGAACTCGAGGTACTCAGCGTTCGTGACAGGGCGGGTGGCCAATGCGAACGGGGCGAGATAGACACGATGGCGCGGCTGCTCGTTGTCGAAACAAAACTCCGGGCCGGCATGCCCGACGCTCACGAGACCGCCATCAAAGTTCCGGAACGCGAGCGCGGGCGCTGCGCGTGAGGGCAACGGGTCCTTGTGGATGTAGGCGGGCAGAAGCGGATTGCAGGAGAACAGGTGTTTGATGTCGGTGACGATGAGCTCCTGGTGCTGCTGCTCGTGATGCAGTCCTAACGTGATGATGGGAACCAGGTCGGCCGGAAGCTCGCCGGTATCGTGCAACAACTCGCTCATTCGCTCGTCCACGCGTGCGCGGTAGTCGAGTACCTGTTGCACGGTGGGACGGGAGAGCATGCCCCGGCTCGAGCGCGTGTGCATCGGGCCGACGGCGTTGTAGTACGAGTTGAAGAGAAAGCGGAAGTCCGGGTCGTGGAACTCGTAAGGGGTTGCTGCCCGCTGCAGCACGAACTCCTCGAAAAACCAGCTCGTGTGAGCGAGATGCCACTTGGCGGGACTCGCATCGGGCATGGATTGCACGACGTAGTCCTCGGTAGCGAGAGGGGAACAGAGCGCGACCGTCGCGTCGCGCACCTCGCGGTACTGCTCTGCCAGGGTCCGCGCTTCCCGAGCGATCGTTCCTGGGGCTGCCGCGTGCGGCAGGGGTGTGAGACTGGTGCGTGCCATGGTCCGCGTCGCTCGCAAGTTGTATGCCCTCGCCGAGGTCTCCGGGCCATTGGGGCCGTGCACTATGATCTTTTTTTCCACACCAGGAGCTGGTTATTTGCGGGCATCACATGGTCTTCCAGAAGATACAAGCCCTGCTCACCCGCAAGGATGTTGACATCCTCGAAGTTGCGGATGCCGCTTTGCGGATCGCGTGCCTGCAGAAATTTGTCGAACTCCGCGTTGCTGGCGCTGGTGTAGCGACCGGCATAGCGGAAGGGTCCGTACACACACAAGACACCGGGCGCGCTCAATATCGAACCGACTCCGCGGAACAGATCCTCCACCGCGGCCCACTCCATGATGTGCAGTGTGTTGGCGGTGAAGATGGCATCCACCGGACCGACGGGCCATGGCAGGTTGTGAACGTCGAGCTCGATGGCCGGGCGCAGATTGGAGGGGCCGTCATGGGCAATGCGCTCGCGCAGACCGGGCAGGTACTCTTCCCGGTCGCTGGGCTGCCAGGTCAGGTGCGGCAGGTGAGTTGCAAAGTGCACGGCATGTTGGCCGGTGCCGCTACCGATTTCGAGCACGACGCGGCTGTGCGCGAGCGCGTTCGTCAGGATCCGAAGAATCGGCTCCTTATTGCGCTCACACGCCTCGGAGATCGAGTAGGTCACACGGGGATTCTTGCACGATTTTCGCGTGCGCGCGGTCCCTCACTGGCGGGTGTGCCCGTCCTCGTCTTCTCCCTGTGCCGCGATGACACGCAGCGCGAGCATCGCTACGGCATCCACGAAATCGCTCTCGTAGGTCCAGCCCGTGGCAGAGGCGCGCCAGATGTTGGCCCGACAGGGCTCGACGCGGGCCTCGCTATCATAGTCCACGGCTCGGGCAAGGGCTTCGTGGGCGATCTCCAGCCGATCGCGCGGCCAGGTGGCCCAGATCTGCCCGCTCAGCGAGCCGGGCTCGGGCCCGGCGCTGGTGTGGGTAGCGACGCCGAGCCGTTCAGCAGCCTCCATGAGAGGATCTTGCATAATAGCTCCATACCGTGGCGCCGTTGCGCCGACGGCCCTCCGTTACACACGACGTTTGGCTAAGCAGATATCGTGCCCACCCGGGCCCGCTCGTGCTGAAATGGCGCCAGATGGCGACAGATGAGGACCATTGGACCCATGCAATCCCTAGATGCCCTGCTGCAACGACGCTCGGCGAAAACACTGACTGCCCCCGCCCCCGATGTTGGAGCGCTCGAGCTGATTCTCGCGAGTGCGGCTGCCGCTCCCGATCATGGCCGCCTGCGCCCGTGGCGTTTCATCGTCATCGAAGGAGACAGCCTCGGGCGCTTCGGTGACCTGCTGGCCGCGCACTTGCGCCGGCAGCATCCAACCACCAGCGAAGAGACTTTGCAGCGTGAGCGGCAGAAGGCGTTTCGCGCACCCATGATTCTCGTGGTCGCCGCGATCTGTACGGCCGGAGGCAAAATACCGGTGATCGAGCAGGTGCTCTCCGCCGGCGCCGCCGCTCAGAATGTGATGTTGGCGGCTTACGCGCTGGGCTTCAATTCGATGTGGAAGACGGGCGCGCCGGCCTACGACGACGAGGTGAAAGCGGCGCTCGGCCTGGAGGCGAAGGACGCCATCGTCGGGTTCATGTACCTGGGAACAGATGCCTCGAAACCTGACACCGCGCCGCGCCCGTCGTGGCGCGACCTCGTCCGACGTTGGTGATTGGCCTCGGGGAGCGCCACAGCGGTGAAGCGAGAGCGGGCCGCGGCGGACCGAGTTGCCACCATGATGAACTTGCGTATGCAATTGCGCTCATAACCAGTTTTGAGGGCCGACCCCTAAATGCGAGCACTTTCCTGCCTAGCCACCGCGATCGTGGCCAGCGCGTCTTTCCACGCCTTTGCCGGCCAGGAGAAAGCGGTGACCCCACTCACGAGTAAACCGGCCATCGGCGACTTCGGCCTGGATCTCACCGCCCGCAATTCCTCGGTGAAACCCGGCGATGACTTCTTCTCCTATGCGAGCGGCACCTGGTACAAGAGCTTCGAGATCCCGCCGGATCGCTCGAGCTTCGGGGCCTTCGTGGAGCTCGATGAGCTCTCCAAGCAACGGGTGCGCGAGATCATCGAGCAGGCCGCCGCCTCTCACCCGCCGGAGGGCTCTCCGACGCAGAAGATCGGCGATTACTACGCTGCTTTCATGGACCAGGCCGCCATCGAGGCCAAGGGTCTGGAGCCGGCGAAGGCCGACCTGCATCGGATCGAGGCCGCCGCCAACAAGACCGATATCGCGAAGCTCTTCGGCGCGCCGGGGTTCGCGTCCTTGTTCGACCTCGATCTGCCGCCGGATCTGAAGAATCCCGATCGCTACTCCGTGGTGATCAGTCAGTCGATGCTCGGGCTGCCCGACCGCGACTACTACCTCAAGGATGATCCCAAGCTGAAAGACATCCGCGAAAAGTACGTGGCCTACATTGGCCAGATCCTCACGTTGGGTGGACTTACCGATACGGCTGCGAAAGCCGCCGGCATCATGGCGTTTGAAACCGAGGTGGCCAAGGTACAGTGGCCCGTCGAGAAGCGGCGCGATGTGGATGCAACATACAATCCGCGCACCAAGCAACAGCTCCTCGCCTACGCGCCCGGCTTTCCCTGGCAGACCTTCCTCGACTCCTCCTCGGTCGGCTCCCGGCAAGACCTCGTGTTGAGCGAGCTTACGGCCATTCACGACCTCGCCGATCTCTTCAAGCGCACTTCGCTGCCGACTCTGAAGTCCTGGCTCACGTTTCACTACCTGAGCGACCACGCATCGTATCTGCCGAAGCGCTTCGATGACGCACGGTT
>Ga0070680_100004215_pt1 | contig 10786 bp, 13 predicted proteins | sample KBSC73BmetaG_FD_64672 | JGI IMG/M metagenome (GOLD analysis project Ga0070680, IMG submission 64672) | Corn rhizosphere microbial communities from Kellogg Biological Station, Michigan, USA - KBS C7-3B metaG | ecosystem: Host-associated > Plants > Roots > Rhizosphere | place: USA: Michigan... | reverse complement strand
CTGTTCGATCAGGTGCTCGAGGAGGTCACGCGCGTGCGCGCGGAGATGGGCTACCCGATCCTCGTCACGCCGGTGTCGCAGTTCGTGGCCAGCCAGGCGGCGCGAAACGTGATCGACGGCGAGCGCTGGAAGAACGTGTCGGACGAGACGGTGCGCTTCTTCCTGGGTCATTACGGCGAGACGGGCGCGCCGGTGGATCCGGAGATCGCCGAGCAGGTGCTGGCCCGCCCGCAGGCGGCGAAGCTGCGCGACGTGCAGCCGGTGTCACTGGACGGGGCGCGCGAGCGATTTGGGTCGCGCATCTCCGAGGAGGAGCTGCTGCTGCGGCTGACGATGCCGGAGGGGCAGGTGGACGCGATGATCAGCGGCTCGGGGACCGGGCAGCCGGCCGGCCCTCGACGCGATCCGCTCGTCACCCTGCTGCGAGAGGTGGAGTCGCGCAAGGCGATCAGCTACATGCGGCTCGAGAAGGGCGACGACCTGGTGGTGTGGCGACGTGCGTCTTGACGACGTGCGCGGCTTCGTGTTCGACGTGGACGGCACGCTCGTCCACCGTGATGGCGCGACCGCGCACGTGGTCCCGGGCGCGCGCGAGGTGCTCGAGCGAATCAGGGAGTCCGGGCGCCCGTTCGCGATCTTCACGAACGGCAGTCACGTTCCGCCCTCACAGCTCGCGCGCGAGTTGAGCAAGGCTGGGCTGCAGGTGGGCGAACACGAGGTGCTCACGCCGCTGAACAGCGTGCAGGCGTACCTCGAGCGCGGTCGGCGGCACGCGGTGGTGCTCCCGTTCGTCACGGATGCGGCGCGGCAGTACCTGGCGGATGCGGCCCTGAACCTGGTCGGCCCGGATGAAGCGGACCAGGCCGACGCCGTCTTCGTAGCCCACATCGACCACGCCGACCTGCCCGAGCTGGAGAAGGCGGCGCGCGCTGTGATTGCCGGGGCGCGGCTGTTGACGGGCAGCTACGTGGCCGCGTACGCGGGCGCCAACGGCCCGATCCTGAGTCGCGGCGCGATGGTCACCGCGGCGATCGCCAAGGCGTCGTCCGTCCGGCCGACGATCGTGGGCAAGCCGTCGCATGCCGCCGTCCGAGCGGTGCGCAAGGCGCTCGGCGTGCCCACGGAGCAGATAGCCGTGATCGGCGACGACCTCCGCATGGACGTGGCCCTCGGCCACATGGGCGGCTCGAAGACCGTGCTCGTCCGGAGCGGGATAAGCGCGACGATCGATCTGGACAGCGTGCCGGAAAAGCACCGCCCGCACGCGGCGATCGACGACACCGCCGAGCTGCTCGGCTGGCTCTAGCCGGGCACGGGCATCGTCCAGACGCCGCGCGCGGTCCCGAGAAGCAGGTCGGGTCCTCGCGATCCAAGTTCTCGGCGATCCACACCGTCCCGCTCTTCACGTTATGCACGCTATGCGTGAACAAAGTGAAGAGCGGCAGGCGAGGGTCGGCGCGGCGCGCTTGGCCGCCTTGAAGCCCAAGCAGGACGAAAAGCACTACGGCGTCGTCAGGTACGCGCCCGTGATCCCGCCGTCCACGTTGAACTCGGTGCCCGTCACCCAGTCGCTGTCGTCACTGGCGAGATACAGGGCCGCGTTCGCGATGTCCGACGGCTCGCCGAACCGCCCCGCCGGGATGTGGTTCAGGCGGTTGTTGCGCTTGTCCTCGTCGGCAATCAGGTACTCGAGCAGCGGCGTGCGAATCGGGCCCGGGCAGATGGCGTTCGCACGGATTCCCTGGCGCGCGTACTCCACCGCGACCTCGCGGGTCATGGACAGCACTCCGCCCTTCGAAGCCGTGTAGGCGATCTGCGGCGACGCCGCTCCCATCAGCGCCACGAACGACGCGATGTTGATGATCGAGCTGTTGCCCTCGGTGTCGAGCATCAGCGGAATCGCGTACCGGCAGCACAAGAACACGCCCGTCAGGTTGATCGCGATCACGCGGTCCCAGACCTCGAGCGGCGTGACGGTCGGCCCCTCGTCGCGCGGGTCCATGATGCCCGCGTTGTGAACGCTCACGTCGAGTCGCCCGTACGACTCGCGCACGGCCTCGAACAGCGCCGCCACCGACCCGTCATCCGACACGTCTCCGCGCACGAACTGGGCACTTGACCCGATCTCGGAAGCCGTCTTCTCCCCGGCCTCCTCATCGATGTCGTTGATCACGACGATCGCGCCCTCGCGCGCGAACAGGAGCGCCATTTCGCGCCCCATTCCAGAGCCCGCGCCGGTGATCAGCGCGACCTTGTGAGCGAGCCGGTCGGCCATGCGACGCGCATCGTATGCGACCGCCGCATGGCCGTGCCGGATCTCGAGATCCGGCTAGATGATCGGCACGCCCGGGGGAGGCGGGGGCGCGTCGGGCGGAACCGCGAAGGACCCGTTCTTCTGGGTCCCGGGCTTGGCCTTCCACTCACGATGCATCCGGAAGCCCGGACCCGGGCCGATGCCCTTGTGGTTCACGAGCGCGTCGAGCTTGTTGTCCAGCTTGCCGAGCAGGTCGTTCTCCTGGGTCTGAGTGAGCTTCCCAGCCTTGACCGCCGCGTCGAGGTCCTTCTTCACGGAGTCGTTGATCGCGCTCTTCAGACCATCGACCGACTTGTTCTGCTCGCCGGCCACGTCCGCCAGCGACTTGCCGGACTGGAGCTTGTCGACCAGCTGCTTCTGGGTGAGGCCGAGGTAGCTCGAGGCTGCGTCGAGACCCGCCTTGATCGGACCGCCAAAGTGGCGGAACATGTGCGGCCCACCGGGACCGCCGGGACCGAAGCCGAAGCCAAAGCCCGGGCCAACAGGCGGCGGGCCGCCTTGCTCGACCTTCTTCTTGATCGCATCGGCCTGCGCCTGGGTGAGCTTCCCGGCCTTGACGGCCGCGGCGAGCCGATCCTCGAACGCGCCCTTCAGCGCGTCGTTCAGCTTCTGGGGAGTGACGTTGAGCCGCTTGGCGACGTCGCCGAGGTACGCCTGCCGCTCGTTGTCGTTCGACTTGGTCACGGCGTACGCCGCGCCTCCGCCGCCGAGCACGACCAAACTGGCGACACCGATGGCGAGCTTCCTCTTCAGACCGCGTTCCACAACCGCTCCTTCGTCGGGACCAGTTGGGAATCCCAGCAGGCAGCCCATAGAAAGCTGTAAGACCAACCGAGGAAGAACGTAAGAACGCGGCGCTTCAGTCGTACGCCAACTCTGCGCGTTGCGCGGCAGGTGCGGGTTCGGTCCGGCCGCGCGCATCGCGCACCCGCTCGTACAGCATCACCAGCCCGTACACCGCGCCCGCGTACACCCAGCCCAGGAAGATGTCGAAGAAGTAGTGCTCGCCCGTGTACATGAGGCTGAAGGCCATCGTCAGCGGATAGATCACAAGCAGCGCGCGCTGCCACCAGTTCGCCATCGACCAGAAGAAGAACGCCGGCAGGAGCGTGTACGCCGAGTGCAGCGACGGCAGGGCGGCCACGTCGTTCACGTAGCGGTTGCTGTTCTCGAACAGCGCGGCCGCCGGATAGAAGCCCACGTGCTGCCACATGTAGGCGATGGTCCGCGTGATCGGCGGGAGGTATCCCTCCTGGGAGGCGAGCCACGGCGGCGTGCCCGGGAACAGCGCGTAGGTGGCGAAGCCGGCAGCCGCGAGCGCCAGCACCATTGCCCGCCAGCGCCGGAACAGCGGATAGCGCCAGCGCCACAGGATCCCCGCGATCAGGATCGTCGTGAAGAAGTGCGACAGGTAGACGAAGAAGGTCGCGTAGTCGTACCAGTGCGCCACGCCCGGGTCGTACAGGTGGGTCTGCAGGTAGTTGTTCGGCAGCGTGTGGCCGAAGATCGCGCGGTCGAAGTCGATCGCCGTGGTGGTGTGTGGGGCGATGCCGGTGTTGTCGGCGAGCCCGCGGACGAAGTCGTAGGCCAGCAGGAACCCGGCGAACGGCAGCCAGTCGAAGATCAGGCCGCGCGCCCAGCGCTTGATGTCCGTGAGCGACAGCGCGAGCAGCCCGAGCACGAGCCAGATGAACAGCCAGTCGGTGTTGAGCTGCAGCCCCTGGCTGGCCAGCGCCCACACCGTGAAGCCGATGAACGCCAGCACCGCTGCGACCGTCGCAAGCCGCGCTCGCTTCCCCGCGAGACCCATCGTTCGATATTACGGCCACCCAAGCTTGTCTAGGGTTCCGGGCGTGGAGAGGCCGCAGACCACTCAGCGGGTACTCGGCTGGTTCATGCTGATCGGCGCCACGCTCCAGTTCTTTCTCGCGGGCCTGGCCGTCTTCCGGGCAAAGCCGCACGGCACGGACAAGCTGTTCGAGTCGAGCTCGTTCGACGCTCACCGCGTGCTGGGCTACGCGCTCATCCTCGTGGCGTTCGCGCTGCTCGTGCTGGCGATCGTGAACCGCGACCAGGTGCGCCTGGCCATGCTCCTGTTCGTCCTGATGCTGCTCCAGTACGCGCTGGCCGCGGCGGGCGACAGCATCCCGGCTCTCGGTGCGCTCCATCCTGTGAACGGCGTGGCCGTGCTGGTGATCGCCCACTTCCTCGCGCGCGGACCGGAGGGGATGAGGCATCGCCGCGAGGAGCCGGCGGACACACCTCCCGCGGAACCCGCTCACGGCTAACCTCCGGCGCGTGTCGTACTTCAACGCCGTCCGCCTCTATTCGGCCATCGAGTCGCTCATCTTCACGGCGCTCGTGGTGGTCTGGCTGAGCGGCGGCTCGGAGCACGCACAGCTCGTGCTCGGCTGGATCCACGGCATCGGCTGGACGGCGCTGTGCGTGGCCGTCGCGGTCGGTTGCCGGCGGGGCATCTTCCCCTGGGTCCTGCTGGCCGCCACGGTGTCGCCGATAGGCCCGATCGGCAGCAGCATCGGGATCGAGATCCTGAATCGCCAGCGGATGAGTTCGCCCGCGTCCGGGTAGGCTCAGCGCCGTGTTTCCGCTGAACGTCCCCAACGTTCTGACCGTCATCCGCATCCTGCTTGTGCCGGTGCTCGTGGTGGCGCTCCTCGTGAACACGCACAACGGCTCGTGGGTGGCGGCGCTCGTCTTCGCGCTGGCCGCTTTCACCGATGGGCTCGACGGATACATCGCCCGCTCGCGCCAGAGCGTCACCACGTTCGGCAAGGTGATGGACCCGATTGCCGACAAGCTGCTGATCGCCGCCGCGCTGATCTCGCTCGTGAGCCTCGACAAGCTTGCGGCGTGGGTGGCGATGGTGATCATCGCGCGCGAGTTCGCGGTGTCCGGGCTGCGCATCGCGGCCGGACAGCAGGGCGTCGTGATCCCGGCGAGCCTGCTCGGCAAGCTCAAGACGATCGTGCAGGTGCTGGCCGTACTCGTCCTGATCGCGGTCGACGACACGGGCCAGGCCTGGGTACAGGTGCTGGTCTATGCCGCCGTGGTGATCACGGTGGTGTCCGGGGTGGACTACTTCCTCAACGTCCGCCGCCGGATCGAAGAGGCGCGGACCGTCTAGACGAGAGTCAGCCCGCCGTAAGGCGCCGGCACCGGGAAGCCGTCGCGGCCGAGCTCGGCCACCATCTCCACCCGCGTGGCGCCACGCGCGTAGAGCGCGCGCTCGAAGGTGCCGCCGTAGATATCGAGCACTGCGAAGAACACGTCCACCGTGCTCACGAGCTGGGCGCGTCGCTCCGCGGCCAGCTCGTAGGCGCGATCCTCGACATCGGCGACCATCGCGCTCCGGTCCTCGCGTCTCTGGTTCAGGCGAACGGCGCGCGGCGCGGCGGGCGACTCGAGCGGCGCCTCCCCGATACCGAGCGCCTGCATCGCCTGCCCCACCTGGCCGTGAAGGCGCATCACGCGCACCCAGCGTTCGGCTTCATCCTCCCTGGTGGCGGCGAACGGTACGGCGGTGCGAGCGAGTCCCAGGACGATTGCGGCGTCCTGCGAGAGACGGATCGGGGGCATGAGCGACCTCCTTTTGGGGAGGCGTCGGTGCACGTGTGGGGATCCTCAAGCGGAGGGTCCGCCCCTGCACGGATGTATGAACGCGCTAGTGGCGGTGCAGCCAGTCGCGCATCGTCAGGTGCGCGGCCACGGGCTCGTCGGCGTTCAGCTCGCGCTCGAGCTCTGCCACCAGCCCGTAGCGCTCGGCCACGACGTTGTGCTGGTGGATCGTCTCGAGGTTCTCCTGGCGGGAGAACACGAAGGTGTCCTCGCCGAATCCGCGGAACTCCTCCACCGCCATGCGGATCATCTCGCGCACGCAGTCCTCGACGAAGCGCGGACGGCGGTGCGCCTTCTCGACCACCTCGACCTCGTCGGGGCGCTTCATCAGCTCGTAGATCTCGGAGCTCATCGACTCCTCCACGATCGCGAGCAGCCGCGTGGCCTCGATGGCCTCGGCGCAGTCCTCCGGGCAGCCCACGTACAGCGTGCCCAGCCCGCGCTGGTTGTGCGTCGCCACCGGCACGTGCTCGAAAACGCGCTCGATCTCGTCGTCGGTGAACCCGTCAGCGGCCAGCCGCTCGCTCGAGCGCGCCCACACGAGCTCCTGCGCGCACGGGCACGCGGTCATGCCCTGCGCCTGCACGCCGATCAGCCGCCGCGTGCCGGCCTCGGACGCCACCGCGGTGCCGAGCATCGTGTAGATCTCCTGCGTCTGCGCGCCGGACACCGGAGCCGGCTTGTGCTCCGGATAGCGGGCCTTGATCGAGGTCTCCGCGCGCATCGCGTCCTGGCGCTCGCGCACCCGCTCCGCGATGTGCGCGGCCAGCGTCTCGGCCTTGAACGCCTCGCCCAGAACGACCTCGTCGATCGCCTCGTTGACGGTCTCCTCGAAACGAGACATGTGGGCGCCCTTCTGGCGCGGGCCGAGATCCACGAAGCACTCGATCTGGGCGTAGAACAGCTGCTCATCGCCGTTCGAGCGGATACGGATCACCTTCTCAACACCGGTCACGCCCACCCGCGAAAGCGAGACATGGGCGCTCGGCCGGCGTGCCTGCACGTCCTCGAGCGGGACGCTGCCAGTGGAGATTTCGTCGCTCATTGCAGCCGTTTCAAGATAGTGGTTCAGAGATGGTGGCAATACGCGCAATCGGATGTAACATGGCTGACAGGCTCGATCACGGGGTTTACGCAACCCCTTCAACCACGGACTCGGCCCATCGCGGCAGTGGTCGCGAAGCAGGACAAATCGATCAGCGCGGGATTTGACGCAGGTCAAAAAAGACCCGAAGGCCCCATCAATCTGTCCACCGAGGAGAGAGGTTTGAGCGCAAAGGAAGACGTGGTTCTCGAGTCAACGGACTCGGACGCGCCATTCGCCGAGATCGAGGAGCTCAGTGCGCTCGTATCCGAGGGACGTGAGCGCGGCTATCTGACGTTCGAGGAGATCGCGGCCTGCCTCGAGGAGGTCGAGGTCACGAAGGAGCAGGTCCAGGAGCTGCACTCGCATCTCGACGAGCACGGCGTGGAGGTCGTGTCCCAGGACGGCAAGCCGGTGGCCGGAGGCGGCGAGCCGGCGGCCGCGTCCGAGAAGGATCCGACCGCGCCGAAGAAGGTCGAGATCGACCTGACCGTCGAGCCGAGCCTCGACTCGCTGCGTCTCTACCTGCGCTCGATCGGGCGCGTCGGTCTCCTGACCGCGTACGAGGAGGTCCAGCTCGCCAAGCGCATCGAGCGCGGCGACATGGCGGCCAAGCAGCACATGATCGAGGCCAACCTGCGCCTCGTCGTGTCGATCGCCAAGGGCTACCTCGGCCGCGGGCTCACGTTCCTGGACCTCATTCAGGAGGGATCGCTGGGCCTGATCCGTGCCGTCGAGAAGTTCGACTACCGCCGCGGTTACAAGTTCTCCACCTACGCCACCTGGTGGATCCGGCAGGCGGTCACTCGCGCGATCGCCGACAAGGCGCGCACGATCCGCATCCCGGTCCACATGGTCGAGAAGCTCAACAAGGTCGTGCACGTGGAGCGCCAGCTCGTCCAGGATCTGGGCCGCGAGCCCACGCCGGAGGAGATCGCGACGGAGCTGGAGTGCACCGCGCGCGAGGTCAAGGACATCCTGCGCATGTCGCAGCTGCCCGTCTCTCTCGAGAAGCCGATCGGCGAGGAGGAGGACTCCGAGCTTGGCGACTTCGTGCAGGACGACACCGCCGAGTCGCCGTTCGAGCTGGCGGTCGAGAACCTGCGGCGCGAGAACGTGCGGAAGGCGCTCGACGCCCTTCCCGCGCGCGAGCGCGAGGTGATCGAGATGCGCTTCGGCCTGAAGGGGCACCAGGCGCGCACGCTCGAGGAGGTCGGCCGCGCCTTCGGCGTAACGCGCGAGCGCATCCGCCAGATCGAGAACAACACGCTGAAGAAGCTAGAGAGCCTCCCCGAGGCCCAGCGCCTCAAGGACGCTTCGGTTTAGTCCGGCGGCTGCAAACCTTCGCGCTCCCGCGTCCTCGGGTCTAGCCGTACCCAGTACGGCGTCGACCCTGCGTCCTTGGATCGCTCGGTTTTCGCAAGCCGGACCCGTCTACAATCAACCACCGCTCGGGGGGATGTCCGAGTGGTTAAAGGAGACGGGCTGTAAACCCGTTGGCTTAGCCTACGCAGGTTCGAATCCTGCTCCCCCCACTTTGTTCTCGGCCGCCCAGGCCATGATGTGGGAGGAGCCGTCGATCACCGTGCCGTCGTCGAGCACGAGCGTCGGCACCTTGTAGTTGCCGGTCAGGCGCTTGACCTCGCGCCGCCCGCCGAACAGCGGGTCCGTGCCCAGGCAGCCGTACGTCCTCTGGATCTCCGGGCTGTGGCCCGCCTCGGTTAGCGCGTGGTGCGCCTTGCCACACGGGTGGCCCTGGTGGGCGAAGGTGCCGTAACAGACGTAGAGCTTCATCGCCGAGCGATCCAACATATCGTCCGAGGTCGAATGAGGCTCGCCACCTGGAACGTGAACTCGCTGACCGCGCGGCTGCCCCGCGTGCTCGAATGGCTCGAGCAGCAGGCGCCCGACGTGCTCTGCATCCAGGAGACCAAGATCGCTGAGGAGAACTTCCCGCACGCGGAGCTCCGCGAGCTGGGCTACGTGGCGGCCACCTACGGGATGGGTCAGTGGAACGGGGTCGCGACGATCACCAAGGTCGACGCCGCCGAGGTCACCCGCGGCTTCGACGAGGAGCCGGGCTTCCCCGATCCGGAGGCGCGCGCGCTGGCCGTTACCTGGAACGACCTGCGCATCTGGTCGCTGTACGTGCCGAACGGGCGCACGCCCGACGACCCTCACTACGACTACAAGCTGCGCTGGCTGGCGGCGCTGCGGGTGGCGCTGGCCGCCGAGCGGGAAGCGGGACGGAAGCTAGTCGTGTGCGGCGACTTCAACGTCGCGCCAAACGACAGGGACGTGTGGGACATGGCGGCGTTCGAGGGCTCGACACACGTGACCCAGCCAGAGCGCGACGCGGTGAAGGCGCTGCTCGAGCTCGGCCTCACCGACCTGCAGCCGCGAATCGTCAAGGGCGAGCCGTTCACCTACTGGGACTACCGCGCCGGCAACTTCCACAAGGGCCTCGGCATGCGGATCGACCTGATGCTGCTGGACGAGGCGCTCACGCCGAAGGTGAAGGACGTGTGGATCGACCGCGACGCGCGCAAGGGCAAGAAGCCGTCCGACCACGCGCCGGTCGTGGTCGACCTCGACTAGCTGCCTGTCACGGGGCGGACAGGAAAATCCGCGAGACTGAACATACGATGGCCCGCATGCTCAAGCGCGCCCTCGCAACCGCCGCTGCCGTGTCCGCCGCGGCCGTTGGTCTCTCGGCAGGTGCTGCCGCTCCCGCCGCCGCGGCACGCGCCTGCACGGCGTCTGATCTCGACGGCGTGCGCACTCCCGCGCAGCTGAACAACGAGAGCTTCACGTCGCAGGACGGGCCGCTCGTGACCGGCAGGCAGTACCGGGTGGTCGTCGTGCGCGAACTTGGCATCGGCACCAATGCCGAGCCGGTCGACTCGAGCATCGCGGTGACCACGCCGAACGGGCCTCCCCTCCAGCCGACCACCGAGAACGGCCGGCCGGCCTACGACTTCACGCCCACGCAGGCGGGCAGCGTCCACTTCGTCGTCAGCTGGGACGAGCAGATCGGCGGGCCCGGCAGCAGCGACGTCTGCTCGACGTCGGCGGCCTACGACGTGCCGGTGGTGGCCGCCTCGATCGCGAAGCCGCGCGGCAGCTTCAGCCGCGGCTCGAGTGTCTTCTCCAGCAGCTTCACGCTCAAGCTGGTTGCCAAGCCTCCGCTCGCACCGGGCAAGATCACGGTGCTCCTCCGCGCGCGCCGCGGCAGCACGCGGCCGCCCGCGCCGCGCGGTCACGTGTTCGCGCGCTTCAGCTTCACCCCGACGAACGACGGGCACTATTCGAGCCGCGAGGTCGATCGCCGGTTCGGCAGGGTGTTCTTCGCCGAGACCTCGGCGGGCAACTCGGTCCAGATCGTCCCCTGGGGCAACATCCCGTTCCACCGGACGCTGCGGTTCGCCTTCTCGATGGAAGCGATCCACGATGGCAAGCGGATTGGCGGCATGCGGTCCGGCGCCAGCTGCCACCGGGTCCAGTTCCGCGGGCACAGCAACGTCAAGTGCAAGCCCGTTGGGCTCAGGCAGCGCCCGTAGCGGTCAGCCGGCGGCCTTTTCGAGCCGACCCGCCAGAGCGCCCATGCCGGCGTCGGCCGCGGCCTTCGCCGCGCGCTTGTAGTTCGTGGCGGCGTCCTTCGGGCGCTTGACCTTCACCGGCCGCAGCGTGGCGATGTCCTTGAACATCCGCAGCTCGTCGGCCTGGCCGGTCAGCGCGCCGGACACGCGCGC
>Ga0070680_100004200_pt1 | contig 10799 bp, 10 predicted proteins | sample KBSC73BmetaG_FD_64672 | JGI IMG/M metagenome (GOLD analysis project Ga0070680, IMG submission 64672) | Corn rhizosphere microbial communities from Kellogg Biological Station, Michigan, USA - KBS C7-3B metaG | ecosystem: Host-associated > Plants > Roots > Rhizosphere | place: USA: Michigan... | reverse complement strand
CGCCGATGGCGACATATTCGTGGCGCAATCTGGGATCGCTGCCGGGAATGATGCCGACGACGTTGCGTCCCCAATCACTCGCTAGCTCCACGTAGTCGAGTGAAGCGGTCACTGTGCCGCCGGCCGTTCCCGGTGTCAGCGTCTCGAATTTTCGTCCGCCGAAGAATTTTTGCGCGGCGGCCTTGGTGAGTCGGAGCGTCGCCTGCGGCGACAGCTGCGCGATCTGTTGTCTGAGGAGGGTGGCCGAGTCCGGCGGCGGTGTGGCGGCGTTGCCGCGCCCACGACCGCCGCCGCGCCCACCGACGGTGCTCAACGTCGCAATCGCCGGCGCGGCGAGCACGGCGCGCGCGCCCTCGTTCAGCGCATCGAGATCGACCGTTGCGACGGCAACGGCGTCGGCAAAACGGGACGGAGCAGGCGCGAGTCCCCCACGGCCCGCGGCGGCGGGAGCGGCTCCACGCCCACGACCGCCGGCGCGTCCGGCGGCCGGCGCCGCGGCGAGCACCACGAAATTGCCGGCGGCGCGCAAGGCACCGATTTGATGTGCCGTGTCGCCTTCAACCCCGCCGTACACCACCGGAACATTCACGATCGGACGCGGCGCGCGCGCGCCCGGAATGGCAATCCAGTCCGTCTCCCACGCCAGCGGATTTCCGTCGACGGTGAGCCGCGAGTGATTCGTGAACTGATGAAAGTGATAGGGCAGGTTCTGGAAATACGACTCGTTGTCACCCGCCGGAACCACACCAAGGCGCTTGAGCTCCGCGGCGATGTAGTTCGTTCCTTTGAAATTCCCGATCCGGCCGACCTGGCGACCGAGCATCGAATCGTCCGCGAACTGATAGAGTCGCGTCTGCAGATCCTGCTCGGTGATCGCGGCCGTCGTGGGCGACGGCGTCAGCTTTTCGGGATTGCCGTATCGATTGAGCTTCGCACGCGACTGAGCCGACGCCGAGGTCAGTCCCGTCACGAGCAACAGGAGCGATCCGATTCCTGAGACGCGCATTCGTTGTCCCTTGGGAGGGGGAAAATGGAAGTAGGTGGCAATAACATGCAGCGACGACGCGGCGGCCGTCACTCTTTCGACGTGCGGCGCTTGATGGCCTCGAATGCCTTATCGACGGTCGAGGGGAGAAGCAGAGAATCCGAGATCGCCGCGATCTCCTCGGCTTCTCGCCACGCGGTCTCCAGGGCCTGCAGCTCGCCCTCCATCGCGGCGCGTTCGGCCTCCTCGTGCAGCGCCATCTCGAGCGCAAGGCGGTGCACGGTACTCATCCCGAAAACGCCGGTGCTCCAATCGTTGTTCCACCGTTGGTAACGACGCTGCCGGCGAGTCAACCCCGTTCCGGATTTCGGCCGCGTGGCAACCGCCGCTACGCTTGCCAGCCGTTCGAGAAACGCCTCCGCGCTCCCCTCGCGCTCGATCTGGTCGACCGCACTCGCGACGTTTTCCTTCGACCCGCCGAACCGATTCGCCGCGGGAATTATTCGCGACGCGATGTGCATCGCCTGCTGACCCTCGAAGTAAGCCTGGCCGCCGGCGTATCGAAGATTCACCGCGATTGGATCGTGCGCGCCGGGTTCGATCGTCGTCTCGAGCAGGTGCCGGCGCCGCACGCGAAGGGTCTCGCCCTCGTGGGTTTTGATGGTCGCCACGACAGCCTCTCCACTGCCGCGCACGATGCCCATGCCGGCACGAGAGATCAGCCAGCCAAAACCGCCGATGCCGACGCCGGCCGTGACGCCTCCTACGACGAGTACGCCGAGTGCCCCCAAACCGGCACCGACAATCGCCAGTTGACGTCGGCGCCGTCGGCCGAATTGGTCCCCGTACCGCCACGCGGCGAACTCCGGCCGCATCGGCTCGCCGATCCTTACGAGCGTCGTCCCGTCGCGCAGCTTCGAGAGCCCGATGTTGTCGGTCGCAACGCGGCGCTTGCTATCGCGGTAGTAGCGCTCCGCCTGTTCGATCGCCTCCCAGCGCTCTTCGAGCGGGGACAGGTTCCAGCGCTCGCAGTGCGAGCAGACGACCCAGAGTCGCCCCTTCGCGGCATCGAACGCCAGGCGTCGCCCAACGGGAAACGTCTCGAACGACTCGTTACGACCGAGATCCTTCTGGCAGAACAGACACGTCGCGTACATGGCCTGGATTCAAGTTATAGCCCGGCACAGGCCCGTGCATCGTCCGCCGGTTTCAAAATGGACACGCCCGCCCGGCGCTGAGCCGGGCGGGCGTTCCTTGATCGCCTATTGGTTTAGCGGAAGCTCAAACCGATGACGACCGGGACGTAGTTCGTACGTTCGTGCGACGTAAAGAGCCGGACATAGCGGCCCTCGACGAACAGTTCCGTCTTGCCGAAACCGAGCGAGAGGCCACCGCCCGCGTTGGCGCCAAAGCGCCACAGTGAGCCGTTGTCGCCCAGTGACGCTGACGTTCCTTCGTCGCTGATGTTCGTGTTCGGGTTGGTCACCCCGAACGTCGAACCGTAGTTGCGCAGATAGTGCGCGCCGGCACCACCGAGCACGTAGAGGCCCGTGGTCGCGCCGGCAAACTGACCGTTGAACGGCAGCCGGAGCTTGACGTCGGCCATCGCGGACCAGATCTGCGGGTTCACCGATGTCAGTGCCACCGCGGTCGGAAGGTCATCGCTCGACCGGAACGTCGAACGCGCGTGAAGCTGATCGTACGTGAGGTCGAGACGCAGGCCGAATGGACCCGTTTGCGAATCCCAGCCTATCGGCACGCTCACGTTATAGCCGGCGTTGTACGCGTCACGGATGCCGCCGCTCGGCATCGTCGCCCCGCCGCCGATCCCGAAGTAGAACCCGTTGCTGTATCGGCGAACGACCAACGGCGGTTCGACGGTGCCGGCCGCGGTTTGAATCTGAACCGTATCTACGGTGCGAACGACCACCGTGTCGTGAATCGTGGCGCCGGTTACGGTATCGACTCGCGTCACCGTATCGACGCGCACGACGGTGTCGATGCGCATCGCCGTTTCACCCTTGGTGATCGGAATGCGCACTGAGGAACTTGCCAAGCGTGCTTGACCACATGTCCGATTCAGCCGCGATAGACGCATCTGATCAACATTCGTGGAATCGCGCAGCATCGTGACCGTGTCGCAGGCCGCCGTCGAGCGCGCGACGCTTTGCGCCACAGCCGAGGACGACATCACTGCCACAAGGGTCGCCGCGGCGCCCGCCTTCATTTTCAATTTTAATTTGCTCATCTCCCCTCCCGTCACAGGTCCTTTGATGTCCCTCGCGCTTCGAGGGCTCTCGGGATGGACTGGAAGGGGCAGATGACGTGCCAGATTTCGCCTCTAAACGCGAGTATATGCTCAGCCGTAGCGATTTTTCTGCGGTTCAGCTCGCGCGGATGTACTTGCAGCCGACGTCCTGCGCGCGGATCGCGGCGAACACTCCCGAGGGCTGCAGGATCACACCCGGCAGCAATCCCTCGAGCGCCGTCTTGCGAGATGCGTCGCCGGTCGTCCCATCCTTCTTGGATACCAGTTCGATCATGTCGTCGAACGCCAGGTTGCACGCGAGCGCGATGTTGCCCCGCGCGATGTAGCGGTCGAGCGCGACTTCGTCGAAGTCCGCCGGCACCTCGTTTCTCGACGACGACAACAGCGCTGGATTGCGGTCCGTGCCCTGTTGCGTGATCGGGTGCGTCACAGTGTTTTCCTTCGCCACGCCGTATTTGTCCCAGAACGACTGCTTCATGGCGAGCGCGATGCCATGATGCCGCAGCACGAGCACTGGCGTGCAGTCCTTCGGTCCGGCCTTCAAGGTTTCCATGTACTGCTTCACCCAGAGCGACGCGCGCCAAACGCCGTAGCCACTGTCGATCTCCGGGACGTCGAACACTGCCCGGTACTTTCCCCCCCCGTGACGCGGTTGGTCCACGTGAGATCGAATTCTTCGGCCGGCGTCGCCGGCGCGCCGGCGCGCAAGGCGCTCAGCACGTCGATCGAAGCGGGGAAGCTGGCGAGCATCGCGCCGGAGGCGATGCGCTCGAGAAACTCGCGGCGGTCCTGAGACATGAATCGCTCGGTGTTGGTGGCCAGTCCAAAAGTGGCGAGCGCGCCACAAAGTTCCAGTCGCGGGCCGGTAACGAAGTCGCCCTTCCCGCTGCCCCCCCGGACCGTTAGTCCTTTACCCCCATGCACCCGTCCCACCCTTCGGTCCATATCGAGTACCCGCGCTGGATCGACGATCTCGTCGACTGGAATCGCCCCTACCGCTCCGACGAAGACAAGATGCGCCTGGCGATCGACGTCGCGCGCGCCAACGTCGAGCACGAGACCGGCGGCCCGTTCGGCGCGGCGATCTACACGCAGGATACGGGGCGTCTCGTCGCAGTGGGGATGAACAGCGTCGTGCGACTGAGCAACTGTACGCTCCACGGCGAGATGGTCGCGTTCATGATGGCTCAGCAACGTCTCGGGTCGTTCACCCTGAAGGCGCCGGGGCTTCCGCCGCACGAGCTTTTCACTTCGTGCGAGCCATGCGCCATGTGCCTTGGCGCCACATTGTGGAGCGGGGTGCGCCGGCTGGTCTGCGCCGCGGCGCGCGACGACGCAACCCGGTTGAACTTCGAGGAAGGACCGGTGTTCGCGCAGTCGTACCGATACCTCGAGGAGCGCGGCATCACCATCGTGCGCAACGTCATGCGCAACGAAGCGGTCGCGGTACTCGAGGCGTACCGCACGCGGGGCGGTCACGTGTACAACGCATGACGAGCTCGACACCGCGTCCGGTTCGCCGCGCCCTCGACGATGCCGCCCTCGCCGACGCCGAGGCAGCCCTGCGCGAAGCGAACCTCCGCTTCACCCGCTCGCATCCCGGCGAGCACGAAGGACGACAGCCCGTTCACACTGTCTACGGCGGCGCGCAGCTCTTCGCCGCCGACACCACGCCAAAGCTCGGCGCCATCGCGTTGCGGGCACTCGACGAGTTCGCGCCAAATGCAAAGACGCTCGGTGACGCGCTCGGCATCGCCGGTCACCCGGCGCTCGAGCGGCTCTACACGCGGCTCGCCGACAAGCTTCGTGGCGAGCCGGTCGAGGACTATCGCGTGGATTTCGAGGACGGATATGGCAATCGCCCGGATTCCGAGGAGGACCATCACGCCGGCCTCGTCGCGCGGGAGCTGTCGCGCGGAATCCGCGACGGAAGCCTCCCGGCGTTCATCGGCCTTCGCGTCAAGCCGCTCACCGAGGAGCTTCGACAACGGAGCGTCCGCACGCTCGACCTCGTCCTCACTAGCCTCGCCGACTCAGGGGGCCTGCCGTCAGGATGGATCGTCACGCTCCCCAAAGTCACGGTCGCCGAGCAAGTCGACTACTTCGTCGCGGTTCTACGAAACCTCGAGCGCTCGCTCGGCCTCGGTGACCATGCGCTCACCTTCGAGGTGATGGTCGAGACACCGCAAATCATCCTGGATTCTGACGGACGGTCGCTCCTCCCTCGACTGGTGGACGCCGGCGACGGGCGAATCACCGGCGCGCATTTCGGCACATACGACTACACGGCGTCGTGCAACATCACGGCCGCCTACCAGCGCATGCAGCATCCGGCGTGTGAGTTCGCGAAGCAGGTCATGCAGGTCGCGCTCGCCGGAACCGGCATCTGGCTCTCCGACGGGTCGACGACCGTGATGCCCGTGCCGATCCATCGCGCGGCCGCCGGACAGGAGCTGAGCCGCGAACAGCGCGCCGAGAACGCCGCCGGCGTGCACAGCGCGTGGCGCATGCACTTCGACGACGTGCGGCATTCGCTCGCCGGCGGGTTCTATCAGGGATGGGATCTCCATCCGGCGCAGCTCGTGTCGCGCTATGCGGCGCTGTACAGCTTCTTCCTCGAAGGCATCGACGCGGCGGGAGCGCGCCTCGCGAACTTTGTCGACAAGGCCGCGCAAGCGACGCTCGTCGGCGACGTGTTCGACGACGCGGCCACCGGACAAGGGCTGCTCAATTTCTTTCTCCGCGGAATCAACTCCGGAGCGGTGACCGAGGAAGAAGCGCTCGCCATGACCGGGCTCACCGCCGACGAGTTCCGCGGCCGGTCATTCGTGAAGATCCTCAAAGGACGGAAGTGAGCGGCGCTCTGCTCGAGCTCTTCGATCTCGTCGTCCGCTGGCTTCACGTGATCGCCGGCATCATGTGGATCGGCAACTCGCTGCTCTTCAACTGGCTCGACCGAAACCTTCGACGACCCTCGAGCGACGCGCACGCCGCGCTCGGCGAGATTTGGCTGCTGCACAGCGGCGGCTTTTACTTCGTCGAGAAGACGCTGCTCGACGGCCAGCCCGTTCCGCGGCCGCTGCACTGGTTCAAGTGGCAAGCCTACACGACATGGCTGAGCGGCGCGGCGCTGCTCGTGATCGTGTACTACGCAGGCGGACGGGCGATCCTCGCCGACCCGACCGTCGCATCACTTTCGCACGGCGCCGCCATTCTCGTTGGGATCGGAGCCATCGCCGCTGGTCTCGCCGTCTACGAGGCGATGCAGCGTTGGGTGGCCCCCACAAATGCTGCTGTCGCGACGACTCTTTGGCTTGCCGCCCTGACGGCGATCGCCATCGGTCTCACGCGATTGCTCAGCGGGCGCGCCGCGTTCCTCCATGTTGGGGCGATGCTCGGCACCATCATGGCCGCGAACGTCTTCCTGACCATCATCCCCTCGCAGCACGATCTCATTCGTTCCGTCGCTGAGGGTGGCGCGGGGGATCCGTCGATATCGGCGCGCGCGAAACGCGTCTCGATCCACAACAACTACTTCACGTTTCCAGTCGTCGTGCTCATGGTGAGTAGCCACTTCCCCGCGATCTACTCGCATGCATGGAGCTGGCTGCTGTTGATCGTGCTCGTTGCCGGCGGCGCGGGCGTGCGTCACGTGTTGAACGTCCGATTTTCCCTTCCGCGCTGGCGTCCGACGCTCGTCGTCGTCATCGCCGCGACATGCGTCGCGATCCTGGCCATTCTGAGGATTCCGACGACCAGCGGCGGCAGGGAACCGACCGACGTCCCAAAACGAGTCACGTTCGACGACGCGCGGCACGTGATCGACCGACGCTGCGGCGCGTGTCACTCTGCCCAACCCAGCGATCTGACCTTCGGCGTCGCCCCGGGCGGCGTGACGTTCGATACGCCGGAGCAGATCGCGGCGCACGCGGCGCGAATCCGTGAGCGCGCCGTTCTCACACGCACGATGCCGCCCGCCAACAAGACCAACATCACCGAAGCCGAGCGCGCGCTGCTCGGCCGGTGGATCGACCAGGGCGCTCAGCTGCCGCGATAGGTCGTGTAGCCGAACGGACTGAGAAGCAGCGGCACGTGATAGTGGCCCGTGCCATCGATGCGTATGCTCACCACGACCTCGTCATAGAAGCATTCGCGATCGGACTCGCGAAAATAGGCGGCGACGTCGAACCGAAGCCGGTAGCTGCCCGACAGGAGCGTACCGGTGAAATCACGTGCTCGGCCTTCCCCGTCGGTAACGGCCGAACCGATCGCCGCGCCGTGCGAGTTGAGGAGAGTGACGCGAACGCCCGCCGCCGGTCGGCCGAGCGCGGTATCGAGGACATGCGTGCTCAGTGTGCTCATGCCGCCGCCGCCGGGTCGAGCAGCTTCTCCAGCCGAAGCCGCGTGATTTTTCGTTGCTCTTCCGCCGCCACCCGCAGCTCGGTGTCGCGATCGTTTTGCATTCGCTGCCGCGCGAATTCCAGAAGCTCGCCGGCCGATCGACCCGTCGCGTAAACGATGTAGATGAATCGAAAGCGCGCCTCGTACTCGTGGTTTAGGCGCGCCAGGCCAATGCGCGTCTCATCGGACGCCGACACGACCGATGACTGCTCCGACGCGGACCACGTGCGCGCCGTCGCGCTGCCGCCGGCCGCGGCGGTTGTCTCGCCGATCTTCGGGTGGTGCGAGAACGCCTCGAGCCAGTCGCGTTCGTTCAGCGAGCTCCACTCGTCATCCGCGGCCCGCAGCACGGCGTCACGAGAGAAGAACGGCCGACGACTCACCATCGCCGTCACCCACCGCGACGCGCCGCAGCAGGCGCGCAACAGTTCGGCTGCCCGATCGGTGAGCATCACATTGAGCTCTTCGACCGAGATGCTCACGAAGCGACGCGGCCGAATACGCGCAAACGCGCGACGCCGCCGTCGGGATAGATGTTGAGTCGGACGTGCGTCGCCGCATCGGCGTTCAAGTCGTCGAATCGGTGCCGTGAATGTGGTTCGACCGGCTGTTCTGTCACGATCGGCCGCCAATCGAGTGATCCGGCTTCGAACGCGCCCTGATCGGAAACGTCCGCGCTCTCGAGCATGACCCGGCCAGGAGCGTTTCCCTTGTAGTGGTCCGTATCGAGCTCGATGCGTTCGATCCGGCCGCGGCGGGCCAGGCGAACGATCGTCCAGTCGTGCCCGGGGCCGCGGCGGCGCTTTGTCTCCCATCCGTCTCCCATGTGCGTCGACCGACCGGGCATCAGGAGATTCTGTGGATTGCCGTAGTGCATGTCGCTGCAGGCAATCACGTGGCCGCCATTCTCGATCGCCGCGAGATCGACTTCGCGGTTTGCCGCGAACACGCCAGGATCGGGCATCGCTTCGCCGTGCACGCGCAGCCGGGCAACGCCACCATCGGGGAAGATGTTGAGCCGAAGGTGCGTCACGCGTCGCTCCGAGATCACCTCGATGGGATTCGCGGCGTTGCCGGCGAGCTTGGACGGGGCCAACAGCGAAAACCACTCCACGTCCGCGCTGGTCAGCAACGCGGTGGAGGGCGTGCCCACGAGCGCGCACGCATCGATGCTCGCTTCCTCCGGATAGTTCCCGGTGAAAAAGCTGGTGTCGATCACGACGCCCCGGACGACCCCCGCCAGCCCGAGACGAACGATCGCCCAGTCGTACCCTGGTTCGCGGCGGCGGCGCGTCTCCCAGCCGTCCATCCATTTTCCACGCTCTGTGTACACGCCCTCGCGCCACTCGGGCTTCGTGGGCTTGAGCATGGCTTCCTTGGGCGCAAAGAACTCGTCGTTCGCGGCCAGCACGGCGCCGCCAAGACGTTCCGCGGCGAGGTCAGGGAGATGTGTGAACACGTGGGAGTCGTGGGAGGCGTTTATCATACGCGCGCAAAGACACACCGGCCACCGACGTAGGTCTCCTGGACCACGCCGTACAAGTCGCGCCCTGCATACGGTGTGAGGGCGTGGCGGTGGCGCAAGGCGGCCGGTTCGACGCGAAAGCGTTCGTCCGGATTCCACACGACGAGATCGGCGTCGAGACCGGCTGCGATCGTGCCTTTCCGGCCGGTAAGTCCGGCCAATGCCGCGGTGCGCTCGCACATCCAGCTCGCGACGCGCGAAAGCGGAATACCGCGCTCGCGTGCCCCGGTCCAGACAGCAGCCAACGAGAGCTGAAGCGACGCGATGCCACCCCACGCGCGAAAGAAATCGCCATTCGTATCCTTCATCGCGGGCGGACAGGGCGAATGATCGGACGCAACGAGTTGAATGTCGTCGGCAACCAGCGCGCGCCACAGCGCATCGCGTTCATCGCGACCGCGAATCGGCGGCGCGCACTTGTACTGTGTGGCACCGTCCGGGATCTCCTCGGCCGCAAAGGTCAGGTAGTGAGGGCACGTCTCGGCGGAGATCGGCACGCGCCGGGAACGGGCCTCGCGAATGATCACTGCCGAGCGCGCCGACGACACGTGGACGACGTGCAACCGAGTGCCGTGTTCCTCGCTCAGCCGGACGAGCAGGCGCACAGCTTCGATCTCTGCCTCCGGCGGCCGCGAGGCCAGATAAGCAGCGTACGACCGTGATCCACCGGTGGGACCTTCGTGAAGCAACGACGGCAGCTCGGCGTGGACCATCAACGGGACACCGCGTCGCGCGAGAATCGGAAGGGCGAGCCGCAGGTCGTCCTCCGTGACGTTCTGGAATTCGTCGACGCCGGACGGAACGAGGAAGCACTTGAAGGCGCGAACGCCTGCGTCACACAACGCCTCGATCTCGGCCGCATTTCCCGGCACCACGCCGCCAATGAACTCGACGTTCACCGTTGCGTGTTCGGCCGCGGCCTCGCGCTTCGCGCGAAGCGCGGCGACCGAGGTGGTCGCGGGCACGGAGTTGAGCGGCATGTCGAGGATCGTGGTGACGCCGCCCGCCGCGGCGGCACGGGTGGCGGTGGCGAATCCCTCCCACTCGGTGCGCCCCGGTTCGTTCACGTGCACGTGCGTATCGACGACGCCCGCCATCACGACCGCATCGCCGACGTCGATAGCGTGTGACGCGTGATCGTCGAACGAGGCCACGACGGTAATTCGGCCCGTCGAGACGTGAACGGTCGCCGGTCTGCACGCGTCGCCGGTGATCACGCGTCGGGATCGCAGCGCGAAGTCGTTCACCGACGCGCCTATTGCGTGTCGGTCAAGAACCGGCGCACCAGATTGCCGCTCACGAGGCGGCGATATCCGGCGGTCGAACGGATGTCGTCGATTGGCACGATCTCGTCGCGAAGGAGCTGGACTGCCTCATCGATTGACGCGCCCGCACCCAGCGCCTCCTCGGTGCGCCGCGCTCGGACCACTGTCGGTGCGACGCTACCGAGCGCGATGCGAACGGATCGGTCGTCACGGACTCCGGCAATCACCACCTTCGAGATCGCTTGCGCGGCGCGCGTGCCGACCTTTCGAAACCACTGTCGGCCACTCACGGCCGGAACCTCCACGGCCACGATCAATTCGTCCGCGCGGCGGACGGACTCGCGATAGCCTGTG
>Ga0070680_100004199_pt1 | contig 10802 bp, 9 predicted proteins | sample KBSC73BmetaG_FD_64672 | JGI IMG/M metagenome (GOLD analysis project Ga0070680, IMG submission 64672) | Corn rhizosphere microbial communities from Kellogg Biological Station, Michigan, USA - KBS C7-3B metaG | ecosystem: Host-associated > Plants > Roots > Rhizosphere | place: USA: Michigan... | reverse complement strand
CCTCGAGCAGCCACAGTCCGGCGATCCGGGATTGCTTGTCCACCTCCACCAGCATGTGGTCGGCCACCCGCACCACGGTCGCGGCGCGCTGCCGTCCCACGCGGATGTGGAAGACCGATTCCTTCTCGTCTTTATCGACGGTGAGCGCGGTATCGACCTCGACCGCCGACACGCCCGGCTGCGAGCGCCGGTCCGGGAACGTGACCTGACCTTCCTTGGACGTCGCCGGCGGGGTCAGTGATGCCACGGTGCGCACGTCGTCGGGCCAGGTCACCACGTCGACACCCCGCATGGCGCCGCCCGCCACATCGATGACGACGAACGAGCCGTCACCGCCTTCCAGATCCACGGTGCCGTTCATCCCGTCCCCTTTCGGGACGCCCTTGCAGGCGACTGTCAGGATGTCCGTCTCAGGATCCCAGCGGTACGACACCTTCGGAAGTTTGCCGTTCAGCGGTTCGATGCGGGCTTCAAAATGCATGCAGGTACGCGCCTTCCAGTGAGAGCGTGGCCCGCGTAATATAGCGGCACGATGGAACGACGCGAGTTTCTCACGGTGGCGGGGATGGCATTGGTGTCGAGTCGGATGGCCGCACGGCCTGCCCTGAGCGAAGCGAAGGGGTCCGCCGGTCAGACGCCCACGCTTACGAAAGAAGTTTTCGAGCGCCGCATCTCGCGCCTCCAGGCCGAGCTCAAGACGAACAAGCTCGAGATGTTCGTCGCCGAGCCCAGCACCAATTTTCAGTACTTCACGGGCTACAATCCGGGACGCAGCGAGCGTCTCATCCTTCTGATGGTTCCCGTGAGCGGCGCGCCGGTGCTGATTTGCCCCGCGTTCGAGATGGAGCGCCTGAAGCGCAACGCGGTGATCAGTGAGGTGCGCGGCTGGGAAGAGCAACAGAATCCGTGGAAGCTCGTGAACAAGGCCGGGCAGGAGATGAAGCCGGCGCACCGCAACGGCTCCGTCGCGGTCGAGCCGTCGACGTCCTATCAGAGTTTTCTGAATCTCGAGGATCAGCTGGGCGGCTGGAAGTTCAAGAACGGCGCGTCGATCACCGAGCGGCTCCGCATCATCAAGAGTCCGGAAGAGGTCTCGCTGATTCGCGAGGCCGTCGCCGCGACCGAAGCCTCCATTGCGGCGGCGTTCGCCCAGCTCGCGGTGGGCATGACCGAGCGCGACGTCGCGACGCTGCTGTCACGCGAGATGGCGTCGCGCGGCTCTCCGGGCGGCGGGCTGGTGCAGTTTGGTCCGTCGAGCGCGTTGCCGCATGGTGGGCCGTCCGCCGGCGCGCTCCAGCGCGAAACCGTCGTGCTGATCGATGCCGGGTCGCGGGTGCAGGGCTACACGTCGGACATCACGCGCACGAACTGGTTCGGCGACGCGCCCTCGGATGAGTTCAAGAAGGTCTTCAACACCGTCCATGACGCGCAGACGGCGGCGATCGAAAACGCGAAACCGTTCACCACGATGTGCCAGGACGTGGACCGCGCGGCGCGGAAGGTCATCACCGACGCGGGCTATGGACAGTATTTCACGCACCGGCTGGGCCACGGGATGGGCATGGACGGCCACGAAGTGCCCTACATGGTGGAGGGAAACGAAACCCGTCTGGAGCCCGGCATGGTGTTCACCGACGAGCCGGGGATCTACCAGCTCAACAAGTTCGGGGTGCGGATCGAGGATGACTGCGTCGTCACGGAGACCGGCATCGAAGTCCTCTCGCACCGCCCCGCGAAACTCTAGTCGCCCAACTTTCTCGCGAAGTTCACAATTCGATCCAGAGCCTGTCGGATCGAATCGGTGGCGGCTGCGTACGAAAGCCGGACCCAGCGATCATCACCGAACGCCGCTCCGGGTACCAAGGCGACTCCTGTCTGCGTGATCAGCCGCGTGCAGAAATCCGTTCCGGTGATCTTCCCGAATGAATCGACCCTGAAGAAGAAGTAGAACGCGCCGAGCGGGTCGACGAATTCGACGCCGGGGAGATCCTGCCGGAAGCGCGACACGACCATGTCGCGGCGCTTGCGGAATTCCCCGACCATGCGGTGCACGTCCTGCTCCACCCGCTCGTCGGCGAGCGCGGCGGCGGCGGCGAACTGCGCCGGATGGTTGGCGCCGGTGGTCGTGTGTGACTGCAACGCGGCCATCGCCTTGGCGATCTTGGCCGGCGCGAGCGCGAAGCCGATGCGCCACCCGGTCATCGCGTACGTCTTGCTGACGCCGGTGATGAGCACGACGCGCTCCAGCAGGTCGTCGGGGAGATCGAGGAACGAGGGCGCCGGCCCCGGCCCGTAGTGAATGCGGCGATAGATCTCGTCCGCGATCACCCACACCTTGCGCTCCTTGGCCCACTGCGCGATCGCCCGGATCTCGGCGTGCGTATACACGGCGCCCGTCGGATTGCACGGCGAGCACAGAATCAGGCCCGCGGCGCCCGGCAGCATCCGCTCGAGATCCTTCACGCTCGCCTTCAGGCTCCACTCCAGATCGCCCGCGATCATCACCGGCCGGGCGCGCGCCAGATGCACGATTTGGGGATACGAAACCCACGCCGGCGACGGAATCGCCACGACGTCGCCCGGTCCGAACAACGTGAAACAGGCGTTGAAGAGCGATTGCTTGGAGCCGTTCGACACGACGATGTGATCGGCGTTGACCGGCCGGCCGCCGGAGAGCAGCGAGAGATGCGTCGCGGCCGCGGCGCGCAGCTCGAGAATGCCTTCGTTCGCCGAGTAGTGCGTCTTCCCGTCTTTGATCGCGCGGATGCCCGCGTCCGCCGGAATCGATGGCGTCGGAAAGTCCGGTTCTCCCGCGCCTAGATCGACGACGTCTTCTCCCGCTGCCTTGCGACGCTTCGCCTCGGCCGAAATCGCAATCGTCGCCGAGGTCTCGAGATGCTGGAGATTAGGAGAGAGACCCTCGATCATTTCGCAATGACTCCATGGCGCTTGAGGATGGCGATCGTCGAATCGACGGGTAGGGCCGTCACGGTGCCACGATAGCCCCGAACGGACTCGGCCCGCAATAATGAATTGTAAATGGCTTCCTCCGTTGCATCGGCGGCCGCCTGGAATAGCGGAGACATCAAATCGTTCGGCACGACCGCGACGGCGGTCGGGCGGGCGGTCGAAAAGGCGATCACATAATCGCCGCTGCCGTTGCTCATCGAGCTGCCCGTGCGCGCAAGACCGGTGAGCGCGCGATTGGCAAGTCGCGTCAACCGGAGGTGATCGAGCGGCGCATCAGTCGCGACCACCATGATGATCGACCCATCACCGGAGCCACGTGTCCCGTGTCCCGTTTCCCGAAGCTCTCGTCCGACGGGCACCCCCGCGATCATCAGCTCTCCACCAAAGTTGGTTTGCACGAGAACGCCCACCATCCATCCGCCCGACTGCGCCGGCAGCTTGCGGCTCGAGGTGCCGATTCCGCCCTTGTAGCCGAACGCGACGGTGCCCCGTCCGGCGCCCACAGCGCCTTCGACCACCGGCCCTTCGGTCGCACCCCGAATCGCACTCAGCACATCGGCTTCGGAGATCGGCCGCAATCGAATGTTGTTGAGAAAGCCGTCATTCGTCTCGCCGACGACCGGATTGGCGGATCGCACGTCCTCGTTCCCCGGCAAGCCCAGCAGATAGGTGAGTACCGCGTCGGCGGCACGCGGGACGCACAGGGTGCAGGTCAGCACGATCGGTGATTCGAGCTCGCCCAGCTCGTTGACCTGCGTCGAGCCCGCCAGCTTGCCGAATCCGTTGCCCACCACGATGGCGGCGGGGACCTTGTCGCGAAATGGATTGCCGCCGTGTGGCAGGATGGCCGTGATGCCGGTGTTGATCGAGTCGCCGCGCGCCATGGTGGTGTGGCCCACGCGGACCCCGGCTACGTCGGTGATGGCATTGAGCGGTCCCGTGGGGAGCGATCCGACGCTGATTCCGATGTCGCGGGCGCGGGGACGCTGAGCCTGTAAGGAAGTTGCTAATAGAATGAGGAGCAGCAGACTGTTACCTTTCACAGCGTCGGAAATTAGCACCCTTTGACAATCGAGGCTCGTGTGCGGCATGTCGTGCTGGTGACCCCTCCCGCCGTCGAACGTGCGGGAAAGACCTGGGAGTTGATGGATCCCCGGGCAGTCATCGTCTGTGCGGACCACGAACAGGCGGTGCTGTGGGCCGATGCCGCCCCCGTCGAGCTTCGCGCGTACGCCGTCACCGGCCTCGGCCGCACCGTGGCCCTTCTAAAGGAAGGGCGCGTGGGAGTGCTCGCCGGGTCTCCCGCCGATCTCAGCGCCCTCGTTGCGCGCTCAGCCCTCAAGCTCGACACACTCGAAACACTCGTCGTCGCCTGGCCCGAATCGTTCTCGGCCGAGCTCGACACGCTGCTCGGCGAGGCTGCCGCGGCGCGGCGGGTGATTCTCAGCTGGGACCCGCACGGTCTCAGCGATTTCATCGAACGCCACGCGCGCCGCGCCGAGATCGTCGGCGACATTCCCCTCGACTCGGCCGGGAAGGCGCTGGGACCGATCGCGTCGGCGCGCTACGCCGTGGTGCCCGCGCGTCGCCGGACCCTGGCCGTGCGAGACGTGCTCGATGCCGTTCGGTCGGTGCGGCCGTACGTGTGGAAGGGCGGCGACGTCACTCCTCCGGCGGAGCCTCCCGATGCCGTCATCGCCACCACGTTGCCCACGCGTGAAGAGCTGCGGCTGCTGGCTGCCATCGCACAACCGCTGCTGATCGCGCTCGCATCGCAGGTCCCCTACCTCAAGTCGATCGCGTCCCTGTCCGCGTTGGCGCTGCCGTCGCGCGCCGATCGCGCGCAGGACCGCACCGCGGCGTTGCACGCCGAGATTTCGGCGCGGCTGACCCAAGGCGACGTCGATGCGGAGCTCGCGCTGCTGGCGCCGTTGTTCGAAGAGCATGATCCGGCGATGGTGGCGGCAGCGCTGCTCGCGATCGGCCGCCGGCAGTCGCCGATCAGCGAGCCTGCGCCGGCGGCGCCGGAGCCGGCCGGTTGGTCGAAACTCTTCGTCACCGTCGGAAAAAAAGACAACGCGAGCGCCAAAGATTTGGTCGGCGCGTTGATCAAGGAAGTCGGGCTCGAGAAGGGACAGATTGGAAAGATCGACGTGCGCGACAGCTTTTCGCTCGTGGATGTTGCCGCTGGCGTAATGAATCAGGCCGTGCAGCGTCTCTCGGGCGTCACGATTCGCGGACGCCGGGTCACCGCACGGCCTGATCGAGGATAGCTGCCGACTACTTCTTGTTGTTGACCGCCATCTTCAGCTGCTTGCCCGCCCGGAACGCCGGCGCGATCGATGCCTTGATTTGAATGACGCCGCCGGTCTTGGGATTGCGGCCCATTCTCGCAGCACGCTTGCGCGCTTCGAAATTGCCGAAGCCGGTGATCTGCACCTTCGAGCCTTTCTTCAACTCTGTCGCGATGATGCCCTTGTCGTCGAAGAGCGCTTCAACGGTACGAGTCGCATCGGCCTTGGACATCTTGGTACGCATCGCGAGCGCGGAGGTGAGTTCTGCCTTGTTCACTGCGATCTCCTTGAAGGGGGGGCGCGGAAACCCGCATGAATACTGAAGAACTATGGGCTATCCCCCGGAAATCCGCAAGTTTGCTGGACTTTCTCGACCCACCCCTCCCCCTTCCCCCATCCCCCATCGCGTTTAACGTGAGGCCCATGTTCCAACAAGCGAATCGCCCTGGATGGATTGAAGTCATCTCCGGGGTCATGTTCAGCGGAAAATCCGAGGAGCTGATCCGCCGAGTCCGGCGCGCCGTCATCGCTCGCAAGCAGGTCCAAGTCTTTAAGTCACATCTAGATGCACGGTATGCAGGACTGTTTTCCGTCTCGTCGCATGACGGGGTCACGGTCGAAGCCGAGCCCGTCGACTCCTCGGAAGAGATCGCGCGGCGGTTCCGTGATGCCACCGAAGTGGTGGCCATCGACGAAGCCCAGTTCCTGGATGATGGAATTGTCGATACGGCCAACCGGCTCGCCGACCGCGGCGTCCGGGTGATCCTGGCCGGTACCGACGTGGACTTCCGCGGCCTTCCGTTCGGACCCATGCCGACGCTCATGTGCGTCGCGGAGGTGGTGGACAAGTTCCAGGCGATTTGCGTGGTGTGCGGCGGACCGGCGACGCGGAATCAGCGACTCGTGAATGGAAAGCCGGCGCTGTGGGACAGTCCCATCATCATGGTCGGCGGGCGCGAGTCGTATGAAGCCCGTTGTCGTCATTGCCATCGAGTTCCCAGACAAGATGAGGATCAGACTGCACTACTCTGATCGGGAAACGCGCAACGGGAAACGGGAAACGTGCTTTCTCGTGTCCCGTTTCCCGTCCCACGTTTCCCGTGCTTAACGTAGCCCTCACCGGCAACATCGCCTCGGGCAAGTCGACCGTCGTCGATCTCTTCAAGAAATGGGGAGCGACGGTCATCGACGCCGACGTGCTCGCGCGGGAGGCACAGGCGCCGGGCAGCACCGTCCTCGCGGCCATCGCGCGGCGGTTCGGCTCCGATGTCCTCGCCGCCGATGGATCGCTCGATCGCGCCGCGCTCCGAGGCAAAGTCATGGGCGACAACGAGGCGCTGCTCGCGCTCAATGCCATCGTCCATCCCGCCGTCCAGCAACGTCGACTCGATCTGCAGCGCGCGGCGCGGGAGCGCGGCGACGCGATCCTGATCAACGACATCCCTCTGCTCTTCGAAGTTCTCGATCCTGCGCACTTCGAAGTGGTTGTCCTGGTCGATGCGCCGGCGGCGGTCCGGCGCGCTCGGCTGCGCGCGTTGCGCGGGCTCTCGAACGAGGACGCCGACCGCATGATCGGGGCGCAAATGGCGGCCGAGCGCAAACGGGCGCAGAGCCACCACATCGTCGAGAACACTGGAACGCTCGCCGAGCTCGAAGCGCACGCGCGCCGCGTGTTCGACGAGCTGCGCATCCAGGCGGCGCGCGCGGGCGTCAAGAACGAGCGGCCGGGTCAGCGGGTGCTGCTCTGCGCCATGGATACAAAGGAAGACGCCGCATCCCCCGCGCTCAAAGCCATCGCAGGCCGCTACACCGACGCCGGCATGCGGGTGGAGCATGCGACGGTGAAAGGTCTCGGGAAATCGCTGCGCGCCGACCGGCCGCTCTCGATTGTCGCCACGGCGGCCGCGGGTGAGGGGGCGCGCGCGGTGTGGGACTCGGCCGTTCCCCCGCGCCCCTGCCCGCTCTACCATCTCGCGGCGGACCCCGATCCGGTGGCGGTCCGGCTGGATTTGCGGCCATGGGGGCACGAGCGAATCGTGCTGAGCGAAGAAGATGGCGCAGGACTGGCGCCCAAAGCGGACCTGGTGTAGGCTCCCGCCCTATGTCCTCGATCCCCAAAGAGCTGCGCTACACGAAAGACCATGAGTGGGTGCGCGCCGGCGACGATCCGCAGGTCGTCGAAGTCGGGATCACCGACTATGCGCAGGGTGAGCTGGGCGACGTGGTGTTCGTGGATCTCCCCAAGAGCGGCGCCGCCCTGAAATCCCACGACGTCTTCGGGACGATCGAGGCGGTGAAAGCGGTGTCCGAGCTGTACTCGCCGGTCAGCGGGACGATCGTCGAATCGAACAAGGCGCTCGAGCAGGATCCCGCGCTGGTGAACCGCGATCCGTACGGCCAGGGCTGGATGGTGAAGGTGAAGGTCAAGGATGCCAAAGAATTGGAGGGGTTGCTCCGCGCCGACGCGTACGCGAAGCATGTAGGAGAGTGAAAGCCACCTTCCACGGACATGCGTGCTTCGTCGTCGAGCGAGACGAGAAGCGCGTGATCATCGATCCCTTTCTCACCGGTAACCCCGCCGCGGACATCGGACCCGACCAGCTGCCCCGGCTCGACGCTATTCTACTCTCGCACGGGCATGGGGATCACCTGGGCGACGCGGTCGCCTTGTCGAAGCGGCAGCGGGCCGTCGTCGTGGCCACCTACGAGCTGGCGAAATTCTGCGCGGATCAGGGCGCCACGACGCACGGCATGCACATCGGTGGCGCGCACCAGTTTCCGTTCGGGCGCGTGAAGCTCGTTCCCGCCTTCCACGGGGGCCAGGTCGAAGGGGACAAGACCGGCAGCTACACCACCAACCCGTGCGGCGTGGTCGTGACGATCGGCGGGAAGACCGTGTACCATACGGGCGACACGGGGCTCACGCTCGAGATGCAGCTGCTCGCGGGCACGATCGACCTGATGCTGGTGCCGATCGGCGACAATTACACGATGGGCGTCGAAGACGCCGCGCGCGCGGTGGAGTTCGTGAAACCCAAAAGCGTTATACCAATGCACTACAACACGTGGGATCTGATCCGCGCCGACCCGCAGGAGTTCCGGCGCCTGGTCGGCAAGACGGCGGCCGTCACGATCCTGTCACCCGGGGAATCGTACACGCTCTCATAAGATGGAAATAGAACGCGATCTGTTTCAGGACCGGCACATCGGTCCCTCGCCCGAAGACCAGGCGACGATGCTCGGCGTCCTGGGCTACGACTCGCTCGATGCGTTCATCGATGCCGTCGTCCCGGCCGACATCCGGTTGCGCCAGCCGCTGCGCATCCCGGCCGCCAAGACCGAGCTCGAGATACTCGACGAGCTGCGCCTGCTCGCGTCGCAGAATCACGTGTTCCGCTCCTACCTCGGCATGGGCTACAACGACACCGTCACGCCCACCGTGATTCAGCGGAACGTCGTCGAGAATCCCGGATGGTATACCGCCTACACGCCCTATCAGGCCGAGATCGCGCAGGGCCGGCTCGAAGCGCTGCTCAACTTCCAGACGATGGTGTCGGACCTGACGGGGCTCGAGGTCGCGAACGCCTCACTGCTCGATGAAGCCACCGCGGCGGCCGAGGCGATGCACCTCACCGAAGCGGCGTCCAAGCACGCAGGGAAGCACACGTTCCTCGTCGACAGCGGCTGTCACCCCCAGACGATCGCCGTCGTGCGCACGCGCGCGGCCGCGCGCGGCGTCGACGTGGTCGTGGCCGATCCCGACACGTTCGACTTCACGCCCGGCGGCGTGATCGGCGCGCTGATCCAGTATCCCGCGACCGACGGGGCGATTCGCGATTACCGCGCGCTGTGCGAGGCGGCGCATGCGAGCAACGCGTTGGTGACCGTCGCGACGGATTTGCTCGCGCTCACGGTGCTCGCGCCACCGGGCGAGTGGGGCGCCGATATCGCCGTGGGGAATTCTCAGCGCTTCGGCGTGCCGCTGGGCTACGGCGGCCCGCACGCGGCGTTCTTCGCGACGCGCGACGAATTCAAGCGCCTCCTCCCCGGACGCATCATCGGCGTCTCCAAGGACCGGGCCGGCCGGATGGGATTGCGCATGGCGCTCCAGACGCGCGAGCAGCACATCCGCCGTGAAAAAGCGACGAGTAACGTCTGTACGGCGCAGGTGCTGCTGGCCGTCGTCGCGGCGATGTACGCGGTGTACCACGGCCCCGAGGGATTGCGGCGCATCGCGCGGCGCGTGCACGCCTATACCGTGTCGTTGGCCGAAGCGCTCACGAAACTCGGCTACGGTCTCGTCCACGCCGCGTACTTCGATACGCTGGCGGTGGAAGTGCCGGCGGAGGCGCTGCCGCGCATTCTCGACGCCGCGCGCGCCAAGCAGATCAACCTGCGGACCCTGTCGCAGACGCGTATCGGCGTGGCGTTCGACGAAACCGTGACGGACGCGGACCTCGCCGACGTGATCGCGGTGTTCGCGGGGCCGATCGGCCGCGATATCGGCGTGCAGACCAGCCACGCCTCGGCGATCCCGGACGCGCTCGCGCGGACCACGCCCTTCTGCACGCACCCCGTCTTCAACACGCATCACTCCGAAACGGAGATGCTGCGGTATTTGAAGAAGCTCGAGGACCGCGATCTCTCGCTGACGGCCGCGATGATTCCGCTGGGCTCCTGCACGATGAAGCTCAATGCCACGACCGAGATGATTCCGGTCACCTGGCGCGGCTTCAACAAGCTCCATCCGTTCGCGCCGCGCGCGCAGGCGCAAGGATACGCCACGCTGTTCCGCCAGCTCGAGGAATGGCTGGCCGAGATCACCGGCTTCGCGCGGGTATCACTCCAACCCAATGCCGGCTCGCAGGGGGAGTTCGCGGGGTTGCTGGTGATTCGCGCCTACCATCAGCATCGGGGTGCGTCACACCGGACGACGTGCCTCATTCCGCAGTCGGCGCACGGCACCAATCCGGCGAGCGCCGTGCTCGCGGGCATGCAGGTCGTCGTGGTCAAGACCGACGCGCAGGGCAACATCGACGTCGCCGATCTCGACGCGAAAGCTCAGGAATACAAGGACACGCTCGGCGCCCTGATGGTGACGTATCCCTCGACGCACGGCGTCTTCGAAGCGTCGATCAGGAAGATCTGCGCGATCGTCCATCAGTACGGCGGGCAGGTGTACATGGACGGCGCGAACATGAACGCGCAGGTCGGCCTGTGCCGTCCCGGCGACATCGGCGCCGACGTCTGCCATCTCAATCTTCATAAGACCTTCTGCATTCCGCACGGCGGCGGCGGGCCGGGGATGGGTCCGATCGGCGTGGCCGAGCACCTGGTGCCCCACCTGCCGACGCACCCGGTGGTCGATGTGGGCATTCCGCTCGCCGCGAGCTCCGGCACCGTGTCCGCGGGGCCGTGGGGCAGCCCTTCCATTCTGCCGATCTCCTGGGCGTACATCGCCATGATGGGCCGCGATGGGCTGACCCTCGCCACCAAGGTCGCGATCCTCAGCGCGAATTACATCGCGAAGCGACTGCA